>Ga0075421_100001316_pt1 | contig 28727 bp, 19 predicted proteins | sample SoiMetdeltSBSDD5_FD_75292 | JGI IMG/M metagenome (GOLD analysis project Ga0075421, IMG submission 75292) | Bulk soil microbial communities from a Populus tree surrounding site in Tennessee, USA - Soil MetaG P. deltoides SBSDD5 | ecosystem: Environmental > Terrestrial > Soil > Tree plantation... | reverse complement strand
GACCCACCGGCGCCGTCAGGGGCGTTCATGTTGCGGAGCATCGGCCAAACGGCGGCTGAGTGCCCTGAGGCACTTCGACGTTGCGGCGGAGGTCATCGGGGTCTCGCGGCGGGATTAGGCAGACGACGCGGCGGCGCTCTGCCGCCGTCGTTTTGCTGCAAGCGCTCTACCAGCCACACTTGCGTAGATGGCCAGCATTTGGCTGGAGCAGCTCGTCCACTAAGGGTAACCCAATGGTCGAGCAAAGCCTTTGACGACGTACAGGCGGCGCCCTTGCTTGCTGCCTTCGTGGAGTTGTCCGTGAGACCGATATCGGAGAGACGTGGAATCTGGTGGCACTCAACGGGTTATCGCTATATGGCGGCGCAGCCAAGAAGACGAGATTCTTGTATGTTCCCTCCCCCTTGCGCTTTTTTCTCTATCCGGATTGAACGGCCCACCAAAGCGATCGGGTTTCCTACTGCCGCCTGAATCGTCCCACTCGTGTCCTCGCCGCGATTCCGTAGTCTCTCGACATTCATCTGCCAGCCAGTTCCGATAGACGTCGAACGCGCGACCACTGCTTCTGGCGGACAGATGTTGTGCGTCTACTACGTCTCGGCGTACAGCGGCTGCGGTCCTGGGCGAACCCGCTCCCGAGGGCTTCGTGAGGGTCCCTTATTCACGTGCCCATGCTCAATGCGGCCGGTGCGCACAGTACGTCCGCGGTAAGCCGCTCCTGCTCGATACGGATATTCTCTGATGCGCATGCCTCGAATGCGGCAGACTCTGCCGCGGTCAGATTCACGGGCATCGGTGGGCAACGGCCGTTGCCGCACACGGCAATGGCTCGTTGGCGAGCGAGAGTCCGGAAGTCCATAAGCACGCTCCGCGTCTGTGGGAACAGCCGCCGCAGCGACGACAGGATCTCGAAGCCGTCGACATCCAGATCTCCCCAGTAAAAGATGGACGCCGTCCGTAGCCACGGGACGTGCTGGAGGAGCGTGATCCCGCGACCGAGCCCCCCGAGCGCTAGCTGCCCGGTCTCCTTCGGGAGGGTCAGCAGATTGACCTTGTTCTCGACGACCACCACCGCCGCATCGCCCACGTCCAGCGCCGCCGCAGTCGACAGCGGCAGCGCGAGGGCCGGGCAAGGGAAGCCGAGCCGGATCTGCAAGCAGGGGTCGAGAAAGCGTATGAACAGGTCGGGCTCGGCGTACCGCAGGCCAAAGCGTCGCTCGAAGTGCTCCTCGTCCGCGCGGATCGCGTGCGGCGGAAGGAGCCGGTCGAGCCACAGCCGAAGCACACCTCTGTTCCGCTCAACGAACTTCGTGTCCACCGGCACCGGCAGCTCGCGCGCGAAGCACTTCGGACGCGGGTGTGCGAGGAAGTGCCGCGTGACCGCAACGAGTCCTGCGACGTCGGGTCCCAGCTCCGCCAATGCGCGAAGGTTTTCCGTGACCCAATCGGTCAACTCGGGGAACGCCTCGCGCACGGCCGCGGCAGCGGCCACAATAGCGTCGAATTCCCGCTGCTTCCCGATCAGCCGGAGGAGGTCGCCCCGCGTCTCGAACACGATCCGCCTCGGGAACGGGTTCCGCCCGAACTGCCGGGATTTAACCTCCTCCCACTCTACCGCATACCCGTAGCCGAGCCTCTCCTTTGAACCCTCCCGAAGCTCCCGCACGGCCCGCGCCGCCTCGGCGGGGTTCCCTTCGGGCCGTCGGTCCGCAGGCACGACCCGCGGAAAGAACGCGTCGGCCGTGCCGGCAGCCCACGTGCGAAGGAATTCCCCGTAGAGGTTTTCGGCCTTCCGGCGAATCTCGCGCGGGTTCGTCATACGAACGCCCCCCGCTCCTCTTTGGCCGCCACCGCAACGGCCTCCTCGAACTCCCGCGCGGTCATACTGAAGATCTCGGACGTGTTCGCCTGCGGATCTTTGACCACATGGAGGTAACAGCCGACGTACGGCTCGGTCACGCGGGCCTTGGCGTCCAGTGGCGCCACGATCAGGAGCTGCAGTCCGAACTTCGCAAACAGCTCTAGTACCCCGTCAGCCTTGCCCTGTCGACTGCCGCGCGTGATGCTGCCTTGCGGTGGCTCCGCAACGCAAGGAGGCGGCGCATGGCCAAGCGCTACCGGGTCACGCTGACCCATGAGGAGCGGGAGCAACTGCGTCTGATGATCTCGCGGGGCAAGGGCGACGCCAGGAAGCTGGCGCACGCGCGGATCCTTTTGCAGGCCGACGAGGCGGAGGGCGGCCGGCGGCGGACCGACGAGCAGATCGCCTCGGCGCTGGACGCCAGCACGCGCACGGTCGAGCGGGTGCGGGAGCGGTTCGTCGAGCAGGGGCTGGAGGCGGCGCTGCTGCCCAGGCCGAGTAAGCGGGCCTACGCCCGCAAGCTCGACGGGCGCCAGGAGGCGAGGCTGATCGCCCTGGCCTGCTCCAAGCCGCCGGCCGGCAAGGCGCGCTGGACGCTGCGGATGCTGGCCGAAGAGATGGTGGAACTGGAGGTCGTCGACTCGCTCTCGCACGAGACGGTACGGCAGGCGCTGAAAAAAACGAGCTGAGGCCGCACCTGAGGAAGATGTGGTGCATCCCGCCGAAGCAGTCGGGCGAGTTCGTGTACCACATGGAGGACGTGCTGGACGTCTACCACCGGGCGTATGACCCAAAGCGCCCGGTGGTGTGCCTCGACGAGACGTTCAAGCAGTTGATCGGCGAAGTCCGCGAGCCGCTGCCGCCGGCCCCCGGACGGGTCGAGCGTTACGACAGCGTGTACGTGCGCAACGGCGTGGCCAGCCTGTTCCTGGCGTTCGAGCCGCTGGCGGGGTGGCGGCGCGTGGAGCTGAGCGGCTCGCGCACCGCCGTGGACTGGGCGCGGGTGGTGAAGGGCCTGGTGGACTCGCACCGCTACCGGGACGCCGCGAAGATCGTGCTGGTGATGGACCAGCTCAACACCCACGGCCCGTGGAGCCTGTACGAGGCGTTCGGGCCCGACGAGGCCAAGCGGATCTCGGACAGGCTGGAGATCCACTACACCCCGAAGCACGGCTCGTGGCTGAACATGGCCGAGATCGAACTCAGTGCGTTCGAGCGTGACCTGCCCCAGCGCGTGGGCGACGCGGCGGCCATGGCGGCACACATGGCGGCGTGGGCGAAGCGACGCAACGGCGGCAAGGTGAAGGCCGACTGGCAGTTCACCACAGCCGACGCGCGGGTAAAGCTCCGCAAGCTTTACCCGACATTGGATGGCTGACGGAGTACTAGGGCATACTGCGCGTAGAGGTCGTCAACCTTCGAGAACATCTCGTCAACGACCACGAACCCGAACCGCTCGCTCGACGGGCGGCCCGGGTCGATGTCGTACTGGTACGCGATGGCGGCCACCAAGATCGTGAACGCGAGCTTCGCCTTCTCGCCGCCGGACAGCCCCGCGCTGTCCTCGTAATACACCCGCTCGACGTCCGTGCCCTCCTCCATCTCGCGAGCGGCGAAGTCGAACCACCGCCGCACGTCCGTGACCTTCTCACGCCAACGCTGCTCGTCGCGCAGTCGTGCCAGGAACTTGTCGATCTTCACGAACCTTGCCTCGTCGGCCTCGGGCGTACCCTCGAAGCTGCCGGACAAGCACTCGCGCAAACCCGCCTGGAAATCTGCGATCTCGCGGTCACGGACCGGACGCGGCTCCAGTCGGATGTACGTGCCGGGTCGGTACTCGAGCTGGCGGAGTGACCGGTTAAGGAGCTCAATCTTCGACTCGATCTCGCCGCGCTCGGTCTGGAGCGCCCCGTGCAGCAGGCCAATTTCCTGGGTCACCTTCTCGTTCAGGCGCTCCTTGAACCGGGCCTCGTACTGCGGCAGGTCGTCCCGCCGGACCTGCTCACACAAGGCGCAGAAGCTGTCGAGGTACTCGACCCGCGCGGCGAGGTCGGCGCAGTCCTCGGGGAACTTGTTTAGGTAATGGTGCATCCCGTCGCACAGCGCCTGCCGCTCGGGCTCCAGCTCGGAGCGGAGCCGGTCGATGAGACCCCGTTGCTGCCGGCCGAACCCCTGCTCCTCCTCGACCAACGTCTCGGCCGACAGCGGCCGGTCGGCTAACAGCGCGGCGATCCCAGCGAACGACTCAGCATGCGCGTCGAGATCGCCCGAGGCCCGGCGTTCGTCCAGAACGTGACGTGCGTTAGACAGCGCACGCTCGCCCTCGAGGACCGCCCTCGACAACCGATCCTGTCGCACAACGCACGCGTCACGCTCCGGCTGGAGTCGTGCGACCGCGGCCTCGTCTTCGGCAAGCCGCTGCTTCAAGAGGCGTAAAGCTTGGTTGCCCGCCTCCAGAGCGGCCTTCTCACGGTCCAGCGCCTCCGCCTGCCGCTCGTACGGGCGGGCGTCGATTGCCGCGAAGTCTGCCACCGCCCCGAGCTGAGCGAGGGCGGCATTTCGGTGGCGGAGCGTCTCCATGGCGGCCGCGAGTCCCTGCACGCGCTCGTCCAGCGTCCGGGCCTGTCCGCGCAAGCGCACCAGCCCCTCGGCCAGCAGCCGCCGCTTCTCTCGGTTGTCCCACCCGAGCACGAACCGGCGCGGGTCGAGCGCATGGTCGCGGTCGTCCTTGTCGTGGCGGACCTCGTTCCGCTTCACGTGCCGCTGTCGCGTTACGGCAGATACGCGGGCTGACTGGAACTCCTCAACCGTCTCGCAGCACTGATAGTTGTGACGCGCCTCCAGCTCCGCCCGCACCCGCGCCACGAGCGGCTGCCCGTCGCGAAAGTCGAGCTTGCGCACCAAGGACTGCGGGTGCAGTGGCGGTAGGTTGCGCGGCGGCGAGCTGGTCTCGCCGACGCGAAGGTACGTCAGCCGCTGGCCGACCCCATGGCGGTCCTCGATCCGCGTCCGGTCCACGTAGCCACTGACCGTCGCGTAGTAACGCGTGGGCACGAGCAGACTGAGCGCGAATCCGCGCAGCACCATCTCGATCGACGGCTGCCAGTCGCGCTGGTCGGGGCGGACCGCGACCAACTCTGCCACGAACGGCAGTTCCCGCTCGGGCACTCCGACGCCCTCGCACAACCGCCTTCGCGCCTCGGCCAACGCCACCGGCAGGTTCCCCTGCCGCTCCGCCAGCGCCGCGAGCTCCCTCTGGTCCTCGTCCTCCTGCCGGCGTACTGCGTCGCGATCGACGACGGCGCGGTTCCTTTCCTCGTCCAGCGCGCGAAGATCGCCGGCGATCCGCGCGGCGGCCTCTGGCAGCCGCTGGCGCAGCGCGGCAAGCGCGGCCGCGTCCGGGACCGCGTCGGTGATGCCCGCGGCCCGCAGCGCCTCGTCGAACCGCCGTCGGGCCGCCCGCGCTGCGTCCGCCCCGTCCCGCGCACGCCGCAGCAGGTGCGGGATCTCCCGCAGCCGCTGCCCGCCGGACTGCTCGATCTCGTTGCGCGTCGTGCGGATGGACTCGGCCACGTCGTGGAGCTCGGAGTCGATCGCGCAGCGGCGTGCGGCGTTCTGCTCCAGCTCGCCCCGGAGGCGCGCGCATTCTGGTACGAACAGCGTGACGGTCTTGGTGCGGAAGAACGTGTCGGCGGCGGCCAGCATCCGCTCCGCCGCGGCGTACTCCTCCGCCTTTGCGCGGTAGGTCTTCCCCTTCGCCTCGACGGGCAACAGCAGCTCGAACTGCTGGCGCACGCGGACTAGGCTGCGGTGAGCCTCGCTCAGCTGCGTGAAGTGGCTCTGCAGCGCATCGATCCGTTCGCCCCAGGGCTTCGCCTCGAGCATGTGCTCGCGGATGAACCGGTTCAGGCTCTGGATGTCCTTGACGGCGACCGTCTGGTTGAACATGTCCATCGCCTTCGCCCGCAGGCCGGTCGCGCGGGCGAACCACTTGTAATATTCCGTGTAGCTGGTGGTCGCGCGGAAGCCGCGGCGCTCCATCTGCTGCCTGAGCTTCCCTGTGTCGGGCAGGTTCGCGCAATGCTCCGCGATCGACCGCTCCTCGTCCGAGAAGCAGTAGACCTTCTGGGGTTGGCCCTCGCCGTCCAGGTAGAGCACCTGCGCCACCGTGAACGCCGCGCCAGCCTCGTTCCGGAAGCAGGCCAGCAGGGCGGAGTAGTGCAACCGGTCGCCCCGTAGATATTGGATTTCCGCGCGGTTGTCGTCGTCCCGCCCGAGGCGGCCGCACGCCCCCCTAATGTAAGACCGCTCGTCCCGCTCCTGCTTCTGCGCCCCGGCGGCCACGTTGTAGTTGCGCACGACCGGGCGGACGAGCAGCGTCAGGATCGCGTCGACCAGCGTTGACTTGCCGGAGCCGTTCTGGCCGATTAGCAGCGTCGTCGCCCCGTCGGGGTTCACTGTGTGAATGTGGCCGCGCGAGCTGTCGAACGTGCCCCAGTTGAACAACTCCAGCTTCGCCAGCCGAAAGCCGTGCCAGCCAACGGGGGGCGGAACGGGCACTGCGGCGGGCGAAGCGACGGCCGAAGCCTCGACCAAATGTGCGTCGTTCATTGCCCGTTCCCCCCGACACGCTCGGCCGTGGCCGCCGCCAGCTTGTCCCGGAGCCGCTCCAGCTCCGCGACGGGCAACCGCGCCTTCAGGGCCCGGCGGACCTCCCACGCCTCCGGGTCCGCACTGAACTTCGTCACGAACCCCAGCTCCTCGACCTTCGAGAGTGCGGCGCCGAGTTCCTTGCGGCGGCGGACCTCGTCGGACGATGCCGGGAAGAAGGCCCGCCACTGCTCGAACAGCTCCTCGGTCTCGACGACGCACCGTTCGTTGTGGACCTCCTCTTCCTCGAACCGCCGCAGCTTGTCGCGGAGCAGCACGCAAAGCAGCGTCGCTGTATATCCCATCGGCGTCCGCCGCATGAGCCGCGGCAGCGGGTCGTGGCCCTCGGGGTAGTCGTCGTCGCCCCACTGCCTGAGAAACGCATAACCGTCCGCCTCGTCGACGACGAGTGAGAGGCCGATTCGACCGAAGTACGAATCCAGTGCCGATTTCGAGCGGAGCAGCACGTCCCAGACCTTCGGCTCGTCGTCGTAGACGACGCCCTGAAGAAGCTTGACCGCCGCGACACTCCACTCCCGGAGCTCAGACGTCGCGTGCTGCGCTGGGCTGTTGCTGGCCATTGCTGCCCCTTTCTGTGCCGTGAGCGGGCAAGAAGAACACCAGCGGCACGGTTACGCGCCGCACCCGACCGCCGCGCCCCGGCAGGCGGAGAACGATCTCTTCCGACGCCGTGCGGCTGACGACGTGCCTGTCGTCCTTGGCGATCTGCAGATAGCCGAGGAGCTCCACCACTCCGGCGACGGGCGGCTCGGCCTCGACGACTTGCCGCAGCGTCACGGTTCCGGGCGTCGCCGCCGTCAGCCGCGCGACCCTGGCCCGCATCGCCCGGAAGTCGAGGCGCTGCATCCGGGCCAGCAGCCGGAAAGTCTTCAGCCGCTCTGCTTCGTCGGCGACGCGCTCAATCAGGTCCACCTTGGTGAATCGAGACGGGTGGGCCCAAAAGGCCCGTTCCAAGCCACTCCCGAGCCCGACGCCCCCGTCCGGCTCTGCGAAGGTGCCGTCGAGGGGGGCGGCGTCCGCCAGACGGGCGGCCAGCCCCCCGATCTGGTCGAGCAGCTGGGCGAGGCGGCGGCGTTCCGACGCCGCGCGCGAGTCGAGCAGCCTGCGGAGCGTGGCCGACAGCCGCTGGTTGGTGCGCATAACCTTTTCGGCCTCCGCCAGGAGCGACGGCACCATCCGCCGCACCGTGAGCAGTCCGTCGGCCTGGGAGGCGATGTCTTCGATCCGCCCGAGCTGCTCGATCAGGGCGCGCAGCCGCTCCTGCTGGATGGGCGAGAGGATGAAGCGCACGAACTCGTAGAAGCTCACCCCCTGGTCCTCCTCCTTCAGGACCTCCTCGCTGTCCAGCGCAAAGCCCAAGATCGTGCCGCGGGTGTCCCGCCCGTCCGCCTGACGCCGCTGGACCTGCTGCGTGATCTCCTTGAACCGCTCCTCCACCGCGCGGAAGTCCGCGAGCAGCTGCTTGAGCAGCGAGACCGCCGTCGAGAAACGCTCCCGCACGGCCGCCGGCTCTAGCCGCGTCGTCACGCCGTCCCGCGCGACACTGGCGATCTCTGCATCGATGCGCGCCCGCTGCTCCATCAGGTGCTTGAGCCGCACGTCCGCGTCGCTCGACGCCTCCGCAACGAGGTCGGCCAACATGCTGATGACCAATTTGAGCCGCGATTCGGTGCCGACGAATCCGAGGTCGCGCTGCAGCGCGCGGTCAAGGAATACAAAGACGTCCTCCGCGTGCGGCGTAAGCTGGAACTGCGGCTCGTTGCGCCCGCCCTCCAGGAACCGGTGCAGCCACCGGGTCTCGCCCGAGCACCAAGTGGCCAAGTAGTTCTCCGCCTTGTCGGCCAGCGCGTCCGGGTACGTCTCGTGGAGGCCCTCCCGGTAGTCGTCGAGGGATGACTGGAGGTCGGACGTGCGCACGGTAATCCGGTTCGACCTTTTAAAGGTGCGGTACAGGAAGTCGATGATGTACGCCGCGTTAGGCGATTTCAGCAGCTTCAGCGCCGGCGACGTGTCCAGGTAGGCTTTGAGCGCGTCCAGTTCCAACGGTTACCTCTCGTACAGACAGCATTTCGCATTAGGCATCCCGGCCGAACCTCGCGCTGAGCATGCGACGGTCGCTGTTACAACCCGACCCGCTCCACCCGAGTTTGCCCGTTCTCCAGCTTGAACCGGTACCCTTCCGAAAACGCTTCGGCGAATGCTTCTTGGTGGCTTACCACGACGATGCGCTTGAGCAGCCCCTTGAGGTTGTGCAGCTCCTGGATCATCACGTCCTGCCCGGCCTTGTCGAGCGCTCCGAAGCCCTCGTCGATGATGACGCACTCGCCGCAGCGATGGCGGCCGCCGGCGTACTGGCCGATCGCCAGCGCTAAACTCACGGCCACCCGGAACTTCTGGCTGCCGCTGAGCATTGCCACCGGCACTGGGCGGGCGGCGCCGCTGCGGACTGGAACCACCTCCAGGTCCAGTGCCTGGTCGGCCGGGGTGCCGTCGACATCCGTCCGGCCGCGCAGTTGGAGCATCAGGTCCCCTCCGGAGAGGCGGTCTAGGATGTGCCGGGCGTATTCGACGACGGCGCGCTCGGCCCGGCGGATCAGTTCCATCTGCAAGCCATTACGGCCCAGCAGCTCGGCGAGCAACTTGTAGTTCCGGTTCCTGCGGTCGGCTGCACGGTGGCGCTGCTGCAACTCCTCGCGCTGGCGGCGGCGCTCATTTAACCCCTCTCGCCGCCGCTCGGCGTCCCGCGCGGCCACCTCCTGCTGTTGCCGGGATTTCCGCGCCTCTTCCAGTAGGCCCGCGACTTCCGTCGGATCCCGCCGCGCCTCCGCTGGTAGTCGCTCGGCGTCGGCCGTCCATTCCGCGATCCGTCCGTCCAGCCGCTCTACCTGTTCCCGGGCCTGCCCCAGCGCCTCGTGATCTCCCTCCACCCCCGACGCCTCCAGATCCTGAGCCTCGCGCTGCCAGCCCCGTAGACGCTCCGCCAACAACTCGGTCGGCGAACCAGCGACAGATGCCGCCCACTCGGGAGCCAAGCATGTCATGTTCTGCTCGATCCCGGCTTCAAGGTGCTGCTGGGTAACCTCTTCTTGCCCGAGCCGCTGTTCAATCGGGCCAATCTCGGACTGAAGCCGCTGTTGGCGCTCGACCAGTCGCTGGTGCTCCGCGCGCTGGCGGGCCAACTCCTCGCGGCGCGATGTGGCCGCCGCTCCGGCGGCGGCGTACTCCGCCCTGGCCTGCTCCAGCTCGTCCCGAAGTGTTCCCAGATCGGCCGGCAGGCCCGCCGGGCGCGCCGCCAGGGCTTCGGCGAGGAATTCGGCCTTGGTGGACAGTTCTTTCCAGCGGTCGTAGACCTTCTGGGCCTGCGCCAGCTCCCGGCGAGCCTGGGTCAGCTTCGCCGCCTCGCGCGCCAACGCCTTCAAGTCCTCCGCGGTCGGCCAGGCGGTGGCGGTCCATTCGTTTTCGTCGGGATGACAAACGCGGCGGCGGAGCGGGTCGGGCAACTCGACATACGCCCTGCGGCACTCGCTGCCGTAGCGGCCCACGTCACGTCGCGCCTGCTGTTCGGCGTGGGCCAGATCCCTTCCCTTGGCGTCGGCGGCCTTGCAACGTGCCTCGGCTTCATCAAGAGCTCTCCGGCTCCGGGCACGCTCGGCTTCCGCCGATCGGCGCTGCGCTGTCGCATCGCGGAGTTCAGCCTGAGATAGTTCAAGCTGGCCCCGACGCCGATGTTCCTCAACGGCGCGGTGCTCGTCGGACAGCGGCTGGCCGCACGCGGGGCACTGCGCCTGACCCACCGTTTGCTGGACGGCGGCCAGCGCCTTGCGATCGGTATCCACCGCGGCCGCCGCTCCCGCGTGGCGCTCCGTGGCAGACCGAAGGGCGGCATCGGCGACCTCGACCTGCCGTTGCGCCTCGGCGCGGCCCGCCGCCGACTCCCGCACCTCCGCGACATGACCTTGGAGGGCATGGCGGTTGCTTTTCAATGCCGCCGCGGTCGCGGCCTGGGCGGTCCGGTGCTCCGCCAGCCGCTGCAGTGCGGGAAGGGCGGCATGGACGGCAGCAATCTCGTCGCAAGCCTCCTGGGCCCTGCGCAGATCGGCGGGTGGCTGAGGCGGGAGTGCGGCAATCTCGCCGCGGACGGCGTCGGCGTCGCGCTGGTGCTGCTCGTACGGCGCGGCCGCGGCGAGCATCTGCCCCAGTCCCGCGCACCGGCGGTCCAACTCCCGTTCGCGGATTTGCTCGGCCTCGACGGCCCGTCCCAGTGCGTCGCACGCCAGCGTTGACTGCTGGAGCTCAGCGGCGACGACTTTGGAGTCGTGCCGCTTCTGATCCCGCTGCCCTGCCAACGCCGCGGCCATCCGCCGCGATTCGTCTAGCCGCTGCCGCTGCTGGTGGACCCGCGCCAGCGGCTGGAGGACGACTCGAAGGTCCGACAGCCGCCGCCACCCGGCCTCGATCTCCATCGCCCGCTCCACCACGCGTGCATGGCCCTCGTGTTTCCCGCGGGCGTCGAGCAGCCGCGCCTGCAGGTCCGACCATTGGACCGCCTGGGCGTGTAGCGTATGCAGCGACTCGACCCGGCCGGCCGCCCCGTCCAGAGCGGCCCGGGCGGCGGCCGCCTGCTCGTCGGCGCACCGAATCTCTTCGTCCGCGACCGGCGGTAATCCGTCTAACTGCGATTGGAGGGTCTCCGCCGAAGCCCGCGCCTTCTTGCAGTGGTTACTGGCCCGCTCCTCCAGCCGCTGGTACTGGTCCAGCCCGACAACGCCCGCCAGCACCGCGAATCGGTCGGCCGGGCGCACGGACAGCAAACGGTCCGCCTCGCCCTGGCGGAGCAGCATCGAACACGTGAACGTCTCGAGTGTGAGGCCGAGGTGCTTGGCCACCCAGTTGTCGAACTCCCGGTGCCCTGCCGTCTCTGGGACGACCTCCCAACGGGCAGCCTTTTCGCACCAGCGCCAGAGCTGCACCTGGTGGTCCACCGCGCCGGGCCTGCCGGATTTGCCGGGCCGGCGGCGTCGGACGATCCGGCGCACCTTCCACGCCGACCCGTCCAGCCGGAATTCGAACTCGACCGCCGCGCCGTCTCTGCCGGTGTGAATCAGGTCCGCGTGGTCCTGCCGGCCGCCACGGTGGGCGCCGAAGAGGCCGAACGTCACCGCGTCGAAGACGGAGGACTTGCCGGCGCCGTTCGGTCCGCTGAGCATGCAGAGCCCCAGGTCCGACAGGTCGACTTCCTGCCGGTCGCCGTAGCACAGGAAGCCCTCGAGTGAGACTCGCTGGGGAATCATGAAGCCGCTCCTTCGGCCTCCTCGGCCAGCAGTGACTCGGCCAGGGCCAGTAGCTCCTCGACGTCGTCCCGGCCGGCCAGTCGGTCGGCGAGGTAGTTGCAAACCGTGTCGCGGATGCGGGCGGGATCGGCCGCGGCAGACCGTGCGGTTGCACCCGCCGCGGCACCGCCGCTGTCGGCGCCACCCGTGGCCTCCCAGTGCCGGTCGTACCAGTACGGGAACACTCGCTCCAGTTCCGCCAGCACGCTGTTGAGGTTGTCCCGTCCGGGCTGGTAGGTCACGTGCAGGTTGACGAGCGCCCGGTCGTGGTCGGGGAACCGCTCCGCCAGGACCGGGACCTGGCTGGGGGGGTCATCGATCCGGACACGGTACACCGGTGTCGATTCCAGCGGGACCCACTGCGGCTCGCCCTGGCGGCCGCCGGGACCGACCTCGACCACGACCACCCCTTTCTGGTCCTCCCCCTCGTTGAGGTCCAACCTCTCAATGGAGCCTGCGTACCGGACGTGCGAGAGCCCCATGAGGCACTGCGGCTTGTGGACGTCGCCCAGAGCGACGTAGGCGAAGGCGGTCGGTAGTTCTGCGTCGTCTAGGACGACCGCGTCGGACTCGTTGAGGCCCAACCCGGGGCGGATCTCGGCGCCGCGGGTGATGACGTGAGCGGCAAGGACGGTGTGCAGACCCTTGTCAAACGCCGGGTGTGTGAGGATGTGGTTCAGCCGCCGGTTAAACGCCGCCCTCAGCGCGCGGTTGCGTTCTTCCGTACTCGGAAACTTCTGCGCCGGCTCGTCTAAGTAACGAGTCGCGGTCGGCCAAGGCATCATCACAAACTGCACGTGCGTGCCGCGGGCGGCGTGGTCGGGCAGGCGGAAGAAGGTTGGGCCGGTAAAGAGGTAGAACCGTCCGGGCGCCAGCGTGTCACCGGGCTGGGTGTCCGCCGGCGCGGCCAGCCTCATCGCCTGCTGGAGGATTGACGCCTGGTGCTCCTTATCGTGGTTGCCGGTGATCGCCAGGACCGTGCCGCCGGCGGCGAAAAACGGGCCGAACACTTCACAGAGGTGCTGGATCGATTCCCGCAGCACTTCCGTGCGGCCGACCTCGTGGAATACGTCGCCGCAGACGAGCAACACGTCTACGCGCTCATCCAGGCAAAACTTCACCACCCGCCCGACCGCTCGGCGCAGGTCCGCCGACCGGTCGATCCGGCCGAGTCGGTGGCCGAGGTGCCAGTCGGCGGTGTGGAGGATCTTCATGACTTCACCTCGTGTTACGCCGGGACGACGCATGCCCCTCGCAGGCGGCTTGCGGCCCCGCTGCACTCCCCTACTTATTGGCGTAATGTCATTGACCGGAGAGCGGAAGTGTTACGGACGTGACTGAACGTCCACGCATGGCGCCGACCCATTCACGGATTATCGAGTGCGGCATCGTCCATACTCGGTGATGGCCCGGGCCGTTGCTCGTCCGCCGCGTCCTCCCCCCGCATCGCCCAAGGCGGAAACGGGATGTGGACGAGCATCGGCTCGCGGAAACTGTCCTGGATCAACAGCTTCTCCGTCTGTAACAGGTTCGAGGCCTTCCGGCGCGCCGCCTCGCTGAGCAAGCGCCAAACCTGCTCGGCCAGCTCCACGGGGCCCGTCTTCCCCAGCGCACGTAGGCCCGCGTTTTCGATCACGCGGGGACTCACCAGCGACGCCTGCTGCTGCGCCCCCAGCAGGATGATGCCGTGGCTGCGCATCTCCGCCGCAACGTGCTCGACGAGCCGGGTAATCGGGTCGTGGCCACCGCGGGGGGCGAAGCGGTTCAGCTCGTCGAGCGTGACCAGGTAGACCAGGCCCGGCTGCGCCGCCGAGCCGGTCCGGTCATCGATGAGTTGCCGAAGCAGCGTGGCGACGACGAACCGCTGGAGTGACGACACTGAGGCGAGCGATGACAGATCCACTACCGACGGGTCCGTAGTGTCGCCGGCGATGAGAGAAAGGGGGTTCCCGTGCAGGTCGTCCCGCCGCAGCACTCCGTCACCTTCGCCGACCACCTTGAATACCCGCCGATAGAACTTGGCGCGGGTGGAGGCGTGGTGGCCAAAGAGAGGCGACTGCTGAGGGTTCGCCGACCACGCACGGACGTGGTCCACCAGCTCTCCAAAGGTTCTGGGCCGCGGGTGGCTCGGGTCCTGCCTCAGCCGACGGCGGCGGCGCTGCTGGTGGTCTTGGTATTCCTCCGTCAGCCAGTGTTCCAGGTCCAGCACCAACGCGCCGAAGTTCGCGTCGCGCACGTCCTCCTCGGCGAACAAGTACGTCAGCAGCCCACGCTCCACCACGTCTGACAACGCCCAGCTGTAAGGCCATACGTCGGCCTGCGGCCGGCCGGTGTCGCGCGGCACTGTCTGACCCGGAAGCTGCGGCGCGTAGAACCTCGCGCCGGTGAAGGGGGTTGGGTCGTCGACGCCGAGTTGCCTCCAGTCGGCAGCGTGCCGCTCAGGCCTGAAGTGGCAGTTGGGCCGGTCGATGTGGAACAGGTCAAACCCCTTCACGTTCAATACGATCGGCACTACCCGCAGCCGCCGTACGTCAGAGGGGCGATGCAACGCCTCCCGTCGCGCCTTGCGCAGGAGCAGGTAATTGACGTGGAGGAGGAAGCTGCTCTTGGCGCCCCGCCCGGCGACGCCGGTGATGTTCAGGTGGCCGCCGTTGGCCCCGAGCAGGTAGCCTAAGTCGATGTGGCCCGGCCCCGCGAAGCGGCTGCCGCCGTTCTTCACCAATCCCACCGCCAGCGCGTCGCCAGCCGCGATCTCGTCGGCGCCGTACGCGGCACGGGCCTCCTCCTCGCCGCCGACCACCACTGCGCTGCCCTCGACCGGCGGCGCCAGCACAGGCGGCTCGGTCCGAAGGATGGCGACTTTCGCGTAGCAGAAGCCGGCCGAGTCGTAGGGCGGAGTGTAACTCACGTCGCCGTCGTGCCGGTCGAACTCCTCGCCCATGTCCGCCTGGCGACTCTGGCGATAGACCTCCTCGACCACCCCGAAAAACCGCACCGGGGTGCCGCCGGCGGCCGAGTCCGTCCGGACGATTTGCGTCTTTTCCACGAGCACACCCCGCGCCGCCCAAAAATGGAACGATTCGCTGCTCGCCTCCAGCCGCGGGGGTGAGGCAACCTTCCCGATGACGTCGGCCGCGTCCGCGCCCGCCGCGTTCAGCCCTGGCTCCCCGTTATTCGACGGTCGTGTGGCGGAATCCGCCGCCCCGTCGGGTACCCCGTCGGCCGCCGCGTCTAGCGCCGGATCTGTCGCGGGCGCGAGGGCGGGTAAGGGTGTGTGCTGTGGGGCCGTGGTGCTCATGGTCATCCTCGCGATCGGGTCGCCTCGCGGCACCTAGAGTCCTGCGATCCGGTAAAAACGCTCGACCAGCGTCGGCAGTGGCGCCAGGAGTGATCGAAGGCTCTCCTCAGCCCGGACGATCGGCTCCACCGACACGGGCGCCCGGGCGTAGGAGCTGCCGCCGCGGCGGCACCGCATCTCCAGGATGCCCCGGGACAGTCGGTCCAGGTGGCCGTAGTCACCGCCGGTCCGGTCGAATTGGGCCTTGGGGATCTCGGCGCGGATGACGCCCCAGTTGGGCATGGCGCCGTCAGCCCCGTCGAGCTTCAGGTACCAGCTGACCACCTGCAGGTTCCTTATGTTCAGGAGGAACGCGGGCGTCCGCTGGCCCGGCTCCAGCGCGTACAGTACGCGCCAACCCTGGTCGTGCAGGTAGTCGGCGTGTTGCCGCTTGATGACGCCCACCACGTCCGACCGCTCGACGGCCCGGTGGTGGAAGCGGGTCAGCCGTCCATCCACTAGAGTCGGCACCTCCGCCCGGCGGACCCACGCCACCTCCTCCAGCGCCTCCATCGCGTGGCGGCAGCTGAATCGCGTGTACGCCCGCATCCGCTCGAAATCAAAGCACAGCGCCGGCGACCCATCCTCGTCCTCGGGCGGCCGGGCCGGCAGCAGCCGCAGACCGGCCTCGGACAGACCCGCGGCGAAATCCTCAATCTCGTTCCAGGGGAACGGGTCGACGATCATGCACACGACGCGCTCAACGACTTCGAACTCCCGCACCAACCGCCGCCCGTCGGCACGCACGCAAATGCCGCCGATCTCCGCCAACTCCACCGGCACCGGCCGCCCCTCCGGGTCCGTCACGCACGCGACCGTTTGGTGGATCTGGCTCCCGTCTACGAAGCGCCTGGGCATGCAACGGTCGACCGCGAGTGCCTTCCGAACATCGATCGGCGCCCAGTTGTCGGGCGGCTGTTCCAACCCCCTGTCCACCGCCGGGCCCGCCTCCTCGGCGTCGCCGGTCACCTCCCCCTGCGGCGGGAGCACCGGCTGGTCGCCGTACGGCCGCATCCTGCGGGCGCCGCGCCGGCGGAGGAAGTCGAGCTGGACGCCGGTCAGCATAATCCTCCCGTTCGTGCCCCGTCCGCCTCACGCTTACACTCACAGAGTTACGTCGCCTCGACCAAAGCCAGCCCAAGGTCCGCCAGCCGGTAACGAACCGCTTGGCGGCTAACCAGCAAGTCCGTCGCAATGTGTCCTTCCAGGAACCGTGGCGCCGGGCCGTACCGCTGAACGTAGTGCCGGCACAAGTCGCGAACGACCGCCTCGGGCATTAGCAGCTCGGCGGCGAAGCGGTTGGCTTCCCGCTCCCGCCACGGGAGACTCAGCGACGGCGCGAGCCGAACGTTGTCGCCGTCGGCCGAATCCGGCCCACCGCCGCCATCGCAGAACGCGTCACACACGGAGTCCAACTGGTCGCCGAGGACCAGGGTTGGCGACACCGCCGGCCCATCACTAACCGCCTGCCCGTTCCCCGCCGGCGAGAAGTGCAGCAGCAGGTGGCCCAGCTCGTGCGCCGCCGTAAACCGCCGTCGCGGCACCGGGTCGTCACCGCGCACGAGGATGTAGGCCGCGCTCTTGTCGGCGTACACGAAGCCCGCAAGCGGGGTCGGGTCGGCAAGCAGTCCCGGCTGTTTGACGCCGAACCGCAAGAGATGGGCGCCGGCCGCGGCGCAAGTGAGTCCTGGAAGTTCCTCGAACGACGCGAATGACCGAACCAACCGGTCAAGCGGTACTGGCCGGACCACAAGCCGGTCGCGGCGCACCTCCGGAAGCAATGGCAGGCACTCCGCCGTCTCATGCGCCAGCTTCAATGCCGTCGCGATTCGAGCAGATGTTCCCGCGACGGTCACCGCGGCTCCTGAGACCGCCCCTGCTCCGGCGACGACTCGCCAGAACCCGCACGGCCAGCTGGTAGTTGTGGGCGCGCCGCGGCCAGCGTGATCCCCGCCAGCCCTGCCGGTTGCTGCCGACCCAATGTGAGCATCATCGCGACCTGCTGGAAGACGCGCAAGTGTGCTGCCGACACCGCTACCGGCAGCGCGGCGGCCCAGCCTTCCAACGACCCGATCCCCAGTGACGATGGCAGCGGCGTGGCGTCGGCCAACAGTCTCACGTTCGCCTGGCGTTCCCGTGGTCCGAGTTTCCCCAGCAGCCCCGCATCCCCGGCGATCCTTGCCGCCACGTCCCCGGCCGTCAGGGGCCCAGACACGGGTGCAGGCGGCTCCGCGGACGGCAGGTGGGTCTTGAGTAGCCCCCGTACCTTGTCCGCGTCGGCGTGCCACCCGGGGCTCGGCTCCTGCTCCTCGACCAGCCCCTCGACCAGCTCGCACAGGATTTGTTCCAGCTCGTAATCGCCCGCGGCGTGTTCCCACACCGCGCCTAAGGCGTCGAGATCGCCGCGCTCAAAGGCGTCCAGGTATGCCAGCGCGGCCAGCTCGCGCCGCAGCCTTGCGTCACGATTGCTCATGGCTTGCCACCCTCCACGCCGGCGGCCCCTCGATGGTACTCCTCGGCCAGGGCCTTGACCGCGCGGCACAGCCGGACGCGGGCGGCGCCGGGGCTGGGGGCCCCCACCTCCCGGGCCAGCGCCGCTCCATCTAGGCCCTGCACATACCCCAGTTCCAGCAGCCGACGGTCCGATTGATGTAATCTGGACATCGCCTGCTGTAGTCGCTCTGCGCGAGTTCCGTCCTGGTCTGTCGCCGGATCAATAAGGCTCTCCAATACCCTTCGCCACGCCGCCTCCCCCAGGTCAGTCTGCTTGACCTGGGTCGGGCGGCCGGCGCGTCGCCTCGCCTCCCTGATCACGTTAATCGCGATCCCGGTGACCCAGTGGAAGGCGGACCGCCGCGGGTCGAATGCTTCGGCCCGCTCAAGCGCCCGCCCCACGGCCTCGGCCACGACCTCATCAACCCGCTCGCACACCAGGTCGTGCCGCATCGGCCCCTCAAACCGGCGGACGAGAGTGGCGACGTACGCGCACAGCCGCCGGTGGTCCCGCTCGATGGCCGCCCGCAGGCGCTGGGCATCCGGGGTCACGCCAACGGCCTCGGGTTCGGGCATGTTGCTCATGCTCTTGTGCTCGCCAACACCTTGTTCTTGCCGCCGGATCCCGAAGTGTTACATCAAGGCGCGAAGGATCTCCCGCAGTCACTCGGGGAGGTGGCGCCAGCCGAAAGCGACGGGACACGGGATGTGCGACCCGTTCAGTTTCTCCCGGCGCCGCGTCTCCTGCAACCAGCAGCGGGACGGCTGTTGCTCGGGCAGCGCGTGGCTTCGCCGACTGCCGCGCATGCGAGCACGGTCGCGCTTGTCGCGTCAAACCTCAGCAGCTCATGCAAATCATCTTGGTGCCAACGACATGCCACAAGTCACCTGAACAGGTGCCCCGCCTCGCTGACTGACTTGGTGTGCCGCAGGCTCGCCGAGTTCCTACTGGACCACCTCCAGGGAGCGGACCCGAGGTGCGTCCATCGAAGCCCGGCCAGGACTATGCGGCTACCGTTCGCACTCCAGGCGATGCGTGAGCGGGGTCTAGACGTCCAATCATCGACTTCGGATTCGCTCTGGCATCTCCTGTTGCAGCTTGCCATCTCAGTGGCCCCTACCACGCCGTGGTGCGAAACTACAGAACGTGGAATTCGCCTTGTGCGGTGGTAAACTGTACCGACCGGGCCCTTACCGAGCGAAACAAGTCTGCAGGGGTGACGGATGGCATTTCTGATCATGCTCGTCCTTGCGCTCGCCGCGGGGGCAGTTGTCTTCATTCACCTCCAGCGAAAGGAGCGTGAACGACAGACGACCGCCGGCCGCAAGGGCCGGTCGGCGGGAGAAAGTAGCGAGGCGGAGGAGGTAGCCGCCCGTCTGGTGAGACTCCACGGCGAAGCTTCCGGAGCGGTGCACGTGTCACCAGCGGCATCGAGTGCAACGAATGGCGGCGGCGTCCGAAGAGAAGTGCTGCCAACGATGATGGCAGGTGTCGCCGCTACCCCACCCCCTCGGCCTCCCATCCCCGCGCCTTCGAATCGAATAGGCAGAGCTGTGCCGTCCGCGGCTTCTGCCGCAACCGCCGCCGCTACATCGCGATCTCACAACAGAAGTCCGGCGGCCCCCCCGCCGGCGCGGATCATATCGCTTCGGTGGTTGGGACGGGCCGACGCCATCAGCGTGAGCGGCCTGACGATCCGCGGCCCGCTCGCATACTTCACCGACAGCCGTTTGGCGCGTTGTGACGAGCCCGCAGCGATCGATCTGGCCCTGCCGGTCGGGCGCGCAACCTTCCATTCCGCGCAGCGCGAGCTGGATTACTGGCCGCAGTACGCGGCGCTGACGCCGGCGCAGCGCCGCAACTACCTGGAGTGGCTCGCCGGCGGCCGACGCGAGGTCCCGCCGGAGCTGGGTTACGCCTTCCTGTTCGTCTACGGCCTGGAGCGACGGGCGCTGCTGGAGGGGGCGGACCCCGGGGAGGTGTTCGACGAGGTGTTGCGCCTGCGCATGCTCTACGAGGCAAGTGGCCTCGAAGCCAGCCGCAGCTTCGACTCGTACACCGGATCCTTTCTCTGGTTCCTGGCCGCTGCCTACCCAAAGAGTATTGGCGTTGCGCGCGTCGAGCAGCTGGCTCGGTCGACCCGGTACTGGACTGAAGAAAGTCTCGCCTCCATGCTCGCCTGGTTCGCGGAGGAGGGGCTCGCTCTACCCCCTTGGGCGGCGTTCGCGGTGGCCGAAAGCCTGCCGCTGTCGCAGCGGAGCGTGGTGACGCGACGGGTCGGAGAGGAGTTCCGCACTCTCTTCTCCAAGAAGTACGCGGCGCGCTTCCCGACGAGCCTATCCCTCAAATGGGGGAAGCATCCGCTGGTTCAGCGGTATCGGCCCGCGAGTGCCGCACTCATCACCGCCGAGGCGCGCGTGCCGAACGTGATGGGCGTGCCGAGCCAGTTCAAGCCGCTGTCGGAGATCTGGAACCAGTCGATCGACGACCTCCGGCGGCTCAGCTCCGTTGTCGCCCGCGGCGCGCAGTCCGCGGAGACGGCGGAAGCGTGGGAGGCCTTGCCTGCCGAACTTCGCGCCGGCGTCGACCACCCGTGCTGCGACGCCGTCAGCAACCTGGTCATACGGGAGACGCGTGCCGATGGGCGGACGTTCGTCGGGGCGATGAAGCTCGCGGCCGCGGTCGGAATGGATACCGCGGCGACGGACAAGCTGACTCCGGGGCAGGCTCGGCTGCTGTGCGACAGGACCGCTCACACCGGGTACTGTGTCGAGCCCGATGCGAGGCTCACACTCAAGGGGTATCGCGGCGACGAGGTCGTGGCCCTGTTCCTGCGGATGACGGACCAGGAGGCGGACCGGACACGCTACGCTGCCGCCTCGTGCATGCTCCGCGCGGGCATGGCAATGGCCGCTGCCGACGGGGCCGTTCACGCGACGGAGGCCGCCGTCCTGATGCAGCAGATCCGGCAGGCCTTCGAGCTCGGCGAAGACGAGTTGCGCCGCCTCGAGGCGCTGCGGTCATTGCTGGAGCACCGGCCGCAGGACCTGTCCGGCTTCGGCAGGCTCGCCAAGGCGCTGCCGCTCGACCAGCGGCACGCGCTGGGGCGTCTGATGCTCGCGCTCGTGGCCGCGGACGGCGTCGTCACGGAGGACGAGCTGCGCGCGTTGAGGAAGGCCTATCAGGCGATGGGCTTCACGAAAGAGGAATCGAACGCCGCCGTCAGTTCGCTGTCCGAGCCTGAGGTGGACGAGCCGCCGACGGTACGGCCGGCCCCCGCGGGCAGCGCGGTTGGCGAACCAATTCCGCAACCGCCCGCGCCGGTTGCGGCAAAGGGCCTGAAGCTGAACCGCGCCGCGATCGCCTCGATCATGAACGACACGCGGGAAGTAGCGAAGATGCTTGCGGCAGCCATGCAGGCGGAAGCGAATGACGTGCCGCCGCAGGGCCCTGCCGCTTCGCTTCCGGCAACGGCTGTGCCTCACCCTCACGCATCACCGCCAGTCGCCCCAGTCGCCATGCGCGCCGACGTGCTGGCCGCGGCCGCCGGCCCGGATGTGGCCGAGGTTACGGACCCAACCCTGCCGGCACGGTACGCAGCCTTTTACCAGCTCCTCCTCGCCAAGGCTGAATGGACGGTGGCGGAGGCCGAGGCGCAAGCGCGCCGGCACGGACACATGCTGAGCGGCGCGGTCGAAACCCTGAACGAATGGGCGTTCGAGAGATACGGCGGACAACTGTTCGTGGAGGACGGGGACCGCCTCCTGATCGAGCGGAGCCTGTTGAGCTAAGGGAAAGGGCCTGGCAATGGCGGTCCGGATCACCGAGCGGGAGCGGAGCGCGATCCTGAGTTCACTGGGTGCCGGCGTGGTGCCGCGCATCGGCCTGCACCACATCCAGGTCGGCCGCAAGGCCGAAGTCGCGGCGGTGCTCCAGGACCTGCAGAGGGTCGCCGACGGCTCGTCAGCGGTGCGCTTCATCGTCGGACGGTTCGGGTCCGGGAAGAGCTTTTTCCTGAACCTTGTGCAGACGGTTGCCCTGGAGCGGAAGCTCGTTGTCGCCCGGGCGGACATCACCACCGAGCGGCGGTTACACGCCAGCGGCGGCCAGGCGCGCTCGCTCTACGGCGAGCTGATGAAGAACCTCGCCACGCGCGGCCGGCCGGAGGGGGGAGCGCTGCCGAGCCTGGTCGAGCGGTGGGTGGGCGACGTGTCGCACACCGTCACGTCGGCGGGCGGCGGCGACGCCGACGTATCCAAGAAGCTCCACGAGCTGTGCAAGCCCCTGCAGGAGCTCGTCAGCGGCTACGACTTCGCAACGGTCATTGGAAAGTACTACGAAGGTTACCTGCGGCACGACGAGGCCCTGCAGTCGGCGGCCCTGCGGTGGCTGCGGGGGGAGTACGCGACGAAGACCGAGGCGCGGCAGGACCTCGGCGTCCGCAGCATCATCGACGACGACTCGTTCTACGACTACCTGAAGCTCTTCGCCAGGTTCGTCCGCATCGCTGGCTACTCAGGCCTGCTCGTCTGCCTGGACGAGCTGGTGGTTCTGTCCCACCGGCTGAACAACAAGGTGGCGCGGAACAACAACTACGAGGCGGTCCTTCGCATCCTCAACGACTGCTTGCAGGGCGCGGTCGAGGGGCTCGGCTTCCTCTTCGCCGCTACCGACGACTGCATGTTCGACAAACGGCGCGGCCTGTTCAGCTACGAGGCACTGACAAGCCGCCTCGCCGAGAACCGCTTCGCCGGCGACGGCATGGTCGACCTGAGCGGGCCGGTGATCAAGCTGGCGAACCTGACGCCGGAGGATTGCTACGTCCTGCTCCACAACGTGCGGCGGGTCCACGCCGGCGGCGACGACTCGAGGGCATTGCTCCCGGACGAAGGGATTGAGGCCTACCTGCACAGCTGCCAGGAGCGGATGGGGGCGGCCCATTTCCAGACCCCGCGCGAGACGGTGAAGGACTTTGTCGGCCTCCTGAACGTGCTCCGGCAGAACCCGCAGGCGAAATGGCAGACGCTCGTAGGCGAGATCAAGACAACCGCCCCGCCCGCCACGGACCCGGCCGAAGCGACCGCGGCGGCGACCGAGGGGGCAGAATCCGAGGACGACCTGGCAACCTTCAGACTCTGATCGCATGGCCGACGCCCCCACCACCACGGGGTCCGCCGACGCCACCGGCCCGGCCGGCGTCGCGGCCGCCTTCGCCATGCTCCACCCGGGCGTGCAGCGACAGCTGTGGCGGATGGGCTGGACCGAGCTTCGCCAGCTCCAGGTCGACGCTATCCGGCAGATCATGAGCTCGGACCATCCGGTGATACTGTCGGCGGCGACGGCATCCGGAAAAACCGAAGCGGCATTCCTGCCTGTGCTCTCAATGATCGCGGACGAACCGAGCGGTTCCGTCCGCGCGGTATACCTCGGCCCACTCAAGGCCCTGATCAACGACCAGTTCGCCCGGGTGGAGGAGTTGTGCGAGCACCTGGAATTGCCGGTGTACCGGTGGCACGGCGACGTGTCGGCTGCCCACAAGGCGAAGCTCGTCCAACAGCCCGGCGGCGTCCTGCTGATCACCCCCGAGTCGCTGGAGTCGCTATTCGTCAATCGCTCGCAGCACCTCACGAAGCTGTTCGCCGGCATTCGCTTCGTCGTGATCGACGAGCTGCACTCGTTCCTGAGCGACGAACGGGGTCTACACCTTCGCAGCCTCCTCTGCCGGCTCCGCGCGATCGCGCCGCCTACCGGATACCGCCCCATCGGCCTGTCGGCCACCATCGGCGACTTCTCGGCGGCGCAGCGATACCTCGACCCGGACCGACACGACCGCGTGAAGGTCATCCTCGACCACGGCCCCGGCAAGGAACTCAAGCTGCGCATCCATGCCTACCTCGAAGAAGTGCCGCCCGAGGAGCTGCCGCCCGAAGAAGGCGCTGACGCCGTCGACGACAGTCCGCCGGACGTGCTGCGCCGCATCGCCGAGGACATCGTGAAGCACTGTGCCGGCAACGCAAACCTCGTCTTCACGAATGCCAAAGGAGACGTGGAGGAGTATGCCGACCTCTGCACCCGGATCGCGGCCGCCCGGGCACTGCCGGATCAGTACCTGGTGCACCACGGGTCCCTCTCGGCCGAGATCCGCGAGGATACCGAGCGGGCGATGAAAGACGGCACGAGCGCCACGACTTTCTGCAGCAGCACGCTGGAGATGGGCGTCGACATCGGCAGCGTCCGGATGGTCGGACAGGTCGGGCCGCCGTGGTCCGTGACGTCGCTGAAGCAGCGTCTCGGCCGCAGCGGTCGTCGTCCCGGCGAGCCGCAGGTCGTGCGCATATACGTCCGGTGCCGCCGTCCCGGGCGGAATGCCGACCTTTTCGACCGCCTGCACCTCAACCTGGTCCAGGCCATCGCCGTGACGGAACTGATGCTCGAGGGGTGGGTCGAACCGCCGGTGCCGCCCCGATGGGACCTGAGCACCCTCGCGCAGCAAGTCATCAGCGTCACATCGCAGACGGGCGGTATCCGAGCCGATCGGCTCTACGAGCGACTGTGCGGCTGTGGCGCGTTTCGGGAGATCGATCCGCAGTCGTTCGCACGACTCCTGCGTCAGCTGGCGCGAGCGGACGTGATCGAGCAGATTGAGGGGAACGACCTGATACTCGGTTTACGGGGAGAACGGCTCAGGCGCGACCGGGGATTTTACGCCGTGTTCCCGACGCCCGAGGAGTACGCCGTCCTCCACGGCGGAAAGGCCCTCGGAACCCTGGAGTGTGCGCCCGAAAAGGACGACCACCTGCTCTTCGCCGCCAAGCGGTGGCGCGTGGTTGATGTTGACCACGACCGGTTGGAACTTCACGTCGCGCCGGCCCGTGGCTGGAAGCGACCCAAGTTCGGCGGCACTGGCGGCGAGGTTCATCCGAGGGTGCGTGAGAAGATGCGGGAAGTGCTGGCTGCTTCGGCCGCCTATGTCTATCTGAACGCGGAGGGGCGGGAGGCGCTTGAGTACGCGAGGCAGGCGGCCAGAATTGTCGGCGCCCTCGCTACCCGAATCCTCCCACTGAGCGGGAGCCGCACTGCTGTGATGTCGTGGACTGGTACCCGGATCCAGCGGACCCTGCAGGTGCTGTTCCAAGTTTGTGGGGCAACGGCAATAGACGAGACTGTCGCCCTGGTGTTTCCTACGCCGCCGGACATCGTTTGCACCGCGGTCGCCGCGGCCGCGAAACTTTCGGACGACGCAACGGCCATTCAGACGCTGGCATTGCCATCGCGCGCGGTCCGAAAGTACGACCACCTGCTAGGCGACGAACTGCGGTGGGAATCGTTTATCAAGGGAGCAATGGACCTGGAGGGCGCAAGGCAAGTTCTGGGCCGGCTTCGCTAACGCCTCTGCTCGTTGTCTCAGCCGCCGACATGCCACCTTCCTGCAGGCCACACGCGTCAGAGCCAGACCAACTCCGACCCAGACGAACACGTGCCCGCTCCGACTAAGGGCGACAGTACGCAGACTATTAGTCCAAATCGGCCGGCAGTGCGGACGATTCAGGAAACCCCAGTCCGGCTTCGGGTGGTCCCCCGACAAAAGGCCTCTAAAGGTAAGTGGGCGGCGTGCATGCGGGGACAACGTCGACCACACGACCCCCGCCTGTGCCCAGCGGATGTTGGGTGAGACTCAATCCTGATCCGCTCTTTGGAATGAGGATGGGATGCACACACCATCTAGCTAGCTAACCTACCGCAGTGACGGTGGCGGTTTCTGCGGCAGGTGAAGTGATCGCGGCTGGACTACGGCGACTTCTGCGGCGGGGTGTCGCCGGCGTACCTGATCGCCTGCTGGTCGGATCGACTCCCGCTACCACCCCATTTCTCTACGGCAGGCACGCGGTCTCCAAAGCAGCAATGGCGGAACCAAGGGAGGGCCGTAACGTGACGGAACAGCTGGACGAGCTGCGCAGGACGTGTCGTCGGAAGGGCTGAAGCGCGTGGCGGAAACGCTGAAGTACGCCATAGGCGAGGCGCACGCGGCGGAGGTGCTGTCGCAGTGGGAGGGTTTCGGGCGGTTCTGCCGGAAGTCGCTGGGAGTTGGAGCCACTGGCACTCACGGCGGCGCTCGACCTGGGGCGGGAGGACCCGGTCGCGGAGGTGCTGGCGGCGTTCCGGATGCGAAGGCGGACGAGGCGAAGGCCGGAGTGGGCAGGGAATTGGGCGCGGAGTTGGGAGCGGTGGTTCCCTGCCTGAGACTCACACCGAGCTGCCGACCACTTCACCAAGTCCGATTATTCAGGCCAGCAGCCGCGCCTCCTCCTTCTTGGCCGGCATGCCAGTCCACGACAAAACCCGCGGCGGAGCGGCCGCCATCGCGGGCGCGACTGCAGCGATCAACGGGCTGAGCGAGCGGCGCTGAGCAACGGCGGAGCGGGCGATGGCGAAGTCGAGGACCGTCACCCGGCCGTCGCGGTTGAAGTCGTAGCGGCTGTCGATGGACGTACTCGAGAACATCGCCAAGCGCGTCCGGAGCAGATCAACCGCGGTAACGGAGGGCCACCCGCCGCCTTCTCCCGTTTCGCCGACCAGGTTACCGAAGTAGAAGACGTCGGCTTCTGCGAGGCCCGTCCGGCGTACTGGGAGTACCGTCACCTGAAGCCATGTGTTTCGAATCGCCCCGTTGGCCCACGTAATCGTAACTCGGTCGGACCCTGCCACTCCCGCGCCGTAGCGGACTGTCACCGTCGACGGCGCTGGCGCCGCGATCCATTTACTTGGATCGCTTCCGGTACCCACATGGAACATGAAGTCGTCCGCGCGTGGCGCCCCCGTCAAGCGGTCGACGTCGATGAATATCCCGTTGATTCCGTGGACATAGCTCGTCACGCTGGACGCCGTCGCTGTCTTGCCCGCCGTCCAAGCCCGCCTGTCTGTCGCGACAGCGCCGTCGTCCAGCGCGTTCGCATTGCCGTTCCTGCCGTCGTACGCACTGCCGTTGTAAAGGATGCGGCGGCCAACGACCATCGGGGGCGTGCCGACAATGACTCGCCCGGCCGCATACCGGCTGCTGACGGGCGCCATCTCGTTGTCCGAAGCGACCGCGTATATGTAGTAGTTTCCGTCCGGGAGTCCGGACGTGTCCCACAAGAAGGCTCCGTTCTCGGACTCCGCCAGCCCGTCGGCAAGCTTGATCCCGTCGTAGCCTTGCCCGTCCGTGTCGTAGTACAAGGCTACCGAGGCGGCCGAGTCGTCGTCCGACGCGCGGTAAGCAATCTCCACCGGGCCGCGAGCTGTAGTCGGTTGGGACGGTGTGGTGACCTCGACCGCTGGTGCCTCGCCCCCGGACACTGCGTTAAAACTGACGTCGTCCAGGATGACCGATGCGCTCAGCCTGACGTGCCATCTTCCCGCGGCCGGCAGCCTGTTTCCAGTCTCGGAACCTCAACTCGACCGAGGCCTGCGACAGTTCCGTCCCACCCGGCATCACGAGCGCTGCGTTACCGCGCAACAGCCCTGCGTCGGTGTCGACCCGAAGCGTAGCCGATCTGACCTCGAAGAATCCGGGCACGATTGCCGCGTCTGAGAGTGAGAGATCCCCCCTGATGTGCAATCCGTTCTGATCGACCTCGATGAAGTTGTCGCCCGCGAAATCCGCTGACCCGGTCACGCCGCCCAAACCAACCACGTCGAAACGGCCCTGCATGCGGAAGGACGGCGTTGTCCCCGCCACGGCGCGGAACGATACACTGCGCGACTTCAACTGGAAGATCCCGGCAATTCCCACGGTAATGTCCGGCGCGCGGACGTCGACGGCGACCGATCCCGGCGCAATATTCACGTCCAAATGCTCGTCAATAACGTCGAGCGCTTCGCCGAGGTGCTGCCGGACGAACTCAGTACTGGCACGGAATAGCAATGCAGGAGTGACCAGCCCGAGATGCAATCCTACAGCGACTGGTTCGGCCAGTGTGAGCCAACCGTAATACTCCCAGTCGAGGTACGTGAACAGCGGGTCGTTCAGCCAGTCGACACTGCCGTAACGGGTAAGACGAACCCCCGCCATGGGCTCTGTCCCGCTGCCGCCGGGGTCGAAGATCGGCTCAGTATGCTTGTCCAACACATACGTGAAGGGGTTGCGCGTCGGGTACGAGGCAACGAAGTACGAGCCTTCGATGAAGGCATCGCCCGCCATCGTCACGACGTCACCGCTGACGATGTAATGCGTAACGTCACCCGCCTTTGCGGGGTCGAACAGGTTCGCATGCCGCCGACTAATGCCCGGCGAATTGAATGTGATAATGTCGTCGACGACTCTACCTTCCGACGTGTACTCTGCGGCGATCCATTGTGCCAAGGCCCCCCCAGGCTGTGGCCGACGATGTCAGCGTGACGGCCAGGGCCTGCAGAAACGTTCTTGAGCCAGTCCTTTACTGACATGTCACTGTCAGTGGAATTCTTGTTCCCGCTGGCCAGGAATTGTTCGTATCCCACTCCACTTCTGTGAAAGTCGGCAAGCCAGTCGCTGATTTCGTCTGTCTCCGTGCCCCGGATTGCAAGAATGGGATCCCGCCCTTCCGACGTCAGCCCCATCGCGTAGAAGCCAACCTTGTCATCGCGGAACACCTCAGAGACCGTGTAGCCGATCGATTCCAGAGGGTCCCCCCTCACGTAATCGTCGTAGACATAGTCGCGCGCAATCGCTTCAAAGGCAGCGATCGTGACCACACCACTTGGTTTCGCCAGTCGAAGGTCGTCCACCTTGGGCCAAATAATTGACTGCAACGACGCGCGCCGGTCCGGGGACTCCAACTCGATTGCGAAGTTTTGGCCACTGCTCTGGACGGCGCGGGGAGGGAACGAGAACTCAAAGGAGCCGCCCTGTTGCGACACCCGCCCCATGATCGATCCGTCGGGCGAAAACGTGACGGAGACGTTGACTTCCGCCCCAAACTGAAAGGACGTTGGCAGCGTTGCAATCTCGTTGCCGTTACTACCCCGAGCAGTGTTTATTTAACGCCGGGGTCGCATCACGCTGCGGCATAGCGG
>Ga0075421_100001314_pt1 | contig 28734 bp, 28 predicted proteins | sample SoiMetdeltSBSDD5_FD_75292 | JGI IMG/M metagenome (GOLD analysis project Ga0075421, IMG submission 75292) | Bulk soil microbial communities from a Populus tree surrounding site in Tennessee, USA - Soil MetaG P. deltoides SBSDD5 | ecosystem: Environmental > Terrestrial > Soil > Tree plantation... | reverse complement strand
TCTCGTGATGTGGTAGTCCCGAAAGTTTGCCAATGAACCCCTTTTTCGACAAGACCTAGGCCCCTCCACGCTTTACTGGAGTGCTACCGGTCAACGGATGGAACGGATTAAACTGATTTTTTTCGCTCCATCCGTTGACTAAAAACCGGAGATGAAATTATAACGGGCCGAGGCAACTGCCTCGGCCCGCCTGCGTCTCCGCTTGGATCTTTAGAAAATGGTCGTGTTCAATTAATCGTCAGCGTGACGTAGTCCAGGTAATGTGTCCGAGGGGTCTCCCACGTCGCGCCGAAGCCGAAGGCGGCCCACAGGCTCGTCGTACTACTAATGAACATGGTCTTGCTCAGACTGTATTGCTTCCAGCCAGCTACTTGGTTCGACTGGCCCACGATGGTGAAATCGGCCTCGGTCTTGGGATTACTCTGACCCAGGAAGGCCACCACCGGCCAGGTGTTGATATTGCCCTGCACCGGGCTCCAGAACTGGAAGGTAAGCGTGACGACCCGGGTGCCCGGGGGAAGCGTCGAGAAATTAAAGGAGCGTTCCACCCAAATCGTCCCGTCGTCGTGAGTTCCGTCAAGGTAGCCCTTGAGCGAATAAATTCCCTGATAGGCCCGATCCGTTGAACGGGTGATAGACCAAATTAGATTTCCGCAGCCTGGCTCACACTCCAAGTAGTGGTCGGGAACCCAGCCTCCGAAGCTTTGCTCGAAGCTCTCCGTATAAGAGTAGAGCGAGAGCGGGCGGGCGGCTCCGGTCACCTGCGCGCTGGAGAGCGTCAGCAGCAGAACGCCGAGCAGCCCAAGCGCTAAACGAGTTTTTTTCATTGTGTCCTCCGTTATTTGATCCAAAAGTGTTTTTTGAGGCAGTTTTCCCCTCTCCGGCCAGTGCCCCTCGCTGGCCGAAGTAAAACTGTAAGACATCTTACAGCAACTGCTCTGCGGAAAACTAGCACGCGAGAGGCTAATTTTTGAGCTTGGAGTATGATTAGGTTACTTGCGTGGGAGGACAATTGGGTACACCGTCACGCAGAATGCTGCCCATTGGCTTTTACGCTTCAGGCTCACAGGAGATACAGATGCCGGCAAAACCCAAACCCGATTTCGCGGCTGTTTATACCCGACTCAAAAGCATCCTGCAGAAGTATGAACGGGGAAAGCTAAAAGCCAAGCCTGACCAGCCCGGCAACTATGAGTTGATTGGCCCGCCGATCGAGCAGACGCGTGGACGAGAGCTATGGTTTGGCGCGGTCCAAACCCGGAAGAATTACGTCTCCTATCATCTCATGCCGGTTTATGCTTCTCCTGAACTGCTCAAGACGCTGTCACCTGAACTGAAGAAACGCATGCAGGGCAAAGCCTGTTTCAATTTCAAGGAAGTGGATGACAAGCTCTTTAAAGAGTTGGCGAAACTGACGGACGAAGGCTACCAGCGGTTCAAAAAAGAAGGCTATATTAAATAGCGATGGAAATCTGTGTGCGGAAAGCGGGGCCGGAGGATGTTGTTGGCATTTGCCAAATGTGCGCGCGGGCTTGGCGAGTCACCTACGCCGACTTGTACTCCGATGTTTACATTGAACATCGGATCACCCAACTCTTTTCCGTGGAACGAGTTCGGAGTATGTTGGTGGAGTCCGAGGGCTGGAATGGTTGGTGGGTGGCCGAAGAAGCCGGGATCATTGTTGGAGCGGGGGGTGGAGGTCTGGTAGAGGCCGGGATCGGAGAAATTCATGTTTTGTACGTTGGCCCAGAGAGACGAGGCGAGGGGATCGGGACGCAACTGTTGCAGGCCCTGAGTGATGAATTAAGTCGGCAGGGCGCTCAAGAGCAGTGGGTCTGGGTGGCCAAAGGCAACTCCAAAGGACTTCCATTTTATGAAGCTCGCGGATTTGTTCTTCGAGAAGAACAGGCTTATCAATGGGAAGTTACAGACGAGCAAATTGCTTCCCTCCGGTTGTGGCGTCGGGTATAAGTTGAAGAGACTTCGATGCTTAAGAACTTCATGCGCTTGACTCTCCTTAGTTCGTTTTTATGGCTCACGACCGGCTGCATGGTTTTTGGCTTCGGGACGGTCAGAGCGATTCCGGTCGGCGGGCCGCCGCCCAACCAGCCAGCGCAGGCCCAGCCGCCGGTGATTTACCTCGAGTACGCCGGCAGTCGTTTTACCGGTGTCCAGGGAAACTTTGGCTGGCATACTGCGAACTCCTCCGCGAGCGGATCAGGCTGGGGCGGAATGTGGCCGCCCAATTTCCCCGCGACACTGACCGCGCAGGTCGGGCGAAGTGTTGATATTGTCGTAAGCCAGGGTCAGCCCGCCGCCGCGCTCTGGGTCGCGGAGTTGAATAGCCGCGGCATCCCAACCTCTTCCGCCGCGCTGACTTCGACTTCAAACGTCACCGCTTATCCATTGAGCAATGACGGGCGCTATGCCTTGATGGTGTCGGCGCAGTGGTCATATCAAGACTACGTCACCTACTACTTTGCGCTCGAGGTACAGCCGTAAGGTATAATTTCCTCCGTGACCGACATTCCGCTCTACGACAGTCCCGACGAAGCGCCGATTCCCAAATCCAAGACCGAAATGCGCTTCACCACCATCACCGCCAAACCCTACCCGGACGGACGACGAGTGCGGCTCAGCTTCAAGCTGACGCCGTTCCTTGAGCGCCCGTGTGTAGACATCGCCGTGACAAACGCCGCCGGCGACGAAGTCGCCTCGATGAGCCTGATCGAGGCGATGGATACGGACTTTGAATTCACGCTGCATCTGCGCGGCCCGGAACCACAGGGTGAGCACACGGCTCACTTAAGCCTGTTCTATCCCGAAAGCGACGACGCCCCCTCCGAGCGGCAGATCGTGGACGAGCGCGACTTCAATTTTCTCATCGCTCCACCGACTTAAATCCATTAATAGAGTTCGTCAATGAATCTGAGCGTGATCCGTGCTTCGTGATCCGTGATTCATTGTTTGTCATTCGTCATTTTGCATTTGTCATTTTTCATTTGCCTCCGTCTTTCGTCCTGACCTATGCGCATCCTCCTCCGTCTCCTCACGTCACTCCGACCTTATCGCTGGCAAACGGCGCTCATGCTGTTTTGCCTGTTAGGCGTCACGGTCACCAGCCTGGTCACGCCGCGCATCATCCGCTTCGTCATTGATGTCGGTTTGCAGCAAGGCGAAGCCGGAGCCGGAGCCATGGCCTGGGCCGGAATCATCATCGTCAGCGTTGGGCTGGCGCGTTCGCTGTTCAACTTCGGCAAACGGTATCTTTCCGAGTGGTTAATGAATCAAACCGGCTACGACTATCGCAACGCGCTCTACGACAAAATCCAACGCCTGCAGTTCGGGTTCCACGATCAAGCCCAGACGGGGCAGTTGATGAGTCGCTGCACCGAAGATGTGAGTTCTCTCTCGCGTTTTGTGGGGCAAGGTGGGGTTGAACTCCTTAACATCGTGTTTCTGGTGATTGGCGTCGTCGTGCTGCTGTTCCAGCAAAACCTGACGTTGGCGCTGATTGGCCTGATCCCGCTCATTGTCCTGGCGGTGGTGACGTATTACTTAGGCCGGATCATCGGCCCGATCTTCTTGCGGATTGACCAGGCGCTCGGCGAGGTCTCCGCCGGGGTTCAGGAAAATCTATCCGGCGCGCAGGTCGTCCGGGCGTTTGCGCGCGAAGCCTTTGAGAAGATCAAGTTCGCCAAAATCAATCGCGAGTTGTACAACGCTCAGGTCACGATCGTCGGCATCTGGTCGGTGTTTATGCCGACGATGGCGATTTTGGTAATGGCCTCGACCGCGCTCATTCTGTGGTTTGGGGGAGGGATGGTCGTGGCGGGTCAACTCACCTTGGGCGAAGTCGTCGCCTTCAACGCATATCTGCTATTGCTGGCCGCGCCGGTCCAGCAACTGGCCTTTGTGGTAAATACCGTGGGTGAGGCCGTCGCCGGCGGTCAACGCATCTTTGAGATTCTTGATCTGCCGGAGGAAATCACCTCGCCGCCCAACCCACCGGCGCTGCCCGCGCTCGAGGGCCGCGTCAGTTTTGAGTCGGTCTCGTTCGCGTATCGCGGCGAACGTCGGGCGCTGCATGACATCTCGTTTGAAGCACTTCCGAATCAAGTCATCGCCCTCGTCGGCCCGACGGGGAGCGGCAAGACCAGCCTGATCAATCTGATCCCGCGCTTTTATGATGTGACCACGGGCTGTGTCCGCGTGGATGGTTACGAGGTGCAGGCGGTTGATCTCAAGACGCTGCGCTCGCAGATTGGCATCGTCCTGCAGACCTCGCTGCTGTTCTCGACGACGATCCGCGAGAATATTGCGTATGGCCGGGTGGGAGCGGAGGAGACGGATATTCTCGCGGCGGCTAAAGCGGCGCGCGCACATAATTTCATTCTGTCTTTCTCCAAGGGCTACGATACGATTGTGGGCGAACGCGGCGTGACGCTCTCCGGCGGGCAGCGGCAGCGCCTGGCGATTGCCCGCGCGCTGTTGATGAACCCCCGCATTCTGATCCTGGATGATGCGACCTCCAGCGTGGATACGCAGACGGAATATTTGATCCAACAAGCGCTGGCCGAATTGATGCAGGGCCGCACGACGTTTGTCATCGCGCAGCGGCTCTCAACCGTTAAACGCGCCGACTTAATTCTCGTGCTGGACGGTGGGCGAATCGTCCAACGTGGCCGCCACGCGGAACTCGTCGGGCAGCCGGGTCTGTATCAAGAAATCTACAACTTGCAGTTGAAGGATCAAGAGCAGTTTCAGCGCGAAATGCTGTTTTTGACGGAAAATGACGGAGGACGGATGACGGATGACGGAAGCCTGATTCCCGTCATGGAGGAGAAAAGACGAAGGATGGAAGAGGGAAGAAGACGGTAGATGGAAAAAAATGACGAATGAAAAATGACGAATGAACGAATGGTGAAGGGACAAGGGATAAATCCCAAACACCCCTTCGGCCAGCCGCCAACTACCAGCAACCAGCAGCCAACAACCAATGACTACTTCCACTAAAACCCGTCCCGCTCCTCCCACCTACTTTGACGACGATACCATCATCGGCAAGGCGTATGATCCGCAGATTACCCGCCGCCTGCTGACGTACCTGCGGCCCTATCGCCGGCAGCTCCTGATTGCGCTAACGTTCATGATCATCTCCACCCTGGCCAATATTTCCGGCCCGTATCTGATCAAAGTCGCGCTAGACAATGGGATGGCGACCGGTGACCTGGGCGTGCTGGGACTGACCGTGGTGCTCTATCTTGTGGCGGCGAGCGTGTTCTGGGTGAGCACCTTTCTGCGCATTCGCATCATGGCTGTCACCGGTCAAAGCATCATCTATGATCTGCGCCGCGAGTTGTTTGAACATTTACAAGCGCTGTCGCTCAACTTCTTCAGTCGTTACGCTATTGGGCGATTGATCTCGCGCATGGTCAATGATGTCAGCGTGCTGCGCGATATGATCGTTTGGGCGCTGCTGGCCGTCGCGCGCGATGCCTTTGACCTGGTGGGGATCACCCTCACCATGTTCCTCCTCAACTGGCAGCTCTCGCTCCTCAGCCTCCTGGTCCTGCCGCTGATGTTCGTCGCCACCGAACTCTTCCGCCGCCGCGCGCGGGATAGTTACCGGCATGTGCGCGCCGCCATCGGTTGGGTCAATGCCGTGCTCAACGAAAACATCGTCGGCGTGCGGGTCGTGCAGTCCTTCTCCCGCGAAGCGCACAATTTCCAAGTCTTCGCCGAAGAGGTCAACGGCAATCACCTGCGCGTCAATAACGGGGCGGCGCTCGTCACCTCGATCTTCTTTCCGTCGGTGGATTTCATCGGCAGCCTCGCGCTCGGGCTGGTCATTTGGGTGGGAGGGTTGGCCGTGCTGCGGGGCTTCGGGCTGGGCGGCCCAGCGCTCACCGCCGGGACACTCGTCGCCTTTGCGTTGTACATTGATCGCTTCTTCGACCCCATCCGCGATCTCTCGCAACGCTACAACACATTTCAGGCGACGATGGCGAGCAGCGAGCGCTTGTTTGAATTACTCGATACGCCGGTGGAAGTGCAAGATCAGCCCGACGCGGTCGAACTGCCCTCGATCCGGGGGCAGGTAGAATTTCGGGATGTTTCCTTTCATTACGAGTCCGGCGGTATCCCGATTCTGGATCACATCAATTTAACCGTGGCCGAAGGGCAGACCGTGGCGTTGGTGGGCGAAACCGGCGCGGGCAAATCCACCCTCGTCAAACTGCTCTCGCGTTTCTATGATGTCACGGAAGGCGCCGTGCTCGTAGACGGCGTAGACCTGCGCACGATCACTCAAAACTCGCTCCGCCGGCAAATGGGAATTGTCTTACAAGATCCATTCCTGTTTTCGGGAACCGCGAGTGACAACATTCGTTACGGCGCGCTCGACGCGCCCGACCGCGCGGTGGAAGAAGCGGCGCGCGCTGTGGGCGCGCACGATTTTATCTTGGCTCTCGACCAAGGCTACGCAACACGAGTGGGGGAGGGCGGCGCGATCCTGTCCGGCGGTCAGCGGCAGTTGATTTCCTTTGCGCAGGCCTTACTCGCCGATCCGCGCATTCTGATTCTGGACGAAGCGACTTCGAGCGTGGACACTCAAACCGAGCGTGTGATTCAGGCGGCGCTCCAGCGGTTGCTCAAAGGCCGCACCGCGTTTGTGATTGCGCATCGCTTATCAACGATCACGCGCGCGGACAAGATTGTGGTCATGGATCATGGGCGCATCATAGAAGCAGGGACACACGCCGAACTGCTGGAAAAACGTGGTTCGTACTTTGACTTGTATACGATGGCGTTTGCCGAAAACGCTCGCCCCGGAATGACGCGGGAGTAGACGACGCATGGATAATCAATCTGTAGATTTGAGGGTAGCCGCGTTGATCGAGATCAACCAACAATTTGAAAAGAAGTGGAAAGTATCTTTTGATGAGTTTGTGCGTCGCTCCCGTGACAACATATTGGATAAAGACGCTTATGGTTTGGAGGTCGAGCGTGATTTCTGGGAATGGGAACAGACAGTCACGTTGCTTCAGCACTATAAAGCATTGAAGTCGTGATGAGCCACAAATTTGAAAATCGTCTGACACGCTCAAAGCCCGCGTCCTCGCGGGCGCTACCAACCGCGAGGACGCGGTTGGGGGAGCAAAGTCGACAAAGCGTAAACAGATTAAGTAATCTTGATACTGTTACGGCCTCTGCATTTCTGCTTGAGCCTCCGCCCCTAACTAAAAGAGCCATTGACGCGTTGCCAACAGTTGCCTATGCTAGTTTCAACATCTGATGAAGCAGATTAAGCAGTCTCTCTCTATTCTCGGATTAATCGTCGTCCTGGCGTTGCTGCCCCTCCATCAGTTTGTGCTCGCCTCCCCGCCAGCGAAAGCGACCGCCTCGCCTCAACCTTCTCCCGTCATCGTTCAGCCGTCAGCCAGTTCCTATACGGAAAGTCGCGTCCTGGTGAAATTCAGGCTGGGCGTATCGTCTAACGCTGCCCGGCAACAAGTCACGGCTGAGCACGCGCGATTGGAAGCAGCGCCCGAACTCGCTCGGCTCGGTGTGCTGATGCTCAAAGTTCCGCCGGGCCAAGTTCTCCAGGTCGTCGCGCATCTAAAGCAGAATCCCACGGTTGAGTTTGCCGAGCCGGATTATCAAGTACAAGCTGTGGATACGACTCCCAACGACTCGTCTTGGGGGTCCCAGTATGGCCCAACTAATATTCAAGCCCTGCAGGCGTGGGATATCACCACCGGCTCAAGCGCGGTGACGATTGCGGTGATAGATACGGGCGTAGACCTCACCCATCCTGACCTGGCCTCCAAGATTTGGAACAATCCGAGTGAAATCGCCGGAAATGGCGTCGATGATGATTGCGATGGTTACATAGATGATTGGCGCGGCTGGGATTTCTTCAACCAGGACAACAATCCTCAAGATGATCATGGACATGGCACGCATGTTTCCGGGATCGCGGCCGCCTCCAGCAATAATAGTCTGGGCATCGCCGGAATCGCCTGGGGCGCGCGCATCATGCCGCTCAAAGTCCTCTCGGGCGCCGGCTATGGCTCTGAAAGTGACGTCGCCAGTGCCATGACCTGGGCCGCGGACCACGGCGCTAAGGTGATCAACCTCAGCCTGGGCGGTCCGGTGGCCTCTTCCGTGATGGAGGCGGCCGTCAATTATGCGTACACTCACGGAGTCACGGTCGCGGCGGCAGCCGGTAATTCCGGGACCTACGGTATCCTTTACCCGGCGGCTTATTCCAATGCGCTGGCGGTGGCCTCGACAGATTCTAGTAACACTCTCTCTTGGTTTTCGAGCTATGGCCCGGAGGTAGACCTCGCCGCGCCGGGATTGAGTATTTACTCGACGTATCTCGGCGGCGGTTATGCGACCCTCTCCGGAACTTCAATGGCAAGCCCGCACGTTGCCGGTGTGGCGGCGCTGCTGGCCGGTCTGCCGCAGTATGACACCCCGGCTAAGATTCGGGCGGCGCTGCAAAACTCGGCGTTGGACTTGGGCGATCCGGGCTGGGATCAATACGCTGGCTATGGCCTCGTCCAGGCCTACAACGCGTTGCTCTTCGATCCGGCGACACCCACCCCCACGCCTACACCAACAATCACGCCGACGCCGGCCTTTGTTTATTATTTCCCCTACTTCGCTCAAACCTGCTGAACTTTCTGGCTCGTATCTTGCAATCATGCTATCATCGCCCCTATGTTGATTCCTGCCTATCGTCTGGCCGATCGGCTTGGACGGGTCTGCGTCAAGCTCGGCCTAAAGATGGGAGATGAAATCCTGGCGGGCGCGCGCCGCTGGCGGAGCCACCCTCCTACTTCGGAGCAGGTAGCGACTCCGGAAACCACCACGTTAGTTCACCTGACCCTCACCCCGCAGCAGATTCCCGCGCTCATCTTCCTGTTCCTCACCAGCATCATCTTAATTGTCGGCGTCACCTTGTGGTTTGAAAGAACCGGACGCGAGACGAATTTCAATGCCGGCGCCTTGCCCACCCCCTTGAGCGGACAAGCACTCAGCACGGAAATCGCGCAGAGTCTGCCAGCGCTCAACATCAACGTCAGCCCGCTCCCTGCCGGTCCCACGCCTACCGCTCCACCGAATCCACTTTCGCTCGGCGGCACGATCTTTTACGCCTACCGAAATTCCGGACGGACGAATTTATGGGCGCAGGTCTTGGGGCGGCCACAACCGGTCCGGATCACGGCCGGTCCGTGGGATGATCGCGACCCCGCCGTTAGCCCGGATGGGACGCGGCTGGCCTTTGCCTCGCGTCGGGATGGAACTTGGAATCTCTATCTTTTGGATTTGGAAACGGGCGGTGTCAAACAACTGACCTTCGGCCTGGACTTCAAAGCCGATCCCTACTGGAGTCCCGACAGCCAGTGGTTAGCCTTTGAACTCTATCGGCAGGACAACCTGGATATTGCCATCGTCAATGCCGCGGGCGGAGACCTCATTCCGCTCACGGCCGACCCGGCGGCGGATTACGAGCCGGCTTGGTCGCCCAATGGGCGTTCCATCGTTTGGGTCTCGATGCGGGGCGGCAATCCAGACCTGTGGGGCTTATCGCTGGATGATCCCAATGAACGTTCTTATCAACCGTTAACCGATACGCCCGTGATCCAAGAGACTGACCCGACCTTCAGCCCGAACGGAGATTTGGTGGTCTATACGGATGCCGCTTCGCCCTTGGGACTGGTCTACACTCACTCGGCGACGGACCCCAAGGATGTGGCGGTCGAGGTCGGGCAGGGGCAGTTCCCGGCCTGGTCGCCGGAAGGCTCGTCACTGCTCACGGTTGCGCCGCAGGAGAGCGGAGCGGATTATCTGCTCGCCGCTCCCTTCGGTCAGCCGGGGCTTGCACAGATCGCTTACAAAGCCACCAGTGGGCACATCGGCGCGGTCACCTGGTCATCCATCATTTTGCCGGAAACCTTGGCCGGCTCCATGGCCCAAGCGTCGGAAATTGCGGATGCGCCTGTCTGGAGCGAACAAATTTCCGTGCCCCGGGCCGCCGATCCGCCTTATACCTTCGTCTCACTTCCCGGCGTCAACGCGCCCGACCCACACCTGTCTGATCGAGTGGACGAAGCCTTCACCGGCCTGCGGCGGACAATTGCCCAGTCCGTCGCCTGGGATTTTCTGGCGACGTTAGACAATGCCCTCATCCCCTTGAAAGCCCCGCCGCCGCCTTCGATGGAATACGACTCGTGGTTGAAGACCGGACGCGCTTTTGATTTCACCCAAGCCGCCGCGCAAGCCGGTTGGGTGGAAATCACGCGCGAGGATTACGGCTTCCGCTCCTACTGGCGCGTTTGGGTTCGGGCGCGCTTGCAGGATGGCAGCTTAGGTGAACCGCTGCGCCAGCCGCCGTGGAACTTCTCCGCGCGCTATTCCGGCCGTCCGCAGCCTTACGACGCCGGCGGCGAATATTACAACATCATGCCGCCCGGCTATTTTGTGGACTTCACCACCTTAGCCGAGGACTTTGGCTGGAACCGCGTCCCAGCGGAATCCAATTGGGCTTCGTTCTACCCAAGCATTTTATACTGGCGTTTTGAGCACCGGGATGGATTCGATTGGCTCACCGCCCTGCGCGAGGTTTACTCCGCGGCCGAAGCGGCCACGCAAACGCCGGTGCCCTCGCCGACCGGGACCCCGACCATCACGAACACGCCGACGAAAACGATTACGCCCACCCGGACGCCCACCCGAACCCGGACGGCGACCCGGACGCCGACGAGTACCCGAACGCCGACCCCGACCCGCACGCCCACGATCACTCGGACGCCGACCCTCACGCCGACCCCGACGGGAACGTGGTATACCCCCACGCCGACAAAGACGGTTGGCCCGACCCCCACGCGTTTGCCGATTCCATGAAGATGTCAGTCCGAAGTCGAAGGTCAGGAGTCAGGAGTCAGAAGCCAGAAGTCGGAAGTCGGAAGTCCAAAGTCCGAAGTCGAAGGGCAGAAGTCAGGAGTCAGAAGCCAGAAGTCGGAAGCTGCTCGTCCTTGGTCCTTCGTCTTTCCTCCGTCCTCCGTCCTCCGTCATTTTTCATTTTTCATTTGTCATTCGTCATTTTCTTCTCCGCCTGCGCCGGACTTCAAACGACTGTCACCCCGGAAAACACTCCCACGCCGCTCGTCGTGACGGACGACACGCCCACGCCGGTCGTCAACGCTTTTCCCACCTCGAATTATTTAGATGTCGCCGTTCCGACCATCAATCCTGAAGACCCGCTGCGTTTTACTTTTCCCACTCCTATCATCTACCCCACACCGCTTAACTGGCGTCCGCCGGTGGAGGGGGTTCCGCTTTCCGTCCGGCCGGAGGATCATTTCTGGTTTGCGCGTCCCATCGCCTCCAATAGCGTCAACTATCCCTTATGGACCTATCGCTATGGCAGCACGAATTTTGGCGCGGCGCATATCCATGCCGGAATTGATATAGATGCGCCGACGGGTACACCGATCTTGGCGGCCGGGCCGGGCCGCGTGATCTGGGTGGGTTGGGGACTCTTTTATGCCATGCCGGGATTCGAAGAGGATCCGTATGGAATTGCCGTCGAGCTCGTCCACGACTTCGGTTACAAAAATCAGACGCTCTATACATTGTATGCCCACATGGAGGCTTACAACGTTTACGTCGGTCAGGAAGTCAAAACCGGGGATGTGCTCGGGTGGGTCGGTGTGACCGGAAACACGACCGGCCCGCATGTACACTTTGAAGTACGCGAGGGGAAGAATGACTTTTTTGACACGCGCAACCCGGAGTTATGGATTGCCCCGTACGCCGGCTGGGGAGTGCTGGCCGGACAACTGCTAGATAAAGAAGGCCACCCGGCTCAGGAAAGACCGATTGAAATCTACAATTCCCGGCATCGGTTCGTGACCACGATCTACAGTTATCGCGGTCGCGTGGCTCATCCCGACGACGAATGGCGCGAAAACTTTGCGATCTCCGATCTGCCGGCAGGGACTTACTTTCTAAGCGCCTTTGTCTTGGATGAGGAAGAAAATACAGAAAAAATCGAAGGCCAAGTGGAGGTCGTCGCCGGGCAAACGAGCTTTGTGATCTTGCAAGCCGGGCAGGGCGTTATCCCACAGGCGCTGCCCGCTCAGACAAAGACGCCGCCTTATCCGACAAACACCGCAACCAATACCCCGACGCCAACCGTCACCCGCACCCGCACCCCCTCCCGGACCCCCTGGCCGACCTTCACCCGCTTCCCGACCTGGACGCCTCGCCCCTCGCGCACGCCGACGCCTACTCGAACGCCGAGCGTGACGCCGTGAGAGAAATGACAAGGTGAGAGGGTGACACGGTGACAAGGTGAACGTCTTGGAAGAGATCACCTTGTCACCCCTTCACCGTGTCACCTTGTCATCTTTCCCACAGCCCGTTCAGAAACTTCACTTTCTCAATCGTCTGGTAATTCGCGCCGCCTTCGTGATGGTTGTAATGCCAGACCTTAATCTGTTTGGGTCCGGCAAAATGGTTGTAGGCCGCGAAAACGGTTGAAGGTGGGCAGACCTCGTCCATTAATCCCACGGAGAAAAGTGCTTGCGTCTTGGCGCGCGCCGCGAAGTTGACTCCATCGAAATAAGCCAACGTGTTGAAAACCGTCTCCACTTTATCTCGATGAACCTGACAATATCTGGAAATCTCGACGTACGGCGCGGCGTCGGTGATCTCCGTCGCTCGGCGGTAATGACAGAGAAACGGCACATCCGGCAAGACGGCGGATACATCACCCTGTAATCCACTTACGGCCAAGGCGATGCCACCGCCCTGACTGCCACCGGCGATGGCCAACCGCTGGCCATCCACCGCCGAATGCGAACGCGCGGCCTCTACCGCCCGCACCGCATCCGTGAAAACGCGACGGTAGTAATAAGTTTCTGGGTTGAGAATGCCACGCGTCATGAATCCCGGATGATGCGGATTAGAACCTTCCGGTTCAGGATCAGGCGTCTGGCCCATTTGCCAACTACTGCCTTGTCCGCGCGTGTCCATGACGAAGTGAGCATAGCCCACGCTGCTCCATAACAACCAATCCGTGGGAAAGCCGCGCCCGCCTCCGTAACCGATGTATTCCACCACGCACGGCAATGAACCGGAACGCTGACGGGGCACGAGTAGCCAGCCTTTGATGGGCTGTCCCCCGTAACCGTTGAAGGTCACATCAAACGTCTCAACTGTCCGCAGCCCATAATCGCTCGGCTCGAAGCGCGCGTTCAGCGGATGTTGGCGCGCCTGAGATAGAGTCTTTTCCCAGAAGGAGTCAAAGTCCGGCGGCTCCTGCCGAGGGGGGGTGTATGTTTGTAGCTCGGTGAGTGACAGATCGAAGATGGCCATGGGTTCTCCTTGACTGAACTTGTATTATGAAACTCGGAAGAATCTTTATCACGAATGCCACGAATGAACGAATACCACGAATAAAAACATTCGTGCCATTCGTTCATTCGTGGCATTCGTGATTAATCTTGATCCGCTCTCATTAGCTCCATAGGCCAAGCAATACTCCGCTGAGGACTCTCAGCCCAGCGCTTAATAACAGTGCTTGCTGAAGACCCAACCAATTGCCCAAGGCCGGGCCGAGCAGCGAGCCGGACAGCATGCCCAAGTTAAGCGCTAAATTGTGCAGCGTCATATGCGCCGGGCGGTCATTCTCCGGTACGCGTTCCATCAAGCGGCTGACCAATCCGCCGTTGGCCGGCGCCAAGACCAGGCCGGTAATCAGCGAGGCGATCCAAAACAAAGTGGCATCGCGCGCCAATCCATTCAACAGCGGCTGGATGCTTAAAAGTAGCGCGCCAATTACCAACACGCGCTGATGACCCAAGCGCACACTCATCCGCCTTAATCCTAAGGAGCTGATTAGCATCATGGCGTACGTCAACGTGTAACCCAGGCTGATTTCTCCATCCGAGAGATGCAGGCGCTGAACCCACACCAGCGGAAAGAGTGGGATCGGAACGTACTGAAACGTGTAGAAAAGGAAATAAGAAGCTAGAAAGAGTCCAAAAGGGCTTCGGAGTAAATCCAAACGCAACAGCGAACTGCCAAAGAAACCGCGGAGGAAAAGTAAGTCGCCCATCTGGGGGAGCTTTTCTCGAAGCCGCCTCCATCCGGAATCGGACACTTGGGCAGCGTGCTCCGGTGGCGGTGTTGCTTCCTCCCGCATGCGAAGATGTCTTAGATGGTAAGCGCTCATCACGGCTCCAAGTGAGCCAATCCCAAAGACGATCTCATAGTTATAGGGAAAGCTGATTCGATCCAACACTTGACCACAGAGCAGGGAACTGAGGCCCACGCTGATGGCGAGCAACGCATTCCGCCGTCCCACCACGAGGGCGCGCCATTCCGGTGGAACAATATGAGCGAAGGTTGAATTGAAGGCAATGCTCAATGGGGTGCTGGGGATCGCAATGGCAATGATCAGTGCGATCAGCGCCGGGGTCTGGAGGGTCGCCGGTAGAAACCAAGTGAGCGGGACGATGAGCGCGTAGCACACGCGCCAGGTCGCCGTCTGGAAGACTGCCCGGCTGGGCAGACGGTTCTCCAGCCAACGTCCGGCGGGCAATGATCCCAGCAAGTTGACTATCGCGCCGCCGCCGGTCAACAAGCCAATTTGAAAACTGTTCGCGCCGAGGTGCGCGGCGTAGACGGCTAAAAAAGCTAGTGTACTTCCGGCCAGTACGCCCCACCAGAAAACGTCCGCATACAGGTGGTGAAAGTTGGAGCGTAAATAGGGATCGGGGTTGGGGGAAAGAGAGGCAGGCATACGTGCGCGTGAGAGAAGGGGTGGTCCAAGTTTAGCCGATTCGCCGGGTTTCTAGTAGAGTGCAGGCGTCTAAGTTAAATTGACAATTGGGCTGGGCCGCCTAGAATGAACGACCTGATTTGACTCACGTATCACGCGTCACGCGTCACGTAGTACCTGACGCGTGACGCGTGAATGGAGAATCCCATGCTAAAAAATTCAAAAATTGCCTTCGTCGGTTCCGGGGTGATGGGCGAGGCCATGATCCAGGGCCTGCTCAACAAAGGCATCGCCGAAAAGCAAAATATCATCGCCGCCGATGTGCACGAAGAGCGACTCCACACCATCCGGGAGAAGTTTGGAATTGGCGCCACGCTGAATAACGGCGAGGCGGTCTCGGGCGCGGAGGTCGTTGTGCTCTCCGTCAAACCCCAGATACTGCCGGGGGTCATGCCGCCGCTCAAAGGCAAAATCTCATCGGGTGCGCTTGTGCTGTCTATCGTCGCCGGCGCGCGGATGGAGAACATCGTCAACGGCCTAGCGCATGCGAGTGTGGTGCGCTCCATGCCCAATACCCCAGCGCAGATTGGGGAAGGGATTACGGTGTGGATGGCTTCACCCGCAGTCTCAGCCGAGCAGCGCGAGCAGGCCCGGATGGTGCTGCAAGCATTTGGTGAGGAAGTCGAGGCGACCGACGAGGATCAATTGGATATGGCGACCGCGCTTTCCGGTTCCGGACCGGCGTACGTCTTCCTATTTATGGAAGCACTCGTGGATGCGGGTGTTCATCTCGGATTCTCGCGCCAGGTCGCCGAGCAACTGGTGACGCAGACGGTGAAGGGTTCGGTGGATTTTTACGCGCACTCGCCGAATCATTTGGCGCGGCTGCGCAATCAGGTCACCTCGCCCGGTGGAACGACGGCGGAGGCGCTATATTATTTAGACAAGTCCGGCTTCCGCACCGCCATCTCGCGCGCGGTCTGGGCGGCTTATCAGCGCAGCGTGGAATTGGGGCAGGGGCGGAAGAAGGGGCATCCGGATATATCTAAGTGATTTTTTTTGTACACGGATTACACGGATGTCACTGATCTCACGGATTTTTTTGGTTTCCGTGCCATCCGTCTTTTTCGTGTGATCCGTGTACAGGTTTGCTATGTTGCTTTACTCGGAAAGGAAGCCTAAAATCATCATAAAGGCAGGTGAACTATGAGCACCGTTGAATTAAGCCTAACCGTCTCGCCAGAGATTTACGAAGCGCTCCAAGCGGAGGCGAAGAAAGAAAAGAAATCGCCGGAGGCTTTGTCCGTCGAGATTTTGCTGGATTTTTTGGAGCATCAACGCCAATTGGCTGAAGGTCGGCGTGTCTTGCGGATGATGCCTAAACGGGCAGTTAAGCGTCGCTCGGCGCGCCGGACGGATACGGCTCGACGCCATGATGATTATCTGTATGGCAAAGAGCCAGGATCAGCGAGACTATAGAAGTTGAGAAATTGATTTAGTTGTTGCGTCAACGGATACGCAGCGGATCATCGGATTTGCCACAGACCATCCGATGATCCGCTGCGTATCCGTTGACACAATACCTTCATGTCTGATTCTCCTCCCCCTAATCCTTCCAACTCCTCTACGCCCTCTGAAGGTGGCGTCACCTTGCAGGGCCGCGACATCACCATTGGCGGCGATCCTATCGGCCGTGACAAAATAATCAACAATACCATCAATATATTCACTGGCCCACACGACTTACTTGAGCGCCGCAACCGACGTAGGATGTTAGAGAAGGTGTGGAATGATCGAGTCAAAGACGAACTTGAGCAATCGTTATATAACGCAACGCTGATTGAGCTTCGGATGGAGTATAAGCCGAAAGCAACCCCATCCACCCAGCCGCTCCCGTTGGGTACGAAGATCGCTGAAATCTTTGACCGAGCGAATAGCGAGCTTCTAATCTTGGGCGAGCCCGGTTCGGGCAAGACAACAATGCTACTTCAGCTCACCCGTGAACTGATTGCCCGTGCTGAACGAGACGAAATGCAGCCTGTTCCGGTAGTTTTCAAACTTTCATCGTGGGCAGAGAAACGCCCACCACTAACTAAGTGGCTGGCTGAAGAGTTGGGCTTCTATTTTCGCGTTCGTAAGGAAATCGCCACTAAGTGGGTGAAGGATAATTATGTGCTTCCTCTACTTGATGGGCTAGATGAGGTGAAGCTAGAGCACCGGGCGGCATGTGTGGAAGCGATCAACCACTTCCGACAGGAGTATGGGCTGATGCCTATGGTTGTGTGCAGCCGTAGTGCCGACTACGAAGCCTTGAACAATCAGCTCCGACTCCGTGGTGTGATTGTCTTGCGGCCGCTGACGCGCGAACAGATTGATAGTTACTTAGATCATATAGGTGAGCAACTGGCATCATTGCGTGTCTTGCTCAGAGATGATGCCACGTTACAAGAGTTGGCCGAATCGCCGCTGATGTTGAGCATTATGGCGCGAACGTACGAGGAAACTCCCATTACGTCGCTGCCCAAACTTAAAACAATTGAAGCAAGGCGTAAGTATCTATTTGATACTTATATACAGCAGATGTTCAAGCATCGTAGCAGTAATGAACGGTATGCTCCGCCACAGGTCATTCATTGGCTCTCCTGGCTGGCGCAGAAGATGATTGAGCATGACCAGACGACCTTTTATCTTGAGAGGATGCAACTGAGTTTGGTGCCAAACGAATCAGTGCGACGGCGATATAAGATGATGACCGGGCTGATTGGAGGGCTCATTGTTGGACTGGCTTTTGGATTGACCTTAGGATTAGTCTATGGGAGCGTCTTTAATCCAGTCTTTGGCTTGGCCTGGGCAGTGGTCTCAGGTCTAATTGGGTTCATGGGTGGGTTGGTCTATGGGGTGGTCGGTAGGTCTAAGGAAGAAATAAAGACTGTTGAAACATTGCGCTGGTCGTGGTTTGACGCAATAAGTGTAATTATCATTGGACTCATCATTGGCCTCATCGTTGGGATCATTTTCGGACCAAGCTGGGGACTAGCTACGGGGCTGGTTATTGGAGTGATCTATGGCCCCATCTTTGGTCTCAATGTCGGCAAGGAAATAGAAACTAAAACTATTCCTAACCAAGGAATATGGCGTTCAGCCCAAAATGCTATGTTAGTTGGGCTGGTCAATGGGCTAGTTTCTGGGTTGGTTGCCGGGCCAATCATTGGTCCATTTTTTGAGTCAGCCAGTAAGCTTATTACTACACCTGTTGTTGAGTTGACTGTCGGATTGACTGTGGGGTTGCTCAGTGCTTCTCGCTTAGGGGGCTTTGCATTTATCCAACATATGGTGTTGCGCTTTATGCTCTATCGTAGGAGAGCCATACCTTGGGACTATGTCCACTTCCTTGACTACTGCGTCGAGCGCATCTTCCTCCACAAAGTCGGCGGGGGCTATATCTTCGCCCACCGGCTGCTCATGGAGTATTTTGCGGGGCTGGAGGGGGAAGTATAATTGTGGACAACGGATTGCTGCGCGAAACGGACAAACGAATGGGAACGGATGATCCGTTCTAATCCGCTTGTCCGCTTCGCCGGAGGCAATCCGTTGTCGGCCATCTGCTACTAATATCGAAGAGATCATTCCAAAGAAATGGATCGCTTGCCTGCCATTTTAGCGGTTATGCTCTTTCTGAGTGAGCACCTCTGTGAAAAACTTATGAAAGGGAATCTAAACGAGATTTATATCAAAATAGATGAAGAGCATATAGTGCTCCAACGAGTTGACTCCGAACTGGTGGTTTGGATATTGAAGACCGCTGGCGATCCAATGAACTTTATTCTTGACCTGAAATCAGGCCAGACATTTCGTGTGCCATCCACCCTTCAAAAGGAAGAAAAGCGTTTTACTCTAAACGCGGACTGGCAATGACCAAAGTAAGCCTAAGATTGTTTTTTGTTTGTGAACCACTGGACAATTCATATTCTTTACAGTATATTTCTCGCGCGAAGACTGCATTGCATAAAATTCACCACCTCAATGTGCTTTCGTTGATACCCACCCCGGCTTGGCCCACGCCCCTCGCGCCCAAGCCGGAATGTTGCTAAGTCACTCCCCGCTAGGGGCATCTTGTTGGAGGCCGAATGTCTGATTTCGTCAAAGACCTGACCGCATCACTACAAAAGCAAATTGATGCCTATGTTCCCACCATCGCTGTTCAAGATGTGGGCAGCGTGCTAGAGGCCGGCGACGGGATCGCCCGCGCCTCCGGGCTAGGCTCCGTCCGCTCGCAAGAACTCGTCCAATTTGAAAATGGCGTCATGGGCATCGCTTTCAATCTTGAGCGCGATTCCATCGGCATCATCGTCATGGGCGATTACGGCGGGATCCAGGAAGGGATGCTGGTCAGCGGGACCGGGCGCATCGCCTCCGTCCCGGTGGGGGACGCGTTGATTGGACGGGTGGTGAACGCCCTCGGGGAACCGGTAGACGGCAAAGGGCCGATCGCGACCACCAGCTATCGTCCCATCGAACGGATCGCGCCGGGCGTGATTGAACGCAAAGATGTGCGGCGTCCGGCTCAAACGGGGATCAAGGCGATTGATGCATTAACGGCCATTGGGCGCGGCCAGCGCGAACTCATCATCGGCGACCGGCAGACGGGCAAGACGGCGCTCGCGATTGACGCGATCATCAACCAAAAAGGCAAAGACCTAACCTGCATCTATGTCGCTATCGGCCAAAAGAAAGCTCAAATCGCGCGCATCCTCGGCACGCTGGAGAAGCATGGCGCGATGGATTACACGATCATCGTCATCGCTTCCGCCGATGATCCCGCCGCCATGCAATACATCGCCCCGTACGCCGGCTGCTCGATGGGCGAAGAATTTATGGAGACCGGGCGCGATGCGCTGATTGTTTACGACGACTTGTCCAAGCACGCCTGGGCGTATCGGCAAGTTTCCTTGCTCTTGCGCCGCCCGCCGGGCCGCGAGGCGTATCCGGGCGACGTGTTCTACCTGCACTCACGCTTGCTCGAGCGCGCCGCGCAACTCTCAGACGAACGCGGCGGTGGGTCACTGACCGCGCTGCCGATTATCGAAACCCTGCTCGGCGACGTTTCGGCTTACATCCCCACGAACGTTATCTCCATTACCGACGGCCAGATTTATCTCGAAAGCGATCTGTTCTATTCCGGCATCCGGCCCGCGGTGAACGTGGGTATCTCCGTCTCGCGCGTCGCCGGGGATGCGCAAACGAAGGCGATGAAGCAAGTGGCCGGTCAACTCAAGGGCGATATGGCGGCCTTCCGCGAATTGGCGGCCTTTGCCACCTTTGGCTCCGACCTCGATAAGGCGACCCAACGTCAACTGGATCGGGGTTACCGCCTGACCGAAATTCTCAAGCAGCCCCAATACGAACCGCAATCGCTGGAAAATCAAGTCATGGCCATTTACTCGGGGACGCGCGGTTTCTGTGACACTATCCCGGTTGAAAAGATGAAAGCTTGGGAAGCCGGTTTCCTACGGTTCATGGAAACCTCCAATCCCGAGATCGGCAAAGACATCGCCGAAAAGAAACTCATCTCGCCCGAAACCGAAGAAAAATTGAAACAGGCCGTCCAGGCGTTCAATTCTGGGTGGCAAGGATAAAGGATGAAGGATGAATTATGAAGGATGAAGCATGAAACCGACATTCATCCTTCATCCTTCATAATTCATCCTTTACTACTATGCCTTCTCTTCGTTCAATGCGGCTCCGAATGCGGAGCGTCAAAAATATCTCGCAAGTGACTCGCGCGCTGGAAGCGGTCAGCGCGTCCAAAGTGCGCCGGGCGCAGCAAGCGGTCTTGGGCACTCGGCCCTATGCCTCCAAAGCGTTTCAAGTCTTGCAGCATTTGGGGATGCAGCCCGGAACAGTCCACCCACTGCTGCAAAAGCGCGAGGCAGTAAACAATATCACGGTTGTATTCATCACCAGCGACCGTGGGCTGTGCGGCGCGTACAACACCAATATCCTGCGCGCGGCGTTGGCGTTTGCTCGTAAGCAGACCGTACCGGTCAAGTTCGTCGCCGTCGGCAGGAAAGGGCGCGATCTGCTCCTGCGCCGGAAGCAGTCCATCGTCGGGGAGTTCATCAACCTCCCGGGCAATCCCACGTTTGTGGATGTTTCTTCCATCGGTCAACTCGTCGTAGAAGAATTTCTTTCCGGCCGCGCGGACGAGGTCTACCTGGCGTACACGGATTACATCAACACCCTCCGGCAGGAACCGCGGATCAAGCTGCTGCTGCCGCTGCTGCCTGAATCAGAAGAAGTGCGCGAAGCGACCGGTCATACGGCTGCGATGGCGGCCCCCAAAGGCCCGGCGGCGGCTTACTTTTATGAACCGTCGCAAAAAGAGCTGCTGAATGTGATCGTCCCGCGCTTCACGGCGCTGCAAATCTATCAGACGATCCTGGAGGCGACGGCCAGCGAACACTCCGCCCGCATGGTCGCCATGCGCAATGCAACGGACAGCGCCAAGGATTTGCTCGGCACACTGCAATTGGTTTACAACAAAGCCCGCCAACTGGCAATTACCAGCGATTTGCTGGATATTGTGGGTGGGGTGGAAGCGCTCGCGAAGGCAAAGAGCTAGAAAGTCAGAATACAGAAGACAGAATTCAGAAGGGGCTTCTGCCTCTCGGCTTCTGTATTCTGACTTCTGTATTCTGTATTCAGGAGTTAACCATGGCAAAATCAACCGGAAAAGTTGTGCAAGTGCTCGGCGGTGTCGTGGACTGTGAGTTCCCCGAGGGGGGGCTGCCCGAACTGTTCGATGCGATTGAAGTGCCCCGGCCCAACGCGCTACCTTTGGTCTTGGAGGTGCAGAAGCACTTGGGCGACAACTGGGTGCGCTGCGTGGCGATGGACACCACCGATGGATTGGAACGCGGCGCGGATGCCCACGGACAAGGGATACCCATCTCGGTTCCGGTGGGGCAGGCGACCCTCGGACGGATCTTCAACGTCCTTGGTCACCCGGTGGATCAGGCGGGGCCGGTGAACACCGACCTCACCTATCCTATCCACCGGCATGCGCCCACGTTTGAAGAGCAGGCCACCGGGGTGCAAGTCTTCGAGACAGGCATCAAAGTCATTGACCTGATTGCGCCCTTCACCAAAGGCGGCAAGACGGGCGTCTTCGGCGGCGCGGGCACGGGCAAGACCGTAATCATCACCGAGTTGATTTCCTCGGTTGCGCGCGTGCATAAAGGCAATTCGGTGTTCGTGGGGATCGGCGAGCGCACCCGCGAGGGCACGGCCCTCCGCCGTGAAATGACCGAGTCGGGCGTTATGAAAGATACGGTGATGGTGTTCGGCCAGATGAACGAACCGGCGGGCGTGCGGCTGCGCGTGGGCCTCACCGGCCTGACCATGGCCGAATATTTCCGCGACCAGGGCCGGGATGTGCTGCTGTTCATTGATAACATCTTCCGCTTTGTCATGAGCGGATCGGAAGTCTCGGCGCTGCTGGGCCGCATGCCTTCCGCCGTGGGGTATCAGCCGACTCTCTCGACGGAGATGGGCGAACTGCAAGAACGCATCACCTCGACGAAGACCGGCTCGATCACCTCGATGCAAGCCGTGTACGTGCCCGCCGATGACTACTCTGACCCCGCGCCGGTGGCGACCTTCACCCACCTGGACGCGACCCTCGCGCTGGAGCGGTCCATCACCGAAAAGGGCATTTACCCGGCGATTGATCCGCTGGCTTCTACCAGCCGCATCCTCGACCCCAACATTGTGGGCGTGGATCACTACACCACGGCGCGTGAGGTGCAGCGCGTCCTCCAGCGCTACAAGAACCTGCAAGACATCATCGCCATCTTGGGCGTGGACGAACTCTCGGAAGACGACAAGCTCCTCGTTTCCCGCGCCCGCAAGATCGAGAAATTCTTCAGCCAGCCGTTTGTGACCGCCGAGCAATTCACCGGCCTCAAGGGCGTCTATGTCCCGCTCAAAGAGACGGTGCGCTCCTTCCGCGAAGTTCTGGACGGCAAGCACGACGATTTGCCGGAAGAAGCCTTCCGCTACGTCGGCACGATTGAGGACGCGGTGGAGAAGGCGAAGAAACTAGCCGAAGGATGAAGGATGAGGGATGAAGGATGAAAAAATCATTCTTCATCCTTCATCCCTCATCCTTCATCCTTGATCATTATGACTATTCGCTGTGAAATAGTAAGCCAAGACCGCCCGGTGTTTGAGGGTGAGGTAGACATGATCGTCGCTCCCGGTTCAGATGGGGTGATGGGCATTCTGCCGCATCACGCGCCGCTGCTGACCACGCTTAAGCCCGGCGAACTCAAAGTGCGTTATCAGGGCCGGGAGGACATCTTCGTCGTCTCCGGCGGTGTCATGGAGGTGCGCCCGGACATTGTCACCGTTTTAGCGGATGCCGCCGAGCACGCCGACGAGATTGACTTGGCTCGCGCCGAAGAAGCCCGTCAGCGCGCCGAAGAGTCGCTCAAATCACGTCCGCCGGGTTCGGAGGCGTATCTGGCTGCCGAAGCCGCCTTGCATCGCTCCAATCTCCGCTTACAGGTCGGGCGGCGTCGCCGCCGTGGGCCGGAAATCGGTTCGGGCGGTTACACGCCCGGTTAGCCTGTCATGGCTTTTCTTTCAAAAGATCTTGGCATTGACCTCGGCACGGTCAATGTGCTGGTGTGCGAGCGGGGGGAGATTGTCCTCGACGAGCCAACGGTCGTGGCCATTGCGCTCGAGGAGCAGAAAATTGTCGCCGTGGGCCAGGAAGCCAAAGAGATGTACGGCCGCGCGCCGGATCATATCGAGGTCATGCGCCCGCTGCGCGATGGCGTCATCGCCGACTTCGAAGTCACCGAAAAACTCCTCGGCCATATCATTGAAAAAGTGTGTGGCCCCTTCCGCCTCTTCCGGCCCCGCATCGTCATCACCGTTCCCTGGGGCGTGACGAGTGTGGAAAGCCGCGCGGTGCAAGAAGCCACTTTGCAGGCCGGCGCGCGGGAAGCCATCCTCATCCCCGAACCCTTAGCGGCTGCCTTAGGCGCGGACCTGCCCATCTCCACTCCCAGCGGAAATCTGGTCGTAGACCTCGGCGGGGGGGCCAGCGAAGCCGCGGTCGTCTCCATGAATGGCATCATCTCGGCGCATAGCACCCGCATTGGCGGGATGAAATTGGATGAAGCCATCAGCGCCTACATCCGCCGGAAGTATGGCTTGGTGATCGGCGATCCGACGGCGGAAGACGTTAAAATTAGAATTGGCGCGGCGCTGCCCGTGGAAGAGGAAGTGACGATAGAAATCCAGGGCCGTGACCAAGTCACCGGCCTGCCGCGCTCGATCAACATCAGCACCGGGGAAGTGGTGGAGGCGATGCAGGAAGCGCTGAGTAATATCGCCGGCGTCGTTAAAACGGTTTTAGAAAAGACGCCGCCCGAACTGTCCTCCGATATTATTGACCGGGGGATGGTGCTGTGCGGTGGCGTGAGTCTGCTGCGGGGAATTGATAAGCTGTTGACGCGGGAAACCGGCGTTCCGGCCTACGTGGCCGAAAATCCTTTGGCGTGTGTGGCCCTCGGCACCGGGAAAGCCTTCAAGCATTTGGAGGTGCTGAAAAAGTCGTTCTACAAAACGTCATAGCTTAAGTGGAACGGGTACCCGCGTGGCACCCCCTTCGGGAAAGACGGAGGTCACGGAAACTAATAAAAAAGGCGTTGGATTTATCCCAACGCCTTTTCTTGCGCCTTACTCCTTGGGCCTTGAGCCTTACACATAAAACGTCATCCGCTGCAGATGAACCACCGGATCAATATACTGCACGTGGACGCCTTCCGGGACGGAGAGGTTGATGGGGGCATAGTTGAGGATACCGGTCACGCCTGCTTTGACCAATGCCTCGGTCACCGATTGCGCCGCCTCCGCCGGCACGGCCACCATCGCTAACCGGATGCCGTGTTGTTGGATCATTTCACTCGCCTGGGCGGAATCGTAAATCTGAAAGCCGTTCAACGTGGTTCCGATTTTGGATGGGTCGTTATCGAAGATCAACGAAATGTGAAAGCCGCGATCGCGGAAGCCGTTGTAGTGAGCCAAGGCCCGTCCCAGGTCGCCCACCCCGACTAAAGCCACCTCCCAGTCGCGGTCCACCTTCAAAATCCGGCGAAGCTGCTCAATCAAAAAATCAATTTTATAGCCCGTGCCCTGCTTGCCGAACTCGCCGAAGTGCGACAAGTCTTTGCGAATCTGCGCCGAACTAATGCCCAGCCGCTCCCCCAGTTCTTTGCTGGAAGTAATTTTGACGCCTTCCAGGGACAGGCGCGAAAGCGCGCGGAGATAAATGGGCAACCGGCCGACGACGATATCAGGAATTTCAGTTGAAGTCATGGGCAGACCTCCGGGAGGGATGATGACCCCGCGCAATTTGCGGGGTGACCGTCGAACAGCAGGCGGCCACACCACCCAGATTGTGAAAAAGTTGCCTAACTTTAGCATGACTTGAAAGCCGGAGCAAGCGCGGCTGGAAATTTTTTGCCTGCTATAATCTTCAACATGTACTTCGACGAAACGACAATCACCGTCCACTCTGGGAATGGGGGCAATGGCGCAGTTCACTTTCGACGTGAAAAATATGTATCGCACGGTGGGCCGGATGGGGGCGACGGGGGCCGGGGCGGGGACGTGATCCTGGAGGTCCGTTCCACCCTCAACACCCTCCTGCCCTTTAGCCGGAAGCGTGAGTTTGTCGCCGAGAACGGCTGGCCGGGCGCCGGGCGCCGGATGCATGGCAAATCCGCCTCGGCCTTGATCGTCGGCGTCCCGCCGGGCACTGTCGTGCGCGACGCCGATACGGGCAATTTGATCGGCGACCTCACGGAACCGGGCCAGCGCCTGATCGTGGCGCGGGGCGGCCGAGGCGGGCGTGGAAATACCCACTTCGCCAGTTCGCGCAACCAGGCGCCGCACATTGCGGACAAAGGCGCGCCGGGCGAGGCGCACCGCTTGCGGCTCGAACTCAAACTCATTGCGGACATTGGGGTTGTGGGCGTCCCCAACGCGGGCAAGTCAACGTTCCTGAGTGCCGTCACCGCCGCTCGGCCAAAAATCGCGCCTTATCCCTTTACGACCCTTCAGCCCAACCTGGGCGTGGCCGAGGCGGGAGATCAAACCTTAGTCGTGGCGGACATTCCGGGCTTGATCGAGGGCGCGCACCACGGCGCGGGTTTGGGTTTTGAATTCCTGCGGCACATTCAACGGACGCGGGTGCTCATTCATCTGCTGGATGGCGCGGGGACGGACCCCCTGGCCGATTTTTCGCAAATCAACAGCGAGCTAGCGCTTTTTGATGAACATCTGGCGCACAAACCGCAGATTGTAGCCATGAACAAAATAGATTTACCGGAAGCGCAGACGCGCTGGTCGCAAGTGAAAGCGGAACTGGAGAAGCGAGGTTATCCGGTGCTGGCGATCTCAGCTTTGACCCACCAGGGCACGCGCGAGTTACTTTTCTTGGCGGCTCAGAAATTGGCCGAGGCCCCTCCGCCGCCGGCGGTAGAAGAGATGCCGGTTTATCGCGCGCCCGCCGACGAGGCGGATTTCAGCATCACCCGTGAAGCCGATGGCGGCTATCGGGTTACAGGCGCCAAGATCGAGCGCGCCGCTAAAATGACCTATTGGGAATATGAGGAGGCCGTGGCGCGCTTCCAGAAAATTCTGGAGGCGCTGGGCATCTACCAGGCGCTGGTCGAGGCCGGGATTCAGGAAGGCGAGACCGTCTATATTGGAGAGTATGAGTTGGAGTGGAAGGATTAGAGGCGGAATACGGAATACGCAATACGTTATATCCGTATTGCGTATTCCGTATTCCGTAAGAAGAACTGGAATTCACTCTGATGCGTATCGGCATCTTCGGCGGCACATTTGATCCCCCTCACTTAGGTCATCTGCATCTGGCAGACGCTGCTCGAACACAACTCAAGTTGGATAAAATCGTGTGGGTTCCCACGGCGGCCCCGCCGCACAAAAAGCATCAGCCGCTCTCGGCGGTTATGGATCGGCTGGCGATGGTGGAGGCGCTAATCGCGGGGGAACCGGCCTACGAAATTTCGCGGGTGGATATTGACCGCCCCGGCCCGCACTGGGCTGCCGATACAGTGACGTTGCTGGCTCAACAGTTCCGCGGCCATCAACTTTTTTTTCTCATGGGCGGTGACTCGCTGCGGGACTTGCCTACCTGGGGCCGGCCACTGGAATTTCTCTTACACTGCTCACTCGGCGTCATGCGCCGCCCGCAGGATGCCATTGACCTGACGAAGCTCGAAAGCCTACTGCCCGGCCTTACGGCCAAAGTAGAGTTCGTCCACGCCACACCTTTAGAGATTGCTTCCCACACGATCAGAGAACGGGTGCGAGACGGGCAATCCATCGCAGGCTTTGTGCCCGAGGCCGTCAGCCGAATTATTCAAGCCAGGAGGTTATATCAATGAATTCACCTGCGCCGGACACTGTACCGCCCAATTACCATGAAGTGCTGCACCGTGGAATCACTCAAAGCCGATGGCGGCTCCTGGGAGTTTATCTGCTCTCTGTTCCAGTGGGTATCGTTGGGATGGTTGCTTTCCTGCTATTCGCCATCCAGTTTGGCCGATTGCTGGAAGTCCAGCTCAACGGGACAATGATAGAGGTTGTTGTACCTGCCATGGTCGCTGTCGTCCTCATCATGGTCCTGCACGAATTGACGCATGGCATCACCGCGCAGTTTTATGGCGCCCGTCCGCGCTATGGCTTTTCGTGGAAAGGGTTGCTGCCCTACGTGACCACGTCCGGCTATGCGTTTACCCGCAATCAATATCTGGTCTTTCTCCTCATGCCTCTAGTGGGTTTGAGTCTGGTGGCTATGTTGGGAATGATCGCGTTCGCGGGGTCGCCGATGGTTGTCATACTGGCCACCTGCGCGGTGGGGAACGCCGCCGGCTCTAGTGGTGACTTAGGGATGGCGGTGATCGTTGCGCGTTACCCAGCTCAGGCTTATATCGCAGCTGGACAAGATGGCTTGCGGGTTTTTCTGCCCAGGTAAACATGCCTGCTCGCTCACTGCGCCGAAGGCGTCGTGGGCACATCCGGGCGGTTATAGCAATGAACTCACTTACGCCGGGCGCTCTGCCGCCCAATTATCACGAAGTGCTCTACTGGAAAATTGGTCAAAGCCGAGGGCGGCTCGTGATGTTGAATCTTATCTCTATCCCTTTATTCCTCGTTTGGAGCGCTGCCTTTCTTTTGTTTGGTGTTCTGTTTGGCCGATTGCTCGAAGCCAACGTCACGGGGGCGACGAAAGAACTGGTGGTGCTCTTGGTCGCCATCTTCATCACCATTGCCTTGCACGAATTAACGCATGGCGTCACAGCGCGTTTTTATGGCGCCCGCCCGGAATACGGCTTTTTGTGGCGCGGGCTGATGTTCTATGCGACGACACCCGGTTATGCGTTCACCCGCCGGCAATATTGCGTCGTCCTCTTGATGCCCCTGGTGGGGCTGAGTCTCTTGGCGATGCTCGGGATCATTGGGCTGGCGGGATCGCCCCTGGCGGTCCTGCTTACGCTATGCGCCATTTTTAACGCCTCCGGCGCTATTGGCGATTTATGGAGCTTGCTAATTGTGGCTCGTTACCCGGCGCAGGCTTACATCGTAGACGAGCGTGACGGCTTGAGGGTTTTTCTGCCCTCGTAAACGAGTTGTCTTTCTCCTGAATAAAAAGACTCCTTCTGTATGGAAGGAGTCTTTTTATTGAATGGGAGAAATAAAGCAACCGGGTTACTTCTTGCCCCGCTTGGTGGTCTTCTTCTTGGCTGTCTTTTTCGTCGTCTTTTTCACTTTCTTTTTAGCCGGCTTCTTCTTGGGAGCCGCTTTCTTCTTCTTTGCGACCGTGGATT
>Ga0075421_100001312_pt1 | contig 28759 bp, 28 predicted proteins | sample SoiMetdeltSBSDD5_FD_75292 | JGI IMG/M metagenome (GOLD analysis project Ga0075421, IMG submission 75292) | Bulk soil microbial communities from a Populus tree surrounding site in Tennessee, USA - Soil MetaG P. deltoides SBSDD5 | ecosystem: Environmental > Terrestrial > Soil > Tree plantation... | reverse complement strand
ACCTGGTTCGAGAAGCCCTGGTTGCTCGTCCCGTAGGCGTTGTTGTCGATCCCGTCGAGGACGAAGTTGTTGAGCGAGCTGCGCAGGCCGTTGACGTTGAACGAGGCGTCGCGCCCGCCCGAGCCGGGGTTGTTGAGCAGCGACTTGCGGACGCCGGGGCTGAGCAGCGCGAGGTCGGCGTAGGCGCGGCCGTTGAGCGGCAGGTTGACGATCTGCTCGCGTGTGATCACCTGCCCGCGGTCGCTCGACTCGGTCTCGAGCAGCTGCGCCGCAGCCGCGATCTCGACCGTCTCGGTCACCGCGCCGGCGCGCAGCATTAGGTCGACTCGCTGCCGCGCGTTGACCGCCACCTGGAAGCTCTCGGCGCGTGTCACGGCGAACCCGGCCGCCTCGGCCGAGACCTGGTAAACGCCGATCTTGACGTTGAAGAACTGGTAGCTCCCGTCCTCGTCCGTCTGGGCGCTGACGGCGGTGCCCGTCGCCGTATTCCTCAGCGTCACGGTTGCGCCGGGCACCACCGCGCCGTTCGGGTCGCGCACCGTGCCGAGCACCGTGGCGGTGTCGAACTGGGCGTTAACTGCCGGGGAGAAAAAGACGCAAAATAACAAGGCCGCACAGCCGGCGGCCACGGTCGGCGACAATCGCTTGATTCCCACGACTCGCTCCTTATCTCTATGAGGTTGAAGTTAAGTCCCAACGGACGCCCGAACTTATACGCCGGGCGTTAAGTCTATCGCAAGTGCGGGTAAAACTTGAATTAAATTATGGAGGGCTGAAAAGCAGAGGAGGGCTGCGCAGGCGCTGTCCGCCGAAGGCTCCAATTGTCGGCTGCGTTCGCCCCCGCTCACCCGCTGAGCCAGGTGAACAGGGGGTTCAACTGCGGCAGCCACCGGGCCAGCGTCGGCCGTGCCCAGCACTGCCTCGCCTCGGGCGCGCCGTCCGCCTCTCGTAAACTAACCACCGCGCCGCCGAAGAGGAAGGCGGACGATTCCCCGCATTTCCGGCAGTTAATCCTGATGCGCGTTTGCGTGAAGACCCGGTCGGCGCCGGTGACATGTATCAGCCCCTGATCTTCAAGCGTCGCCTCGCTCGAACGACAGGCGCGGCAGATTAAAACTTCTTGTTGATCGGAATAGTGTGCCATCAGTGCCATCTGTCCATCCTTCTCCTTGCCGAGTATTTCCCCGGCGTAACCCTATGAGCAAGTGTCATACCATTGCCGAGAGGCGCTATTGACCGCTAATTTGTATTCGCGCGTAACGCGACAAGATGACACGCTGTACGCGGTCGGTGCGGCGATGGGGAGGCTCATTTTCGGCGGCCAGCGGCCAGCCAAACCAAGGCTCCCTTGTGGCTGGCCGCTGAAAGCTGACCGCTCAACTTATCTTGGGGCCGAGTCGCGGTCGAGGAAGAGGAGGGCTGCCGGGTGGCGGCGGAGTATCGAGGCCGGGCAGGCCGGGCCGATCATCCCGGCGAGCGCGGCGCGCACCGCGCCCTGTCGCCCCGGACCGAGCGCGAGCGCGATCAAGCGCGGACACTTCATGACCGTCGGGATGGTGAGGGAGAGCGCGCGGCGCGGCGGCTCATCGAGGGCGACGAGGCGTACCGCGGCCGGGTCGTCAAAGTCGCACGCGGCCGGGTCAATCAGTGCCAGGCGGCCGCGCGGCCCGATGTCCAGTAGGGCCAGGTCGGGCGGTCTGGAAGCGAGCCGCGCGGCATAATTGGCGCAGACGGCCGTCGGGTTGGCCGCCTCGCCGCGCAGCCCGTGGAACTCCGCCATGGGCACGCGGCAGACCAGGCGTTCGAGCAGGAGTTGGCGCTGCGACCCCGGGGCCGTCTCGTCCAGCCCCAGATACTCGCCCAGGTGGAAGCCGACGACGCGAGTCCATTCGACGGCGGGCTCCGCGACGAGCGAGTCGAGCAGCGCCGCGTGCGTCGGTTCCCCAGTGAAGATGACGCCCGCCCGCCCGCGCGCGGCGATGAGGCGGCGCAATTCGTCCGCTGCCGCCGCCGCCGCCGCCGCGCTCGCCTGCGCGGGCGAGGCGAAAATCTGCGCCTGGAGTCGATCCACGTCGACGCGCTCAATCAGTCCGGCATGGCTCATACGGCGGCCACAGCTTGACCCACGCGCCGCGAGATTGCAAGAATCAGCCAGACCAATGACTGACCGGAGGGGAAGATGACTACCTTGAACCGTCGGACGTGGCTCGCGAGCTGGGTCGCCGCCGCCGCGGGCGTGCGCGGCTTGGCCTCTTGGCCGCAGCCGGGTCAGCAACCCGGGCAGCAGCCGGGCAAGACGCCACCGCTCGCCTTGCCCGACTACGAGCCGCAGAGCATGCTCCACGTGCCGGAGACGAAGGTCGAGCGGGCGCGGTTCCCGGTCATCGATTTTCACACGCACCTCTCCTCGGTCGACCGGCGGGCGGCCGTCGAGACGGCCCGGATGTCGGCGCGGCCCGACCAGGTGCTGCCGGTCATGGACCGCAAGAACGTGCGCGTCATGGTCAACCTCACCGGCGGCTACGGCGCGGCGCTCGCCGAGACGATCGCCTACTGGCAGACGCCCCATCCGGGCCGCTTCGCCGTCTTCACCGAGCCCTGGTTCGGCCGCCTCGGCGAGCCCGACTATCCGCGCTTCCAGGCCGAGCAGATCCAGCGTGCCAAAGAGCTTGGGGCCAAGGGCATCAAGGTTCTCAAGACGCTCGGCCTCTACCTGCGCGAAGAGGTGACGCAAGGGAAGCTCGTCCCGGTCGACGACCGGCGCTTCGACCCCATGTGGGAGGCGGCGGGTGGGGCGGGGCTCCCGGTGGCGATCCACACCTCCGACCCGGAAGCTTTTTTCCGGCCGACCGACCGCCACAACGAGCGGTACGAGGAATTGAGCGCGCACCCCGACTGGTCGTTCCACGGGCGCGACTTCCCCTCAGACCGCGAGCTGCAGGAGGCGCGCAACCGCGTCCTGGCGCGCCACCCGCGGACGCAGTTCGTCGTCCTCCACGTCGGCAACTCCGAGAACCTCGCCCTCGTCGGCGAGTGGCTCGACCGTTACCCGAACATGCACGTCGAGATCGGCGCGCGGATCGGCGAGCTCGGCCGCCAGCCGCGCGCGGCGCGGCGCTTCTTCGACCGCTACCAGGACCGCATCCTCTTCGGGACCGACGCCATCCCGCGCGGCGATGAGACGCCGCAGCAGATCTTCGGCGACCGGCTCTACGAGATCTACTACCGCTTCCTCGAGACCGAGGACGAGTACTTTGACTACGCCCCGGCGCGCGTCCCGCCGCAGGGGCGCTGGCGCATTTACGGGCTCGGGCTGCCGGAAGCCATCCTGCGCAAGGTCTATCACGAGAATGCGGCGCGCCTGCTGAAATTACAGATTTGAAATATGCTTGAGGAAGCGACCAGTTTGTGGAAGCGGGCTTACGAGGCGCAGATGCGCGGCGACCTCGAGCGGGCGGTCGAGCTTTACACCCGATCGATCGAGGTCTGGCCGACGGCCGAGGCCTATACCTACCGCGGCTGGGCGAAGAGTTTCCAGGGGCGGGTCGACGAGGCGATCGCGGACTGCGAGGAGGCGATCAAGGTGGACCCGGAGTTCGGCAACCCTTACAACGACATCGGGGCCTACCTCATCGAGCGGGGCGACGACTTTGGCGCGATCCCGTGGCTCCGGCGCGCCCTCGCGGCCAAGCGCTACGAGTGTTACTTCTACCCGCACTTCAACCTCGGCCGCATCTACGAGCGGCACGGCGATCTGATCCGGGCCATGAACTGCTACAAGACGGCTTACGACCTCAACCACAATTACGCCCAGGCGCTCCATGCCTTCCGGCGGATGCAGGCGCGGCTCAACTAAAGCGGACCCCGCACGGACGTCTCGGCACGGCCCCAGATCTCCAGCGCGACGCGGACCGTGTTGCAGTGGGCCTCGACCGTCTCCCGGAGGTCTTTGCCGTAGCCGCCGCCCATGGTGGTCACGACCGGGGCGCCGGCGGCGCGGCAGGCGCCGATGACCAGCTCGTCGCGCCGCCTGAGGCCGGCGAGCGTCAGCCGCAGCTTGCCGAGGCGGTCGTTTTCGTGCGGGTCGACGCCCGCCTGGTAGAAGATCAGGTCCGGCCGGAATTCATGGAGAATTTGCGGGACGTGCGCGGCGAGGATGGCGAGGTACTCTTCGTCGCCGACGCCGTCGGGCAGGGCGATGTCGAGGCGGCTGCGCTCCTTGCGCAGCGGGAAATTGCTCGCGCCGTGGATCGAGAAGGTGAATACTTCGGGGTCATCGCGGAAGACGGCGGCGGTCCCGTTCCCCTGGTGCACGTCGCAGTCGATGACCGCGACGCGGCGGGCGAGGCGGTCGCGCTGCAGCGCGCGCGTCGCGACCGCGATGTCGTTGAGCACGCAGTAGCCCTCGCCGTGGTCTGGGTAGGCGTGGTGGGTCCCTCCGGCGAGGTTCGAGGCGACCCCGTCGCGGAGCGCATGGCGGGCCGCGACGAGCGTCCCCTGGACTGCCGCGCGAGAGCGGCGGACGAGCGCCTCGGACCATGGGAAGCCGATGCGCCGGACCTCGGCCGGCGTCAGCCGACCGGCGACGCAGCGCCCCCAGTAATCTTCCGTGTGTACGAGCAGGATGTCGGCATCGGCCGCGAGCGGCGGCTCGACCAGGTGCCAGTGGGTCAACGCCCCCTCGCCGAGCAACCGGTCGCGGACCGCCCGGTACTTGCCCATCGGGAACGGGTGCGTCGCGGCGAGTTGAATCTGGTAGCGGTCGGAGTAGCAGACGCGCATAAACAGCGGTCAGCTGAAAGCTTAATCTTTGATCGGCACCGGCTGCCGCTGGGCGTCGACGGCGACGTAGACGACCTCGGCCTCCATGACGCGGGCGGGCTTGCCGCCGCCCTCGAAGCGCGCCGCCTCGACGATCACCCCGACGGTGATCGAGGTCCGGCCGACGCGCCGCGTCTCGGTGTAGAAGCTGACCAGGTCGCCGACGAAGACGGGCGCGATGAACTCGACGCCGCGCATGGCGACCGTGACGTATGTCCGGTGGGCGTACTTGCGCGCCTCGACCGCCCCGGCCTGATCCAGGTAGCTGAGGATGACGCCGCCGAAGATCGTCCCGACCGCGTTGGTGTCGCGGGGCATCATGGCCACGCGGATCGCCGGATCAACGAGGTGCTCGCGCCCTGGTTCCATAGCGCGGCTATCGTAGCCGATCGCGGGCCGCGTGTACACTCAAGGCTGAGGGGCCCTACTTGCTGACCTTGTCCCCGACTTTGATCCGCCAGACGGCGATCAAGAAGCTGGAGCAGATGACCATTCCCACTATCGTCGTTGCCATATCACCCTGCCGTATGTTGCAATGGGGGCAGCACCCGTTAACCGTTACTTAGACGCGTCACCAAGTTCAGGGGCCACAGGGTAGACGCTCCCGGGCGGCGCGAGGATGCCTCGCGCGCCGAAATTAATCATCTCCGGGGGGCAATGGAAACAGGGCACATAGAAAGCCTGCGGGCGCGGGCGCAAGGATGCTTCGCCGCGCTGCAGGACCGCATCTGTCAAGCGCTCGAGGAGGCGGACGGGGCGGACCGCTTCCGCGAGGATCTGTGGGAGCGCGCAGGTGGCGGGGGCGGCCGGACCCGAGTACTCGAGGGGGGCGCACTCTTCGAGAAGGCCGGGGTCAACTTCTCAGCCGTCTACGGCGAGATGGCCGAATCCCTGGCCGCGAAAATCGGGCAGGGCGAGGGGCGCGACTTCTTCGCCACCGGCGTCTCGCTCGTGCTGCACCCGCATAACCCGTACGTCCCGACGGTTCATGCGAATTTCCGTTTCCTGGAGAAGGGCGCCGTCAGTTGGTTCGGAGGAGGGTCCGACCTGACGCCCTGCTACCCGGATCGTGAGGATGTCGTCCACTTTCACCGCACGCTCAAGCAAGCCTGCGATCGTCACGACGCCGGCTATTATACCCAGTTCAAGCGCTGGTGCGACGATTATTTTTTGATTAAACACCGGGGCGAGACGCGCGGCGTCGGCGGCATCTTCTTCGACTACCTGCGCGGCGACGACATGGAGCGCGTCTTCGCCTTCGTCCGCGACGCCGCCGAGGCCTTCCTCCCCGCCTACCTGCCGATCGTCGCGCGCCAGCGCCGCCGCCCCTACGGCGAGCGCGAGCGCGAGTTCCAGCTCATTCGGCGAGGGCGCTACGCCGAGTTCAATCTGGTCTACGACCGCGGCACCGCCTTCGGATTGGAGACTGGCGGCCGCGCCGAGTCGATCCTCATGTCGCTCCCGCCGCTGGCGCGCTGGGCCTACGATTACCGCCCTGCCCCCTCGACCCCCGAGGCCGAGGCCTGGGAATATTTCCGGCCGCAGCCCTGGCTCGAATCTGACTGCTGATCGCTGATCTCCGAAAAACTGAAGCGCTCATCCGAAAATCTGGATAATTACCACCGGAACGGAGGCGGGCGCGGGCGCGCGGGATCGGGCTAACTTCGATGGTTTGCTTCAGATAACTGCGGGCGAGCGGCGCGGGCGGGCGACTGGCACCCATCTTGCTATTTTCGAGCGTGGGTGCAAGAAAGGCATGGTAGCCGATCTTGTCCCCCTGTCTTCTAAGTTTTCATCCCAGCAAAGCTAGCCTTCAAGGAGAGGGGTCAAAGCCTCTCCTTATTTTTTTTCTCAACCACCAGCGAGGCGGCTCAGCGCCTCCGCGCCGAGCCCATAGATGTGCCACTGACTCTCATATTCGGCGCCGAGTCGCTCGTAGAACTTGATCGCCGGCTCGTTCCAGTCGAGCACCACCCACTCCATCCGCGCGCACCCGCGCGCGACAGTCTCCGCGGCGCAGGCCCGGAAGAGCGCCAGGCCGACCCCGCGCCCGCGGTACCCGGGACTGACGAACAAATCTTCGAGGTAGAGTTTGGGCCGCGCGAGGAATGTCGAATAAGTCTCAAAAAAGACCGCGTAGCCGGCCGCCACGCCTCCGGCCTCGGCGAGCAGCACTGCGAAACGCGGCCGCGGCCCGAAAGCATCCTCGAGCAGCCGCGCCCGCCCGGCCGCGTCCGGCGGCGGGAGCTTTTCGAACTCGGCCAAGCCGAGGACGAGCGAGATGAACATCTCCCCGTCCCCCGGCACCGCCACTCGCACCACGACCTCGGGAACTTCACCCATAAGTTTCCCTTTTGATCCGCGTCAATCCGTTCGATCCGTGTCATCCGTGGGCCATTCCCCCCGGTCCAACGCCTGCGCGAAATCGGCGATCAAATCGGCTTCGTCCTCGAGGCCGACCGAAATGCGCACCAGACTCTCGCTGATCCCGGCCGCGCGGCGCTGCTCGCGGCTGAGCTGCAGCCCCCACATCGCCGCTGGGTGGACGGCGAGCGTTTCGAACCCGCCGAGACTTGCCGCGCGCGTCGCCAGCCGGAGCGAGCCGATCAATCGCTCGGCCGCGTCGTAGCCGCCGCGCAGCTCGACGCTCAGCATGCCGGTGAAGCCCTCCATCTGCCGGCGGGCCAGCTCGTGCTGCGGGTGCGCCTCGAGCCCCGGGTAGTAGACCTGCGCGACCCCGTCGTGCGCGGCGAGAAAGCGCGCCAGCGCCAGCCCGTTCTGGTTGTGGCGCGCGACTCGCAGCCCGAGCGTCCGCAAGCCCCGCAGCAGCAGCCAGCCGTCGAACGGGCCGAGCGCGGCCCCGGCGACGATGGCGAACTCCCAGGCCCTCGCGATGAATTCGCGCGACCCGACGACGACCCCGGCCGTGACGTCGTGATGCCCGCCCAGGTACTTCGTCGCGCTGTGGACGACGACGTCGACGCCATGCTCGAGCGGCCGCTGGTTGATCGGCGTGGCGAAGGTGTTGTCGACCACCGTCGTGATCCCGCGCTCCCGGCCGAGCGCCCCTATCGCCGCCAGGTCCGTGATCTGCATGAGCGGGTTGGTCGGCGTCTCGGCGTAGATCAGTTTCGTCCGCGGGCCGACGGCCGCGGCGAACTCCGCGACGCTCGTCTGGTCGACGACGCTGCACTCGATCCCCCAGCGCGGCAGCACCTCGCCGAAGAGGGTCATCGTCCCGGCGTAGTGGTTACGCTGCGCGACGACATGGTCGCCGCTCCGCAGCCCACAGAGGACGGCGGCGAAGATTGCGCCCATCCCGGACCCGGCGACCATCGCCGCCTCGCCGCCCTCGAGCGCGGCGAGCGTCGCCTCGACCTGCCGGTGCGTCGGATTGCCGTAGCGCGTGTAGAACTCGGAAGGGTGCGTGGCAGCGGCGATCTCGGCGAACTCCTCGGCCGAGTCGGCGCGGAAGGTCGTCGTCTGCCAGATCGGCGGCGTCACCGCCGTGGTCCGGTTGAACTCGCGGGAGACATGGACCGCACGCGTCTGCGCGCCCTCCCGCCCCGGGGAATCTTGGTCCTTGAATTTCCCCTTGAAATTCATTGCTGAGAGAAGTGCGTGTAGCGGAGCGTGACCAGGGCGCGCTTGACCGCGGCGACCGCGTCGTCGAAGCGCGCCTCGTGGACGAGCACCGCGTCGGTCCGGTAAGTCGAGAGGTTGAGGATGCTGATCCCGGCCTCGGCCAGCGCGCGGCTGATCTCGGCGATGAAGCCGACGACCGTGAAGTCGAGCACCGTGTCGAAGCCGATCATGCGCCGCTTAGCCTGCGACTCGGCGGCGGGGAAGCGCGGGGAGAGTTCCCGCCACGCCTCTTCAGCGAGGACGAGCGTGACCTCGTCCTTGTCGCGCGTCAGCGAGACGAAGCCCTCGACACGCCCGAGCGCGCCAAGGGCCTCGTGGTAGTGCTCAAGCGCCACGCTGACGACCGCGTATCTGGTCTCGGGAAGGTAGAGTTTCATGCGCCTCACCTCGCTGCGCGCGGTGCGGGCCATCCCCGCTGACGCAGTTCCTGCCCGAGCCGCGCCATGGTCTGCTCGACATCCTCGAGGCGAGACGGGAGCGCGGCCGAGAGCACCTTCGGCTCGCCCTCGGTGACGAGCACGTCGTCCTCGATCCGCACCCCGGCCCCCTTATACTTCTCGAATGCCGGGCGTACCGCCGCGATGAACTTCTCGTTCTCCGGCGTCTTCGGCAGCACGTCGAGCGCGTCGGGGCGGACGTAGATTCCCGGCTCGACCGTGAGGACCATCCCGGGCGCGAGCGGCGTCGCATAGTTGCCCACGTCATGCACGTTCATCCCGAGCCAGTGGCTCGTCCCGTGCATGAAGTAAACCCGATACTCGCTGTTCTCCTTCGACGTGATCAGCCCGAGCCGGAGCAGCCCCTCCTTGACCACCTCGAGCGCGGCCCCGTGCACCGACCCGGCCGCGATCCTGGCGTCCGTCCGCCGGCCAACGGTGCTCCCCGGACGCGCCTGCCTGATTGCCGCCTGCTGCGCGTCGTAGACGATCCGGTAGATCTCGGCCTGCTCTTTGGTGAACTTGCCGCCCACCGGCAGCGTGCGCGTGATGTCGGCCGTGTAATGGTCGTACTCGGCGGCGCAGTCCATGAGCAGGAGGTCGCCCCCGGCGAGCCGGTCCTGGTTGGTGATGTAGTGCAGCGTCGTCGCGTTGGCGCCGCCGCCGACGATGCACGGGTAGCCCCAGTTGTCGGCGTTGCGCCGGCGGAAGGTGTACTCGAACTCGGCCTGCGCTTCGTACTCGTGCATCTCGGGCGCGGCCGCGGCGTAGACCCGGAGGAAAGCCTCGACCGAGATGTCGACGGCGTGCTGCAGGAGCTTGATCTCGAGCGGTGACTTGCGCAGCCGCATCTCGGCGAAGACCGGGAAGGCGCTCTTGAGCGTCAGCCCGGTGGGGCCCCCCGCGACCTGCGCGGCAAACTCCTTCTCGCGCCGGTACTCGCGCGAGTCATGCGCCGGTGGGGCGAGCATGTAGAGCTGGGCCTTGTCGGCGCCGACCGCTTCGAGGAGCGTCTGAAAGTCGTCGCGCCAGGCGGCGGCGCGCTCGGCCTCCGGCTTGGCCACGCGCCCGCGGTCGGCGAGCCGCGCCTCGGCGCGCGGCGCGAGGAAGGCGAGGAAAGAGTTGAACTGGGCGCTCTCCCAGACCTCGGCGATCCCGCTCCGGGCGCGAGCCTCGGCCGCCGTCAGCATGTGGCCGGTCCAGGTCTCCCGGGCAGGGTCGGGCTGCGGCATAAAAAGAATCTCGCGCGTCCGCTTCGCCCCCGGGATGAGCACGAGCGTCGCCCCCTCCTGCCTGATGCCGGTGAGGTAGTAGAGATTGTTCTCCTGCCGGTAGGGGTAATCGACGTCGCCCGAGTAGACGCGCGGCTCGGCGCCGAAGAGCAGGAGCATCGAGCCGTCGCCGATGCGTCGCATGACCTCGCGGCGGCGCGCGGAGAGTTCCGCGAGCCGCTCCGCCTCGGGGATTTGCGGCGCTGGCGGGGCCACCTGCCAGAGCGCCGGCTCGGCCCGCCCGCTGAGCGGGACTCCCCAACTCAAAGCACAGAATGCGACCGCCACGGCGAGGCCGATCGTCAGGACGTGGACCTTATCCTTTATCATTTCCGCCTCTTCCGTAAATTCCGCGTCTTCCGCGTGATTACCAGAACTTGATCAGGAGCCACATTAATACTACATGCAGCGCCCAGATCGTAAGTGCAAACGGCAGTTGGAACTTAATCACGCCGTACTGGTCGCGCATCCCGAGCAGCGCCGTCGGGACGATGTTGAAGTTGGCGGCCATCGGCGTCATGAGCGTCCCGCTCGACCCGGCCGTGAGCGTGATGATCGCGGCCATCGCCGGGTCGGCGCCGAAGGGCCGAATGATGAGCGGCGCGAGCACCCCGGTGGCGATCACCGGGAAGGCCGCGAAGGAGTTGCCCATGACGATCGTGAAGAGCGCCATCCCGACGCAATTGGCGAGCACCAGGAGGAAGAGACTGTCGCCCGGGATGACGCGCGTAATCCCCCCTGCGATCAGGTCGCCCACCTTCGCCGCCGTGAAGATCACGCCGAGCGAGGCGAGCAGCTGCGGCAGCAGGTTGACCGCGCCCATTGCCTCGTTGAGCCGCCGCCCCTCCTCCATCAGCTCGCGCGCCGTCCCGCGCGTAATGACGAGCCCCGCCGCCATCGCCGCCACGCCCCCCACCCCGAGCCCGACGAGCGCCCCGCGGCTGACGTCCCCACCCAGGAGCCGGACGCCGGCCGCGAACCCGAAGGTCACCAGCGGAATGACGAGCACCGGCAGGAAAATCCGATCCCCCAGACGCCGCGACGCGACGCCCCCGGCCGCCGCCCCGCGCCCCACCTGGCCCGCACCGTCGAGGGCGACCATGGCAAGTACGAGCAGCCCCGTCACGAGGTGCGGCAGCACGCCGCCGAAGGCGAAGATCACGCCGAGGATCGACCAGAAGAGGCCGCTCCCGACGCGCCGCGGGTGGCCGCGGTCGGCGAAGGTCAATCCGGCGAAGACCCAGAGCACCGCCCCGGTGAGCGCATAGACCGCCTCCAGACTGAAGAGCGAGCGCGCCAGCTCACTCATCTCGGCCCCCCGCGAGCCGGCCGTCGAGGCGCCGGAACTGGAGCGCGCCGAGAATCACCGAGAGCGCCGTCACCGGAACCGCGAAGAGGACCAGCCGCCAGATGCTGACCCCGAGCCCGAGCCCCTGGAGCACGCCATAGACCAGCAGCACGCCGGCCTGGACGGGCGAGAGGTTCTGGCCGTAGAAGTTGCCGTAATTCTCGGCCCCGGCCACCGCCGCCTTGATCTTTTCGTCGGCCGCGGGCGGCACGTCTTCAAACCGGGAGACGCCGAGCGTCGAGGCGGCCGCGCCGATCGACATCGGGTAGACGAGCGGGCGGACGAAGGCCGGGTGACCGTTGAGCCGCAGCCCGAGGGCGCCCATGAGGACACGGAAGAGCTGGTAGACGATCAGCAGGCGGCCGGCGGTCGCCGCCGCGAAGCGGCGGATGAGCGCGGCCGCCTGCTCGCGCAGCCCGTAGCGCTCGGCCAGCCCGACCGCCGGCAGGGTGACGATGAAGAGCGTCACGAACCGGTTCTCGGCGAAGGCCCGGCCGAGGAGCTCGACGATGCCCGCGGGCGGCATCCCGGCGACGAGCCCCGTGGCGAGCCCGGCGGCGACCACGACGAGCGTCGTGCGCAGCCGCAGCGCGAGCCCGACGACGACGATGACGATGCCGATCAGTTTGAGCCAGGCGAAGTCGTTCAATTTTCCTCTCCTGTTCTATAATGCCTCAGAGCGGTCAGCTAACGACCGCTTTCTCAAGGAGCAACCATGAATTATCGCAGACTCGGGAGGACCGGGATCGAGGTCTCGGAAGTCGGCTACGGCGCGTGGGGGATCGGCGGCGTGCAGTGGACGGGGGGCGACGACGCGGAAGCACGCCGGGCGCTCGACCGCGCGCTCGACCTGGGGCTCAACTTCATCGACACCGCCCTGGCCTACGGCGGGGGCCACAGCGAGCGGCTCGTCGGCGAGGTCGTCCGCACGCGCGGCGAGCGGGTCTACGTCGCTACCAAGGTGCCGCCCCGCAACCGCGAGTGGCCGGCGCGGGCGGTCCCGCTCCGCGAAGTTTTCACCCGCGACTACATCATCGAGTGCACCGAAGAGAGCCTGCGAAATCTGGGGCTGGAGACGATCGACCTCCAGCAGCTCCACGTCTGGCACGACGACTGGGCCGACGAGCCCGAGTGGCTCGAGGCGCTCGTCCGCCTGCGCGAGCAGGGCAAGATCCGCTACTTCGGCCTCTCGCTCAACGACTACCAGCCAGCCAACGCCCTGCGGGCGCTGCGCGGCGGGGAGATCGACACGGTGCAGGTGATCTACAACATCTTCGAGCAGGCGCCCGAGCGCGAGCTCTTCCCCTTCTGCCGGGAGCACCAGATCGGGGTCATCGCGCGCGTCCCGTTTGACGAGGGCGGGCTCACCGGCGCGGTCCGGCCCGACTCAGAGTTCCCCCCCGACGACTTCCGCAGCCTCTTCTTCGCCGGCGACCGCAGGCGGAAAGTCTTCGAGCGCGTCGAGCGGCTCAAGCAGTATGTCGGCCCCGAGGCCGAGAGCCTCCCGGAGCTGGCGCTGCGCTTCGTCCTCAGCCAGGACGCTGTGAGCACGGTCATCCCGGGGATGCGGCGGCCGGAGCACGTCGCCGGCAACATCGGCCTCTCCGACGGCCGGCGGCTGACGCCGAAGCTCATCGAGCGGCTGCGGCAATTCGCCTGGGACCGCACCGGCGAGTGGTGAGGTATGGCCCACGGATGACACGGATCGAACAGATTGACACGGGTCAGAAATTCGTGGTCATCCGTGTTCTACAGCCTGATAATTTTCTCGGCGAAGCGCTCGTCGCGCAGGTCGCGAGTCGCATTGCGCGTGTCGACGAGGAGCGCGGCACGCGCGGCGACCCAGCCGTAGTCGATCTTCCGGTGGTCGGTGACGATGACCACGCAATCGGCCCCGGCGACGGCCTCCGGGCTCAGTTCGACCGAACGCATCGTCTCTTCCGGCTCGCCCTCGAGCCGGAACTCCGGGATGTAGGGGTCGTGGTAGCCGACCTCGCCGCCCATCTTCTTGAGCTTCTCGATGATCGCCAGGGCCGGGCTCTCGCGCACGTCGTCGATGTCGCGCTTGTAGGCCACGCCGAGGATCAGGATGCGCGAGCCGTTGACCGCCTTCCGCTGGCGGTTGAGCCCGGCCGTGACCAGCTCGACCACGTGCTCCGGCATGCGCGAGTTGACCTCCTCGGCCAGCGAGATGAACCGCGCCTCGAACCCGTGCATCCGGGCCTTCCACGATAAGTAGTGTGGATCCAATGGGATACAGTGCCCGCCGATGCCGGGGCCGGGGTAGAAGGCCATGAAGCCGAAGGGCTTGGTCGCGGCGGCCTCGATCACCTCCCAGCTGTCGATCCCGAGCGTGTAGCAGAGCTGCGAGAGCTCGTTGACGAGGCCGATGTTGACCGAGCGGAAGGTGTTCTCGAGCAGCTTGCAGGTCTCGGCCACGCGCGCCGAGCTGACCTGGTGGACCCGGTCGACGATCGCCCCGTAGATGGCCGCGGCCGCCTCGGCGCTCGCCGCGGTGACGCCGCCGACGACCTTCGGGATATTGTGCGTGTTGAACTGCGGGTTGCCGGGATCGATGCGCTCGGGCGAGAAGGCGAGGAAGTAGTCCCGGTCGAGCTCGAGCCCCGTCTCGTCGAACATTGGCCGGAGCACCTCGTCGGTCGTCCCCGGGTAGGTTGTCGACTCGAGGATCACCAACTGCCCCGGCCGGAGCGTCGCCTGAATCTTTTCGGCCGCAGCGAGGATGAAGGAGACGTCGGGCTCCTTGGTCTTGCGTAGCGGCGTCGGTACGCAGATGATGATCACGTCGGACTCGCTGAGCCCCGAGAAATCGGTCGTCGCGCCGAGTTTCCCGGCGGCGACCAGCTCGGCCACCTGCGCGGTCGGGACGTCCGGGATGTAGGATTCGCCGCGGCCGATGGCCTCGGCCTTCCGCGCGTCGACCTCGAAGCCCGTAGCCGCGAAGCCTGCATGCGCGAACTCGACGACCAGCGGCAGGCCGACGTAGCCGAGCCCGATGACGCCGATGCGCGCCCGGCGCCCGGCGATCCTCTCCAATAACTGCTGCTTGCTCATAACGGGAAACACCTCTCAGAAAGATTGCTTTAACTAATGGTCCCGCGGCGGCTGGGGTGCGCTGCGGGACCATTGGTTTTACACCGGCGCGTCCTTTTTCTCAAGGCTTTTGCCGCATGTTGACAGGGCTCCGGGGCGCGTGATAGCGTGGCGCCTTCGTTCGCAGAGTTCTTTGCCACCGCCGGCAGGTGCCCGTCGCGCTCGGGGCGACGGGAGAATAGGGAAGCGGGTGTAAACCCCGCACGGTCACCGCCACTGTAAGGCCCGTTCGGATCGGGGCGCTCGACGACCATTGCGCACGCGCGAGAAGGTCGCGCCCCGGTTGAGGATCCAGCAGCGATCCTCGCGGGCCGAGTCAGGAGACCTGCCCGCCGGCCATTGACCCCGATGCCTCTTCGGCTGAAAGAGCGCGGCGCACCTTCTCCGGCATAACTCCATCCACCTGAAACCGGGTCGGCCGCTGCCCTTCACTTTCGGCGGCATGGCGTCTGAGGCTTGCGTCTCGGCGTCGAGAGTTATGCCCGGCCCGGTTCCGTTGAACAACAATTACGCCCGCCCGCTCTGGCTCTGCCTGGTCGCCGCGCTCCTCGCGGGGTGCGCCGCGCCGCCTGCCTCTCCCACCGGGGGGCGCCGTGCCTTGACCGACGGGATCGGGCGCACGGTCGCGGTCGCGCCCGAGCCGCGGCGCATCATCTCGCTCGCACCCGACCTCACCGAGACCCTCTTCGCGCTCGGGCTCGGGGAGCGCGTCGTCGGTGTGACCAGCTACTGCGACTATCCGGCCGAGGCGCGCGCCAAGGAGAAGGTCGGGGACACGATCAACCCGGACCTCGAGCGGATCATCGCGCTCAAGCCCGACCTCGTCCTGGTCTCGACCTCGAGCCAGCTCGAAAAGATTACCGGCCAGCTCGACCGGCTGGCGATCCCTGTCTACGTGACCAACCCGCGCAGCGTGAGTCAGGTCGCCGACTCGATCCGCGGCCTGGGTGAGGTGACCGGCGCGCGCGAAAGGGGCGTGGAGCTGGCGGACGATATCGGGCGCCGCGCGCGCGCGGTCGCCGAGCGGGTCGCCGGGCGCCCGCGCCCGCGCGTCCTCTACGTGCTCCAGACAGGGCCGCTGATCACCGCCGGGCGCGGGACGTTCATAACCGACCTCATCCGGCTGGCGGGAGGCGATTCGATCGCCGCCGGGGAGGCGGCCGACTACCCGCAGTTCTCGCGCGAGACGGTCGTCGCGCGCGCGCCCGAAGTAATCATCGCCCCGGCGAGCCACGGCAGCGAGCTGATCAGCGTCGAGGCGCTCCGGCGCGACTTCGCGGCGACGCCCGCCGTGCGCCAAGGCCGGATCGCGCTCGTCGACCCCAACCTGATTGACCGCCCGGGACCGCGCATCGTGGAAGGGTTGGAGAGTGTAGCGCGGGCGCTGCACCCCGAGTAGGGGCAGGGCTTGTCCGCGGTTCGCCGCCGCCAGCGCGAGCCGCGGACTTGCCCTGCCCCTACGGCTTGGCCAAGATCATGGAAGCTATCGACGACAGCAGGATCGCGCGCAGCCGCCTGACCGGGCGGCGGACGGCGCTCGTCCTGGCGGCGCTCGCCGGGCTGCTGCTCCTGGCGGCGGCGGCGGGGGTGGTGCTCGGGAGCGAGCGCGTCGCAGCCGCCGAGATTTGGGCCGGGGTCTGGGCACACCTCACCGGGGCGGCTTCGCCGCTCGGGCGCGAGCAGGAGGTGATTATCTTCGGCCTCCGGCTGCCGCGGGTCGCGCTCGCCGCCGGAGTGGGCGCGGCGCTCGCTATGGCTGGGGCGGCATTCCAGGCGCTGCTGCGCAACCCGCTCGCCGACCCCTACATCCTCGGCGTCTCGAGCGGGGCGGCGCTCGGCTCGATCCTCGGGCTGATGTTCGCCGGCCAGATCCCGCTCAGCCGGCCGCTGTGCGGGTTTGCCGGCGCAGCGGCGGCAACGCTCGTCGTCTACGGGCTCGGGCGGGGCGAGGACGACCCGGCGCGGCTGGTCCTCGCCGGGGTCATCGTGACGACCTTCCTCTCGTCGGTGATCGCGCTGCTGACGGCGCTGGCCGACGACATCCGGCTGCGCAACGTGACGATCTGGCTGCTCGGGGACTTGTCGAGCGGAACTGCCAGCGGCCTGGCCTTCATCGCTGCCGCCGTCGCTGCCGGGGCAGCGGTGCTCCTCGCGCAGGCGCGCGCACTCAACCTCATGATGGTCGGCGAGCGCGACGCCTTCGCGCTCGGGGTCGAGACGGCGCGCGTGCGCTGGGTAGTCTTTGTCACGGCGGCGCTGCTCACGGGGGCGGCGGTCTCGGCCGGCGGCGCGATCGGCTATGTCGGCCTGGTTGTCCCGCACCTGGCGCGCTTGCTCGGGGGTGCCGACAACCGGCTGGTGATCCCGGCCTCGGCGCTCGGGGGGGCGCTCCTGGTGCTCGTCGCCGACACGGCCGCGCGCACTGTCCTCGCCCCGCGCGAGCTGCCGACCGGCGCCCTCACCGCGCTCATTGGGGCGCCGGTGTTCATCGGACTGCTGGTGGGGAGGAAGCGGTCAGCGGTCAGCTAACGGCGGTCAGCCAGAAGAGGGCCGCGGGCTCACGGCCGAAAGCTGATCGCTGACCGCGACAAGCTCGAATGCTCCTGCTGCGCGACGTCCATTTCAGCTACCAACGCGAGGTGCTCGCGGGCATCACGCTTGAGGTGCGCGGCGGCGAGGTGGTCGCGCTGCTCGGGCCGAACGGGGCAGGGAAGTCGACGCTGCTGCGGGTCGCGGGCGGGGCGCTCCGGCCGGGCGCGGGGGAGGCGCTTTTCGAGGGACGGCCGGCGGCCGATTTCACGCGGCGCGAGATGGCGCGGCGGGTGGCGCTGGTCGCGCCCGCGAGCGAGGCGCGCTTCCCGCTGACCGCGCTCGAGTACGCGCTCGCCGGGCGCTTCGCCCATGCGCGCGCATTCGGCTTCGACTCGCCGCGCGACGTCGAGGTGGCCGCGCGCGCGCTCCGCGACACCGACGCGCTCCAGTTCGCGGCGCGGCGCTTCAACGAGCTCTCGAGCGGCGAGCGCCAGCGGGTCATCCTCGCCCGCGCGCTGGCGCAGGAGCCGCGCCTGCTGCTCCTCGACGAGCCGACGGCCAACCTCGACCTCGCGCACCAGGTCTCGCTGCTCAACCTGGTGCGGCGGCTCGCGGCCGGGCGGGGCTTGGGCGCGCTGGTGGTGACGCACGAAATCAACCTCGCGGCCGAGTTCGCCGACCGCGTCGCGCTGCTTAAAGACGGGCGCCTCGCGGCCTGCGGCACGCCCGACGAAGTTATGACGGCCGCGCTGCTGAGCGGCCTCTTCGACACGCCGCTCGTGGTCGACCGCCACCCGCGGAGCGGTAACCCGCGCGTCTCATTGACGCGCGACTGAAAAAAAGTGACGGGCACGCGGCATTCCCCACCCGTCACTGCTGAGGACTTATGACTGCTATTATTTTTTTGATCGCCGCGCTCGCCTTCGCCCAACCGGGGGCGAGCGTCGCGGGAGTGGTCGTTGATGCGCAAGGGGCAGCGGTGCCGGGCGCCGTCGTGCGGCTCTACGCGCGCGGGCGCGCGGCGCAGCTGACGACGACGACCGACGCGGCGGGCGCCTACCGCTTTGCCCGCCTCGCCCCGGGCGACTACCTTCTCGACGCCGAGGCCCCGGGATTTGCGCGCGCTCCGGCCGGCGAGGCGCGAGTCGCGGCCGGAGCCGAGACGAAGCTCGACCTGACGCTGCAGCCCGCGGGCGTGAGGTCGGAGATCGTGATCACGGCCGCGGGCACCCCGCAGGCGGTCGACGAAGTCTCGAAGGCGGTGACGGTCGTCGAGCAGGCGGAGATCGACGCGCGCGACGAGTTCTATCTGGCGGAGGCGCTGCGGACCGTGCCCGGGCTGCGCGTCCGGCAGCTCGGTGGCCCCGGCGCGCAGACTACGATCCGGACGCGGGGGCTGCGCAACCAGGACACGGCGGTGCTCCTGGACGGCATGCGCATCCGCGACGCGGCCGCGCCCCAGGGCGACGCCGTGAGCCTCATCGGCAGCCTCGCGGTGACCGATATCAGCCGGGTTGAGGTGGTCCGCGGGTCGGGCTCGTCGCTTTACGGGACGAACGCGATTGGCGGCGTCGTCAACCTCGTCACCGACGAGGGCGGCGGCACGCCGCGCGGGAGCGTGCTCCTCGAGGGCGGCTCGCTCAGCCTCTTCCGCGGGCGCGCGCAGGTCGCCGGGGGCGCCGCCGGCGAGCGCATCGCCTACAGCGCGGGGCTGAGCCACTTTAACATCACGCGCGGCGTGGACGGGGACGACGCGTCGCGCAACACGAGTTTCCAGGGGCGGGTTCTTTTCCGGCTCGCGCCGCGGGCGACGCTTGCCGCGCGCCTCTACGCGGCCGACGCCTTCCTCCAGCTCAACGAGGGCCCGGACATCATCGGCGCGCTGCCCGCGACCGGCGTCGTCGCCGCCGTCCCGCTCGCCTCCGCGGAGCTGCGCCGCTACGAGGCGGGGACGCCGCGCGAGGATCTCAACGTCGGCGATGCGACCTTCATTCCGTCGATCAACGACCCGGACGGTTCGCAGGCCGCGCGCTTCTTCGCCGGGGCGCTGACCCTCAACGGGAGCCTCGGCCGGGGCGCGAGCTACACGGTCGCCTACCAGGGGTTCACCTCGGGCCGGACGACGCGCGACGGCCCGGGCGGTGTCTCGCCCTTCGAGCCCTTCGGCGGTAACACGCGCGCGAACAACGACGGGCGGATCGACACGCTCGAGGCGCGCGTTGACTTGCAGCTCGGCCGCGCCAACCTGCTCACCGCCGGCTACGAGTTCGAGCGCGAGGGCTTCGACGCGCGCTCGGTCCCGACCGACCCGCGCGGGGCGACGAGCGTCGAGGTGAGCGAGCGCAGCCACGCCGTCTTCGTCCAGGACCAGTGGCGCCTCTTCGACGACCGGCTGCAGTTCGCGGCCTCCTTCCGGGCGCAGTTCTTCGCGCTCCGCCCGCCGAGCTTCACGCCCGCGGCGGGCGCGCCCTACGCCGGGTCTTTCTCGGCCCCGCCCGACGCCTACACCGGCGACGGCTCGGTCGCCTACCTGGTGCGGTCGACCGGGACCAAGCTGCGCGCGCACGCGGGCAACGGCTACCGCGCGCCGTCGCTCTACGAGCGCTTCGGGACTTTCTTCAGCGGGTTCAGCAACTCGTTCGTCGCGCTCAGCGACCCGCGGCTGCGGCCGGACCGTTCGTTCGCCTTCGACGTCGGCCTCGACCAGTCGCTCGCCGACAACCGGGTGCGCGCCTCGGCGACCTATTTCTACACCAGGCTGCAGGAGGTCGTCGGTTTCGGCCAGCCGGCGCAGCCCGACCCTTACGGCCGCTTCTTCAGCGGCTACCTCAACACGCGCGGGGGGCTGGCGCGCGGCCTCGAGCTGAGCCTCGCCTCGACGCCGTGGCGCAGCCTCGGCCTCAATGCGGCCTACACCTACACCAACAGCGATGAGCGCACGCCGGTTGACGGCGTGGTCCGCGCCTTGGCCATCCCCGACCACCAGTTCTCGCTCGTCGCGACGCAGCGGCTCGGCGCGCGGGTGCTCGTCAATTTCGACCTGCTCGCGGCGAGCAGCTACCTCGCGCCTCTCTTCCGCACGGTCCCGCCCTACGACCAGCGCGTCTACCGCTTCGCCGGGCCGGTCAAGGCCGACCTCGGGGCGAGCTACACGCTGCCGCTCTCGGAGGCGAAGTCGCTGCGCTTCTTCGGCAAGGTCGACAACCTCTTCGGGCGCGAGTACTTCGAGGACGGGTTCCGCACCCCGGGGCGCGTCGGGGTCGGCGGCCTGGCGTTCAACTTCTAGCTTTCAATGGAACAACCGCCACTCGTAGAGGGCGAGGATTATTACTGGGAGGGGCCGTACATGGTCCTGACCGCCCGCTTCCTGCTACGGCGCGGCTACTGCTGTCAGAGCGGCTGCCGCCACTGCCCGTACCAGGAATTCGCGCCGAATGAGACGGAGGGAGAGCGGAACACGGATGAGACGGAGGGTGATGGAGCTCCACGGGTCTGATCCGTGAACATCCGTCTCTTTCCGTCTCATCCGTGTTCCCTCATCGCCGCGTTGCGGGTCGCCGTCGTAGAAGACGGCCGTCGCCCGAAGGTCTGCACGTCACCCGGGGGCTAGGCATTGTCGATCGAACCGCCCGGCTGCTTTTGGCCGAAGATGTAAGGAGTCACATAGCAGCTGTAGTTGGCGGGATCGGGGAAGCTGCCGGGCTTATGCACGCCGAGGTGGACTTGCCTAGGCTGGTCGCTGACTCGTTCAGGTTGCTGAAGCCGGTGCTCCCGCTGATGTTAAGGTCGAAGCTAAAGCCGGCGATGGGCCTTACTTCTTGACCGTCGGGTAGGCGATGCCGAGCTGGTCGAGGTAGGTTTTGTATTTGGCCGCGTCGTAATAATACTTCTTGAGCTCCGGCGCGAACTTCTCCATCTTCTCTTTGTTCAGCTCGATGGCTGGCTGGTCGCTCGGGTTGATCAGCGGCTGGTACTTGATCTCTTTGGTCTGCACCTCATTGAAGTAGGCCCAGGCCTGCTTGACCAGCTCGGGCGAGAGCAGGAAATCGAGCGCGGTCATGGCCTGGACCTTGGCGCCCGCCGTCGAGCCTTTGTGCGCGATCGGGGTGGCCATGGCCACCGCGTTCGGCCAGGCATGGCCGGGGAGGTTCGGGATGTTGGCCGGGAAACGCATGTAGACGGTCGGCGCGTTCCACGACAAATCCCCGATGTCGTCCGAGCCGCCGCCGGTCGCCTCCTTCGGCGGTTCGAGCGGCTTGACCTTCATCTTCAGCCCCTCGACCTTCGCGCTGATCTCTTTTTGCAACGCCCGGGCGAGCGTCTGATCGGCCTCGCTCCACTCGGGCATGCCGACCTGCTCGATATTCTTCTGCTGCGCCTCAGCGACGACCTTGTTGAAGTGCGTTGGCCAGGCCGACCCGACGACGCGCTGCGTCACGGTCGTCTCGGTCATCATCGCCGCGGCCGCGGCGAACTTGTTGCCCAGCTCGTAGAGCTCCTTGATGCGCGGGTAGTCGAGCTCGCGGAAGTAGTACCAGACCCCCGCCTCCGACGGGACGACGTTCGGCTGGTCGCCGCCGTTGGTGATCACGTAGTGCGAGCGCTGTTGCAAGCGGAGGTGCTCGCGCCGGAAATTCCAGGCCGTGTTCATGAGCTCGACCGCGTCGAGCGCGCTCCGTCCCGACCAGGGCGAGCCCGCCGAGTGCGCCGCCCGGCCGTGGAAGAAATACTGCACCGAGATCAGCCCGCTGTTGTTCGCCGCCTGCCCGTAGGAGGTCGCCAGCTCGCTGTCGACGTGCGAGCCGAGGACGAGGTCCACATCCTTGAAGAGCCCGGCCCGGATGAAGAAGGCCTTGGCGCCGACGAGCTCCTCGGCCACCCCGGGGAAGAGCTTGAGCGTGCCCGCGAGTTTGTGCTTCTCCATCAACCCCTTGAGCACGAGGGCCGCCGTCACGTTGACCGCCTGCCCGGAATTGTGCCCCTCGCCGTGGCCGGGCCCCCCCTCGATGAGCGGGGCGTGGTAGGCGACGCCGGGCTTCTGCGAGGCGCGCGGGATGCAGTCGATGTCACTCATGAAGGCGATCACCGGCCGGCCCGACCCGTAGGTCGCGACCCACGCCGTTGGCATGCCGGCCACGCCCCGCTCGACCCGGAAGCCGGCGCGATCGAGAATCCCGGTCAGATACTTCGACGTCTCGTACTCCTGAAAGCCGAGCTCGCTGTAGCTGAAAATCTGGTCGACCATCTGCTGGGTGAAAGCGCGCCGCCCCTCGACCTCGCCAATCGCCTCGCGCTTCAAGTCGTCGAGTCGCGGCGTCTCGCGCGCCGGCCAGCCAAGATTCACGGTCAGTAGCAGGGGCAGGCAGAGGCGGGCGAATCTCGTCATCGTTGAGTCTCCAAATCAGAGAACACGGGTGAGACGGACGGGGACGGATAACCACGGATCGATCCGTGGTTATCCGTCCCCGTCCGTCTCATCCGTGTTCTGTTCCGGTGTAGCCCAACCGCTTGAGCGAGGCGCGGACGCGCGCCTGTTGTTTCTCGCCGAGGCGCGGGACGCTCGCCAGGCCCCCGCCCGCGACGAACTTGGCGAAGTCGTCAAGGTTGGTCAGGCGGAATTGGCGGTAGAGCACCTGCGCCGTCTTGAGCCCGACGCCCTCGACGCGCAGCAGGTCGAGGACCGTCTCCGGGATCTCGGCCGTGAGCTCCTCGTAGGCCCTGAAGGTCCCGGTCTCGAGCAGCTCGACGATCTTCTGGCTGATCGCCGCGCCGACCCCCGGCAGCTCGCGCAGGCGTGCTGTACCCCCCTCCCGCGCCAACTCGGCGAGCGGCTTCGCCAGGTCCTCGATCGTCTCGGCCGCCGCCCGGTAGGAGCGAATCTTGAACGGGTTCTCCTCGCGCAACTCGAGCAGGTCGGCGACGCGGCGGAACCGGGCGGCGATCTCGTCGTTGCTCATCGCTAGCTGAACATGGCGGCCCAGCCGGCCCCGATGAAGGCGATCACGACCGCGACCGCCGCCGTGTAGGTCACCGCGGTCGAGACCTTCACCCGGCGCGAGACGGCCGCGTAGCCGATGCCGAGCAGGACGACCTTCCAGATGTAGAAGAGGTCGACATAGCTCAGGAGGAACTTGAGAAACTTCGGCAACGTGATCCCGGCGAAGGCGGCGAAGGCGGCGAGGTTCGAGCCGACCGGGTTCTGCATGTCGATCTCCTCGACCGGCTTGAGGTAGATGAGGGCGAGCAAGACGACCGAGGAGATGAGCGAGACGGCGAGGAAGGCGTAGAGCGACACGGCGAAGAGCGGGCCGAACTTGTTGTCGATCCCCATAATCATGCTCACCAGCCGCGCCAGCCCGGCGATGGCCAGGATCATGACGGTGATGAAGACCGCGAAGACAACGGGCATGAGGTACTTGGCGTAGGGCGCGATCTTGCGAATGCCCTCGCGCTGCTGTTCCGCCTGCTCTGGCGTCAGCCGCCCCGACTCGACCGCCTGCTCGATCCCCTGCCCGAAGACCCTCTCCACCCCGATCCGGTTGAAGAAGAGGTAGGTGCCGACGAAGGTCAGGGCCGCGAGCGCCAGGATCGGCACGACCGGCCGCGGCGCCCGCCCGATCTCCTGAAAACTCTCGCCGGGCGAGAAGTAGACGCCGCCGAGACGGCTGACGAAGCTCTGCGGCGCGGCCTCGGGCGCGGCGCTCGCCGGTTGTGACGCGAGATTCGATCCGGGGGTCATAAACTCCTCCTCAGTTTAGGGGGTGGACCAGTTGGAGCTCGGTCCGTGGGCGACGGACAAATGACTATCGACCACTGACCACAGACACATCGGATTTTACACTCTGCGAGTGCAGAAAACACGCCGTCCAGTGGCCGGGCTCGACCTCGACGAAATCCGGCTCGGCCCGGCGGCACTCCTCCATGGCCTGCGGGCAGCGCGTGTGGAACCGGCAGCCCGGGGGCGGCGCGAGCGGCGTCGGCATGTCGCCCGCGAGCGGCGGGGCGCCGGCGCCGGCGTTCGGCCGGGCCTCGGGGTCGGGCACCGGGATCGCCGCGAGCAGCGCCCGCGTGTATGGGTGCAGCGGGCGCCGGTAGATCTCGGCCGCCGGAGCCAGCTCGACCAGCTTCCCGAGATACATGACGCCGACGCGCGTCGAGAGGTGCTCGACCACGGCCAGCCCGTGCGAGATGAAGAGGTAGGTCAGGCCGAACTGCTGCTGCAGGTCCTGGAGCAGGTTGACCACCTGCGCCTGGACCGAGACGTCGAGCGCCGAGACCGGCTCGTCGGCGACAATGAAGTCCGGGTTGAGCGCCAGCGCCCGCGCGATCCCGATGCGCTGGCGCTGGCCGCCGCTGAACTGGTGCGGGTAGCGCGCGGCGTAGTCCGGGTCGAGCCCGACGACCCGCAGCAATTCGGCGACGCGCGCGCGCCGCTCCGCCGCCCCGCCGAGGCCGTGGATGGCAAGCGGCTCGCCGACGATCGCCCCGACCCGGAGGCGCGGGTTGAGCGACGAGTAGGGGTCCTGAAAGATGATCTGCATGCGCCGCCGCAAAGAGCGCAGCGCCCCGTGCCCGAGAGCGCGCAGGTCCCGCCCGTCGAAGCGAATCTCGCCCGCCGTCGGCTCGACGAGCCGCAGCAGGCAGCGCCCGACCGTCGTTTTGCCGCACCCCGACTCGCCCACCAGCCCGAGCGTCTCGCCCCGCTCGATGGTGAACGAGATCCCGTCCACGGCCCGGACCACCTGGCCGCGCGCCGCCGGGAAGTGTTTCGTCAGATTCTTAATCTCGACCAGACTGTGCATAGCAAAAGCCGTCAGGTTTCAGCCAGACCCGGAGCCGACGTGGCCGACCTTTCCAGCTGACCGCTGACCGCTGAAAGCTGATCGCCAATCTCATCCACGCGGACGCAGCGCGCCAGGTGTCCCGGGCCGGCCTCCAGGAGCGGGATCTCGGCCGCGCGGCACTTCTCCGCCGCGTAGTCGCAGCGCGGTGCGAAGCGGCAGCCGGGCGGCAGGGAGAGCATGCTCGGGACGACTCCCTCGATCGTCTCCAACCGCCGCCGGCCCGCCGCGCCGAGCCGGGGCACGGCGCGCAAGAGCCCCGCGGTGTAGGGGTGGCGCGGCCGGCGGAAGAGGTCGCGGACCGCCGCCTCCTCGACGATCTGCCCGGCGTACATGACCGCCACGCGGTCGGCCGTCTCGGCAACGACGCCGAGGTCGTGCGTGATCAGCAGCAGCCCGAGGCGCCGCCGCTTGCGCAGATGGGTGAGGAGCGCGAGGATCTGCGCCTGGATCGTGACGTCGAGCGCCGTCGTCGGCTCGTCGGCGATGAGCAGCTGCGGGTCGCAGGCGAGCGCCATGGCAATCATGACGCGCTGGCGCATGCCGCCCGACATCTCGTGCGGGTAGCTCTTCGCCCGCGCCTCGGGCGCCGGAATGGCGACGTCGCGCATCCCGTCGACCGCCTGCGCCCACGCCTCGCGCCGCCCCGCGCCGCGGTGGAGCCGGATCGCCTCGGCGATCTGCTCGCCCACGGTGTAGACCGGGTTGAGCGAGGTCATCGGGTCCTGAAAGATCATGGCGATCTCGTTGCCGCGCAGCCCCCGCATCTCGGCCTCCGGCAGCCGCAACAAATCGCGCCCGGCAAATAAAATCTCGCCGCCCGCGACCCTTCCCGGCGGCGCGACCAGGCGCATGACCGAGAGCGCGGTGACCGACTTGCCGCAGCCCGACTCGCCGACCAGGCAGAGGGTCTCGCCCGGCTCCACCCGGAAGCTGACGTCGTCCACCGCGCGCACCTCGCCCCGCGCGGTCGCGAAAGAAGTTGTCAGGTGGCGCACCTCGAGCAGGCTCATCGATCGCAAGACTACCAAATCGGATTGATAAAGGTAACAGCCAGCGGCTATAGTCGGGGAGGAAGCGGTCAGCTTTCAGCCGTCGGCCGGAGTTGAAAGCTGACCGCTGACCGCCTCCTTATGAACAAGGAAAACATCCTCTACGGCATCATCGGGATCCTCGTCGGGGTGATCGTCGGCTTCTTCGTGACGAACTCGATCAACCGCTCGACGCCGACTACGGCCCCGGCCGCGGCCGCGAGCCCGGCTCCGGGCGCGGCCGGCGCGCTGCCGCCGGATCATCCTCCGGCTGGGGCGGCTGGGGCGGCTGGGGCGGCTGGGGCGGCTGGGGCGGCCGCAGCTGGCGGGGCCGCCGCGCCGCAAGCACCGCCGGCCGGCGGCGGGCCGCAGGCCGAGGTCACGGCGGCGATCCAGCAGGCGCGCAGTGAGCCGAAGAATTTCACGGCGCAGATGAAGGCGGGCAGCCTCTACTACCAGATCGGCCGCTACGATCAGGCGCTCGAATTCTACGAGCGCGCCCGGGAGCTCAAGCCCGACGACTTCGAGGCGCTGCGCGAACTGGGCAACGTAACCTTCGACCTGAAGCGGTGGGCCGAGGCCGAGAGGTGGTACCAGCAGGCGCTCCGGCTCCGCCCCGACGACCCGAACGTGCGCACCGACCTCGGCCTGACCTACTACCTGCGCGAGCCGCGCCAGCTCGAACAGGCCGTCGCCGCCTACCGCGCCGCCCTGCGCGCCGACCCGCGTCACGAGCAGGCGCTGCAAAATCTGACCCAGGCGCTGATCGACCAAAGCGACCGCGCCGGCGCACGCGAGACCCTGCGGCAGCTGGAACAGATCAACCCGAGCAATCAGGCCCTCGCCCAGTTCCGCGCCGCGCTGGGAAATTAACACTAAATTGGGCCATGAGAGATTGGGACATGGCGTCCGCTTGTTATGTGGTTCGATTTAGATTTCGGTGCGAAACTCGCGAGAAATTGCAACCGCACGGCCATGGTCGACCTGTTGGCCGGGAAAGTTAGGCCTTAATGAAAAATGAAGCAGACCTTAATGAGGTCAGAACGGGTAGCCAGGCCCTCCGCGAGTACGTCAATCGCCACACTAATTCGACCACCATCCTTGCCGCCCTCGGCGCAGTGCTCGACGCGCGGGCGACGGGGACGCCACTCCCTGAAACGATCCGGGCCCGGATCGACGAGGTGCTCGACACACTCGGGGTGGGCGGCCTGACGGAGGGTGTGAGCGCGGCTGACCTGAGGCAGATGCTCGCGGAGATCCGCTTCAATACGTTGCTCGACGCCAAACTCCTCTTTGACGCCGCCCGCCCCCCGGCCTGGGACCACACCGAGACCGAGCTCTTGCAGGCGGGGGGCGAGGTCTCTGCCGGCTTTGCCGGCGCGTTGACGCACGCCATCGTGCCGCGCCTCGATGGGCTTTCGCATCAGCTAAGCTCGCCGGGGGGGGCGTTCCTAGATGTCGGTGTCGGCGTCGCCGGACTGTCGATCGCGATGGCCCGCCTCTGGCCGTCGCTGAGCGTAGTCGGCATCGACCCCTGGGCGCCGTCCATCGCCCTCGCGCGCGAGAACGTGCGGGGCGCCGGCCTCACCGACCGCATCCAGTTGCGTGAGCAAGCGGTCGAGGATCTTTCCGACACGGACGCTTTCGATCTCGCCTGGATTCCCAGCGCCTTTGTGCCGGGGAGGGTGATCCAGGCGGCCTGCGAACACGTCCACCGCGCGTTACGCCCCGGCGGGTGGCTCCTGTTTGCGACGGTTAACCCCGGCGCCGACCCGGTGACCGCATCCCTCGCCCGGCTGCGAACAGCGCTCTGGGGCGGCGGTCTGATGGCCCCGGGCCAGGTCGAGACGCTCCTGAGCCAGACCGGATTCGTTGACGTTCGGACGCCGGCAAGCCCGCCCGGTGCCGTCGCCGCACTGACCGCCGCCCGCCGGATGCCGAACCGGTGAGCGAGCGCAGAAGGCAGTTTCGGTGGCGCGAATGTCTTTGGCCATCGGATTCATCAGCCGAGGCGGCTCGGGCGGACTGACTTGGCCGGCCAATGCCTCGTCCCGGGGCGGTCAAACAGGGGGGACAATGATCAACCAGACTATGCTCGGCGCTTACGGCGAGTGGGCGGCCGGGGTCGTCGGCGAAGGTCCGGGGCAGTTGTCATTTCGTCAGCCGCGCTTCCGGGCCCAGAGCCTTGACGGCTGGCGCCGGCAGGCGCGGCAGCGGGTCAAGGAGCTTCTGCTCATGCCCGAAGGCGGCGGCGCGCCGCGGGCGGCGCTGCAACATCAATTCGAGTTCGACGGCCTGCACGTGGAACACCTGCAGTGGTCGCTGCCCTATGGGCCTCCCACGGAAGCGGTCTTCTTCAAGCCGCTCGGCGCGGAGGGGCGGCTGCCGGCGGTGCTCGCGCTCCACGACCACGGCGGCGTCAAATACTTCGGGCTGCGCAAAATCTCGCGCCTGAGCCATGACCTCCACCCGATGATGAAGCGCCATCAGCAGAACTATTACGGCGGCGTCGCCTGGGCGAACGAACTGGCCAGGCGCGGCTACGCGGTGCTCGTCCACGACGCCTTCCTCTTCGGCAGCCGGCGCATCCTGCTGGCCGACGTGCCCGAGGTCATCAGGCGCGGCCTGAAGGAAGTGACTGACGAGTCAGAAGATCAGATCACCGCCTACAATACCTGGGCGGCCCAGCAGGAAACCAATGTCGCCAAGAGCCTGCTCT
>Ga0075421_100001311_pt1 | contig 28763 bp, 28 predicted proteins | sample SoiMetdeltSBSDD5_FD_75292 | JGI IMG/M metagenome (GOLD analysis project Ga0075421, IMG submission 75292) | Bulk soil microbial communities from a Populus tree surrounding site in Tennessee, USA - Soil MetaG P. deltoides SBSDD5 | ecosystem: Environmental > Terrestrial > Soil > Tree plantation... | reverse complement strand
GGCGCTGGGACCGCTGGCGCCTCTTGCGCCGACGCGCGACCAGCAGCCATTACCAAGAGCACCGCACAGCAAACCGGAATCCACTGTTTCATACGTTCGATCCTCCGCTCGGTCGCAGCGTTGCAGGAGAGGTGCCAGCAGACGCGCTCACGCGCGAAAGTCGACGCGAGATCAAACGTTGCAACACGTTAAGGAACAGGTGCTGCCGCGCGGTGCTCGACGCCTGAGCGACTCTCGGTCATCTGCTGCGCCGAAGGGTCGGCGGAGCGCCGACGGGCCGGCGGTACGAAGCTGCTGTGCTCACATGCCGAGCGACACGCAGAGCGACTCGGACGAGCCCAAGTAGTGCCTCCGCCGTGAGTTCGCGCGAAGGCCGTTCACCGCTCGGAAGTGGATAGGAAATTGCCTTCAAGTACCGTCATGCCTCGGCGACCGCCTCAGGAACTCGATGACGCTTATTCAAGACACACTCGAACGCATCTCGGTCGTGCAGGTTGAGGGTCCGTTGCGTACTCCCGTCAGCCCATCGCTTCGGCAGGACGTCCTCGCACGGCTCGCACGAGGCGAACGGACTCTGGTGATCAATCTGGCTGGCGTGAACGACATTGACGCAGCGGGCGTCGGTGAATTGGTCCGCATCTTCAACATGACGATTGCCGAAGGTGCCGTCCTCCGTCTCACGCATGTCGCCCCCAGAATCCGCGAAATGCTCCGGCGACTCGGTCTGTCCCTGCTCCTAAACGAGGAAGCGTAGCGCACCGATGCCAACCCTCCCGAGTCACCATGGCGGGTCGGGAAGCGAGCACGACACCTCGAAGCCCTTCACATCGTCGGGGGCGAGCCTGAGCGTGGCGGCTCCGAGCATGGCATCGACCTGATCGGGCCGGCGCGCGCCGACAGCAACGGCGGTCACTGCCGGATGTCGCAACGTCCATGCAATCGCGACCTCGCCAGCAGTTCGCGCGTAGCGAGCCGCGACCGTGCGCAAACGATCGGTGAGTGTCAACGCGCAGCTCAAGATCGGCTCCTGAAAGTGCGGACTCCTGCGGCGCCAGTCGTTGTGAGGCATCGCGTTCACCCGATCCGCCGTCATCATCCCGCTCAGCAGACCTGAGTGCATCGGCGAGTACGCGAGGACGCCGATGTCATGGCTCTGGCAGAACGGAAACGTCTCGGCCTCGACGTTTCGGGACAGCAGCGAGTACCGGGTCTGAAGGCTGGTCACCGGCGCGATTCGCTGCAGACGGGCGAGCTGATCGCGATCGCAGTTCGACACGCCGATGAATCGGACCTTGCCTTCCCGTTTGAGTTCGGCAAGCGTGTCCCATGCTGCTTCGAGCGATTCGGGGTTCTGGTCTGGTGGACTCTTCGGCCACAGCGGCCATCCAAGCTGGTAGAGATCGATGACGTCGACGTCGAGCCGACGAAGGCTCGCTTCGGCCTCGCGACGAAGAGAGTACGGATCGAGGCTGTGCACCACGTTGCCCAGCTCGTCCCATACGAGACTGCACGTCGTGAACACGTAGGGTCGCTCGATTCGCGGAATTTCGCGCAGCGCTCGCGCGATCAGCGTCTCTGACTGGCCCAGGCCGTAGACTGCTGCCGTGTCGATCCAGTTGATCCCCTGGTCGATGGCCCGCCTGACCGTCGTGACGGAGTCCGCATTCGTTTGCGGGCCCCACCCGAGTACCCAGTCACCGCCACCGATGGCCCAGGTGCCCAATCCGACGGGCGTGAGGGTCAGGTCAGAGGAGCCAAGCCTTCTGAGGTCCACGCCCGAGGAAGAGCAATTTCGGCTCCGATGTTCGCGGGGTCAGAAAAGTGAAGTGCACACGTGGATCGTGTGAATTAGGTGCCGAATGCTGCGGGGCGACGCTCGGCGCTGCCGACCGGTCGGCATCAGCGTGAGACAGGCCGCTCGATGCCGAGCTTCGCCATTTTCGACTGCAATGTCGTCCGTTTCATTCCCAGCTTCGCCGCCGCACCTGAAGGACCGCCTACGAGCCAGTTGGCCTGCTCGAGCGCCTGCCGTATGTGTTCGCGCTCTGCTTCTTCGAGCGTCGCCGGCGAGCGAGGGACAGCCGCACCGTCGTCCTTGATGTCGCGCTTCAGCTCCGCGAGCGGCACATCGAGCGTCGATCCGCGCGACAAGATCACCGCACGCTCGATGACATTCTCGAGCTCGCGTATGTTGCCCGGCCAGCGGTAGCGGGTCAACGTGCTCATGGTCTCGATCGGGATGGTCTCGATGCGCTTGTTCATCTTGCGCGCGAACTTGTCGGTGAAGTGGCGAACCAGCACGCCGATGTCTTCCCGTCGCTCGCGCAGCGGAGGGCTCAGGATTGGAAACACGTTCAACCGGTAATACAGATCGCTGCGGAACTCCTTTGCCTCGACCATCGCCGTGAGATCGCGGTTGGTGGCCGCGACCAGGCGGATGTCCACCTTGATCGTCCGCGTGCTTCCGAGACGTTCAAATTCCTGCTCCTGCAGCACGCGCAGGAACTTCGACTGTAACTCCAGCGGGATGTCGCCGACTTCGTCGAGGAACAGGGTGCCGCCGTTGGCGAGTTCGAAGCGGCCGATCTTCTGCGCGATCGCGCCGGTAAACGCCCCCTTTTCGTGGCCGAACAACTCGCTCTCCAGGAGGCCCGTCGGAATAGCCGCGCAGTTCACCTTCACGAAGGTGCGCGACTGTCGCGCGCTCAAGTTGTGAATGGCCCGGGCGATCAATTCCTTGCCGGTGCCGGTCTCGCCTTGGATCAGGACGGTCGAATCGGTCGGCGCGACGATCTCGATTTGCTGGAGTACCCGCTTGAGCGCCGCACTCTGGCCGATGATTTCATCGAAATTCTGCTCGGTTCGAATCTCGTTCTCGAGATACAGCTTTTCGGTGTTCAGCTTTTCTTTCAGCTCCGCAATCTGCCGGTAGGCCAGACCGTTGTCGACGGCGATGGCAATCTGCTTGGCAACCTGGCCGAGAAGCTCGACATCGTCCTCGGCAAAGGCGTGGGCCTCGAAGCTGCCGACATTGAGCGCGCCAAGCACTCGGTCGTGCGTGAGCAGCGGGACACAGCAGAAGGACTTCACCCCTTCCGCAAGGACGCGCGCCGCGGACCTCGAGACGACGGCCAGCTCGCGCAACCGCTGTTCGTCGAACAGCGCCACCTGCCTCGTCGTAATGGCGATGCCCGATGGAGACTTGTCGCGGTGCGGATCGGTGACTCGTCCCTCCTCGACGAGGTGATCGTCGTGTCGAAAACGCAGAACGTAGACGCGGTATTGTCCGGTGTCGGCATCCCAGAGCAACAGACTCGAGCCGTCGCACGGGATGACTCTTCGCACGCATGCGCTCACCGCACGGAAGACATCATCCAGGTCCAGATGCGACACCACCGCGTTGTTGACCTCGAGCAAGAGGCGAAGCCGGTCCCGTTCGCGCGTCAGCTGCTGCTGCGCGATTTGCGCGCTCTCGTCGTGAAGGACGTTGTCGACGGCAACGGCGACCTGGTTCGTGACCTGCTGCATGAAACGCTGGTCGGCTTCTGTGTACCTCCTCCGTGTCGCGCTGCCGAAACTCAACGCGCCGAGCCGACGGAGTGCAGTGGTCAGTGGCAGCCAGCACGCGGATTGCACGCCGTTTTCCAGCAGCTTCGGGACGAGTATCGGGAAGCGCTTTTCCTTTTCCAGTTCCTCCACCACGAGCGGCTGTTGCGTCTTCCAGACCAGGCCTGATGCCGAGCCGTCAACCGGGAATTCCTGACCGGGCCGAATCGTGCTGGTTGCGGGCGCGACCAGGATGTTGAGGCGCATCACATCCCGCGCCGGATCATGGAGCAGCAGGTTGATGTAATCGAACGAGACCACGCGAGGAAGCCGCTCGGCGAGATCGTGGAACAGATCGTTCAGGTTGCGATGCGACGCGATCGACTCGGACACTTCCACGAGCAGCCGCAGCCGGTCGCGCTCCTCACTCAATTGGCCCTGCGTGGCTCGGGCGCTCTCGGCATGCAGCACGTTGTCTACCGCCACAGCCACCTGATTGGTCACCAGCTTCAGGTACTCCTGCTCCGATTCGTCGAAGGCATGACGGCTCGAGCTGCCGAATGCCATGGCGCCAATTCGGCGAACGGTCGTCGTGAGCGGAAGCACGCAGAAGGACTCCGCCCCAATGGCCTTTGACAACGAGGCTGCGATCGGGAACCGCGTTTCCGCGAGGCTGTTGACGATCACAGGCTGCTGCGTCGTGAAGACGAGACCGCTGTACGACTGGTCGACCGGTAGCTCGAGTCCGGGCGGGATACTTTCGGCATCGGACGTGCCGAGCGAGTTCACGCGCATGACGTTCTTCTCGGGATCGTGCAGAAAAAGCGCGATGAACTTGAACGGGACGATGGCCGGAAGGCGCCTGGCGAGGTCGCGGAACAGTGCGGTCAGATCGCGGTGAGTGGCGACCGCCTCCGACACCTCGATGAGAAGCCGCAGTTGTTCACTGTTGCGTGTGGCGTCGATGCAGGTAATGGGCGATGAACTGTCCCGCATGGAGATCGTTCCGTGGAACGGCGTGGACGCGGCGTGACCCTTCCAAGAGCTCGAGATAACCCATAGGACTCTGCGGCGTGCCGGGAAGTTCCCGGAGCCAAGGGTCACGGCGGCTCGCCGTCATGCTCCTGACGCTCATCGTCACGTCGAAGGGCGAGCTCGCAGCAGTCCTTCAGGAACTCCAGAAGTTCCTCGGTCGAATGAAACTTCGCTTCCCGGCCCGAATCGACCTCCTCGATCACGCCGGCGAAATGGCGCCGGAGATGTTGAGTCTCCGGCCCGAGCTGCACCACGAATGCCCGTCGCATGTCGATCGGGAGCGTACGACAGCGAGGTGGTGGGACGTGTGAAAGTTTCGTTGAAATTGCGGTCTTGCAGCCGCTTAGAACGAGATCCTCGCACCCAGCTGGACTTCGCGAGGCGCCCGCGTCGCCAGCAGCTGGCCGAACCGGTCGCCCGTAACGTGACAGGACGCGATGACGGCAGTGCACGTGTTGTCCAGCCCGTTCGCCACGGGGTCTGCCAGCCATTGTGTGTCGTTGAAAGCGTTGATGAGTTCGACGCGCAGCTGCACGCGAAAACGGTCGGCGGCCGAGAAGCTCTTCGTCACCGCGATGTCCCATTGGTGGCGGCCGGGCTGGCGGAACGGCGAGCGGCCGGAGTTGCCGAACGCCCCGTCCGCGGGCGGCGCAAATGCCTGCGGGTTGAACCAGTATGGGATGCCATCGACGAACCGTTCGCCCTGGTCGATGCTGCCGACGGTGTCTGCAAGCACACCGCGCCGGAAGTTATCGGTGAGGACAACCACGCGCGGCACGGGTTGTCCGGATGCGACGTTGACGAGCCCCGCGACTTGCCAGCCGGCGAGCAACGAGCGCAGTAGCGCTCCGCGGGCGGGATACTCAGGGAGGGAATAGACGTAACTCGCAGCCACAACGTGACGGCGGTCAGTGCGCGCATCAGCGTAGTTGGCGGCAGGGTCGCGTGGGTTTTGGGGAATGTCGAGGCTGTCGCGATCGTTGCTGGCATCAGTTCGGTTGCGGCTCAGCGTGTAATGAGCCGTTGCCATCCCTCGGCTGCCGCCTTCCCATCGAAGCGACGTCAGTAATCCGTGGTAGCGCGATCGCGCGGTGGTCTCGCGGAGCGTAATGGAGCCGTAGGAACGGAACGGCCGCACCGGATTCACTGCGTTCGGCACCCGATTCTGCAGCGCCACGACATCGGCGGGTTGCGGATAGTTGATGTCGGTCGGCCGAATGAGATTGTCGCCCCTGCTGCCGACATAGCTCACGTCGACGACGCCCTGGTTCCAGAGACGACGCGTCAGCGCGACGTTCCACTGCATCGTCCGTGGGTTCTCGAAATCCGTTGCCGTGGCCACGATGTTGCGGACGCCGCTGGTGGTCGGCGTCTGGCCGGCGGCGGGATTGCTCAATCCGGGATTCGTGAGCGTGACATTGTTGACGAGCGGGGGCGTCGAGAAGGCATTCTCCTCGAAGATGCCGACCAGCGGCTGATCGTAGTAGATGCCGAATGCTCCGTGAACGATGTGGAGGCCACCGCGGTCCGGAGACCATGAGGCGCCGAACCGCGGCTGGATGCCATTCTTCTTGAATGCATAAATCGAGCGGCCGAACGGGGAATTGACATTGGCGCGGACGATGCCAGCAAGCAAGTCTCCTTGTGTCCGATCGATCAACGTCCCTGCGGCGTTGGCAAACGGCGGCGCTTGTGCGCTGTCGAAGCGCGCCGGGTCGAAGGTGACCAATCGATCGTTGGCGTCGACGAGCGGAGGATACAGAGCATAGCGGACGCCATAGTCGAGGGTGACCGCCGGCGTGAGTCGCCACGTATCCTGCCCGTAGAACTCGACGCGCTTGAATCGCAGATTGAGATCGATATCCCGCTCGGCCTCCACATAGCTGCAGGCCGGGCACGCACCGTCGCTGTTCCCGCGCAGGAAGCTCTGAAACGCCGTCGGCCCTCCACTCGTCGTGACGAACATGAACGTGCCCTGACTTCGACTCGCGGCGTTTTCGTTCTTCTGTTCGAACGAGGTGAGCCCGCCGAACTTCAACAGGTGAGGGCCGCGCTGCCATGAGTAGTTGTCGGTCAGCGTGTGATTGACGTACTGGATGCGGTACCGCTGGCTGGCGCCGATGACGCTGAGACCTTCGACGTTCACCACCGGCATCAGGCCGCCCGCGTTCTCGGGGAAGACTTCGCCGATGTCGAGTCCCAGTTGGGCTCGCGTGTTGCGGGTTCCATCGGGATTCGTGGTCCTGATGGTGTTGCCGCTGTAGTGGTATTGCACCTCGTTCAGCTGACCATCGTTGACGATCGTCTTCACGCTGAACGATGAGACGATGCCGGGGACATCGGTGTCGGTCGTCGCGACGTTGGGGACGGGAGTGTTGAAGAAGAGACCGCCGATCTCGCGCGTTTCGCTGAGGTCGTGCGTGTAGCGGCCGGTCATGCGCCACTTGGCGCTCCACCCATAATCGAGTCGAATCACCTCCTGACGCGTGTTGTTGATCGCTGGTGTTGAGGCCTGGAAGCGGCCGGCCGCTCCGGATGTCTGCGGCGTCAGGTTCGGCGCCGGCCAGAGCTGCAGCAGCTTCACGGCGTTCGGGTCACGCTCCGTCGCGGGGACGAACTGAGGATTGCCCGGATCGGTCAACCACTCCGGATGCGGCACGCTGGCGACCAGCGATGCCGACGCCCGCTTGATTCGACGCCACTCCTGTGACCAGAAGAAGAAGAGCGTCTTCCGTAAAGGTGGCACCGGCCCGCCGAACGTCCCGCCGAAGTCGTTGTATCGAAGCATCGGCGGCCGGCTCGCGATGCTCGCATCGGTACTTTGTTTCCGGAAGAACGAGTTGGCGTTGAGCGCGTCGTTGCGGACGAACTCGTAGACCGTGCCAGCAACGCGGCTCGACCCGGACTTCGTGACCACGTTGACCACCCCGCCGCCGCTGCGAGGCCATTCCGCGGTATAGCCGCTCGTGATCATCCTGAACTCGTCGATCGACTCTAACGATGGCGTCGCCAGCAGCGTGATGTTGGAGCCGACGTCCACGTTGCTGACGCCGTCAACGAGCCAGTTGACCGCGTTCCGCCGCGTGCCGTTGACCGAGATGCTGATGAGACTGGTCAGACCGAGCCCGACCTCGTCAGGGAGATCGGATGACACACCAGGAACGAGCGCCGCCAACTGCACGAACGTCCGGTTGTTCAGCGGCAGTTCACGCAGCTGTGTTGCGCCCACCAGGCTCTGCATTGCCGTTGTCGGCTGCGCCAGTTGGCCGTTCACGACCACGACCTCGCTGATGCCACTGACGCGGAGCGTCCCGTTGACGACGAGACGATCGTTGACGGACACACGGATGCCCTTCAGTGTCGACGGTTGGAATCCCGTGAGCCTGAACGTGATGTCGTACTCGCCAATCGGCAGCAGTGGTGCGCTGTAAAGGCCCGCCTCCGAGGTGACCCGCTCGAATGTCTGGCCGGTAGGGGCGTGCGTCAGCACGATTGTCACGGCGGGTAGCACGCGTCCCGTTTCATCGGAGACGAGGCCGACAATCGTTCCCGTTGTTTCCTGGGCGAGCGACACCGAGAGTGGAGCGATCGACAGGAGCGAGACCAAGTAAGCCACACGTTGAAACCAGACGGGCATGACTCGTGCCTCGTCGCGAAGCGTAGCGCAACTCACGGGCAGGAATCGACACACTTCCGACACCACACCCGGTCACCAGCGAACCGCGCGATGCTACAGTGAGCGACTGAGGATGAAGTCATTTCATCCGTTTCGACTTGACGAGGCCAACCAGTGCCTCTGGCGCGGCGACACACGTGTATCGCTGATGCCCAAGCCGTTTGCGGTGCTCCAGTATTTGGTCGATCACGCGGGCAGGCTCATCACCCACGACGAGCTGATGAATGCCATCTGGCCTGACACCTTCGTCCAGCCTGAAGTGCTTCGACGTTACATCCTCGAGATACGCAAGGCGCTCGGCGATCAGGCTGGTACGCCGCGATTCATCCAGACACGCCCCAAGCTCGGGTATCAGTTCATCGCTCCCGTGATGAACGACGATCCAACGCGCATCGCGGCGCCGGAGGCGACCGCTTTGCCGCGGTTGGTCGGCCGCGACACAGCGCTGGCCGAGCTTCGCCGCTACCTCACGATCGCCCTGGGCGGGAAGCGTCAGATCGCATTCGTGGTCGGAGAGCCTGGGATCGGGAAGACGAGTCTCGTCGACGCGTTTCAACGCGAAGCCGCGACCCGGCCGGGAGTGTCGATCGCGCGCGGACAATCCCTGGAAGGCTTTGCGGGTAAGGAGCCGTACTACCCGATCTTCGAAGCCCTCGGTCAGCTGTCGCGCGGCGATTCAAGCGCGCTCGTTCTCGACGCGCTGGCGAGCAATGCGCCCACATGGCTGATCCAGTTCCCCTCCCTCGTGCGCGCCGATCTCCGAGCCGATCTGCTGCGCCAAACCGCCGGCGCGACGCGCGAGCGGATGGTTCGCGAGCTCTGTGAGGCGCTCGAGCGCATCACGCGAGAGCGTGCCCTGGTGCTCGTCCTGGAAGACCTTCATTGGGCCGATCACTCGACGATCGATCTCATGTCGGCGATTGGCCGACGGCGGGAGCCGGCCAGGCTTCTCATCGTCGGCACCATCCGGCCCGCCGATCTGATCCTGTCCGAGAGCCCGCTCAAGGCGTTGAAGCAGGATCTGGTCGTGCACCGGCTGGCCCACGAATTGGCGCTCGATCCGCTCAGCGAATCCGATGTCGCGGCGTATCTGGCCGCGGAGTTCAACGATGACGAGGCGCTCGGCGAGCTCACCGCGCTCGTGTACCGCCAGTCTGATGGCAATCCACTGTTCATGACCGCGATGCTGGATCACCTGACGCAGCAGGGTGTCCTGTCGAGGGAACTGGGGCGCTGGAGGCTCACGACGCCGATCGAGCGCATCAATCCCGGCGTACCGGAGACGCTAAAGCAGATGCTGGAGCTTCAGATGCAGCACCTGAGCGACCGGCAACGCCAGTTGCTCAAGTGCGCAAGCGTGGCGGGTCAGCGCTTCACGGCATGGTCGCTCGCCACGATGCTCGTCACCGATGTCTCCGAACCGGAAGACGCATGCGCGCTCCTCGCCGAACGGCAGCAGGTGGTGAAGTTCTCCGGTACTCGAGATCTGTCGGAACAGCTATCCACCACGGCCTACGAGTTCAGGCACTCGCTCTATCGCGACGTTCTGTACAGAGCACTGAACCCCGCGCTGCGGGTCACCTACCACCGGCGGCTGGCGGACGGGCTCGAGCAACTCCGCTCGCCGGTCGATCCGGAGCTTGCGGCCGAGCTCGCCCTGCACTGCGAGGAGGGCCGCGAATACGCGCGGGCGATCCGGCATCTCATGCTCGCGGCTCACAATGCGACGCGACGGTATGCGCACGACGAAGCCATCGCCGTCTTCGAGCACGCGCGTGAGCTCCTGCCCAACGTATCGAACGACGAGCGCGCGCAACTCGAGCTGCAGATTCTTCACCAGATGGGGAATGTCTTCTATGCCCTCGGCAGCATCGACCGATCGGCCGACACGTATCGGCTCCTGGCCAGCCGGGCCGCTGCCGCGGGTCTCCTCGCGGCCCAGGCCGACGCATTGCTGCGCCTGCCGCACGCTGCCGCGTCGATCCCGTTCTTTCTGCGGGCGCTCGAGATCCAGCCGACGTTCGCCGCCGCACATGTCAACCTGTCGAGGATCTACAGCAACCTCGGTGAGGCCGCCGAGGCAAGGCAATTCGCGAAAAGAGCGTACGACTTGCTGGGCAATGTCGGTGAGCGAGATCGGTTGTCCATCCTGTATCAGTACCACTTCGAAGTGACCGGCAATCAGCTGCATGCCACCGACACGCTCGAACGGTGGAAGGCGACGTTTCCCGATGAATACGAGCCAGTCAACAGCCTGGCGCACATCCACATTCTTCTCGGCCGATTCGAGCGCGCGATTGCCGAGGGACATCAGGCGATCGAGCGGAACCCGTCTCACGGCTATCCCTATTCCAATCTCGCGCATGCGTACCGAGGCGTCGGGCGGCTCGTCGAGGCCGGACGAGTCGCGCACGAGGCCGTCGCGCGAGGAATCGAAACGCTGCCGACTCGTCGTCTGCTGTACCAATTGGCAATCATCAACGGAGACGAAGCGGCGGCGGCGGCACACGTTCAATGGGCTCGTGACAAGCCACGAGAGTTCGACATGGTTGGCGCCAGGGCCCAGGTACTGGCATGGTCGGGCCGCGTGCGTGAGGCCCGGCGCGCGTTCACACAGTGCGAGCGGATGGCCACGTCATTGGACCTCGCCGAGTCCAGCCATAGCTACCTGGCGTGGGCAACGTGGATGGAATTGACGTACGGAAACACCGCGAAAGCGCGGCACGATGCTGAGTGCCTGCTCGAACGTAATCCGGGGTACGACGTACGACTGCGCGCGGCACTGACCCTGGCGCTGTGCGGAGGGGCCGACCAGGCTGAAGTGATCGCCGAGGAGCTGACGGCGTCGAATCCTGAGCACACGTTCATCAATTCGGTGTTGGCCCCTCTCGTCCGAGCCGGCGTCGCGCTGGACCGGAAGCGGCCGGACCGTGCGATTGAGCAGCTCGAACCGGTCAGGCCGTATGAGCTCGGGCTGGTCGCTTGGCTCGTGCCGGTCTATCTGCGGGCGCGGTCGTTCCTTTCATTGGGTTCTGCGAAGCTGGCGGCTGAGGAGTTTCAACGTCTTGTGGATCATCGGGGCGTCGATCCCTTTTCGCCGTTCCATGCCGTTGCACCAATGGGGCTCGCCCGGGCACGAGCGATGGCCGGAGACATCGAGGGAAATCGGCAGGCTTACGAGGAATTCCTCGCGCGATGGGCAACCGCCGATGACGATATCCCCGTTCTGCAGGAGGCTCGGCGCGAGTACGGCTTCCCCGCACGTTGAACCCGCCGACTGTCACACTTCGCGTCCGGCCCGTTATACGTAGAGAGACGGGATGCCCCTGTTGAGCCGGATGCGGAATACACGCGAATTGAACGTGACTTTCACACCCGGGTGAAGGGTGGACGCCTAAGCTGTGGGCGTCGACCCGGCGAATACATGAATGTCGATCTGGAGGCTTCGCGTTCGACAGTACGTAGGGGGACGTGACGAATGGGCGGCGGACGAGAACTCGGCAAGGACTACGCTGAAACCGGACATCGCTTCGAGGGGTTGATTGGCGACTCTGCCGCGCTCGGGCAGGTGTTTGAGCAGGCGGAGCTCGTCGCGCCGACCGATGCAACGGTGCTGATTCAGGGAGAGACGGGCACCGGTAAAGAGTTGATCGCGCGAGCGATCCATAGACTCAGCTCCCGTCGCGGTGGCGCGTTCGTGAAGCTCAACTGTGCGGCAATTCCGGCCACACTGCTCGAGAACGAGCTGTTCGGTCACGAAAAGGGCGCCTTCACCGATGCCGCCGCGCGAGAGATCGGTCGCTTCGAGCTGGCCAACGGCGGGACATTGTTCCTGGACGAGGTCGGCGAGATACCGCTCGAGCTGCAATCGAAGTTTCTCCGCGTCCTGCAGGAGCAGGAATTCGAGCGGCTCGGCGGCACGCGAACGATCCACGTGAACATCCGGCTCGTCGCGGCCACGAACCGGGACCTGGCCGTGATGGTGACCGACAAACAGTTTCGCAGCGATTTGTACTATCGCCTCAACGTCTTTCCGATCGTCAATCCGCCGCTTCGCGAGCGTCCGGAAGACGTTCCGGCGCTCACTTACTACTTCATGAAGAAGTTCGCCGCTCGCATGCACAAGCGTGTCACGACCATTCCCACGGTCACCGTGAACGCGCTGTGCAAGTACCACTGGCCGGGCAACATTCGCGAGCTCGAGCACCTGGTCGAACGTGCGGTCATTCTGTCGCGTGGATCGGCGCTCGAGATCCCGCTCGACGAGCTGCGCGCCAGAACCGCCGCCGCGCCGCCGCGCGCGGGTGTGATCACGCTGAAAGACGCCGAACGTGAACACATCTGGCAAGCGTTGGAGGACACCAACTGGATGATCGGCGGGCGGTCGGGTGCCGCCGCCCGGCTTGGAATCAAGCGCACGACGCTGCAGTCGATGATGAGCAGGCTTGGCATCGAGCGGCCCAGCCGCCGGCTGAATCCCGAAACTGGCCTCAACGCAGCGTGAGAGAGCGGGTGATTGGAGGCACTTTGCACGGCATCGAGGTTACCGAGCACGGCCCGTACAGGGTCAGTGGCGACGTCGCTATTCGCGATACCGAAGGCAACCTATTGCGACACGGTGGCACCTGGTATCTATGCCGCTGCGGCGGCTCACGAAACAAGCCGTTCTGCGATGCCACCCACGGGGTGAAGGGGTTCGACGGTGCGGAGACCGCCGATCACGGTCCGATCGCCGGCCGTCGCGAGAGCTATCGGGGCATAGGCGTCACGGTCTTCGATGACCGTACGGTCTGTGCGCACTTCGGGCAATGTACTTCGAGGTTACTAACCGTCTTTCGCGCGGACGTCGAGCCGTTCGTCGACCCACAGGGCGCGACGGCCACAGAGATCGCAAACGTCGTCGCGGGATGCCCCTCGGGGGCGCTCGCCTTCGCACTGGGCGATGATGTGCAGCCGGTCGAATCGAGTCAGCCTCCGTCGATCACGCCAATCGTCGACGGACCTTACCGGTTGCGGGGGCCCATCGACGTTGTCGGTGTTGATGGTCGCTCGTACGAGTACCGAGAGCGCCGCACACTGTGTCGCTGCGGGCAGTCACGCAACAAGCCTTTTTGTGATGGCTCGCATTGGTATGCGGGCTTCCGCGATCCGCTCCCCCCAGAGCTGGTCAAGCAGGTACCGACGCTCCTCGATTGGATCGGGGGGATCGAGGTGCTGGAACGGCTCACCTCGCGCTTCTACGACGCGATCCTCTCCGAGCGCGATCCGCTGCTCGAGCCACTCTTCCGCGGCATGGATCCGAATCATCCGAAGTACGTCGCCGCATGGCTGGCGGAAACCTTCGGTGGCCCGCAGAACTACACCGAAGGGCGTGGCGGCTACGAGCACATGCTCGCGAAGCACCGCAACCGGAGCATCACGGAGGAGCAACGCCAGCACTGGATCCGTCGCATGACGGAGATCGCGGACGAAGTGGGACTGCCTGCCGATCCCGGCTTCCGCTCCACCTTCGTGGCCTACCTCGAGTGGGGCACTCGGCTCGCCGTCGCCAACAGTCAGCCAGGCGCTGCGGTGATGGAGCATGCGCCAATTCCACATTGGGGATGGGGGCAGACGCCGCCGTTTCTTCCCCAGCCTTGGGACGACTCGGAGGCAGCGGCGCGCGGGCGTCGACGCTACGCCGAAGAGCAGGCGCGCAAGAAGACCGAGACGGGCTCGCTCGAGGATTCGCGGGCAACAGAATGATCCAGATCACGCTCGCTACACTTGCGGAGCACACCTGAGGTTCACATGCGTATCGGAATTATCGGCGCGGGAATGATTGGTTCGACGTTGGCGAAATTGTGGAGTGGGGCTGGGCACGAAGTGCGCCTAGCGTCACGTCATCCCGAGCAACTGAAAGATCTCGTGGAACATCTCGGAGCGTCGGTTTCAGCCGGCACGCCGATAGCTGTGGCCGAATTCGGCGACGTGGTCATGCTGACGGTACCGCTCAAGGCCGTCCCGGATCTCGCGCGCGATCTCCGGTCGTCGCTATCGAGAAAGGTCGTGCTCGACACGGGGAACGCGTACGAGCGGCGGGACGGGGAAATCGCGCGACAAGCATCTGAACATGCTGCGGGCTCCGCTGGGTGGGCGGCAGCGATGTTTCCTGAGGCTCGCTGGGTCAAAGCGTTCAACACCGTCTACTTCAAGACGCTGCAGAGTGACGCGCATCGCAGCGGGGAGCGCCTCGGCATTCCGCTCGCTGGGGACGATCCCGAGGCACTTCGAATCGCCGCTGACTTGGTTCGCGATGCGGGCTTCGATCCGGTAATCGTGGGACCACTCGTCCGGGGGAAGGACTTCGAACCGAACAGCCAGCCCTACAACACTGGTATGAGCGGCTCCGAACTGCGGGCGCTCTTCAGTCAGCCCGCGTGATCACGTGATGATAGTGACGGGTCGTAAAGAGGGAGGAGATCAAGATGGCCCTCAACGCGATTGAACATCACTACCTCGGTTGGGCTGAGATTGACGAGACGCTCGTGGTCGATGAGGCGACACAACAACTGTTTGATTTCCTGGCGAGTGCAATGACCTCGGTGGTATGACTCTGACAAACGTGTGGGGCGATCCGCTGGTCGATCTGAAAACGAGCCGCGTGGAGGCGCTCTCGGATGGCGTCTTCGCGATTGCGATGACGATCCTGGTCTTGAACATCTCAGTCCCGACCGCCGAGACGGTGTCGGCCGATCGATTGCCTGACGCGCTGCGTCAGGTGGCTCCGCAGGTAATCGTGTACATCATCAGCTTCGTCAATCTCGGCGTGTTGTGGGTCGGGCATCACAATCAGTATCACTTCATCGTTCGGGCGGACCGCTGGTTCCTGTGGATCAATGTTCTTTACCTGCTGCTGATCTCGTTTATGCCCTTGGCGACCGCGCTTTTGGGCCACTATCCGCTGCATCGGGTCGCGTTGGTCGTCTACGGAACGAATTTGATCGCGGCGACACTCGTGCTGGCGCTGCACTGGCACTACGCGACCGCTGGGGGACGACTCGTCCGCTCTCAATTGCCTCCACGTGTTATCGGCCTCGCGCATCGGCGGATTCTGGGATCGGCGGGTGCATACACGATCGCCTTGGGGCTGTCGCTGATGGTCCCAGTGCTGTCGCTTGCGTTGTTCCTTGCGGTTCCACTGTTCAATGTCCTGCCGTTCACGTTGGATCGGCATTTCAGGGCGGAGTCCAACATGAATGTCGCCGACCCCAGGCGGCGTTCGCGAGAATAGTGGTGGACACCAACCCGCTTCCAACGACCGGTAAGACGGTAAGACGGCGATCCCCAGTCGCCTTATAACTCTTCACGGCAGCTGCACAGTGGATCCAAACGCGATGCTTCAGTCCGATCGCAGGCTCGAGCCACGGCGGCGCTCACCGCGATACGAGTATCCGCTTGCCGTTGGCGTAGAGGCCGGGCGGCACGATGAAGTCGCAAATCGGTCGAAACGGCGCGCCGAGCGCGCCGTCGATGCTCATCTGCTCCGCGGTCGACTCGCGCAGGAATACGCGAGTGTCGGGATTGGGTAGGCGTGGGGGCGGGCCAGTTATTTCAATTCTCGCGGTCAGGCCCCCTAGGTGGCGGGCACGTAAGTCAGGACGACCACACCGGAACTCTGGGTCTTCGTACCGATCAGCCGCAGCTTGGCAGTCTCGCCTCCGTCGGTGAAGAGGCGCTTCCCCTCGCCGATCACGAACGGGTGGACGCAGATCCGGTATTCGTCGATTAGGTCGTGCTTCATCAGCGCCTGCATGAGCGTCGCGCTCCCGTACATCTCGATGTCCTTGCCCGGCTCCTGCTTCAGCCGCGCGATCTCACGCGGAACATCACCCTTGATTAAGATAGCGTTCCACTCCAGCGGCTCCTTCAGCGTCCGCGAGGCAACGAGCTTCGGCATACTGTTCATCCGATCGAGGTACGGCCCACCCTTGATCCTGCCCCAGGCCTTCGACATCAGCTCGAACGTGACCCGTCCGCAGAGGAAATAGTCACTGGCCAGCAGCAGTTCGTATGCCTCCTGGCGGGCGTCGTCCGAAAAGTACGGGTTGGCCCAACCGCCCAGCTCCGTTTCTCCGAAACCACCCGGGTCCTGGATCACACCGTCGAGCGTAACCAGCGTCGATACTTTGAGCTTCCTCATTGGGACCTCCTGATTCACTTAGAGGACGAACGGCGCCCTCTTGAACCGGACAGGCGGTGACACAGGAGGGACGATCGGGGCCAGGAGACTTGCTCAAGAAGAGGGGAAAGTGGGATCAGTTGTTCAGCAGGGCAAGTTTTCGTTCGTACGAAACGCGTTCGGCGCGGCTTCTCGAGAGGCCGATCGCGCGGCCGTAATGTCCACGCGCATCGTCAGCGTGACCACCGCGCCGTTCGATGTCCGCAAGGGCACCCCAGAAGAATGGATAGCCGGCAACGCGCTTGTCGTCTGTCAGCGCGAGGAGTGCGCTGCGGGCGTCCTCGAGCCCGTGTAATTCGGCAACGACAATCGCTCGATTCATCGCCACGATGGGACCGGGCGCGAGCGCGAGCAGCGCGTCATAGAGTTCGACGATGCGACGCCAGTTCGTCTGCTCCACTGATGGCGCCATCGTGTGTTCGCATGCGATGCCCGCTTCCAGATGCCAGCGCGTGAGTGCTGTTCCGGCCGACGCCTTTGAGAGATGGACGACGCCGCGTTGGATGAGCAGCTGATCCCAGCGCGCACGGTCCTGCTCGGCCAATGGGAGGAACACGCCTTCCGGATCGAGTCGCGTCGAGAGCCGCGCCGCGTGGAAACAGAAGAGAGCCGCGAGCGCGTGTACGTGTTCCTGTCCGGACACAGGCGAATTGAGGAGGAGCTCGACGAGCTGGAGCGCGTCCAGGCACATCGCAGGGAGCAACGGATTGTCTGGGTCGCTGCCGTGATAGCCCTCGTTGAACAGCAGGTACAGCGCCTGCAGCACCGATGGCTGTCGCGCGCGAAAATCGTCGACGCTTGTCACGTCGTGAAGAGCGCCGAGCGTAGCCAGCCGTGCGCGTCCGCGATGGAGTCGCCGGTCAATCGTCTGCGTGTCGACGAGGAACGCCCTGGCGATTTCTCTCGGCGAAAGCCCGCATAGCAGGCGAAGAATAAGCGTGACGTGTGTTTCCTGCGACAGGCCTTGGTCGCAGATCGAGAACATCATCGCGAGCTCGTCGGCATCATCTTCTCGCGACAGCGCGGACTCGACGACGCCGGCGACAGTCCATTCGGATTCGAGCGTCGGCGGGAGCGGCGCCATTCGCTTGTTGCGGCGGATGGCGTCGATCGCGCGACGCCGCGCCACCTGGAGAATCCAGGCGTTGGGATCTCGAGGCGGCCCGAATCGCCACGCCTCCATCGCCGTGATCAGCGCGTCCTGCACAACGTCTTCGGCAAGCGAGAGATTCGCCGGACCGAGCAGTCGCGTCAGCGCCGATACCAAGCGACCGAACTCGCGGCGAAACAGATCTTCGACGAGCGCGCTCGCAGCAGCATCGGACATCGCCGATTTAGACCTCGTGTTCGACGACAGGACGCACTTCTACCGAGCCGCCGAAATCGAATACGGGGCAGTCGCGCGCGAGCTCCACCGCCTCGTCCAGCGACTCGGCGTGCAGCACCAGACTGCCGGTGACCAGATCCTTCGATTCTGCGTATGGCCCATCGGTAACGATTCGGTCTCGCCCTCTCATCGTTTTGCCGCCGTTGTCGAGCGGCTGCCCGCCAGAATGGCGGCCGGCTTTGGCAAGCTCGCCTGCCCACGCATACCACTTCTTGAGATGCTCCTGCATTTCCGTCGGCGAGAGATCCGGATACTCCTGTGCGCCGCCTCGGAAGATGAACATGAATTTGGGCATGTTGGCCTCCTCGCTGCGACCCTTCATGCGCTGCCCGCAGGACGATCAGCGTATGGTCAAACCGGACACACGGCCGCCAGTTAGCTCAGACGTTTAGCAGCCGCCGCAACGAAAGTCCACAGACGGCGCTGTCGTCTTATTCCTTGCTGTTGTCTGTCCCGCGCTGACGCGTGGCACAAACCGTGTCCGGTTCTCCGTGCGTCCGTTCGTCCTCGAAGCGAACCGTACGCCTGAACGAAGGAGAAGAACCATGCCAGTTGTGAAGATCACGGGTCCCACGGGACTCAGCAAGAGCGCGAAGAAGGAGCTGATCGAGGGAAGTCTGCACATCATGAGCGAGACGTATTATTTGCCCGATGACCGCGTGTATATTCACGAAGTGCCCGTGGAGAACGTCGGCCACACGCCGGTTCTCGAGGTCACACGCGGCGAGTCATGGGCAGTGCAGTCGGAGCCGGCTCGTATCTTCGTGGAGGTCTGCGCGCCTCCGGGGCTGCCGATCGAGGCCAAGCGTAAGCTGATGCGTACGCTTACGGAGGTGGCAGGACGGGCCTATGGCCGCACCAACCTCCGGGACGTGCTCGTTGCTCTCGACGAGCACAAGGTCGAGGACTTCGCGGCCAACGGCTTTCTCCAGACGGAGAACCCCGACATGGCGCCGTTCGCGGCGACCCTCAGCCAGAAGCGCTCCTGATGAAAGTGAGCGTGAGGCCTCTCACTCACATCTTAGACGCCAGACGCGGCGCCCTCGTAGACTGGACCTCGACATGCTGTACCTCACTCAGTTGGTGTATCTGAATGACGGGGAGGAACGAACCTTCCAGGCCTTCGAGGACGTTGTGATACCGCTGATTTCCAAATACCGCGGCGAGCTCCTGCTTCGTGTCCGACCGAATCCGGAGAGCATCATCTCGGCGGGCATCGAAGTACCTTACGAAATCCATGTCGTCAGCTTCGAGAGCGAAGACGACTTTCAGAGATTCTCCCAGGACGAGGAGCGCCAGCGGGCGCTGCACCTGAAGAACGCGTCGGTCCGGAGCTCGCTTCTCGTGAGGGGAACAGCTGCTGTCTAACGTGAGCCTCTTCCGGCATTCGGCTTCCCGCCGCTTCTGACGGTGTAGCCCAGCCTGTCGTTGCTCGACCGATGATGTCCTCCGGCGTCGGCGGTCTATCCACGAACGTCTATTCTGGTGGGAGGCCCCGAGTGGTTGGCCATGGACTACCAACACACGCGAAGGCGGTGAGGTCCGTCAATAAAAAGTTCGTCGAAAAAACCCTGAATGGCAACCGATGACCGTGCGTCGGTCTGCGCGTGATACAGGACACCCGGCTGCTGACCCGTCGCGGCCTCGTGCGTGAAGCCGTGCATCGCGTGCCCGTAAACGATCAACTGATAGTCCGCGCCAGCGGTCTTCATCTCCTCGGCGAATGCCGTCACCTGCGACATGGGCACGTGTGGGTCGAGCGCGCCATGGCAAACCAGAATGCGCGCCCGAATCGATGACCGCTCGGCAGGACTCGTCGTTTCGAGACTGCCGTGGACACTGACGACGCCGCTGATGGTCGAGCCGCTGCGCGCGAACTCGAGGACGATCATCCCACCGAAGCAATAGCCGACCGCCGCCACGCGGCCGTCGACTTCGCGCCGCGACGACAGGATCTCCAGCGCCGGCTGCACGCGGCGAACAAGCGCCGCGCGGTCGTTCCGAAGCTTGCCGATGTGGCGCATGATCTGTTCCCGGTTCCCCATGACCCCTTCGCCATACATGTCGCACGCAAACACCACGAACCCCGCCTCGGCGAAGCGACGTGCCCGGCCGCGCGCGTGATCGTCGACCCCGGCGCCACCGTGAACGACGAGAATTCCCGGCCGTTTGTGCGCAAGGTCCGCATCGACCGCAAGAAATCCATTGAGTCGCGCGTCGCCGTCGCCGCTAGACCACCTGTTCGGTCTCAAGTCTCATCGTGACCCCTGTGACGAATTCTTGGGTAAGGACCTTCTCGAAACGCGTTCGACGCCAAGCTGCGGATCGGCACGACCTGCCAGACGGGAACCAGCGTATATGACAATTCGTCTCGGCGACTCCGTTCATTTCCGTGATGAGACCCCTCAAAGGTGGTGAGTCCATCCGTAGCGCGTTCTATGTGTACTTCGCCGATGTCGATCTTGTTCACCGGCGCGCCGTAGCGGCCGGCGTACGATCGGTTCAGGAGCCAGGGAAGTATTTCACGGGCGACCGAATGGCGACGGTGATCGATCCGTTCGTCAACCAATGGACGGGCGCCTCATGTATCGAGTAGATCTCCGCGGAAGAAGCGCCGCAGTTCGAGTTCATTGCGAACGCGAAATCAGCTTCCGCGCCTCGAGATAGGACGTGATGGCCGCCGCGCTGCGGTTCGGGTCCACCAGGGCCACGTAGCCGTCAGGTCGCACGAGATACGCCGCATCGCGCTTGAGACCTGCCCGATCGAATTCCTGACGCCAGGGAAAGACGTGGAGCGGGAGTGTCCGCTCCGCACACACCGCGTGGATCTCGGGTGCGGCGCGGCCGTACACGTGGACCTGCCAGTCGAGCGACGTCAGTGGCGAGAAGTTGTCGCCACCGTTCGAACTCGCCGCGACCCACGGCAAACGGTCGCCGCCGTGAACGCGGCCGGCGCGGCCCTCGCTCATGGGGCTGCCACGATAGTTCACCGCCGTCTGCGACACCGTGCGAAACGCAAGACGCCGCCCGCCGGCGAAAGTGAAAAGCATCGGAAACAGCAAAGGCACGACGTTGAGCCGCATGCACCGTGCGATTGCCAGGTTGCTTGTCACGCCCGTGAACGCCTGATCGGTCGTCGCGACCAACCGCCGGGCAAACGCGATCCGTTCCGATTCATAGCTGTCGAGGAGCGACGGATCGGCACGTCCATGCAGGACGGCGGCGAGCTTCCAGGCGAGGTTTACGGCATCGCCGATGCCGGTGTTCATGCCCTGGCCACCGACCGGACTGTGGATGTGCGCCGCGTCGCCCAGCAGGAACGCGCGGCGCTTACGGAACTGATTGGCCACACGGTGGTGCACGTGGTAGGTCGAGAACCAGTGCACACGCTCCACATCGATGCGCATCCACTCGATGACACGCCTGCTCACGTCGCTCCACGACAGATTCTCGTGCCGATGTTCCGCGTTCGAGCGCACGGTCCCCACGAGGCGTGCACGCCCTTCATCCTTCAGCGGAAAGACGGCGAGAAAGTCAGTCGCGTCCAGCGCAGCGTGGATCTCGCCGTTCATTGCCGTGCCGCGGGCTTCCACATCGGCGACGTAAAAAAGATGGTTGTAGGTACCGCCCGGGAAGCCGATCGCCAAGGTCTCCCGGACCGTCGAATGTGCGCCGTCGCAGCCGGCAACATAGGCAACCTCACATGCTTCGGTCGCTCCATCGGTCCGCTTGAGTCGGACGAGCATACGACCGGCCGTCTCCTCGAACGTCACAAGCTCTGTCTCGCGCTCAACTTCGACGCCGGTTTGGGCCAGCCGATCGATCAACAACCGCTCGTGTTCGTCCTGCGGATAGATCAGCGCGTAAGGAAAAGGGCTGATGCCGGCGCCCATGTCGCTGAGGACTGCGTGCGCAACCTGTTTGCCGGCCACCCAGAGATTGACGGCGGGCACCTCCCGTCCACGCGCAACGACAGCGTCGGCGAGGCCGATTTGGCGATACAGCTCCAACGTACGCGCCTGTACCGCCACTGCGCGCGAGGTCGTCCCAGGTTCAGACGTCTTGTCGATGATCCTCACACGGACCCCGAGCAACGTGAGCCACAGGCCTAGCACCAGGCCCGTTGGCCCAGCCCCGACGATGACAACATCTGTTTGGTGAATCATCGAGAGACAGGAGCGACGCCTTTGGTTTTGTTGAGCTCCGCATAGTCTGCGTAAATCGCCTTTTGTTCCGGCTCCGGCAGCGCCTGCCACCGATCCGAACCTGGCAGGGGTGTTGAACCTTGGTAGACCAACATCACGAATTTCATCTGTGCCTCCCGCTTTGTCCACATCATCGATGCTCCGTCCGTCACTACTAGGACGGACCACCACGAAGGAATGTGACTGATGCCCACGCCCGAGCGCCTCGCCGAGGAATTCGAACAGCACCGGGCGCATTTGCGTGCGGTGGCGTATCGGATGCTCGGGTCGGCCAGCGAGGCAGACGATGCAGGGGTACAGGTGTACCGGCGTCTCGGAATGTCGCAACGGAGTAGGCGAACAGCGTTATGGCAACGACGACGACCGAGGCTCCGGCCGGGACAGCGAGCGAAGGGCGAACGAATGGCAGTGGCGCGGCGCGCTGAATCAGCACCCCGGTGACGAGTGAAACCAGATAAATGACCGGTGGGCGGAAGGGACCGAGTTTAGCAACGTCCTGCGTCGCCCTCGAGAGACGATCGATCGGCGGGGTTCCTGTCATTGTGCTTCGATCTTTCAGAACACCTTTGCCACACCGACGGCGACGGCGACCGACACTGTCCGACGGTGTACGAACACCGCAGAAACAGGGGTCGCGATATTGAGGGCGAGACCCTTTCTCAAAGGGATTGACGCGCCTGTCAACACTACGGCACCGGCGTCATGCTGGTATTTGCCGGCCGAGCGATAGCCAATGATTGGGCCCCCGCCGATCACGAAATGGTCGAACGTTCCGATCGCGATCGGCACAACTCCTCCCAGTTGCCAAGCCGCGGCATCCGGTGGCAGCCCCGTGAACGCCTCGTTGAAGATCCCGATTGCACCGAAGCGAAATCGAGGATTCACCACATATCCACCGCCAATGAGCTGCACGATCGCAAAACGGTCTGCAGGCGATATGGTCTCAGCACCACGAGGTCCGACTCGACCGGCAAATGTCACCAGCGGTACGGCAAACAACGCGGTGACAAAGGGACGATCGCGGGGACCTGCCGGCCGTTGAGTGGCCGGCTGTGCCATCCCAGTACCAGTCACCGCGAACGTCAACACGCAGGACAGCCACGCGGACTTCATGCCTCGAACGATAGCGCTCGCCCACGATATGGTTCCGCAACTTAGGTCACACAGACGGGTGCATAATCAAGGATTGTGAAGGCGCTCTGACATGGACCTTCCAGCCAAGCTCGAGCTTCTCAAGCGGACCCCGTACTTTGCCTCGTTGTCGCTGAGCGAGATTCGAGAGCTCGTCCCACGCCTTCTCGAACGCCACTATCGGGCCGGTGACGTGATCTTCCACAAAGGCGATCCGTCCGAAGGGCTCTGCGTTGTGTTGAGCGGACGAGTGCGAAGCGAGACGACGTCGGAGGAAGGTCGTGAGCAGGTCCTGAAAGTGTTCGGACCGGGCCGAACATTTGGCGACATTCCGGCGTTTGACGATGAGCCCCAACCAGCCAACGCCATCGCGGTCACCGACAGTACAGTGGCTTTGCTGCCGCAGACCATTCTGCTCGAGCTCCTTCGGCTTCATCCGGACCTCGCCATTGACGTCATCCGCCTATTCGCGTCTCGCCTTCGAGCGTATAAGGTGATGATCGAAGACCTCTCGCTTCGCGACGTTGTGTCGCGTGTGGCAAGACTGCTTCGCGATCGTGCGCGCGGAGAGACCACGCTCGTCGAGGACTCTCCCAGCGTCAGTCTTCTGTACACGCAAAACGAGGTTGCGGCGATGGTTGGCTCGGTCAGAGAAGTGGTTCAGCGCGCGCTGAAGACACTGGCGCATGCGGGGGTCATAGAGATGAGTCGAGAGCGGATTCGTATCCTCGACGTCGACGCGCTCGGCGTCTGGATCGATTCTGAGCACGCCATGGCTGTTCCTGGAGCACGGGCCTCGTCATGATTGCTCTGTGCGCGCAGTCCGCCTGTTGTTCCGCCGCGACACCGCCGATGGTGAGTCCTGCGCTCTAGAGCACCGCGATCTCGAGCTCCCGAAGGCGAGCCGGGTCCCCAATGACCTCGACCTGCAGAACTTTAGCGTTCGCGAACGTGAAGATCAGTGCCCGGGACAGCTTGCCGCGCGGCGCGAGGATCACTCCGACCGATCCGTTGATGAGCGCCGGCTGGACGAATCGCGGCCTGAGCCCTCGTGAGAGCGCGATCATCTGTGTCGCCCACGTCGAGGCGCCCCTGAGCTCACGCGTCGTGGCGGCGGCGTCCGGTGCACCGAAAGCGATGCGTGCCGCGCCATCGATGCGAATGACAGCGTCCGGATCGAGCACGGCGAGGAGACCCTCGAGGTCGCCTTCGTGTGCTGCCCTCAGAAACGCGTCTACCACTTCACGTTGACGAGCCTTGTCGGCGTCCGATGGTGCTGATGCACCGCGAACGCGCCGGCGCGCGCGGCTCGCGAGCTGCTTTGTCGCAGCCGGCGACCGTCCGACGATGGAACCGATCTCGTCGAACGGCATGGCGAACAGATCATGGAGGACGAACGCAAGGCGTTCCGCGGGCGTCAGCGTCTCGAGCACGACCAGCAACGCGACGCCGACCGAGTCCGCGAGTACCGCTTCGCTTTCGGGATCGGTGCCTTCCCCACGCACCACGCTCGGCTCGCTGAGCTGCGCGGCAATCGACTCTTCGCGCCGTGACTTCCGCGAGCGCAGCATGTCCAGACATAGGCGCGAGACGACGGTCGTCAACCAAGCACCCAGGTTGTCGACGCTGGTCGTGTCGCTGCGGTTGAGCCGCAGCCACGCTTCCTGCACCGCGTCCTCGGCCTCGCTAAGCGAGCCGAGCAGGCGGTAGGCCACTCCGCGCAGCCACGGGCGGTTCTCTTCGAACCGCTGGGTCAACCAACTTTGCTGGTCCATGTTACGTTCCCGCGTCCTCCTCCGTCATACCTCTGACGAATGACACCGGCCCGAGGTGACAAGGAGGCAGGATGTACCCGAAAGCATCGCCGCCAGGGAAATTGATGGAGCGAACCTTCCCTCTTGCTCTTGCCGCGCTGGCCGGCGCTGCCCTCGTTGCGGCGCTTGTGCATGCCGTGCTGGTGGCCGCGCACGTTTCCGAGCCAGCCGCGACCACGATTTATGGCCTGACCGCGCGGCGAATCTGGGCCACCACCGTCGTGGCGTTGGCGCTGATCGGCGTAGTCATCGGTGGGATGGCTCTGGCCCGCCCTGCCAGTCGTTTCGGCAAAGGGCGACTCGGAGCCATCGTGGCCCTGCTGGCGGGGCTAATCGCCGTGGTCAACGGCTGGCTGGTTTTGGCAATAGCCAACGGTGGCCCCGGCAGCGGCAACGGAGTCGTTGGTGGGGCCGTGGCCTTGGTGCTGGGGCTCATCGCCCTGGCCCTCGGTGGTTTGGCTCTGGGCCGACCGCGCCGCTCGAAGGAGGACGCAGGGATGTCCGATCCGAGGCTCGCGTGACGGTGGGGTTGGCGGTCGCGACTCTGGCCGCGACCCAGACCTGAGCTCGTTGTCCCGTAATCGGCGCGGTCCGCCGTTGGAAGTACTCGTCGCCTGATGACCTTGCAGAGGGTGTCCCAAAACTGTCCGTCACGCCGCTCCATTACTGGCACGCGCCGATTGCGCAGCCACATAGATGGATGGCAGCAAACCGATCAAGACAATGGCATCGAGTACCAGCAACAACGGGTCGCGTGCCTTGAAGTAGAGGGCGGTCATCACGACCACAATGAAGGACCGCGCCACGATGGTGTAGAAGTAATACCGATAGTCTCGTGCGTGTACGAACTGATAGATAACGCCTCCGAGAACGAACATGAACAGCCCGAAGAGGCGCGGCATGATGTCGCCATAGGCACCATTCGAAAGAAGGAGCCGCAAGGCGAGGTCGGGCGCAACGAGGAGACTGCCTCCGCCAATGAGGAGGTAGGTCGCGAGGTAAATCAGTGTCAAACGCTGCACAGGACGATGCCCAGACAAACGAAACTCCTGCTGTGCGTTGAAGGCCTTGCCATAAGTCGTGCGAGTTCGCGAAGGTGAGGATCCACGCCTTCGACCTGGTTACCGGCCCTCAATTTCCGATGGCAGTGCTGCGATCGTTTCTCTAACCAACCGCTCGACCGCGACGTGGTCGTCGTGTGGCGTATAGGCCCAGCCGATCTTGACGATCACGAGATCATGTGACGGGATGACAATCGTATATTGGCCCTGACTGCCGATGGCCATAAAACTGTCGGCCGGCATGCCGGCGGCAATGCGCGTGCGGGCGGCGGCAGAGTTTCCGCGCTGGGTCCAGAATCCCGCGCCGTATCCGTACTCCTCCGCGCTTTGAGGGGTTAGCCGTGCCGCGTTGTCCACCCAGCCTGCGGGCAGAAGACGCCGCCCGCTCTCCGTCATCCCGTCACGCAGGTACAACAGCCCAAGTCGTGCCCAGTCGCGGGCGCTGGCCCAGAGATGGATCGTTCCGAGCGGAACGCCAGCGCTGTCGTATTCGACCGTCGCGTGCTCGAAGCCCAGTGGTGAGAACAGTTCGCGCTCGATGAATCGTCGCGAAGAGTTCGCATCACCGCCGGCTGCATCGCGGATCATCCGCGACAGCAATACGAAATTGCAGTTGGTGTATCGCCATTCGGTTCCGGGCTTTGCGCGCAGACTCGCATTTGCCGCGAAGGCCGACTGGTCGGGCATGTCGTACTCCATCTGCGTGTCGGCATCGAACAGCGTCGTAAATCCCGTCTCCAGCGACTGGCCGCAGCCGATGCCGCTCACCATGCGCAACAGCTGATCTCCAGTGATGGACCGGCGCGGGTCTCCGGGCGCCGACCATTCGGCGATCGGCGCCGGCTTTTGCATGTCCAGTGTTCCGTTCCTGACGAGGACGCCGAGGATCGCATTTGTCACGGACTTGGTCATCGACCACCCGATCAGGGGCGTGCTCGGCGTGACGCCGGGCGCATAACGCTCGCCGACAACGCGGCCGCGATGCAGCACTACAACTGCCTTGGTGAAGCGGCGCGGCCCGGACGCCGATTCCGCAAACGCCAGGGCCAGCGCCTTGGCCAATTTGTCGTTGACCGGGGCGACAATGCCAGGGCCGGCGATTGCCAAGCGCGACACGACGAGCGGTTCGCGATCGTCGGACTTGCCTTGGAAGAAGCGTGCCTCGCGTCCGGGGTGCAGGACGCGGCACCCGAACGGCCCGTCATAGATCGCACGGCTGTGCACAAGGCCGGCAAGGTGGGCGCGGACCTCGTGCCGCTGCCGGTCAACTTCATACCGGACGAAGGCGCGGATCGGGCCGAGCTTCGGTGAGATGGCCTCGTTGTAGAACTCAGTGGGGTCCAAACCCGCCACGAATGTGGCCGAGCAGAGCTGATGGCTCGTAAAATGAACGGGGACGCTGACTACGCGCACGGGCTTATCGCACCCGACGAGCGCGATGATCGTTGCGCCAATGCAAACGTGGGTTGCGGGCTTCCAGGTTTTCCGCTGCCAGCTCATAGCCTTCCTCCATCGCTGTTGCGCTGGCGATAGCATCGCCGCGTCCTGCGCTGCCGTCTGTCGGCGAGCCGACACAGCGCTCTAGGTTTCGCGGCAATTGGGATGAGCGATGAACGAAGCCGTCAGTTCAGCTGCGATGACTCAACAGCAACTGGCAGTGCTGAAAAGCAGCGAATGGTTCGCCGCGCTTGAGCCTTCATTTCAACTGGCTGTGCTGGCATCGTCGCATGTGAGGGTGCTGGCCGCGGGCAAGCCTGTATTCCACCGCGGCGATCCGAGCGATGGCATCTATTGCGTCCTGTCGGGCGCTGTTCGCTTCAGCGCCGTCGCGCCGTCGGGCAGCGAATCGATGGTGGCGCTGATCGAAGCGCCCGAGTGGTTCGGTGAAATCGCGCTGTTCGACGGCGGTGTGCGCACCCATGATGCCTGGGCGGACGTCACCTCGACTTTGCTGCACTTGCCGTTGCGTCACTTGACGAAAGTGCTCGCCAGCGATCCAGGCGCCTGGCAACATCTGGGGCGATTGCTGGTGCGAAAGCTTCGGGTCGCGCTCTCTTTGCTTGAGGATATGGCGCTGGAATCTCCCAGAGTCCGGCTGGCGCGCTGCCTGATGAACCTGTTCGAGGGGTATGGTCGACGCAAGGCCGAGCCGCGATACCGCGTGCGCATCTCCCAAGAGCGGCTAGGGATGATGCTCTCGCTCAGTCGCCAGACGGTTAACGAATTGCTCCGGCAGATGGGGCAGGAGTCGATCATTCAATGCGAGCGGGGTGGAGTGCGTATCCTCGACCCCAGCCGGTTGCGGGAAGTGGCGCGACCTTCAGCGTAATTCCGTCGCCCGGATATCAATTCCAGTGGGGCACCCTCCTGAGCGTTGTCCAAGGGCGCCCGTATTGGCTCGACACCGCCGTCGATGATGAGCAGGCTTGGCATCGAACGGCCCGGTCGTCGAGTGAGTCCCGAAGCGGACCTGACGGCGGCGTGAGCCGTCTTCGGGGTGTGGCGCATCACCGCCGGAGGTGACTCGCCACACTCGCCGACACCGCTTTAGACAAGCCTACCCAGTGGCCAACACCGCGTTGGCCGCCTTCGCGATGAGCGCGGCAACGGCTGCCGGCTGAGACACATAGACAGCATGGCTACCCGAGACTTCGGTCACTTCTGAACCGGCGCGCTTCGACATCGCG
>Ga0075421_100001308_pt1 | contig 28788 bp, 24 predicted proteins | sample SoiMetdeltSBSDD5_FD_75292 | JGI IMG/M metagenome (GOLD analysis project Ga0075421, IMG submission 75292) | Bulk soil microbial communities from a Populus tree surrounding site in Tennessee, USA - Soil MetaG P. deltoides SBSDD5 | ecosystem: Environmental > Terrestrial > Soil > Tree plantation... | reverse complement strand
CTTTCCACGCTGATGCCGGAGACCGTCTTCTTCAGCGTCGACGTGGAGGCCTCGGGGCCGGTTCCCGGCCTCTACAACCTGGTCTCCATCGGCGCCGTTCCGGTGTCCGGAGCGGGCGGGACCTGGAAGCCCGAGGACGATCGCTTCTACGTGGAGCTCAAGCCGATCGGCGGCCGGTTCGACCGGGAGGCGATGGCGGTGCACGGCATCCCGCGCGAGAGGCTCGAGGCCGAAGGGACGCAGGCGGAAACGGCGATGCGCCGCTTGAGCGAGTTCGTGCAGGGTCGCGTCCGGCGCGGGGCGGAGCGCGCCGTCTTCGTCGGGCACAACGTCGGCTTCGACTGGTCCTACATCAGCTACTACTACACCTTGTTCAACCTGCCGAACCCGTTCGGCTACAAGTCGCTGGACATCAAGTCGCTGGCGATGGGGCGACTCGGGATCGGCTGGTTCGAGACCGGCAAGGAGAATCTCGAGTCGCTGCTGCCGTCCGTGCCGCGTCTGGATTCGGCGCTGGTCCACCGCGCCGACTACGATGCCCTGTACCAGGCGCACCTGCTGTGCGCCCTCCTGAACCGGACCTGACGCCCGGAACAGGCTCCTAGTCGACGATGACCGTCGCGGTGCCGCTCGCCACCGCCCTGCCGGACGAGGCGGCGGTATCGCCGTTCTCGCGTCCCTCATGCGCCTGCACGGACGCCTCCCAGATGCCCGAGCAGGTATTCGTCGGCATCGCGTACGACACCGACCAGCTCTTGTTCTCGCCCGGGCCGAGAGTCAGCCTGGTGGCGGAGATCTCCACCCTCTGCCCGCAGCTCGAGACGCCTGAAACGACCAGCGTGTAGCGCGCCTTTCGATCGGAGCAGTTCCTGAGGGTGCCGCTGATCCCTATTCCCGTTCCGGGGAACACCGTTGCGGCCCCCGTGACGATGCCGACGCTGACGTAGGCACAGGCCGAGTCGGAGGACAGGGCCCACGCGGTCGGCCTGTCCGGAAAGAGCATGGCGAGCGAGAATGCGCCGGCGACGAGAAGAGAAGGCATCTTCATGTCTGCACCTCCCTGGGCCGTCCTGACCGACGTGCCGGTCCGTCCAGGCGGCCCTGTTTATCAGACAGTCGGTGCAAGCGCTCTGCCAGCGGGCCGGAGCGGATGTTTCTTCCCAGGCGCTGCGCGCCACGAGGCCGGGGGCCGCGGCCGACCACCATTTCGTGATCCATCGTTTCGATCCTGAAGCCGTCGACCACGAAGCGGACACCCGGGTGTCCTGCGAGTGGGACGGGATAGAATGCGCCCGTGGAATCGCTGCCGAACGCCGGGGAGTTCGTCGTCTGGTTCGTCGTGTTCCTGTTCACGCTGACGGTGCACGAGACGTGTCACGCCCTCGTCGCCTGGCTGGGAGGGGACAGCACCGCGTACCACAGCGGGCAGGTCTCCCTGAATCCCTGGCCGCACATCAGGCGCGAGCCGGTCGGGACGATCGTGGTGCCGCTCCTGACGTTCTTCTCCTCCGGCTGGATGATGGGCTGGGCCTCGACGCCGTTCGATCCCGCATGGGGCGCACGTCACCCGAGACGCCTGGCGGCGATGTCGGCGGCCGGACCGGCGGGCAACCTCATCATCGCGGCACTGTCCTTCGCCGCGCTCAGGGTGCTCCTGGCGCGCGGCGTCTTCGTGCCTCCGCAACGGATCAACTTCAGCCAGCTGGTGGAGCCGGCGGCCGGCACGCCGGAGGGCTCGATCCTCTACGCGGTCGCGCTGCTCTTGTCGGTGGCGCTCAACCTGAACGTCCTGCTCTTCCTGTTCAATCTCCTGCCGCTGCCTCCCCTGGACGGGAGCGGCATCGTGCAGGGCCTGATGCCCGGGCTCCTCGGCGGCCTCATCGAGTCCCTGAGACGGAACCCGATGATGTCGCTGATCGGCCTGATGATCTCCTGGCAGGTGTTCGACGTCGTCTACAAGCCCGCGTTCGGCCTCCTCCTGCGACTCCTGCATCCGGACGTCGCCTACAGCTAGGAGACTCATGGTTCCGCTGCGACCCTCATCGTGCGTTTCGCGCCCGGCGCGCCCTGTCCGCGCCGCCCTCCTGTCCGGGCTCGTGTTCGCGACCGCCGCCGCGGCGCCGGCCCCGCGCGCCCCCGACTGGCGGACTCCGGCCGAGGCGGTGGATTTCAGGACCACTCCCAGGTATGCCGAGACCCTGGCGTACGCCCGCCGCCTGGTGGCCGCGGCGCCGCGGCAGCTGCGCCTGGAGACGTTCGGGAAGACGGGGGAGGGGAGGGACCTGGTCGTGGTCGTCGCCTCGAAGGACGGCGTGTTCGATCCGGCCGCCCTGCGTCGCGCCGGCCGGCCGATCGTCCTGGTGCAGAACGCCATCCATGCCGGAGAGATGGACGGCAAGGACGCCTCGCTGGCGCTCCTGCGCGACATGGCGGTGACGAAGGAGAAGGCGTCCCTGCTCGACCGCCTCGTCCCGGTCGTGATCCTGATCTACAACGCGGACGGCCACGAGCGTTTCGCGGCGCACAACCGGATCAACCAGAACGGGCCCGAGGAGACCGGCTGGCGGACGCAGGCGCGCAACCTGAACCTCAACCGGGACTACATGAAGGCCGATGCTCCCGAGACCCGCGCCTTCCTGAAGCTGTGGAACCGGTGGCTCCCCGATCTGTTCGTCGACACGCACGTGACCGACGGCGCCGACTACCAGTACGACACCACCTACGGGTTCGACACCGGGCCGGACATCGTTCCGGCGATCGCCGAGTGGCAGCGGAATTCCCTGGCCCCGTACGTGGACGCGTCGGTCGGGGCGGCGAAGCAGGTCATCGGACCGTTCATCAACCTGAAGGACGACACCGATCCCGCCCAGGGAATGCGGACGGGGCAGGACCTGCCGCGCTTCTCGACCGGGTACGTCAACCTCCAGAACCGTCCCGCGGTCCTCCTCGAGACCCACATGCTGAAGGATTACAGGACCCGCGTGCGCGGGACGTACGAGTTCCTGCGGGCGCTGTTCGAGGTGGCGAACCGCGACGCGGCCCGATTGATCGAGATGGGCCGGTCGGCCGACGCGGCGACCATCGCGGCGGGGACGCGCCCGGATCCGGAGGCGCGCGTTCCGTTGCGGGTCGATTCGGACGGGACGACGGAGCCGTTCCTGTACCGGGGCTTCCGATCGCGCGTGACCCGGAGCGAAATCTCAGGCAGCAGGCGGATCGAGTACACACGGGAGCCGGTCGAGATCACCGTGCCGCGCGAGACCGCACTGAAGGTGACCCTGTCGGTCGCGCCGCCCCGCGCGTACATCGTGCCCGCCCCGTGGACCTCGGCCATCGAGACGCTCCAGGCGCACGGCCTGCGCCTGCGCAGGCTGGCGCGCTCCTGGGAGGGGGAGGTCGAGACCTATCGCTGCGAGACGCCCGTGTGGCACGCGCGCCCGTTCGAGGGGCGCCAGGTCCTCTTCCCTCCCGGCGAGGGGGGGCGGTCGCTCGCGACGCCCGGCACCTGCGCCACGGTGCGGGAGCGGCTCTCCTTCCCTGCGGGGTCGGTGGTCGTTCCGCTGGACCAGCGGGCGGCGCGCGTCGCCATCCACCTGCTCGAGCCGCAGGCCCCCGACTCGCTCCTCGCGTGGGGCGTGTTCAACGCCATCTTCGAGCGCAAGGAGTACGCCGAGCCGTACGTGATGGAGAGCCTGGCCCGGGACATGCTGTCGAAGGATCCGGCCTTGAAAGCGGAGTTCGAGCGCCGGCTCGAAACCGACCAGGAGTTCGCCGCCAGCCCGGAGGCGCGCCTCGATTTCTTCTACAGGCGCTCCCTCTGGTGGGACGCCCGGGTCGGTCTCTACCCGGTCGGCAGGCTGACGTCACTTGACGGGATCCCGATGGCGCAGGAGCGGTAGAATGGTGTCGATGATCCCTCGTCGGGCCGCCGCGGAAACGCGCACCATCCAGGACCTTGTCGAAGGGCTCTGCGGGATCCCTGCCCCGTCCTTCACCCGGGACGCGGTCCTTCAGGAGATCGGCCGGACCGTGCTCGAGGCCGATTCGCTCCGGGAGTTCCTCTACTTCCGGCGGAGCCATTACACCCGCAATCTCATCCACCGCAACGATCTGTTCGAGGTGGTCGCCATCGGCTGGGAGCCCGGGCAGGCTTCGGCCATCCACAATCACCGCGGGCAGGAGTGCTGGATGGGCGTGCCGATCGGCCGTCTCGAGGTGCGCAACTACCGGCTGGTCAGGAAGGACTCCGGGGCGCGCACCTGCCTGATCGAGCCGTCGGTGCGCTACGCCATGGATCCGCATCACCCTGCCGCGGTCGACCCCAACGAGCCGATCCACTCGGTGCACAACCTGGAGGAATTCGGCACGCGCGCCGTCTCCGTGCATGTCTATTCGCTGCCGTTCGACTCCTGCGAGATCTACCAGCCTGAAAAGGGCTGCTACTACGATGTCCAGCTGGGATACACCAGCCGGTTCGGAGTTCTCTGCCCCGGTGAGCGGGCCGAGCTCGCACGGACCGCCGCCTCCTAGACTCCTCGCCGTTTCCAGGCCCCCGCCGATCCCTCCAGAGAACCGAGTCAACTCGGGGAGACTCAGGGTTTTCCTTAGAGCGTTTTCAGGGATCTCCGTATTGCTGGATGGTCCGCCCACTCGTACAGAATAGGCCCGATGCGGCTGCGGTGTTGCCTCGTCCGGCAGGGTTAAACCTTAGGGGGCGAAGCCCCGAATGCCGGAGTATTCCACAGGCCGAAAACGGAGTCTCACCTATTTCATGCTCTGACCAGAATGTAAGCGGAATCGACGCTTTATTGGCGAATCGACGCTGCAGTCAAGACGCTGTGCAATAATGAATTTGTCCGCGCCGACCGCGGACTCTTCCAGGGGGCGTTTCAAGGCATGGTTTAGGGCAGCAGTTTCAAGCAAATACAGCAACCGGAATGTCGAGTGAGACAAGTAGACCTTGACCCCCACCAGAATCATCGTATATAAATCGAGAAAACCTTCGGCCCAAATGACTTAAGGCAGGGTGACCGTGGCAATCTCAAGGGTATTGTCTAATCTGACGGATGAGACATCAGAGTATCACTCCGGTGTCTCGCGGGAAGTCCCCCTTGGTTATTTTCGAGGCCTTGGCGCTTCTTGCTAAGGGGGGGTAACGTCCAGTTGAAGTCTCAGAAGAATTCCATCCCTCTCCTTCTCGTCCTCATCGGATTGTCCGCGATGTCCGCCATCGCAGGCGCACCGGATGGCGCACAGGCCGAACAGACGAAAGCCCAGGAAGAAGCAGGCTCGCCTGACAATCCGGCGGCTCCCGGCACGGCGCGGCTGGTCTTTCCCCTGGAGAGCCAGTATCGGATCGGGATCGAAGACGTGCTCCTCATTTCGGTCTGGCGCGATCTGGACTTGACGCGGGAGGTCCCCGTCCGGCCGGACGGCAAGATCTCCCTGCCGCTGTTGCAGGACGTCGTGGCCGCGGGGAAGACTCCCGCGGAGCTCGGGCAGGAATTGCAGACCCGCTTCAAGGAATTCCTCAGCAATCCTTCCGTGACGGTGATCGTGCGCGAGGTGAACAGCATCAAGTTGTATGTCCTCGGAGAGGTCGCCCATCCGGGTCCCGTGACCGTGCGGTCGAAGATCCGGCTGCTCCAGGTGATTTCCATGGCGGGCGGAGTGACCCAGTTCGGAGGCAAGAACGGCGTGGTCATCTACCGGACCACGTCGGCCGGCGAGAAAGTGATCGAGGTGTCCTACAAGGACATCGTGTCAGGCAAAAAACCCGGGGACAATCTGGTCCTTGAGCCCGGGGACACCGTCGTCGTCCGTTAATCCGGCAATGAAACTCACACGGCGCATCGCGGCGGTCGGGTTGTACTTGTCGTTATGCCATCGGTATCGGAGTCAGGAGCAAGGCGGTGAGAACGTGAGGTCGAGAGGGTCGGTCGCATCGGTCATGGCGTGGCGGCGGGCTGCCTGCCTGCTCCTTCTGGCCGGCGGCCTGCGGGGGGCGGAGGCGCTCGCCCAGGTCCCCGTCGACGTCCGTCCCGCCCCCAGCGGATTCGACCTCAACGTCGGCCTGGGGATGCGGCTCACGAGCAATGCCGGCCTCGAGCCCGGCGCCGGCTCGGAAGGGGATTCCATCGCGGACCTGAGGGCCGATTTGACGGGGCATCGCGGCAGCCCGAGAACCGACTGGTCGGCGAGATACACCCCCTTCTACACGCGCTACGGGAACAACGGCCAGTTCGACACGGTCAATCACGCGCTCACGGTGGATGCCCGCTACGCCCTGACGCAGCGCAGCAAGCTCACCCTGTCCGACCGTTTCTACGCCAGCCGGGATCTCTCCCACATCGACGGCGCCGACACGACGGGAGACCCCGTCATCCTGACCGAGCTCACAAAGCGGTGGCGGAACTTCGCGGACGCGGGGTTCGACGCGAACCTCACCCGCGATCTGTCCCTGCAGGTCGGGGCCTCCAGCCGGATCGAGCGCTTCGATCTGAGCCCGAGCGTCAACAGCAACATGGACGCCGCCCGCCTGGGTCTCAGGAAGCAGGTCGGACGGCAGGACGGGTTCTCCACGACCTACACGTACTCCCGGTTCGGCTTCGAGAACCGGGGCGTGGACGGCGCCGAGGCCCATGGGATGGACCTCGCCTGGACCCACGGCGTCCCCTCGCGGACGGACTGGGTGGTGTCCGCCGGGATGTCGACGGTCTCGCGAGGCTCCGATCGGCAGAACCAGTTCACCGCCGCCGCGTCGCTCCACCATCCGTTCCGCCGGATCGATTTCGTCTCCGCCTACAGGCGGGGGCTGGGGGCCGATGCGGGCGTTGCGAACGTGACGGTGACCCAGGACCTCAACGCCGGCGTTTCGGGAAGCGCCGGACAGCGGACGAGGCTGGCCGTGCGCGGCGAGTACGGCACCCGGGACTCGATCCTGGACGGAGGGGACCGGCTCCAGCTCGCCTATGCCGGCGGTTCCCTGCTGGGGACGGTCACGGTCAATCAGCGCCTCAGCATTTCGGGGGAGGCCCGGCGCCGCAAGCAGACCGTCACCGAGGGATCGGGTGACCAGCTGACGGTGAACATGTTTCTTCTGCGCCTGAACATCCTGGTGTTCTGACGAGGAACGCGATGCCCTGGTATGCGATTCAGACCAAGCCCAGAAAAGAGTCGTCGGTGCAGGCCGCGCTCGACCAGGCCGGGATCGAGGTCTATTCCCCGCGCATCCGGAGACCGATCGGCCGGGCGAATTCCAAGGCGTGGCGGGAGAGCCCGCTCTTTCCTGGCTATCTCTTCGCCCGGTTCGAATTCGGCGCCGAGTATCCGCGCGTGCGCTGGACACCCGGGCTGGTCCGGGTCGTCATGAGCGGAGGGACGCCCCTCACGGTCAGCGAAGCGATGCTCTCGTCGGTGCGTGAGCTGGAGAAGGAGGGGATCCGCCTCCTGCTCCGGCCGGTCCGGTGGAAACCGGGCGCCCGCGTGCGCGTGAACCAGGGTCCGTTCACCGGATTCGAGGGGCAGGTCGCGGCGACCCTGAAGGGTGGCGACCGGGTCCGGATCCTGCTCGAGCTCTTCCGACGGCAGGTGGCGCTGGAGTGCGACACGAGTCAGCTCCGGGGCCTGGCAGCCGCGGGGAGCAGATAGCAGTAAGTGCTTTTGATTCAACTGTTTTGACTGAGGAGCCGGAGGCTCTTTATGGCGGAGCTGCAGACGATCGGTACGAGCGCACAGATGCCTGTGTTCCTTTCGGAGCCGGTGTCCGCGATCCCGGAGATGCTGCCGAAGCCCGGGGGAGCGGGCCCGCTCTGGCGGAGCCTGATCTTCCCGCGCCGGGGACAGCGCGCCCTCCAGCTGGGCGGCCGGGGGTCCGGCCTCTTCGGCTTCCTGCGTGACGCGGGAGTCCGGTTCGAGGAGAGCGCGCCCGATGCCGCGGCGACCGGGGCCGCCGGCCTGGATCTGATCCTGGAGGATCGGACGAACGGGGACGCGCCGGTCCGGCTCGATTCCATCCGCCCGCTCCTGGCCCCCGGAGGGCGGTGGGTGGTTGCGCTGGAAACGACAGGCTGGGTCGGGCTGGCCGGTCAGGCGATCGTCCGCCGGGCGCGCCGCGAGGGGTTCGAGACGATCGAGACCTACTACGCGTACCCGTCGCTCCGCTCGCCGCGGATGCTGGTGCCGCTCGACTGTCCGCAGACGTTCCGCTACTTCCTGCGTCTGGCCGTCGGCGTGCAGGCCCCCCGGCAGCGGCTGCTCGCGTTCGGTGCCCGCTGCCTCTGCGCCCTGCGCGTGCACAGGATGTTCCTGCCGAACCTGATCGTGGTGGCGCGGAGGACGCTGTGATCCACGCCCTTTCGGAGACCTACAAGGACGTGGTCGCCAAGGCGCTGGGCATCCCGGCGCGCGAGGTCTCCGTGCTCATGATCCACCGTCCCCATGAGGACAAGGACTACGCCGATCAATCGGTCTACCTGTTCTTCCGCGAGCGGGAGCAGTTCCCGTCGGCGGTGGGGAAGGTGGGATTCGACCCGGCGGGAGCCCACTACCTCGAGAGGGAACACCGCGGGCTCCTCTCCCTGACCCAGCGCGGGAAAGGACTCCTGGAGGCCTCGGTGCCGCGGCTCTTGCACTACGGGCCGGTGGCCGGGCGGCAGGTCCTGCTGCAGACCGCGCTCCGGGGCGAAAAAGTGTCCACCTGGCTGACTCCCGGCGTGCGGCTCAACGGACGCCTGGGCCGGTTCCTGGATTGGGCCGCCGACTGGAGCGCCGCCCTCGGTCGCGCGACGCGGAGCGACGCGGAGAGCGCCGTTCCAGCCTGGATCCAGGAGTTCAGCTTGAAGATGGATCGGACCGGCCGCTCCCGGGCGCTGCTCGAGGGATCGGTCCGCAGGGTCTCGGACGGATTCGGCGGGAGGATTCCGGGCGTCCTGGCCCAGGGAGACTTCTGCGGCGAGAACATCCTGGGGGACGGCGAGCGTTACGGCGTGATCGACTGGGAGCTCTGCGACGAGCCGTCGATCCCCGTCTACGACATCCTCGACCTCTGCCTGTGGGTCGCGTTCCGGACCGAGGGCCACCTGGAGCCGGATCCCTTTGCCGCCCTGGAGCGCCTGCTGCACGGGCACGATCCGCTGGCCTGGGAGCTGCGCGGGACGCTGGGACGGTACGCCGCCGGGATGGGGTTCGACACGGGGCTCCTGCCGCCCCTGATCAGCCTGGCCTGGGCCGGCTATTGCCTGAAGAAATTCCAGCACCTGGATCGGGACGAGACGGGCCACTTCGCCCGCGCCCGCATGGCCGTGCGCAAGATCCTCGAGACTCCCGCGGCGGTCCTCTCGGGACACAGGGAGCCACGGTGAGCCTGTCGCGGGCGGTGCGGAACATCGGCTCGGGCTACGCCGGGGCGGCCGTCAACGGCCTCGTCCTGATCCTGCTGACGCCTCTGGTCGTGCGGCACCTCGGGACGTCCCAATACGGGATCTGGGTCCTCGCCACGGCCATCGGGAGCTACCTCGGGTTCCTCAACGCGGGGAGCGGGGCCGCCGGAGTCCGCGCGGTCGCCCGCCTGTCGGGAGCCGGACGGATCGGGGAGGCCAGCCGGGACGTCGGCTCGATCTTCCGGATCTACCTGATCGTGGGGCTCGTCGCGGCCTCGACCCTGATAGTCCTGAGCTTCACGACGCTGGACTTCTTCCACGTCCCCGGCGTCGACCAGGCGCAGGCGCGGGCGCTCCTGATCCTCATCGGGTTCAATTTCCTGATCTCCTTCCCGTTCGGGGTGACTCGCAGCGTCCTGGCCGGGCTGCACCAGTTCCACCTTCTCGGCGCCGTCGAGGTGGTCTGGGCGGTGTTCCGCCTTGTGGCCACGGTCGTCCTGCTCGGGCAGGGGTTCGGGCTCCTGGCGCTCGGAGTCGTCCAGCTGGTCGCTTCGATCGGAGGACACCTGACCCGCTGGGTGCTGATCCGGAAGGTCGCTCCGCAGATCCATCTGATGGGCGGGCCGGAGTGGCGCGGGCTGTCCGCCGACGCTTCGATCTTCTCGGCCCTGTCCTTCGGCTATGAAAGCCTGCGCACCCTGTTCGACAACGCCGACCTGCTCCTCCTGGGGATCCTCGCCGGTCCGGCGGCCGTGGGGGTCTTCAGCGTCGGGGTGAGCCTCGCATCCTTCGTTTCAAAGGGGCTGCAGCCGATCTCCGGCGTCCTCTTCCCGATGGCTTCCGAGATGGAGGCCCAGGGCCGGCGCTCGGAAGCGGCCCGGATGCTCGAGGTCGGGACCCGGGTGAACCTGGCGCTGGCGCTCCCGCTGGTCACGATCCTCCTGGTGGATGGACCGTCCCTGCTGCGCTTCTGGGTGGGGGATGGGTTCGAGGCGAGCTACCCGGTCCTGGCGGCGTTCGCCCTGGCCAACCTGATGATGGCGGCCTCTCTCGCCTCGTCCACGCTGCTGTTCGGGGCGGGCCGCATCGGCGTCCTGCTCGGGGCGGAGGCGGTCCGGTACATCCTGAACCTGGCGCTGGTCCTGGTGCTCTACCGCTGGTTCGATTTCACCGGGATGGCCCTCGGGACTCTGGTATCGATCGTGGTGGTGGATGCCGGCATCGTGATCGTCCGGGCCTCGCGGTGGGCGGGTCTCGACACGCCGGGTTTCCTGATGCGATCCATGGGCGCGCCGGTCCTGGCGGCCCTCCCCGTGATGCTTTTGCTGGCCGCCTGGAGGAGCGCCTCGCCGAACCCCTCCATCCAGATCGTGGCGCTGAGGGTCGTCGCGTGCCTCGCCGGATTCGCGCTGATCTACGCCCTGGCCGGGGCGTTCCGGGAAGAGCGGAGGCTGGTGGGCAAGGTGTGGGTGGAGGCCTTCCGATGAGCAACGGGGGCGGCGTCACGATCATGGCCTATCACTGGATCGATCCCGACCCGGGCCTCAGGCTGCGCGAGTGGGGTCTGACTCCCGAGGCGTTCGAAACGCAGATGGCCGCGCTGGCCGCGGGCGGGTACCGGGTCCTGCCGATGATCGACGTGCTCGAGATCGCGAGCGGGAGGCGGCCCGCCCCGCCCAGGGCGGTCGCCCTCACGTTCGACGACGGGTACCTGGGCCTGCTCGACCATGCGCTGCCGGTCCTGAAACGGTTCGGGTTCCCGGCAACCTTCTTCCTGGTGAGCGATCGCGTCGGAGGGACCAACGCCTGGGACGCCGGTCACGGCGACGCTCCACGTCGCCTGATGGGCTGGAGCGAGGCGGCGACGCTCGTGGCCGAGGGGATGGAGATCGGATCGCACAGCCGGACCCATCCGCAGCTGACCGGGCTCTCCGAGGCCGAGATGGAAAGCGAGATTCGAGGCTCGAAGGAGACGATCGAAGACCGCCTGGGACGGCCGGTGCGCCTGTTCTCCTACCCCCACGGCCAGGAGGACGGCAGGACCCGGCGGCTGGTCGCCTCGGCGGGCTATGCCGGCGCCGTCACCAGCGTGTCGGGCGGCAACCCCCCGGGGGTGGACCCGTACAGGCTGCGCCGCAGCGAGATCGGCTTCTACGACACCCCCTGGTCCTTTTCCTTCAAGGCCCGGACCGGGTTCGGCGTCCGCGGGTGGGCCGCCTCGACGGCGGGTGACGTGCTGCGTCTCATCGTCCCGAGCGCGCGGGGGGCGGCATCTTGAGCCTTCCGCTTCTCTCGATCGTCGTGCCGACCTACAACCGTCGACACATCCTGTCCCGGACCCTCCCCTCGCTCCTCGGGCAGAACGACCCGGGGGCGGACTACGAGGTGATCGTCGTCGTGGACGGGTCCACCGACGGGACCCTGGAGATGCTGGACCGGAAGGACTGGGGCCCGAGGCTCCGCGTCGTCCGGCAGCCCAACCGGGGACAGGCCAGGGCCCGGAACCATGGGGCCGAGGAGGCGCGCGGGGAGATCCTGCTGTTCCTGGACGACGACATGATCGCCGCTTGCGACCTGCTCTCCGTCCATCGCGAAGCGCACGGGACCTCCGGGGAGCGCGTGGTCCTGGGACAGATGGGGCTTGCCGCCGGTGTGCGCCGCTCCTTCCTGAAGCAGGGGGTCGCGGACTGGGGCAGGGAGTTCGCCGAACGGGTGTCGGCGCCTGGCTACGCGTTCCGGTTCGACGACTGGCATTCCGGCCACGCCTCCATCTCGCGCTCCCTGTTCCTCGGCGTCGGCGGGTTCGACGAGGCGTTCGTGGGCTACGGGAACGAGGACTACGACCTGGGGATGCGGCTGATCCAGCGCGGCGCCGACATGCGTTTCGAGCCGCGGGCAGAGGCGGTGCAGATCTACGACAAGACCTTCACCGCCTGGCTTCGCGATGTCAGAAGCGTCGGCCGCGCCGACGTGTTCCTGGCGGGGAAGCACCCGGCGATCTCGCCGGCGCTTCGGCTGTCCGGACAGGAAACGCATCCTCTCAAGCGCCTGGCGCGCCGGTCCGGCCTGTCGTCGTTCGACTGGAGCGCGGGCGCCTGGACGGTTCTGACCTGGACGCTCAGCGTGGCGGAGCGGCTGTCCCTGCGCGGGACCTTCCTGGGCCATGCCCAGTCCCTGATGGGGGAGCGGGCCTACTGGCGCGGTGTGCGGGACGCCCGGCGGCCGGCGGTGTCGATCGGTACTGCGGCCCTGAAGCGGCCGTGGAGAGCGGCGTGACGATGCCGAGGATTTCCGTGCTGATCGCCACGGCGGATCGTCCGGCCCTCCTGGCCGGGCTGCTGAAAAGCCTGTCCGCCACCCGCTACGCCGAAGCGGAAGTCCTGATCCTGGATCAGAGCCGCCAGGAGGCGAGGCAGGAATTCGGCGGGGACGGAATGCCGATCCGGTTCTTCCGCTGCGCGCGCCGCGGAAAGAGCGCGGCGCTCAACCTGGGGGTGCGGGAGGCCCGGGCCCCATGGCTCGCCTTCACGGACGATGACTGCCTGGTGGCCGAGGACTGGCTCCAGGTGATCGACCGGGCGGCGCGTGAATCCGGGAGCGGCTGCGCCCTGACCGGCCGGGTCGTCGCGGGCAATCCGGAAGGGGAGGCGGTGACCGCCCCGTCCCTCCGCGAAGAGGTTCGCGAAACGACATTCACCGCGCCGACGTTCCGGGACGTGCTGTTCGGAAACAACATGGCCATCCCGGCGGACCTTCTGCGAAGGGCCGGGAGCTTTGACGAGGGGCTCGGTCCGGGGACGCACGCCCCCGCGGCCGAGGACAACGATCTGGGATACCGGCTGCTCCGGGCAGGGGCCTCGATCCGCTACGTGCCGGGGATGCTGGTGACCCATCGATCCTGGAGGAGCGGGCCGGACCAGGTGAAGGTCTTCGGCGGATACGGCGTGGGGCAGGGGACCTTCTACGGCAAGCACGTCCGCCGCGGAGACCTGCACATGGCGGCGCGCATGGCCCGGAACCTCTGGGACGCGGGGCGTGATCTCGGGGGGGCGATCCTCCTGGGCCGCCGGCAGGACGTCCTGGCCAGCGGGGCGTTCGCCCGCGGGCTCGTCCAGGGTTTCCTGAGGGCCGCCTGGTCCGGCAACAGCGGAGCGTCGCGAGCGGCCGCCCTGACGGAGAGACCGTGAGCGCAAGCGTGACTCAGTTGGCACGAAATGGGGCGGAGTCCGTGGAGGCGGCGCGGGTCGCCCGCCGCATCGCCAGCCCCCGGCTCTGGCAGTACGACTACCTGATGCTGGACGAGATCGCGGCGGGCCTCGGCCGCCAGGCGGCGGCCCTCAACGGCAGGACCGGGATCGACATTCTCGACGTGGGATGCAAGTACAAGCCCTATCGCGCCCTGTTCGCCTCTCGGGCCTCGCGCTACGTCGGCGTCGATCTGGATCGCTACCGGGGAGTCGAGGTCCAGTCGCATGCGGCCCGCCTGCCGTTCGCGGACGATTCCTTCGACCTGGTCCTGTGCACCCAGGCGTTCTACCTGATGGAGGACTTCCGCCAGGTCCTCGCCGAGTTCGTGCGGGTGACGCGCCCCGGCGGCCGGATCCTCCTGACCACCATCGGCATCTGGCCCTATCCGCCTGCGGTCCGGCTGCATCGCTGGAGCCGCCGCGAGCTGGAAGAGGTGCTGGGGGAGTTCGGCGAGACGCGGGTGGAGGAGAACGGCGGGTACCTGCGGCTGGTGCCGCAGCTGGCCAATGCCGCCCTCGCCATGGGTGTCGAGGGGTACCTCGTGCGCCGCTATGGCCGTGCGGGACGCCTGGCCGCGGCGCCGCTGAAGGGGGTCTACCTCGGGCTGAACCTGCTCGCGCTGTCCGGAGAGCGGGTGGTCCGGGCGGCGGCCAGGGCCGGCTTCGGAGTGGCGCGCACGCTGCAGGACCTGGACAGTCACCTGGCGATCAACTACCTGGCCGCCGTGACGCCGCGCAAATGAGGACTCACGATGTCGTATGACCTGGCCTCCAGGCTGAAGGGGATCCTGCTGAAGACCGGACCGATGTTCATGTCCGATCGATGGGCGGCCCCCCGGATGCTCACCTTCATGATGACCTACCGCTGCAACCTGCGCTGCACCATGTGCTGGCAGTGGGGACAGCAGGGGCTCTTCCACGAACTCGGCAAGGAGCACGAGCTGCAGCAGCTCGATCTCAAGACCCTCCGCGCGGTCATCGACGACGTGGCCGACGATGGGACCGGCGTCTTCCTCTGGGGCGGGGAGCCGTTCCTCCACCGGGATCTGATGGCGTTCGTCGAGCACATCAAGCGGAGGGGGCTCTACTGCAGCATCAACACCAACGGCACCTACCTGCCGAGGGAGGCGAAGCGCCTGGTCGAGCTCGGGGTCGACGCCATCATGGTCTCGGTGGACGGCCCGAAGGAGATCCACGACAGCATCCGCGGCATGGACGGCTCGTTCCAGCGCATCGCCGAGGGGATCCAGGCCGTGCGGGAGGCGAGGAACGGCCACGCGGGCAAGCCCGAGATCATCGTGAACACCACCATCTCCCCGGGAAACCAGGAGGCGCTGCTCGCCACGTACGAGACGGTCGAAGCGATGGGGGCGGACCGGATGATCCTGTCCCAGCTCTGGTTCACCACCGAGCAGATCGGGCGGGCCAACGAGGCGTACTTCCGGGAAAAATTCAATGCCCACGCCGGGTCCTGGCGCGGATTCGTCATGGACGCCTCGGTCCTCGATGCGGAAAAAATCGGACAGCAGATGCAGGCCATGTCGCTGCGCAAGAGCCCCATGAAGCTGGGGTTCCTGCCGGACCTGCACCCGGGGCAGGTGGGGGACTATTACGCACGCCCCAGCGAGGCGTTCGGCAAGACGCGCTGCCTCGTGCCGTGGCTGGAGGCCGAGATCCTGCCGAACGGCGACGTGACCCCGTGCTCCGACCGTCCCGATCTGATCGTCGGCAACGTCCGGAAGGAGCGCTTCCTGGACATCTGGAACAACGACTCCTATCAGTCGTTCCGCCGCGCGATGCGGGAGGACGGGCTCTTCCCGTACTGCTCCCGCTGCTGCGGCCTGTGGTCACATTGATGAAGAAGACGACGGCCCCGCTGGACGTTTCGGTTCTCATCTGCACGCGCGATCGAAGCGCCCTGCTCGAGGGGTGTCTGGACTCCGTCCTGGGCTGCACCCCGCCTCCGGCCGAGGTCCTCGTGGTGGATCAGAGCCGTGACGAAGAGACCCGGTCGGTCGTCGACCGCAGGCAGGGGAGCACGACGCCGATCCGCTGCGTGCGGGGGATCGGCACCGGGCTCTCCCGCGCCAGGAACCAGGGGATTGCCGAATGCGCCGCCTCCGTGATCGCCTTCACCGACGACGACTGCAAGGTCGACCCGGCGTGGCTCGAGGCGTTGACCGAGCCGCTCCGGGCCGGACGGGTGGATGCGGCGGTGGGCCGGACCCTGCCGGAGGTAAGGGCCGGCGGCGCGGAGGAGACGTCCTCGTTCTATGCCCCGATGGGGAGCCCGGTCTTCTCCAGGCGGACCCACCCGTGGCGCGTGGGAGGAGGCGGGAACTTCGCCGCCACCCGCGACCTTCTCCGCCGGACCGGCCCTTACGACGAGCGGTTCGGACCCGGCGCCCCCCTGGAGAGCGCCGAGGACATGGACCTGATCCACCGGCTCCTGCGGGGTGGAGGACGGCTCGTCTATTCCCCCAAGGCGGTGGTCTGGCACCGATCCTGGCGCACGGCTCGGGAGAATCGTCGCCTCTCGCGGGCCTACGGCATCGGGGCAGGCGCCTACTTCGCCAAGCACTTCCTGGCAGGGGACTGGATCAGCGGGTGGCGATTCGTGGATCGCGTGGCCATTCGGACCGTCCACCTCTTGATTGCAGCGTGCACTCTCAACCGGCGTGGGATCTCCGAACAGGCCATCTACGTGGCGGCCCTCTTCGAAGGGGCCGGGCGGCTGCTTCGAAGCGGCCGATCGAGCACGGCCGGTGTCGTGGACCTCAAGGGTGGGGCTGCATGAGCGACCAGGCCATGGCGTCACCGCTTCTGACCTCTTCAGCCGGCATCGCGCGACCCATGGGATGGATCAGGCGATCCTCCGTCGGCCGGGAAGGCCTGGTCCTGATCCTCGGGATCGCGGCGTTCGCCCTGGCCATCGGCCCGGGGCTGCGCGAAACCGGAACCCCCCCGGGATGGGATCAGTCGGTGCACCTGCGCGACAGCGTCGTCTACGAGCGCATCCTGCGCGATCCGTCGGCGCTGGGGGGCGGCGTGTTCGGCGCGATCCTGCACGGCTCCGAGGAGTACCCGCTCCTGACTCCTTCCGGCTACTACCCGCCCCTGGTGCCCGGGGTCACGGCTCTCCTGTACCTGGCGGCCGGCCGGTCCTATGCCGCCGCGATGGCCACGCAGATCCTGTTTCTCGCCCTCCTGATCCTCGGCACGTGGGGCCTGGGGAACCGGCTCATGGAGAGGCCTGCGGGGCTCCTCGCCGCGATGATGCTCCTGGCGGCCCCCGGGATCCGGCTCAGCGCCTCGGAGTACATGCTCGATCTGCCCCTGGCCGCTCTGGTCGTGGTCGCCGCCTGGATGCTCCTGGCGAGCGACGGATTCCTCCGGCTGGACAGGAGCCTCGCGTTCGGGCTGATCGCGGGGGCCGGGATGCTGATCAAATGGACCTTCTTCATCTTCCTGGCGGTCCCTTTCGCCTGGTGCCTGATCGCCGGCCTCGCCGTCAGGGAACAGGACCCGCGGCATCGGGGCCGCCGGCTGGTCCATTGCGCGCTCGCGCTCCTGGCGGGCACGGCCGTCGCGGCTCCCTACTACCTGCCGATCCTGCCGATTCTCGTCATGAAGACGGTCGTTCACGCCGGAGGGGCGGCGGACGGCTTCACTTCGACGTTCACGCTCGATTCGATGACGTTCCATCTGGAATCGTTGCCCCGCAAACTCTTCGGCTGGCCCTTGACGATCGCCGCGGCCGCCGGGACGCTCGCGTTCCTGCGGGTGGGAACGGACTCGGGCCGCAGCCGGCGGTTCCTCCTGACCTGGGCGCTGGCCCTGTACGGAATCTTCACGTTCGCCGTGGCGAACAAGCAGTCCCGCTACCTTCTCCCCTGGATGCCGATTCTCCTGCTGATGGCGGCGGGCGGGCTCGTGGCGCTCTGGTCCCGACTCGAGTCCGGCCGGACGTGGGGCCGCGTCGCGGCGGGCGTGCTGGCCCTGATTCCCGTCACCGGATTGGTGGGGGGATGGCGCGCGGACGACACCGGCGACTGGCACATTCGAGCGATGGTCGCCCGGCTGGAGGAGCGGCTGGCCGCACGGCCGCCACGTCCCGGCCGGGCCTGCAGGCTCGGCGTCATTCCCGACATGCGGGAGGTCAACGGCCCCACGGTCGCGTACTACGCGGCCCGGAAGGACCTCCCGGTGACCGTCGTGCAGCTGGTGAACCGGATGAAGCGGCACGTCCGGGTCGAGGTCGGGCTGGACCCGTTCGACCGGAAGGATTTCTTCCAGGCCTTCGACGAGTACGACTTCGTGGTCACCAAGAACGGCGCGAACTCGATTCCGCCCTGGGACGAGGTGGTGCCGCGCATGCAGACGTATTTCGAGGCGCGGATCGCGTCCTTCGAGCTTCTGGCTTCGTTCCAGGAGCCGGATGGATCCACCCTGGCCCTCTACGAGAGGAAGCGGACGTGAGCCAGGTCATCCGCCTTCTCGATCACGCGCGCGTTCCCGGCCCCGCGACCGGACCGATCCTGAGGCTCGGGCCGGCGCTCGCCGGGGCGCTCGCCGCCGGCGCCGCCGCCTGCGGCCTGCTCGCCTGGAACCTGGCCTCCGTCATCGGCCGGTACGACACGCTGGCCTGGCTGCTCCAGGACATCCATGCTGCCGAGAGGGCGGGCCTCAGGTCCCTGCTCCTGGCCACGGGAGCGGCGCTCATCCTCCTCGGTGCCCTGGCCCTGTTCAGCTGGCGCCTGTCCCTCGGCCTGTCGGGGGGCGCTCTCCTGCTGGCCGGAATGACGGCCGGCCCGCTGGTCGGCGCCTGGTTGGCGCCGGTGGAAGGGCTGGAGGAGAGCCTGCTGTACCGCCTGCGCGGCTTCTCGGCGATCGGCGTCCTCGGCGGCGCTTTCCTTCTCTTCCTGTCGCTGATCCCCGCCATCCTGGATCGACCCGCCTCGGGACTCGAGACGAGTGTGGCGGATCGGGTCCGACGCGCCGTGCGATTCCTGCAGGCCGCCCCGGCCGCGAGACGGCGGATGGCCCTCGCTGTCGTGGCCTTCGTCCTGGCGAGCGGCGTGGCGCTCCTGGTGCTGCAGGATTTCCCCAATTCCTCGGACGAGAACTCGTACCTGACCCAGGCCCGGATCTTCGCCGCGGGGAAGCTCTGGGTGGATGCGCCTCCCAGCCCCGATCACTTCCGGGCCCGGAGCTTCATCCTGGACGAGGCACGGGGGCGCTTCTTCGCCAAGGCGTTCCCCGGGTGGGCCGCGATCCTGTCTTTGGGAGTGAGGGCGGGAGCGCCGTGGGCGGTCAATCCTCTCCTGTCGGCGCTGGCCCTGGTCCTGTCCGGGTGGGCGGGAGGACGCCTCCTGGGCCGGAACGGCGAATGGGCCGTGGTCGGGATGATCCTGGCGACGCCGTTCTTCCTGCTGAACGCCGCGTCCTACTACAACCACCCGGCGACGGTGTGCCTGATCGCCCTGTACCTGGTCGCGGCAATCCGACTTTCCGAAGGGGCCGGGATCCGGTGGGCCGTCGTGGCCGGCGTGGCGTGCGCCGTCGCCCTCTGGGTCCGTCCCGTGCCGGCGGTCGTGCTGGCGCTCCCGATCGGGATCTGGCTCGGGTCGAGATGGGCGCGCGCGGGGCGATGGGACGTGCTGGCGGCCGCGGCGGCGCCGGTTGTCGTGGCACTCGCCGGCCTGGCCGCCTATAACCACCGGATGTTCGGGTCGATGTGGCGGAGCGGCTACGGGGCCTACGATCCGCAGGACATCCAGCCCGGGCTGGGGGCGGACCACCTGGCGATCACCGCCTGGTGGCTCCTGAAGCTCTGCTTCTGGCTCGTCCCCGGAACCGTCGCGGGCCTGTGGTTCCTCCTGTCCGGCAGGCGGCTGAGGGGATGGTTCGAGCGCGAGCCGATCCTCGTGCTGATGCTGGGCTCGCTCGCCGCCCTGACCGTGTCGTACCTCGTCTATCAGAACAAGGGCGGGAACGAATACGGCCCCCGGTACTACTTCGACGGGATCACCTACCTGGCGATCCTCCTGGCGGCCGGATGGATGCGCGCCCCGGAGGCGCTCGCGGGCGTCATGCCCGCCGCACGGGCGAGACGCGGGGCGGCGCTGGCCCTCGCATTCGGCGCCTGCCTGACCGTGGCGGGATCGATTCCGTTCCTCATGGTCCACTACCGGGACAAGGTGAGCCACAACCGCGACCTCTTCAGCACGGTGGAACGTTCCGGGCAGTCTTCCGCCCTGGTCTTCCTGGCCACCGGCAGCGGCCGGATGCCGCCCGGGGACCTGGTGCGCAATCCTCTCGATTTCCGCACCGGCGTCGTCTTCGCGCGCGATCTCGGCCAGGACGCCGATCGACGCCTGGCCGCCCTCTATCCGGATCGCCCCGCGCTGGTCTACCGGTACGACCCCAGGTCGCGCCGCTCGACGCTGAGCCCCCTCGACGAGGAGGTGCGGCCATGAGCAAGGCGCTGACGATCCTGGTCTGCACGCACAACCGCGCCGATCTGCTCCGCGGGGCGCTCGAGAGCCTGGAGCTCCAGAGTCTGCCGCGCGATCGGTTCGAGGTCCTGGTGGTCGACAACGCCTCGACCGACGGGACACCAGGCGTCGTGGCCGAGTGTGCGGCCCGGGGACGCGTCGATCTGCGCTCGGTCCGCGAGGAGGAGCTCGGCCTGGACGCCGCCCGGAACCGCGGAATCCGGGAGGCGGCGGGCACCTTCGTGGCCTTCCTCGACGACGACGCCCGGGCCCGGAGCGACTGGGCCGCGGCGGTCCTGGAGGGGTTCTCGAGGCACGACGCCCCCATCCTGGGCGGCCGGGTCGACCTGACCTGGGAGGCGTCCCGGCCAGCCTGGTTCAGCGACGTCCTCCTGCGCTACCTGATTCACTGCGACTACGGCCCGGAGGTGGTCGCCGTGAGCTCCCCCCCATGGCTCTATGGCACCAACGTGGCGTTCCGGAAGAGCCTGTTCCAGGAGATCGGCCTGTTCCGCCTGGATCTGGATCGCAAGGGGGATTCGCTCATGGGGGGCGGGGACACCGAGTTCTTCCAGCGGGCCCACGCCGGCGGCCACCGGCTGCTCTACCTGCCGAGCCTGGTCGTGAGCCACCTGGTGCCCGCCTTCCGGTTGACGCGCGCCTTCTTCAGGGAGAGGCTGTTCTACTCGGGCTACACGCGCGCCGCCCTCGGCTCGGAACGGACGGCGGGTGTGGCCCTGCGCTGTCTGCTGTTCGCCGCCGGGATCCCGGTCTGCGCCCTGGGCGCCGTCGCGCTGGAAGCGATCGGCCTGCCCCGCGCCGGGTTCGCGCAGGAGCGACGCGCACTGCTGGGAGTTGGATATCTCTACTACTGGATGCTCCGTGCATCCGGGAGGGTCTCGCGACCCCGGACGGAGGCATGGATTTCATGACGTCAATTCGTAACGGAGAGAAGGACATGATCAGGAAGGTGCTGTTGTTGAATGGCCCGGACGACCGCGTCAACTCGGTGATGATCAGGAGCGGCGACCGCTGGCCCCACCGCCTGCCGCGCAAGATCACCAAGCAGGTGCCGCATGCCTATCCGTTCTGGATCGCGCAGTGCGGCGCCGTGCTCAAGCAGCGGGGCTACGAGGTCCGCTACGTCGATTCCATCGCCGAGGACCTCGGCATCGACGGCACCGTGCAGCGGTTCCTCGAGGAGAAGCCGGACCTGGTGGTCGTCGCGACCTCGACGCCGACCATCCACACCGACCTCCTGATGGCACGGCTGGCCAAGGAGAAGGCGGGGGCGAAGACGGTGCTCGTGGACACCCACGTGACCGTGTTCCACCAGGAGCTGGTCGCCGAGCCGTTCGTCGACGCCGCCGTACGCGGCGAGTTCGAGATGGCGATTCCTGAGCTGGCCGACGCCCTGAACCAGGGCGGCGATCTCTCGTCCGTGTCGGGCGTGACCTGGAAGCGCGGGGGTGAGGTGGTGGTCAACCCGGACCGCCCGCTGCTCTGGAACCTGGACGAACTGCCATGGCCCGATCGCGACCTGGTGCCGGGCGACCAGTACATCGTGGGGCTTCGCACCCAGGACCCCTGTTTCATGGTGATGGCCAGCCGGGGGTGCCCGTTCCGCTGCACCTTCTGTCTCTGGGTCCCGGTGATGTTCAACAACAAGGTGCGGTTCCGCAACGTGGAGAAGGTCGTGGACGAGATCGTCCACCTCCAGAAGAGGTACGGGGCGCGCGAGGTGTTCTTCCACGACGACACCGTCAACATCACGGTCAAGCGGGTCGAGGAGCTGTGCCATGAGATCCTCCGCCGCGGCGTGAAGATCGGCTGGATCGCGAACTTCCGCGGCGACCAGACCACCCCCGAGATGTTCCGCCTCATGAAGCGGGCGGGCTGCACCAAGATCCTCCTCGGCGTCGAGAGCGGGTCCCAGAAGCTCCTGGACGAGACCATCGACAAGGAGATCACGCTCAAGGAAGTGAAGGACACCATCCGCTGGGCCAAGGACGCGGGGGTCCGGGTCCACTGCACCTACTCGCTGGGCGCTCCGGGGGAGACGCGGGAAACGATGCGCGAGACCCTGGAGCTCATCAAGGAGACCGATCCCGACGACATCCAGGTCAGCCTCATGACCCCGATTCCCGGGACGCCGTTCTACGAGAAGGTGAAGCACCTGGTCTCCGACTGGCACGACTTCGACGGCGTGTCCGGGCGCTCCTGGTGCGACCTCTCGACCGAGGAGCTCAGAAACGCGATGAACCGGATCTACATCGAGCACTACCTCACGCCGCGGCGTATCTTGAAGCGGGTCTCGAGAATCCGCACCATCTACGACATCAAGGAAAACTGGCGGCAGTTCAAGGCGTTCCTGAGCCGGTACGCCGCGACCGGGTTCCCCCGGCCGATCGGCACCCGGTTCGAGGGGCAGGAGCAGGCTTGAAGATCGCGGTCTTGTGCGGACGGTACCCCTACTCCGGCGCCGGCGTCATCGCGCGGGAATCGGCCGAGGGGCTGGCGCTCCGCCACGAGGTGACCTTCATCCACGGCGGCACGGAAGACTCCGATCGCCGGGAGGGGCCGCTCCGCGTGATCTCCCTGGCGCTCCCGCCGGCGGAGGAGCAGGGGGCGTCGCACCTCTACTGGAGTCCCGCCGTCGTGCGGAGGCTGAAGCTCACGCTGAACGAGGTGAATCCGGACCTGGTCCACTTTCACATCATCCAGCGACGGAGCTTCTCTCTGGCCTCGCTCCTCCTGTCCAGGCACAGGCGCTCCTTCTGGACGATTCACGACCAGTGGCCGCTCTGCGTGCGCTCGGTCCCGGAGCCCCCGTCCTGCGAAGGGATGAAGCGCTTCTGCCTGTTCTGCACCGCGTGGCCGGGTCTCTCGATCGCCAACAAGATCCTCAAGGAGGCGGTCTTCGCGGCGGCGCCGCTCGAGGTGGTGGTGCCGTCGAGGTGGCTCGGCGATCTCCTGCGCTTCTCCTTCCTGGGAAGGAAGCCGGTCCACCTCATCTACAACGGGATCGACCTGGACGTCTTTCATCCCGGCGAGGCGGGGGATCGCCGCGGCGCCCCGGAGAGCGCGACGACCATCCTGTTCGTGGCAGGTCCCAACAACCCGACGAAGGGGCTCGCCGATCTTCTGCCGGCCTTCCTGAATCTTCGGCAGGCGCATCCGGGGCTCCGGCTGAGGGTCGTGGGGGATCCGCCGGAGGGCCTGGTCGGCGTCGAAGGGGTCGAGATCGCCGGCAGGGTCCCGAGGGAGGACATGCCGGCGGAATACAGACGCGGCGACCTGTTCGTCCTTCCGACCCTCGCCGACAACACGCCGGTCACCCTGATGGAGGCGATGGCGACGGGACTCCCGGTCGTTGCCACGGCGGTCGGAGGCATTCCGGAGATGGTGGTTCCCGGAGTCACCGGACGGCTGGTGCCGGCCGGTGACGTACAAGGCCTGACCGGTTCGATCGAGGGCCTTCTGGCCGATCCGGCCCTGCGGCGGCGGATGGGTGCGGCGGGACGGCAGGTCGCAGAGACGAATTTCGCGAAGCAGAGAATGATTTCCCAGCTCGAGGACGCATACGGAGCGGCGCGGGGGCGTGCGCGGAGGGCCACGAGCCTCCCCACCCTGCCGGTCGCCGTCTCGGAGGGACGGCAATGAAGGCGGTCATACTCGCCGGTGGCCAGAACACGCGCCTGGCGCCCATGGTTCACATGCTGCCCAGGCCGCTGCTGCCGGTGGCCAATCGGCCCATGGTGGAGTACCTGCTCGATCTGCTCAAGAAGAACGGGATCCGCGAGGTGGTCCTGGCCGTCAACGCGGACGACGACGCCTATCAGGACGTCCTCGGCGACGGCCGGCGGTACGGGCTGAGCCTGCGGTACTCGAGCGAGGCATTGCCCCGCGGGACCGCGGGGTGCCTGCTGCCCCTGGCCGATTTCATCGGCCGCGAGCCCTTCCTGGTGATCCAGGGGAGCCTCTTCCTCGATGCCGACCTGAAGGCGCTGGCGGAGTTCCACCGGTCGCGCGGCGCCCTGGCCACGCTGGGCGTGAAGCGTCATTTCCCCGAATCGCGGGACTGGCACCACATGGAGCTGCGGCTCGGCGAGGGGGCCCGCGTGGAAGGGATCCAGATCCGCAATCTGTCGGATCGCGCGCCCCAGTCCTCGCGGCCCATGGGGGTCTACGTGTTCGACCCGGCGGTCCTCTCCGCCATCGAGCCCGAGGTCTATTACGACATCAAGGAACAGCTGCTCCCCCGGCTGCGCCAGGACGGGAAGCCGGTGTTCGCCTGCGAGCTCAAGGGCTACTCCCGGGATATCCTGGAGATGAAGGATTACCTGAGCCTCAATCGATCCATCCTCCGCGGGGAGGTGAACGGGTACCGGTTCGACGGGCAGATCGCCGATCGGGTCTGGGTGGGGCGGGGGAGCGACGTCTCCCCGCAGGCCATCCTGCACGGGCCGGTGATGATCGGGCGCGATTGCATCATCGCTCCCGACGCCCAGATCATCGGACCGGCCTGCGTCGGAGACGGCTGCGTCGTGGAGGAGGGGACCATCGTGCGGGAGAGTCTCATGCTGCCGGGCTCGCGGGTGGAGCGGAATTCCAGCGTCGAAGGGTGCGTCCTGGCCGCCGACACCGTGATCGCTCCGGGGCAGATGCTCCGCGAGGTCGTCGCCATTCCCGAGAATGCGGACGCCGGCGCGATCGATCTGGCCGACACCGAGCTCCTCATCCAGGGGGTGGCGGGATCGGCCGGCCAGTACGCCCAGAGCCAGTCCCGGTATCTCCTCTACCAGACGATCAAGCGGGTCCTCGACCTCGGAGTCGCGACGATCGGTCTCGTCGTGCAGCTGCCCCTGATCCTGGCCGTGGCCCTGGCGATCAAGCTGACCAGCCCGGGCCCGATCTTCTTCCGGCAGAGGCGGTGCGGCCGCAACGGCCGGGAGTTCTGGATGGTCAAGTTCCGGACGATGGTCAAGGACGCCGAGAAGATGCAGGCGGACCTGCGCCCCCTGAACGAGGTGGACGGCCCCGTCTTCAAGATCGAGAACGACCCGCGATCCACCGCTCTCGGACGTTTCCTGCGCAAGTACAGCATCGATGAGGTGCCGCAGCTGTGGAACGTCCTGAAGGGGGAGATGAGCCTGGTCGGCCCGCGACCGCTCGCCGCCAGGGAAATGCGGTTCTGTCCGGCCTGGCGTGACGTGAGGCTCAAGGTGGAGCCGGGGATCACCGGCCTCTGGCAGGTGAGCGGCCGGAGCAAGTCCTCGTTCCACGACTGGATCCGGCTGGATGTCGAATACGTCCGGGAGCGCTCCGTGCTCCTGGATTTCCAGATATTGTTCAAGACGCTCAGCGTCGTCTTCAGGGCGCTGGGGTCCTCCTAACCCAACGGCGGCGAGGTCATGGCGCGAGGCGAAAGAATGTCGGACGAGTCACAGCGGGAACAGGAATTCGATCTGCGGGTCTACTTGCAGATCCTTTTGAACCGGAAGTGGATGATCCTCGGCTTCGCCGCGGCCCTGACCGCGGCCGTGGCGGTGGGGACGGCCCTCCAACCGAAGGTGTATGAGGCCAAGGTCACGCTCCTCGCGAACCGGGAGGCGCCGCGCCTCCTGACCTCCGACCCGATCCCGGGAGATCGCGTCGGCCAGCGGGACTACCTCAAGACGCAGGCCGCCATCCTGACGAGCCGGACGCTGCTGCAGGGGGCCGTCAAGCGCCTGGTGCCCGAAGGCTTCTACGGCAGGGTGGCCCCGGACAAGCTCGAAGAGACCACCTCGGGCCTGGCCAAGGACCTGCAGACCCGGATGCGCGTCTCGACGGCCGACGACACCCAGCTGATCACGGTCTTCGTGGAGGGGGGAATCCCCGAGCGGGCGGCGAAGATCGCCAACGCCATCGCCGACTCCTACGTGGAAAGCAACCAGGCCTCCAAGTCGACGCTCGCCAACCAGGCGGTGGCGTGGCTCACGACCAGGCTGGCGGAGCAGAGGACCAAGCTGACCGAAGCCGAGGAGGAGCTGCGGGCGTACAAGGAGCGGGAGAACATCGTCGGACCCGACGATGCGGACCCGTTCTCGACGCTCAACCTGAGCCGCGTCAACGACGAGTACCTGACCACCCGGTTCCAGCGGGTGGAGAAACAGATGCGGCTCGCGGCCATGAGGCGCAGCCGGGGAACGCGCTCGGCGCCGGGACCCGTCGCGACGGCCGAGTCGCTGGATGCCGAGACCCAGCGGAAGGTCCGGGAGAGCCTGGAGGCCGAATACATCCAGGCCCGCGTCGACCTCAGGAAGATGTCGGAGCGCTACGGTCCGGAGCACCCGGACATCATCACGCAGACCGGCAAGGTGGCCAGGATCCAGAAAGAGCTCGAATCCCTCGAGCCGTTCGAGCCGCCGGCCGCCCGGCCCGTGCCGGCGCCCCCCGTGACCGAGGCGCAGATCGCCGATCTGCAGGCCGAGGTGACCGCCCTGACGCAGAAGGAAGCGACGCTGGCACAGACCCTGAAGGTCCACAAGACGCAGGTCCGGAACCTGTCGAGGACGGGCGTGGCGTACTCCCTGCGCAAGCAGGCGGTCGACCTGAACCGGCAGACCTACAACGATCTCCTGGCGCGGCTGAACGACGCGCAGCTCTCCGGCCAGATCACCATCTCCGCGGTGCGCGTGCTGGACCGGGCCGAGCCCCCGCTGATCCCCACGGAGCCCCAGCCGGTGAGGAACCTGATCGTGGCCGTGCTGCTCGGCCTGGTGCTGGGGGTCGGGCTCGCCACCCTCGCCGAGAACCTGGATCGCCGCATCCGGAGCCCGGAGGAGGCGGCCCGCTACCTCCGTCTGCCGCTCCTGACCGTCATCCCCGCAGTGGACATGAAGTCCGAGGCCGGGAAGCCGGAAGGGAAGGCCGAGCTGGTCGCGTACCATCGACCGCGGTCGCACGCCGCCGAGTGCTACAGGAACCTCCGGACCTCGATCCTGTTCTCCACCGGGCGGCCGGTCCCGAAGACCATCCTGGTCACGAGCGCGGTCGGCGGGGAGGGGAAGTCGACCACCGCCGCCAACCTGGCCGTGGTCATGACCCAGAGCGGCCGGAAAGTCCTCCTGGTCGACGCCGATCTGCGTCGCCCGGCGCTGCACCGCTATTTCGCGCGCGAGAAGAACCGCGGGATCGTGCGTCTCCTGAAGGAAGACTGCCGCGTCGAGGACGCCGTCCAGGCCTCGTACGTCCAGAACCTGGACCTGCTCCTCTGCCAGGGCACTCCGAGCAACCCTTCCGAGCTGCTGGGCTCGAACCGGATGGCCGTCGTGATCGAGCAGCTGAAGAGCCGCTACGACGTCGTGGTGATCGACTCGCCGGTCGTGATTTCCGTCCCCGACGCGCTCATCCTCGCGTCCCGCGCCGAATCGGTCCTCATGATCCACCGGCCCGGGTCCGCCGGCCGCGAGATGGTCCGGCATGCCCGCGAGAAGCTGGACGAGGTCAAGGCGAACATCCTCGGCCTGGTCATGAACAACGTCAACCTCAAGAAGGAAGCCTATTACTACCCGCATCATCTTTATTACGGGTACGGCGCTCCGGAAACGGAAGCCGAGACGGCCAAGAAGGGCCCGGTGGGAAAGAAGGGATGAAGCTGGTCATCCAGATCCCCTGCCTCAACGAGGAGAAGACCCTCCCCGTCACCCTGGCCGGCCTGCCCCGGACGGTGCCCGGCGTGGACGTGGTCGAGGTCCTGGTGATCGACGACGGGAGCACGGACGGGACCGTGGAAGTCGCCCGGCAGATGGGGGTCGACTGGCTGGTCCGGTTTCCCCGGCACCAGGGGCTGGCCAGCGCGTTCCGGGCGGGGCTCGAGGCCAGCCTGCGGCTGGGAGCCGACATCATCGTCAACACAGACGCGGACAACCAGTACGACGCCCGCGATCTGGAGCGGCTGCTGCGGCCCATCCTGGATCGCAAGGCCGACCTGGTGGTGGGGGATCGCCAGGTCCAGGGGCTTCATCACATTTCGCTCATCAAGAAGCTGCTGCACCGGCTCGGGGATCGGGTGATGGAGCAGCTGTCCGGGATCGAGCTCCTCGATTCCACCAGCGGGTTCCGGGCCTACAGCCGGGAGGCCGCGCTGCGGCTGAATGTCTTCTCGAAGTTCACCTACACCCTGGAAACGCTGATCCAGGCCGGCAAGAAGAACCTTGTCGTGGCGCACGTTCCGGTGCGGGTCAACGAGACACTGAGGGCGTCCCGCCTGTTCCCCAATCTCTGGACCTATCTCAAGCGCTCGGTCAGCACCATGGTGCGGATCTACGCCATGTACGAGCCCTTGAAGGCGTTTTCGTATCTCGGGGCCCTGGTGGGAGGGGTCGGGGCGGTCCTGCTTCTTCGGTTCCTGTATTACTTCGTGATCGCCGGCGCGGAGCCGGTCGGCAGGGTGCAGTCCCTGCTGGCCGGTGCGATGCTGGCGGCGATGGGGCTCGGGCTGGTCCTGATCGGCGTCGTGAGCGATCTGATCGCCGCGAACCGGCTCCTGACGGAGGACATCCAATACCGGATCCGCCGGATGGAGCTGGAGAGCGGCCGGAGGGGCGGGGAGAGGATCGAGAGCCTGGCTCCCAAGGCGGCCGGGCCCACGGCGGTCGCCGGCGGGAAATCATGACG
>Ga0075421_100001305_pt1 | contig 28814 bp, 27 predicted proteins | sample SoiMetdeltSBSDD5_FD_75292 | JGI IMG/M metagenome (GOLD analysis project Ga0075421, IMG submission 75292) | Bulk soil microbial communities from a Populus tree surrounding site in Tennessee, USA - Soil MetaG P. deltoides SBSDD5 | ecosystem: Environmental > Terrestrial > Soil > Tree plantation... | reverse complement strand
GGTGGAAAGGCCGCCGTCGAGGCCGAGGTGGTGGAGAGCAAGAGCGTGGAAGGCAAGAGCGTGGAAGGCAAGAGCGTCGAAGGCAAGACCAAGGCCAAGCAGTAGTCGAGGACGGGGGAGAGGGGCGCGGTGACTTGCCAGGGCCGCGCCCCCTTCCATCGGGATGGGCGCGGTGACTTGGCAGGGCCCCGCCTCCTTCCCATCGGGATGGCCAACCCATTAGCAAGCCCGGCGACGTAGGGTGGGTGGGTGCCGCAGACCGTGATCTCACAGACCCCCGTCTCTCGGGCGATCCTTGCGGGCTCCGGTTTCCGGCGACTGCTCGCCGTCCGGCTGATCAGCCAGATCGCTGACGGCTGGTTTCAGGCCGGCCTCGCAGGATCGATCTTGTTTAATCCCAATCAGCAGAACAGCCCGGTCGCCATCGCGACCGGGTTCGCCGTCCTGCTGCTGCCCTATTCATTGATGGGGCCATATGTCGGGGTGCTGCTCGACCGCTGGGACCGGCGAGCCTCCCTGTCCGTGGCCAACCTTCTGCGCGCCGTCATGGTGCTCCCGGCCGCCGCGCTTCTGTGGTTCAACGCCACCGACCTCCGCTTCGCCGTTGCCGCCCTCATCGTCATCGCCATCAACCGCTTCTTCTTGGCCGGGCTGTCCGCCGCCCTGCCGCGCGTGGTCGAGGACGAGAAACTGGTCCCGGCCAACGCCCTCGCCGCGACGCTGGGCACCGTCAGCTATTCGATCGGGCTGTTCAGCGCGGCCGCCGCCATCACACTCAACGTCGTGGGGGCGGGCTCGCACGGTTATGGCGGGATCGCCGTCACCGCTTCGCTGGGCTATCTCGCCTCGGGCCTGCTGTGCCGGCGGCTGTTCAAGACCGGCTCGCTAGGCCCGCTGGCGCACGAGCGGCATACAGGCCGGATCGCCACAGCGCTGTACGAGGTCGGGCGGGGGATGGTCGAGGGCGCCAAGCACCTGGTACGCCGCCCTATCGCCGCCCGCGCCATGTCGCTGCAGGCCTTCTACCGCTGCCTCTATGGCACCCTCACCCTGGCCGTGCTGCTGCTCTACAGCCGCTATTTCGGCGAGGGGGACAACAGGGCGATGCAGTCGCTGGAGGATCTCGGTATGGTGGTCATCGCCGGTGCCGCGGGCGCTGCGCTCGCCGCCGTCGTCACCCCGTTCGCCGTCCGTCATCTGGGCATCAACCGGTGGCTGGTGACCCTCGTGGCCGGCGTCGGCGCCGTGATCCTCGTCTTCGGCCTGCCGTTCAACAAGTTCATGCTGCTCGTGGCGGCGTTCCTGGTCAACGTGGCGTCGCAGAGCATGAAGATCATCGTTGACGCGACCATCCAGCACGAGTGCGACGACATCTACCGCGGCCGGGTGTTCAGCATCAACGACACCGCCTTCAACCTCTTCTTCGTGGGCGGGCTGTTCGTGGCGTCGCTTTCCTTGCCACCCAACGGAAGGTCGACCGCCGCCCTCGTCTCCGTCTCGCTCGGCTTCATCCTGCTGGCCGTCTGGTACGGGGTCGGCCTGGTGCGCAACAGCCGCAGCCGTCAAAACGGCGTCACAATCCCTGATCGGCAGCCCAGCGACGTAGTTCCCGTTCGGCTTCCTCGCGGCTGAGCGGACCGCGCTCGAGCCTCAGCTCCTTGAGATGCCGCCACGCCTGCCCCACCATGGGGCCCGGCGGCACGCCGAGCAGCTCCATGATCGCATTGCCGTCGAGGTCGGGGCGCACGCGCGCCAGATCCTCCTCCTCGCGCAGCCGCTCGATGCGCGCCTCGAGGGCGTCGTAATCGGCCGCGAGCTGGGCCGCCTTGCGGCGATTGCGGGTCGTGCAGTCGGACCGGGTCAGCTTGTGCAGGCGATCCAGGAGCTCCCCGGCGTCGGTGACGTAGCGGCGAACCGCCGAGTCCGTCCACTCGCCGCGGCCGTACCCATAGAACCTGAGGTGCAACGCGACGAGCTTGGCCACGGCCACAACCACGTCCTTGGGGTACTTCAGCGCCTTGAGCCTGGCCTTAGCCATTCGCGCGCCGACAAGCTCGTGATGGTGGAAGCTGACCCCACCCTGCGGCCCGACCGCCTTCGTCGCCGGCTTGCCGATGTCGTGCAACAGCGCGGCCAGCCGCAACACAAGATCACCCAGCGGATGATCGAGCTCGGTGGCGTTGCTGACAACCTTCAGCGTGTGCTCGTACACGTCCTTGTGCTGCGCATGTTCATCGATCTCGAGCTTGAGCCCGACCAGCTCGGGCAGGAACTGGTCGGCAAGGCCCGTGTCGACGAGCAGGCGGAGCCCGGTCACCGGATCGGCACCGAGCATCAGCTTGGAGAACTCGTCCCGGATCCGCTCGGAGGTGATCCGCGCCAGGTCGCCGGCCATCTCGGTCATCGCCTTGACCACGGCGGGCTCGACGGTGAATCCCAGTTGGGCGGCGAAGCGCGCGGCGCGCAGCATACGCAATGGATCATCACCAAAGGACAAGACAGGGGCTCCGGGGGTACGGATGACCCGCGCGGCGAGGTCGGAAAGCCCACCGAACGGGTCCGCGAAGTCGTGCCCCGGCAGGCTGACCGCCATGGCGTTGACCGTGAAATCCCGCCTCAAAAGATCATCTTGGAGCGTGGTGCCGTAGCGGACCACTGGGTGGCGGGTCACGCCGTCGTAGATCTCAGCGCGGTAGGTGGTGATCTCCAGCCGCAGGCCCTTCTTCTGCGCCCCGATCGTGCCGAACTCCCGGCCGGTCTCCCAGGTCGCCTCCGCCCAGCCCTTGAGCAGGTCGAGGGTCTGGTCGGGGTGGGCGTCGGTGCAGAAGTCCAGGTCGTCGCCGAGCCGCCCGAGCAGCGCGTCGCGCACCGAACCGCCGACCAAGTGCAGCCCGTGACCGGCGGCCTGGAAACGCCGGCCTAGCTCGTCGGCGATGGGAAAGACACGCAACAACTCGGACACGGCGTTGCGCTGAGCGTGGCTAAGGCTTGACGACGACATCGGAATCCAAGGTTAGCCGCTTCTTCGCGGCTCACAGGTCTGTGGGTCGGCCTTGCTATATGCCGGCGTGCGCCCGGCTCCTGACCCGGTCCTCGCTTCGCTCGGTCCCAGACGATGCGGCCGAGTCATTGGTCGCAGCTCCGTCGCTGCGCGCCGCCCGCACAGAGTCATTGGTCGCAGCACCGTCGCTGCGCGCCGCCCGCACAGAGTCATTGGTCGCAGCACCGTCGCTGCGCGCCGCCCGCACAGAGTCATTGGTCGCAGCTCCGTCGCTGCGCGCCGGCCGCTCCACGGGGGGCGACACGAAGAACAGGCTAATGTGCTCAGCATGAATCCCCCCGACGCCGCCCGAGGAACCGACTCCGACGAGACGGAGGTGATACCGCGCGTGCAGGCCGAACCCCCCGCGGACAGCGGCGGCGGGTCGGGCAGCGCGGCACGCAACTCGGCCGTGATGGCGGTCGGCTCGCTGGTGAGCCGTGCCACCGGTTTCCTGCGCACCGCCGTGATGGCGGCGGCGCTCGGTGGAAGCCTCGTGGGCAACGCCTACACCACGGCTCAAGCGTTCCCGGGGATGATCTACGAGCTGCTGGTCGGCGGGATCATGTCGAGTGTCCTGGTGCCGATGCTGGTGCGGGCGCGCAAGCAGGACGCCGACCGTGGCCAGGCTTACACCCAGCGCCTGCTCACCCTCGCGTTGATCGTCCTTGGGGTGGCGACGCTGCTGGCGATCGTGTGCGCACCGCTGCTCGCCTTCGCCTATGCCAACAAGGCCAGCGACGCGACCCGTCACGTGATCACAATGCTGTCCTACCTCATGCTCCCCACGATCTTCTTCTACGGGCTGGCCGGGGTCTGCGGTGCGGTGCTCAACTCCCGGGGCAGCTTCGCCGCTCCGATGTGGACGCCGATCCTCAACAACGTCGTCGTGATCTTCACGGGCATCTACTACATGGTGGTCTTCGGGACTCAGAAGATCGAGCCGGAGGAAATGACGCCCGCGCGCATCCTGGTGCTGGGCGGGGGCATGCTGCTGGGGATCGTGCTGCAGTCGGTGAGCCTGCTGCCGGCCCTGCGCAAGGTGGACTTCGGGTTCAGGTGGCGCACCGACTTCCGGCGGATGGGCCTTGGGCACCTCGGCCGCGTCGGTGGCTGGATGCTGATCTACGTCGCGGTCAACCAGCTCGCCCTGCTGCTGATGTTCAACCTGCTCAACCGCGTGGGCCGCGACGACGCCGGCACGATCATCTACAACAACGTGTTCCTGCTGCTCATGATGGCGCACGGGATCGTGGCGGTCTCGGTGATCACGGCGCTGCTGCCGCGCATGAGCGCCGCCGCGCACGACGGCCGCGCCGCCGACGTCACGGCCGATCTGAGCCGGGGCATCCGGATGGTCACGATCCTGCTGGCGCCGATCGCGGTCTGCTACTCGGTGCTGGCCCTGCCGATCGCGATCGCCCTGTTCGAGCGGGGCGCCTTCGACCGCACCGACTCCAAGAACACCATGGCCGTGCTCGTCGTGGCGGGTCTCACGCTGGTGCCAATGTCGATCAGCCAGCTGTTCAACTTCACCTACTACTCGCTGCAGGACACCAAGACCCCGGCCCTGATCAACCTGCCGGTGGTCTCGCTGCGGCTGTCGGTGCAGCTGGCGTGGTTCGCCGCCTTCGCCCTCTCGGTCACCGCCGTCGGCATGATGGTCGGCAACGGCGTGTCGTTCGTGTTCGCGGCGCTGCTGTCCGGGCTGCTGCTCAGGCGCCGGATCGGCCGCATCGGGCTGGCCGGGATCAGCAAGACCGTGGGCAAGGCCCTAATCGCCGCGGTGGTCGCGGCGGGGGCGGGTCTGGGCGTGGCGAAGCTGCTGGGCGCCGGGGAGACGATGACGCAGGGGACCGCGTGGCTCACGCTCATCGTTGGTGGCCTGGTCATATGCGGTGTTTACGGCGCCGGTCTGCTCCTAATGGGTACCCGCGAAATCTTTGATCTTTGGGGTTTGGTCAAGAGCAAACTGGGCCGTTCCTAGCGCCTTCGCGCGCCGCCACCAATTCGTGACGATTCAGCAATGACAATGGGATGCGGGTGGGCTTGCGGGTCCGATCTATCGTTGACTAGCAATGCTCCCAGCTCAACCGGATCGGATCGGGTCGGCGCCCACTATTCGAGGCTCCTTTGTGTGATGATTTGCCCTATACACGGGAAGCGTAGGTGGAGCTGGATGAGTTCCCGCGAATTCGCCTTGTACGGGTAAGGTCAGTACGGCTGTCGGATGCGTCGGTTGGGAGGAGATCGGTGACCCACGTCGGGGACGCCTATGCTTCCTCGCCCCCCAGCGGGGAGGACGTACCGGCCGCGGGTCACGTGCTCGCGGAGCGCTACCGCCTGGAGCGGCACATCGGCGACGACAACGCCGGGCGGGAGGTCTGGCGCGGCGTCGACACAATCCTGCAGCGGGCGGTCGCGATCGTCATGCGCCGGCCCGGTGGGGAAAACGCCGAGGAGATGCTGCGCGCCGCCGTCACGGCAAGCCAGGTCACCCACTCCAATCTGGTCGGCGTCTACGACGCCATCGATGAGGGTGACCGTGCCTTCGTGGTGCGGGAGTGGATCGACGGCTCGGCCCTGCGCGAGGCGGTCTTCGACGACGGCCCGTTTGACGCTGAGCGCACCACCTATGTGCTGCACGCGGTGGCCGAGGCGATCGCCGCCCTGCACACCGCGGGCACCACGCACGGCAACATCCACCCCGGCACGGTCCTGATCGGCGACGACGGGCGAGTGGTGCTCACCGATGCCCGGTTCGACGACGCCAACTCGCTTGAAGCCGACGTGCGGGCGATCGGAGCCTGCGGATACTTCATGCTCACAGGCCAGTGGCCGGCCGTGCGCCTCGGCCTGCCTCAGGGGCGGCGCACCGCCACCGGCGCCCTGGTCGCCCCCAGGCAGGTGCGCGCGGGCGTCCCCAACTACCTCGATGACATGGTGATGGACCTGCTCAACGAGGAGCTGACGCCACCGTCCGCGCCCGTCCTCGCCGCCGAACTGTCCCGTTTGGACACCGGCGACCAGCTGCTCTTCGGCGGCACCGGCACGCTGCGCTTCGCCGACGAGGTGCCCGAGCCCACCCGCTCGCCCACCAAGCTCGTCGCCGTCGGCGGCACGGCGCTGGCACTGATCATCGCCGGCATGGTGCTGGGCATCAAAGCCCTCAACGCCAACGCCGACCCCAGCCACAACGGCGGCAACGGGGGCGGGCAACCCACGACCAACGCGAGCCCCACCCTCGTCAACCCCAGGCCGGTCCGGCTCAGCGAGAGCCAGGTCCGCATCGTCGACCCGAAAGGCGACCGCACCGAGCTGAGGGACGCCGGCCTCACCGTGGACGGCAACGCCAACACGGGATGGAAAACGGACGGATACAAGAACAAGCCCAACTTCGGCGGCTCCAAGCCCGGCATGGGCATCCTCGTCAAGCTCGACCAGCCGATGCACGTCACCAGCGTGCGGGTGCAGTTCAACGCGCCCGGGGTGACCGCCGAGATCCGCAGCGGCGCCAGCGACCACGACGCCACCTCCGTGGGCGACAAGATGATCTACGACACCTACCGGGTGGTCGGCTCGCCGCTGGTCAAGCACCCGGGCACGGTGATGGTCTTCCCCAGCGACCTGGACACCCAATATCTGCTTATTTGGATCACGGAGCTGCCATACGACAGCTCGACGGACCGGTATCGCATTGGGGTGCAGGAGATAACGGTCGAAACACAGTGACCGCCGACGATCCCCGCGGCGATACCGAGCTGTTGCTCGCCCACGCTGAGGGGGATCCGGACGCGTTCGCCCTGCTGTTCCGCCGCCACCGCGACCGGCTTTGGGCAGTGGCGCTGCGCACGGCCGGTGATCGCGAGGAGGCGGCCGACGCCCTGCAGGAGGCGATGCTGTCCGCCCACCGCAACGCGGGCCGCTTCCGGGGCGAGTCGGCCGTCACCACCTGGCTGCACCGCATCGTGGTCAACGCGTGCGTCGACCGGCTGCGCCGGCGCTCCGCCCAGCGCACCGTGCCCCTGCCCGGCCAGGACAGCCTCGACGACGAGGACCGCTGGCACACCGGGCGGCACGAGCTGGCGGCACCCGCCACCGACCACGACACGGCGATGGCGGTCCGGCAGGCGCTGGCGCAGCTTCCCTATGAACAGCGCGCCTCGCTGGTACTGGTGGACCTGGAGGGGTACACGGTGGCCGAGGCGGCGCAGATGCTCGGGGTGGCCGAGGGGACGATCAAGAGCCGATGCTCGCGGGGGCGGGCGAGACTCGCGACACTTTTGGGCCATCTACGCAACCCCGACGACCCGAAATACGTCCCAACCGACACGGCGACGGGAGGTGACCTGTGAACTCGCGAGTGGACCACGATCTGCTGGCCGACTATGTCGGCGGCGCGCTCGACGGCACCTCCGAGCACGAGCGGGTCGCCAACCTCATCGCCATTTCGCCCGAGTGGGGTCGCGCCGCCGATGAGCTCGCGGGCGCGCTCAGTCGGGTATCAAATGATCTAAATGTGCTTCGGGATCGGCCCGAGCCCATGCCGGAAGATGTCGCGGCCCGGATTGAAGGGCTGTTCGACGGCGCCCGCCGCGATCCGCTGGCGGCGCGGGTGGTGACCCGGCACGGCCCGAAAAAGTTGCGCAGGTGGAAGCGCTGGGCGGCGCCGGTGGCGATCGTCGCGGCGGCGCTGGGCTTCTTCGCCGTCGGCTGGGTGCCCTCGCTCGTCTCGCCCACCGCCCGCGACAATGCCGAGGAGCACCCACTCAGTGCCGGGGCGCCGGCCGCCGGCCAGGCGTCGCCGTTCCCGACCGCGGTGACGTGGCGCACCTATGACCGCGCCACGCTCCAGAGCGCGCCGCCTACAGTCGGCGAAAACCTCACCACCGCCGACTCGAGCGGTGGCTCACGCAGCACCTATAAGGCCGAGGCCGCCCCGCCGTTGCAGCGGCTCACCGATCCGGCCGCGCTGCAGCAGTGCCTGAACGCGGTAACGTCAGCGCTGCCCGGCAGGGTGGACTTTGTGGAGTTCGCGTTCTTCGAGAGCAGCCCCGCGTTGGTGATATCCATCACGTCGGTGAACGGGCAGTGGCGGTTCGTCGCCGGTCCGGACTGCGGGCAGTCAGGCCCCGACGAGCGGTTCCGCACGCCACTGAAGTGACGTCAGGCACGGCTCACGCATGCGGGAATCCGCGCTCCGTACGATGACGTTTCAAGCAGCGACAAACGAGCGCTTAAGGATGCCGCAGTGGACGAGGTTCGCGACCTGATCATCATTGGCTCCGGCCCGGCGGGTTACACCGCCGCTGTTTACGCTGCCCGGGCCAACCTGAAACCGCTTGTCATCGAGGGTGTCGAGTCGGGCGGCGCGCTCATGACCACCACCGAGGTGGAAAACTTTCCAGGCTTCCCCGATGGGATCATGGGCCCCAAGCTCATGGACCACATGCGCCAGCAGGCCGAGCGCTTCGGCGCCGAGTACATGACCGACAACGCCTCGCGGGTCGAGCTGACCGGCGGGATCAAGCGCGTGTGGGTCGGCGACGTCGAGTACAGGTCGCGCGCGGTCATCCTGGCCACCGGCTCCGCCTGGCGTCACCTCGACGTGCCCGGCGAGGACGAGCTGCTGGGTCACGGCGTCTCATCCTGCGCCACATGTGACGGCTTCTTCTTCCGCGACCAGCACATCGCGGTGGTCGGCGGGGGCGACACCGCGATGGAGGAGGCCAGCTTCCTGACCAAGTTCGCCTCGCAGGTGACGATCATCCACCGGCGCGACGAGTTCCGGGCAAGCAAGATCATGGCGGGGCGCGCGCTGGCCAACCCGAAGATTTCGGTGGTGTGGAACACGGTCGTCGAAGAGATCCTCGGCACCGACGGCAAGGTGTCGGGCGTGCGCGTGCGCGACGTGAAGACCGGCGAGACCAAGGTCATGCCGGTCACGGGGGTATTCGTCGCCATCGGCCACGACCCGCGCAGTGAGCTTTTCCACGGCCAGGTGGACATGGACATCAACGGGTACATCCTTGTCGAGTCCCCGAGCACCCGGACCAACCTGCCCGGTGTCTTCGCCGCGGGTGACCTGGTCGACCACCACTACCGCCAGGCCATCACCGCCGCCGGGACGGGCTGTGTGGCCGCACTCGACGCCGAGCGTTTCCTCGCACACTGAGTGCCCGAGTTTGAACCCCCGAGTTTTGAGGAGAAGATAGAGATGGGTACCGCGAAGCCGGTCACCGACGCTTCCTTCGTCAATGATGTTCTGCAGTCGGACAAGCTCGTCCTTGTCGACTTCTGGGCCGAGTGGTGCGGGCCTTGCCGCAAGGTCGCCCCGGTCCTCGAAGAGATCGCCAACGAGCTTTCGGACAAGGTGACGGTCGTCAAGCTCGACATCGACGCCAACCCGGAGACGGCCCGCGCGTACAAGGTCATGTCGGTGCCCACCCTGACCATCTTCAAGGGCGGCAAGCCGGTGCACTCGGTCGCCGGCGCCAAGCCCAAGGCCGAAATCATCCGTCTGATCGAGGCCGCGCTCTAGTTCGGACCGTCAGGGCATCGCCGTTAGGGGCGGTGCCCCATATTTGTGGCAGAAGCCATCGCGCGAGGCGGTTCACAGGGTACGCTCCGTTGGCATTTGTGCGGTTTCCCACCAGGAGGTCTGCGGTGCGTTCGATCCGAGCCGGCGAGCAAGGGCCAGCTATCACCGAAATCCGGTCGATCCTGGTGTCGCTCGGGTTGCTCCCGCCATCCGAGAATCCCGTCTTTGATGACGAGATGGAGCGGGCGGTCCGCGTGTTCCAGCAGCAGCGGGGCCTGTCGGTCGACGGGGAGGTCGGCGACGAGACCTGGCGCGCTCTCGACGCCGCCAGATGGATGCTCGGCGCACGCACGCTCGACTTCAGCGTCAACAACCCGCTGCACGGCGACGATGTCAGGCAGCTGCAGGAGCGGCTGCTGGAGATGGGGTACGACGTCGGCCGCACGGACGGCTTCTACGGCGCCCGCACAGCACGGGCGGTCAGCGCCTTCCAGCGCGAGATCGGGCTCTACCCCGACGGCAACTGCGGCCCCCAGACCCTGCACGCCCTGCGGCGGCTCGGCCGCAAAGTGGTGGGCGGCTCCCCGCTTCGCCTGCGCGAGCAGGTCCGCTTCCGGCAGTCGGGGCCGAGCCTGGTGGGGCGGCTTATTGTGATCGATCCAGGGCATGGGGGTACCGATCCGGGTCAAGTGGTGCCCGATGGCGTGCTGCGCTGGACGGAGGCGGACATCGCCTTCGACATCGCCAGCCGGCTCGAGGGTCGCCTGGCCGCCGCGGGCATGAGGGTCCACCTCACCCGTGGTCCGCTCGCCTCGGAGGCCCCCTCGGACATGGACCGGGCACGCCTCGCCAACGACCTGGCGGCGGACCTGCTGATTTCGTTGCACGTCGATGGCCACCCCAACCCGGAGGCGGACGGCGTGGCGGCCTACCACTACGGCACCGAGAACGGCGTCACGTCGACGATGGGGGAGCAGCTTGCCGGCCTAGTGCTGCGCGAGATCGTCGCCCGGACCGGCATGCGTAACTGCCAGACGCACGCGAAAACCTGGGATCTGCTGCGGTATACGCGAATGCCGGCCGTGCGCGTGGACATCGGCTATCTCACGTCGCCGGTCGACCGCGCCCGCCTGATCGACCCCCTGTTCCGCGAGCGCGTCGTCGAAGCCATCATCGCGGCGGTACAGCGGATGTACTTCCCGTCGGAGATCGACGTCAAGACCGGGACGATCGACGTGAGCCAGATCCGGCTGGCGTTGGCGCAGTAGGGTTTTACAGCACTGAGGCTTACAGCACCAGGCTTACAGCATCGAGCGCGTGGCGGGGCGTGCCGGCTTGAGCAACGTCTGCGGGGTCATCGAACCCAGGAGCTTCTCCAGCGCATACTCCACATCGGACTTCCACGAGAGCGCGGTGCGCAAATCCATGCGCAGGCGCGGGAAACGCGGATGCGGACGGACCGTCTTGAAACCCACCGCGAGGAAGAAGTCAGCCGGCGCCAGGCACAGCGTCTGCAGGTGCTTGTCCTCGTCACTGTGCTCACCGAACTTGGCGTCACCGAACGCCTCGATGGCGCGGATGCCGCGCTTGGTCAGGTCGCGGGCGACCGACTGGATGAGCATGCGCCCCAACCCGCCGCCGGAGAACCCGGCTATGACGTGGGCGGTCATCAACTGGACCGCATCGGGCGAGACGGGCGACGTGGGGAACGCGTTGCCGCGCGGCACATACATCGGTGGGGCGTAAAGCACGAACCCCGCGGGCATGCCGTCGACATAGGCAATCTTGCCGCAGGAGCCCCACTCGAGAAGCGTCTGAGAAACCCAGGCTTCCTTCTCCAGCCCTGTGTCCCCGGCAGTGCAAGCCCGCTCCGCCGCGACCGGATCAAGCTCCCAGAACACGCACGTGCGGCACCCACGAGGTAGATCCTCCAGGGTGTCCAGCGTCAAATTCACCACGCGGCGAGACAAACCGGCTGACCCCCTCTTCGCCAGTATTCAACTCAACGACTCTACTCCTGCGCCAGGATAGGCCGCGATAGGATCGAGCACCTAGCGATTGGCTGGAAGCCTTTAGGGGGTTCGCGTGAGCGAGACCGGCGGCACCACACTCGACGACTACACCGACAGATACGCCCATCGCGTCAGAGGCATGACCGCCTCCGAGATCCGAGCACTCTTCGCCGTCGCCAACCGGCCCGAGGTTGTGTCCCTCGCCGGTGGGATGCCCTACGTGGCCGCCCTACCGCTCGACACCGTCGGCAGCATGATCGGCGAGCTCGTCGCGCAGCAGGGCGACACCGCCCTGCAGTACGGGTTGGGTCAGGGCATGCTCGAGCTTCGGGAGCGCATCTGCGAACTCATGGCCGACGTCGGCATCGACGCCAGGGTCGGCGCGTCACCCGACGATGTGGTGGTGACCGTCGGCGGGCAGCAGGCACTCGATCTGGTCGCTCGGCTGTTCCTCGACCCGGGCGACGTGGTGCTCGCCGAGGGCCCGACATATGTCGGGGCGCTTGGCGTTTTCCAAGCCGCACAAGCACGCGTCGTACACATTCCGATGGACGACGAAGGGCTCATCCCCGAAGCGCTCGAGGAAGCGCTTGTTCGATATCGCGCCAAGTTCCTGTACACCATCCCGACCTACCAGAACCCGGCCGGCGTGACGCTGACCGAACAGCGGCGCGAGCGGGTGCTTGAGATGTGCGAACGGGCTGGTTTGCTTGTTATCGAGGACGACCCGTACGGGCGGTTGGGGTTCAACGAGGAGGCACCGCTGCCGCTTCGGGCGCGTCGCCGCGATGGGGTTTTCTATCTGAGTACCTTCTCCAAGACTTTTGCTCCGGGGCTGCGAGTGGGCTGGATCCTCGCGCCACATGCCGTGCGCGACAAGCTCGTCATGACGACCGAGGCCAACATCCTGTGCCCGAGCAACTTCGCCCAGTCGGTCATCACGACATATCTGCGTACCATGCCTTGGCGGGAACAGCTCAAGGGGTACCAACAAATCTATGGCGAAAGAAGAGACGCCATGCTGACCGCGCTCGCCGACCTCATGCCCGAAGGCACCAACTGGACCAGACCCGGCGGCGGGTTGTTCGTGTGGGCCACGCTGCCGGACGGTCTCGACTCGAAGGCGATGGTGCCGCGGGCGATCGCCGCGCGTGTTGCGTACGTGCCCGGCACCGGTTTCTACGCCGACGGCAGCGGGCAGCGGCACATGCGGCTCAACTTCTCCTACCCGACACCCGAGCGCATCCGGGAGGGCGTGCGGCGGCTGGCGGGCGTCGTCGAACAGGAAGCGGCGATGCGAGCAGTCTTCCAAGAGGCGCTGTGAACGTTGTAGTACTGGCCGGGGGATTGTCCTATGAGCGGGATGTCTCGCTGCGCTCGGGCCGGCGTGTCCTCGACGCGCTGCGGACCGTGGGCGTCGAGGCGGAGATGCGCGATGCCGATGTGAGCCTGCTTCCTGCGCTGCTGAGCGACCGACCAGACGCGGTGTTCATCGCGCTGCACGGGTCGACCGGTGAGGACGGCTCGCTGCGCGGCGTGCTCGAACTGTGCGGCGTGCCGTACGTCGGACCCGACGCTTTCGCGTCGCGCCTTGCGTGGGACAAGCCTTCCGCCAAAGCTGTGTTGCGCGAACACCACATCCCCACGCCGGATTGGGTGGCCCTGCCGCACGACCGGTTCTCGGAGTTGGGTGCGGTTGCGGTGCTCGACCGGATCGTCGCACGGCTGGGTTTGCCGTTGATGGTCAAACCAGCACAGGGTGGTTCTGGTCTGGGCGCGACGGTCGTGCGTGACGCGAGTGCGCTGCCGGCCGCGATGGTCAGTTGCTTTGCTTACGACCAGACGGCGCTTATCGAACGCTACGCCGAGGGCGTCGACGTCGCGGTGTCGATCGTGGATCTGGGGGAGGGGCCGATTGCGCTGCCGCCCGTGGAGATCGTGCCGAGCAATGGGGTCTACGACTACGCGGCCCGCTATACGGCAGGTCTGACGACTTGGCATGCGCCGGCTCGGTTGGCGGATGCGGTGAGCGAGTCTGTGGTGGCGACCGCGCTTGACGCCCACAAGTCGTTGGGATTGCGCGACCTGTCGCGTGTGGATTTGATAGTCGGCCCGGACGGTTCGACTAATGTGCTCGAGGTGAACGTCTCGCCGGGCATGACGGAGACGTCGCTGCTGCCGATGGCGGTCCAGGCGGCCGGCATGGACCTCGGTGAGGTGCTTGTTCAGATCGTGCGGCGGGCGGCCGGTAGACAGTAGGGCTTGTTGTTGGGCGCCCAATGTTTCACGTGAAACCAAGAGCGCCCGGGAGAAGCAACTCTCTCGGGGCGCTCTTGGTTTTGCCTGAGGGCTTGGTTCTTTGGATGGTTTCGTCTTCGAGGTTGGGCGTCTTGGGGGGTTGGGTGTCTTGGGGGGTTGGGCGTCTCAGTCGTCGGTTAGCCTCGCGGGAGCCTGCCAATCGATGCGGGGGATTTGGGCGTAGGCGGTGCCGCCGAACTCCTCCAACCATGCGGCAATGAGGGCCTGGCTCTCCTTCCACTGTGGCTCGGAGATCGGGGGCAGGATGTCATTCCACATCGAGAGGAACGAGCCGCGCAGCTGGAGCTGCCCTGGCGGGCGGGCCATGAACCAGAGGTGGAGATGCGCGGCTCCATCCCCCCAGCGGTTCACCTGGACGCGGGCGACGCCATCGAGTGAACGGATGGCTCGCTCGAGTCGCACAGTCATCACCCCCAACTCGGCGGCGAGGAGATTGGGGAGATCTCCGAGATCGAGGTGCGAGCGGGGCTCGAGCAGAAGCACCATGGGCAGGCCCGTCGGATGCTCCAGGGCACGGACACGCCAACGTTCGTTGACCCAGATGTAAGCACTGTCAGGCGTCTGGCATGCCTTGCAGTCGGCGATCTGCTCACCCTCTCGGGGCGGCTCGGAGTCGACCGGTGGCTCCAGCTTCTTGATGGTGAGATCGCCCTCGAAGGGGAACGAGGGCCACTTGGTGAAGTCGGGTAGGGGCGCAGGGGAGTCAACCACCAGGAGAATCTAGCCGACCTCAGCCATCCACAACACTGTCCGATCTCCCTGTGGATAACTCTGTGGATGCTTGGGGAAGGCTGTTGATACTTCCGCCGCCTGTCGAAGCACAGCCGTGTGATTTCCCTTGGTACACAAGGAGATGGCGGCTGATTCCTTGTGCATGGCTGGAGTGGGGTTCGAGGCGAGCCTGTGGATAACTCTGTGGCTGAGTTCTGGGCCGCGTTGCGGTGATAGCGGTGCCGTTTCACGTGAAACCCTAGACGGGCACTTGGTTTCCGTGAGGTGGTTAGACACTGGTGCAGCATCTGTATTCGGGCGCAGCGCATTGGTGGCGTGGAAGCCCACCGCGTTGCGGTGTCGGCGCGCCTACGGGCACGGGTCGTCGGCCCATGGTGTGGACTCCGTTTCACGTGGAACCCACGCGGGCCACTCCCACGGCGCCGAAGGCGCCACTCGCGCTCCAGGCCCATTGCGGCCACCCATTACGCGAATCGCCTCCGTTTCACGTGGAACCGCGTGGTGTGAAGAGGGGAGGGTGGGGCAGGCTCCCGCGGCGCAGATCGCTGGCGCTGAAACACCGGCGCCCCAGCCGGTTCAGCAACGCCGTCTCACGTAAAAACCCCACACGATAGCGAAGCCACACTCGAGCCTCACGACCGCCTGTGATCCAGGGCTTCCGCAGATCATGCTGTCTGCGTAGGCGGGACTGCCCCACCATGGTGCAGTTCGCCGCAGCCGCGATGAACCCCGACAACGTCAGCGCTCAGACATGTGAGTCACGCCAGGCACCGCCACGCCGTTTCACGTGGAACACTGCGATAGCGAAAGAAGACAACGAAGCCACGCGCCGGTTTTCCTCAACCGCTGTGACCCAGAGCTTCCTGCCCGCTGTTCCCGGCAGGCAAAGCGATGGCGAAGGCGGGACGGCCGTCACGATGCAGCTCGCCGCAGCCGCGATATCAGGGCACACCGACTCCGCTGGCTGAGAGACGTGAGTCATCAGGCAGTTCCCTCGACTCGGTTTCACGTGGAACCCCACCCGACAGCGAAGGAAGGCACCGAAGCCACACCTCAGTTCCACGACCGCCCATGACCCCAGAGCTTTCCGTCTACGGATGACACCGAAAGTGCGTGGGGCCGCCTGTGTGAATCGCCGCAGCCGCAATATCAAGCAGTGCACCTCGACTCCGTCGGCGCTGAGACACCTGAGTCACAGCCGATTCCGCAACAGGCTTTCACGTGGAACCCCACCTGCTAGCGAAGGAAGAACCGAAGCCAGCTGCTACGCCCGGGAGCCCAACTGCCGGCCGCAGGGGAGGTGGCGAACCGCCCCATGACACACATCGCCTCCGTTTCACGTGAAACCTGTCTGCTCTGCTGTCCCACCGCCGGCATGGCGATGGCAGAGAGGGGGAATGGGGGAGGCGCCTTGGTTTCAGATCGCCGCGGCTGACGCTAAGACACGTCAGCCTTCAGCAGGTTCGCCGACTCCCGACTCCACTTCCGTCGAAACCACGCGAGAGCTACCGGGGCCATGTCCACGCCCCACGGCTCTAACCGCCAGGGCGGCGGCGAAAAAGGCGGGGCTGCGGCCGCGAAATCAAGATGAACACATGAGCCTCCGGCCGGTTCCCCGGGACTCCGTTTGCGTGGAGCCCACGCGATGGCGAAGGGGAGCACCGACATGGCTCGCCTCCGTCGCTGTCGCTGGCCGATTTGGCGTGGTGAAACCCACTGTGGAGAGGGTCGCGTCCAGTTTGCTGACCGCCGTGCACCTGGGTTTCATCTGAAAACTCGCAGGGTCCGAGGAGCTGTTGCTGCGGAAGGGGTCCGAAGCGTCTGGTTGCACGGTTTCACGTGAAACCTAAGTGGTGCTTGGACTTCTGAAGGGGTTCGGCGATGTTTCACGTGAAACCTTAAGCGGCACTTAAGGGTCAGCTGCTACAACGCCAAAAGTTTGGGCCCCGACGCTTCCTTCAAAGCGTGAGGCCCCCAAAAGGATCGGTCGGTGGCTACTGCTTCTCCACCCCGATGATGCCGACGATTCGCTCGAGGTCGTCGACCGTGGCGAACTCGATCGTGATTTTGCCCTTGCTCCGGCCGATGTCTACTTTCACCCGGGTGTCGAAGCGGTCCGACAACTTCTCCGCCAGATCGGCGAGAGCGGGGGCGTGTGGCTTGGCACGCCGCTTCGGCGCCACCGGCTTGGCTGCACCGTCCGCAAGGGCGAGCGTCACCAACTCCTCGGTCGCCCGGACCGAAAGGCCTTCCGCCACAATCTTCGTCGCCAAGTCCTCCTGGGCCGAGGCGTCGTCGAGACCGAGCAACGCCCGCGCATGGCCGGCCGAGAGAACGCCGGCAGCGACGCGGCGTTGGACCTGAGCCGGCAGGTTCAACAGCCGGATGGTGTTCGAGATCTGCGGACGGCTCCGGCCGATCTTGCGCGCAAGCTCGTCGTGAGTCGCACCGAACTCCTCAAGCAGCTGCTGGTACGCGGCCGCCTCTTCGAGCGGATTGAGTTGCGCCCTGTGGATGTTCTCGAGCAGAGCGTCGCGCAGCATGGCGTCATCGCGGGTGTCCCGGATGATCGCAGGGATGTGGTCGCGGCCGATCGACTGGGCGGCGCGCCAGCGTCGCTCACCCATGACGAGTTCGTACTTGTCCGGGCCCATCTCGCGAACCACGATCGGCTGGAGGAAACCGACCTCCTGGATGGAGATCTTCAGCTCCTCCAACATCTCATCGTCGAAGACCTGCCGCGGTTGCTTGGGGTTGGGCACGATCGAGCCGACCGGAATCTCGGCGAAACGAGCACCGGGGACGGGGAACAGCTCGTTCGCCCGTTCGCCGGCGGCCGTCGCCGGCACCGACTGGCTTGGGACTGCTTGTCCCTCAAGGGTTGGCGGCGTGGCCGAAGTGGACGGTGTGGCCGAAGTGGACGGTGTGGATGGGGAGGGGACGGAGGCGGACGAGGGTGTCGAGGCTGGCGACGTCGGGATCAGAGCCCCCAAGCCCCGACCAAGCCCACCCTTAACCCGTGACGCAGCGCTCATCCCCGCACCTCGCTTAGCAAATGACCGGCTTTACCCGCGACCCTCATGCCGAAACCCCAATCTTCGCGCCCCGCTCGGCAATCTCCTGCGCGGCCTCGAAGTAGCTTGTCGCTCCGCGCGAACCAGGATCGTAGGTCATCACGGACTGGCCGTAGCTCGGCGCCTCCGAGACCCGGACGTTGCGCGGTATCACGGCCGTCAACACCTTGTCGCCAAAGTGGTTACGGACATCCTGTTCGACCGCGTCGGCAAGCCGCGTACGGCGGTCGTACATCGTCAGCAAAATGGTGGAGACCTCGAGCTCCGGGTTCAGGTGTGCCTTGACGAGGTTGATGTTGTTCAGAAGCTGGTTCAATCCTTCAAGTGCGTAGTACTCGCACTGGATCGGGATCAACACCTCTTGCGCAGCGACGAGCGCGTTGACCGTCAACAACCCGAGTGAGGGCGGGCAGTCGATGAAGATGTAGTCGTAGTCGCCCGGATAGGCGGAGATCGCGCGCCCCAGACGCGACTCGCGCGCCACCACCGACACCAGCTCGATCTCGGCACCGGCGAGGTCGATGGTCGCCGGGACGCACCATAGGTTCGGGATACCCTCGACAACCTGCGCCACGTCCTCGAGCGGGACGTTGTCGATCAGACAGTCGTAGACATCGGGTACCCCTGCGTGGTGCGGAACGTTGAGCCCAGTCGACGCGTTCCCCTGCGGGTCGAGGTCAATCACGACAACCCGGTTGCCATGCAGGGCGAGGGCCACGGCGAGGTTCACCGTCGTGGTGGTCTTGCCGACACCGCCCTTCTGATTTGCAACACACATGACGCGCGGCCGACTGGGCCGAGGCATGGTCACCTCGCCACTGGGATTCAAAATCTGCACAGCCCGCATAGCTTCCATTGCCAACGGTGGGTCCTCCGAGTCACTTTCCACGGCGACCTCACCCTCGGAAGCACCGTACGTATGGGGTTGGACCACCGGCGCCGGCACCGGAGCCGACGCCTGCGTGGGCTGGGGACGGGGGGAGGGGAGCCTTGGCGAAGCTTGCGGGGACGGCGAAGCCGCAGCGGCGGGTTGGTACCCCGTCGCACCGGGACGTGCCGGGGAGGTGAACTCGACCGCGGGAATCCCACCGCCCGGCACCGCCGCGGAGCCGGGAGATGCGCGATGGCCGGTGGCGTCCGGCTGGTAGGTCGAGGAGACATGCCATGCGCCGCTTGATGTTTCACGTGAAACATCGCCACCGGGCAACCCGGGGGAGCCCATGGTCTGGCCCGAAGAGTCAGAAGAACGCGGAGCGGCGCCGTAGGGACGGGAGCTCGCGTGCGCGCGCGACGCTCCACCATAGACGCTCCTTTGTGGAGTCATACCGTGTTCGTGCACTGTCTCATCCCTGCCCACATCGGTTTGGATGGTTGCGCCGATCGGTCTGTCCCGCTACCTCCAATGCAGCGGAACAGAGTGGCTCTACGATATCGGCGCGTGGCCAGCCTACGGCTGCATGGCGCGCGACGCCACCACGATGGGCCAAGCGTGGCCGTGTGGCCGGGACGAAAACCATCAATCCGGGCAACAGAGCGAGTCGCCCACCGAACGTCACCTGATTGGTTGTCAGGCCACCCCAGCATGGCTTGTCCCCATTCCCCGTAACGCCGGGGTCAGGCTTGACGCCGCCCCCGGCCTGTCTTCCGCTCCGGTCCGCCCGACTTCAGCCCGCCAGCGTTGGGGCCATCGGTCCGTTGACCGCTGGTGTCCTGTCGACCGGCACTGGTGTTCTGCCGACCGGAGCCAACGTTCTGTCGACCGGCACCGAAGTTCTGTCGAGCGGCACCGGCGTCCTGTCGAGCGGCACCGGCAGGGGCGGCCTGGCGACCACCCGCGTTCTGAGCGCCGCCGGACCGCGCCGCCGAGCCGGAAGCCCCACCCGACCGCGACCCCGACCCAGAACCGCCACCGGACCGCGACCCGGAGCCCGAACCCGAAGCCTTGCCCGCAACCAGCCGCTCGTGCACCACCTCGACAACGGTCGTCGGCGGGTCGATCAGCTCCACACCGCAGAGCCGGATCGCCGCTCGCCCGCCCCCGAGCCGGCGCAACACGTCGTGATGCTCCTCGACCTCGGCTGCGGCCGAGGCTCCCTTCATCGCCAGCATCCGCCCGCCGATGTCGGCGAGCGGAAGGCACCAGCGGGCCAGCCTGTTCAGGGGTGCCACCGCGCGGGCGGTGACCACCGCGGCGTGCAGCCGCCCGGCCTGTTCCTCGGCGCGCCCGCGCACCACAGTGACCTGCTCACCCAGCCCAAGCGAGGCAACCGCCGAGTCCAGGAATGCGGTCCGTCGTGCCAGCGGCTCAACCAGGATGACCGAAATATCCGGTCTTGCCACCGCCAGCACGATACCGGGAAGTCCGGCACCGGAGCCCACGTCTATCACCGTGGCGCCCTCGGAAATCAATTCGCCGACGACGGCGCAGTTCAGCAGGTGCCTGTCCCAAAGCCTGGGCGCCTCACGGGGACCGATCAACCCGCGGATCACACCATCGGTCTCGAGCAGGGACGCGTACTCAATGGCAAGGCCGAGACGATCTCCGAAGACCGTCTCGGCCACCGCCGGTACCACGGCTGACATCAGGCGGGTCGGACAACGATACGCCGGTTGGGCTCGACGCCCTCGGACTCGCTTTCCACACCGTCGCTCGCGTTGACGACATCGTGCACGCACTTGCGCTCGAAAGCGGACATCGGCTCGAGTCGTACAGGTTCCCCGTGCTGCTTGACCTTTTCCACCGCGTTGCGGGCGACCGCCGCGAGCTCTTTGCGCCGCTGCTCGCGATAGCCGCCGACGTCCAGCAGGAGCCGGCTGGGATCACCGGTCTGCTTGAAGATGGCCAGCCGGGTCAGCTCCTGCAGCGCTTCCAGGGTGGCGCCGCGCGGGCCGATCAGGTGCTGGAGTTTGTTGCCGACCACCTCGACGACCGGGCGGCCAGCGGAGACAAGCTCATCGATGTCTCCGTCCGCGTCGAGGATGTCGAGTAGGCCCTCTATGTAGTCCGCCGCTACCTCGCTCTGCCGGAACAGGTCGGCGTCGGATAGCTGCTTGCGCTTCGGTTCGTCGACCTCGTCCTCGGAGACGGCTCCCTCTTCCTCTTCCTGCGAGACGGCGACATCATCGGAAAGCTCGGTGAGCTCGGTGAGCTCGGTCTGTTCGGTCACATTGGACTCCGGTGGTGTTGCGATGAACAAAGATCAGCCGACGTTCTTCTTGACGGTCTTCCGCTTGGCGCTCGTCGTGGACTTGGCCCCCGCAGCCGACTTTGTCCCCGTCGTTGCCTTCTTGGCCTGAGCCTGCGGCTGGGCAGCCGGCTTGGCGTCGGACGCGGCCGCCTTGCCATCTGACGCTGCCGGCCTGGCGTCGGGCGCGACCGCCTTGGCGGCGCCCGCCTTGGGGTTGGTGGGCTTGGCTCCGACCTTGGGCGCGAGCGCCTTGGCGACCTCGGGGTCGAGGGGGGCCTTGGGCTCGGGGGCACCTGCGGCGCGGGGCGGCGGGTACTTCTTGAGCACCCACATCTGCTGACCGAGCGAGAAGATGTTGGTCGTGGTCCAGTAGATGATCAAGCCGAGAGGGAAGGCGACGGCGGAAATGATCAGCGTGGCCGGGATGCCGTAGAGCATCAGGCGCTGCATCATCTTCTGGGTCGGGTCTTCGGACCAGCCGGTCTTGAGAATCATCTGGCGGCTGGTGAGGTAGGTCGTCGCGATCATGACGAGGCCGAGGATGCCGCAGAGCACCGCGGCCGTTCCGCCCTGGTTGAACTGCGCCGAGATCGAGACGCCGAAAAGCTTCGCGTCGACCGCACTGTTGAACTGCTCCCAGGACCAGCCGTAAAGCGGGTCGTTGCCCTCCTTGAGCCGCCGGATGATGTGGAAGACGCCCAGGAACACTGGCATCTGCAGCAGCAGGGGGAGGCAGCCCATCAGCGGGTTGGCCTTGTTTTCCCGGTACAGGTTCATCATCTCGTGCTGGAGCGTCTCGCGATCGCCCTTGTGCTTCTCCTGCAACGCCTTGAGCTGCGGTTGCAGCGCCTGCATCGCGCGCTGGGAGCGGATCTGCTTGACGAACAGCGGGAAGATGATGATCCGGACCGTGATCACCAGGAACACGATGGCCAGGATCCAGTCCCAGTTCGTGCCGAGCCAGCTGGCCGTAAGGCCGATCTTGTCCCACAGCGCATGCCACATGAGCATGATCCACGAGAGGCCCCAGTAGATCGGCTCCATCAATCCGAGTCCCATTAGGGTGTAGCTCCAGTCGCGTCGGTGCGGGTGCCGGGCACAGGGTCGTACCCGCCGGGGTGGAAGGGATGACAGCGCCCGATCCGCCTGACCGCCAGCCAGATCCCTCGCAGGGCACCGTGCACCGCGATCGCCTCCAGCGCGTATGCACTACAGGACGGGTAGAACCGGCAGCGGGCCGGGAGGCCCGGGCTTATCCAACGACGGTACGCGATGATGGGAAGACTCAACGCACGACCGGCCAGAGTCGTGGGCTTACGCACGTTGCCATTCATCGCCGTTCCTTTGGCTTCAAGGCGCCATCGAGCGCCTTATCAAGATCAAGGGCCATTTGGGGGTACCCGATCAAGCTTGCCTCGGCCATGGCCCTGACCACCACCACACTCCCTGGCGGGAGCAGGTGGAGTCGTTCGGCGACCAGGTGGCGCAGGCGGCGCTTGACCTTGTTGCGCTCCACCGCACCGCCGACCGCCTTGGAGACGATGAAGCCCGCCTTGGCCGGCTCAGCGACACCGGTCTCGGCGGGCAGGGTGACGTGCACCACGACGCTGCCCCGGCTGGAGCGCCGACCGCGGCGCACGGTGTGAGCGAAGTCCTTGCTCCGCCTAAGCCGATGCGCCGCTGGCAGCATTTCGCATCCTCTGGGGTTAGACCGCCAGGCGGTCGCGGCCCTTGCGGCGGCGCGCCGACAGCACCGCACGCCCGGCACGGGTGCGCATGCGCAGCCGGAAGCCGTGGGTCTTAGCACGCCGGCGGTTGTTCGGCTGATACGTGCGCTTGCTCACGTCAGGTCTCCTGGGGTTCGGGTAACTTGCTCAGGGTCGCGCAGCCACCCTAGCAGGGTCGGCTCGGGACAACCGGTCCAGCCTACACTCCGTCGTCGATGTGTGCCAAAATCGGCTGTCGCACGTTTTGGCCGCTCACGCTGCGTCACCCTGTGGACAACTCTGGACCCCTGTGGATAACCCTGTTAACGTGCCGTGGTGCCGGATCTGTGGGGGACTCCAGTAATTGTGGCGGCTGCCGCAAAACCGCGCATAGCCGTGGCTCGTTGGCACAAAAAAGGTGGGCACGCGCCGTCGGACGGCAACCGCGTCTCTCCAAGCTGCGATCACGGCCTGTGGATAACCTGTGGAGAACTCCCCAAAAGCCGGGGATAACCAGGGTTTTGAGGCCGGGGTTCACCACGGACAGTGAGCATATCGTGATAGCGCGGAGCGACTCGCACTGAAGGGCTGATGACCACCATGATCGGACGTTGTGGGCCAACAGGGGAGCCCCGTGCCAACGATCATGCATTCCGCGAGGCAGCGGGCGGCGAAGAGCGATGACGGACCTTGAGGCCATCTGGCAGGCCGCCACCGACGAGCTGCACGACGAGATCGTTTCGCCGCAGCAGAAGGCCTACCTGCGCCTGACCCGCCTGCGCGCCATCGTCGAGGACACCGCGCTGCTCAGCGTGCCCAACGCACAGGTCCGGGAGATCATCGAGCAGCGGCTGCGCCCCGCGATCACCGAGGCGCTCTCCCGCGTGTTGGGCAGGTCGTTACAGGTCGTGGCGACGGTCCGGCCACCGGAGGAGGCGCCGGCCTCACCGGCACCTGTCCAACCTTCCTTGCTCGTCGCGCCATCTCGCGGGTACCCCCCGCAAATGGTTGAAGACGAGAACGCTCTCTTCGCCGTCCCCGCACCACGTTCGGCCGAACCCTCGCCCCGGCCGAGTCCCGAGCCTGCCGCGCACGTCAGCCGGGTGCTCGACCGCCCGCCGCGGCCAAGCGATCCGTTGCCTGATGCGCAGCTGCCCAGCGTGCACCCGATCCCCGGGCGGCAGCCGACGCCGATGCCCCAGGTCGACACCTCCGGCCCGAAGCTCAACCCCAAGTACCGCTTCGAGACGTTCGTCATCGGCTCGTCCAACCGCTTCGCGCACGCGGCCGCGGTCGCGGTCGCCGAGTCGCCGGCCAAGGCATACAACCCGCTGTTCATCTACGGCGGTTCAGGGCTGGGCAAGACCCACCTGCTGCATGCCATCGGGCATTACGCCAAGGAGCTTGGGCACGCGCAGCGGGTGCGCTACGTCTCCACCGAGGAGTTCACCAACGACTACATCAACTCGGTGCGGGACAACCGGGGGCACGACTTCCAGCGCCGCCATCGCGAGGTGGACATCCTTCTCATCGACGACATCCAATTCCTTGAGAAGAAGGAGCGCACGCAGGAGGAGTTCTTCCACACCTTCAACACACTGCACAACGCCAACAAGCAGATCGTGATCTCGTCGGACCGCTCGCCCAAGGCACTGGCCACATTGGAGGATCGCCTGCGCACCCGCTTCGAGTGGGGGCTGCTCGCCGACATCCAGCCGCCCGACCTGGAGACCCGCATCGCGATCCTGCAGAAGAAGGCCGCGCAGGAGCGCCTGCACGCCCCGGGCGAGGTGCTGGAGTTCATCGCGTCGAAGGTCTCGAACTCCATCCGCGAGCTCGAGGGTGCCCTCATTCGGGTGACGGCGTATGCCAACCTGTCGCGCTCGGCGGTGACCCTGCCGATCGCGGAGGACGTGCTGCGCGACTTCATCCCCGACGACGAGGCGCCCGAGATCACCGCGGAGCAGATCATGAGCTCGACGTCGGACTACTTCGGGGTGAGCCTGGAGGACCTGCGCGGGCACTCGCGCTCGCGGGTGCTGGTCAACGCGCGGCAGGTGGCGATGTACCTGTGCCGGGAGCTGACCGACCTGAGCCTGCCCAGGATCGGGCAGGCTTTCGGCGGTCGCGATCACACGACTGTGATGCACGCGGATCGGAAGATCCGCCAGCAGATGGCGGAACGGCGATCCCTGTACAACCAGATCGCCGAACTCACCAACCGCATCAAGCAGAACTAGGACCTGCTCCATCCGGTGCCGAGCTGACGGACGGACGATGGGTCCAGGCGTGGTCCCTGGGCAGTTGCGGTGCGCTGGCCCGTAGTTTGGCCGGCGCCTTGGACATCTGTGACTTCACCGTCCCGACGGTGACACCTAGCAGCTCCGCGGTGTCCCCTTCGGTCAGATCCTCGAAGAAGCGCAGGACTATGACCGCGTCGGTCCATGCAGCATTAAGGGGGTTCACGGTCCCGAATGGTTGTCCACAGGCTTCGGTGGATAACCCGGTGGATTTCCTGTGGACGGCCTGTGGACGAGTGTGGACAGAAAAAAGCAAAAAAATCTTGCTGTGGAAAAGGTGTGGACAACCGCCCAAGATCGGTGGACAACGTTCCATGATCCGTGGATAGCCTTGTGGGAAACGCGATCCGGAGTTACCCACATTTTGGGGATAACCCTTGGGGATTACCGGTGGATAACCTGTGGACAGCAGTGGACAACCTGTGGGGTGTGGAAAACCGGGGTGGTTTTCCACGGTCTGGTCCACAGCTAGTCCACAGCCCTGAACCCCCATTGAGCAGTGAAAACCGTGGTTATCCCCAGTATCCACAGCACCTATGAAGAACATGGGTTTTATCTCTAATTGAAGAGAACAAACAAAATCACCTGGGCTCGATCTGTGGACGGGATCCTGGACAAACGAGATCGTCCCCGGGGCATATGGTTTCTAGCGATAGCGAACAGCTGGGAGGGTCACAATGAAGTTTCGGGTGGAGCGGGACGCACTGGCCGATGCGGTCGCGTGGACGGCAAAAAGCCTGCCGAGCAGGCCGTCGGTGCCGGTGCTGGCCGGCGCGATGCTTCGGGTGACCGATGGGCGGCTGCACGTCTCCGGCTTCGACTACGAGGTGTCCAACCAGGTGGATGTCGACGTGCAGGCCGACGCCGATGGGGCGACGCTCGTCTCCGGCCGCCTGCTCGCTGAGATCACCAAGGCGCTCCCGGCCAAGCCGGTGGAGATCGCCGCGGTCGGCTCGCACCTGGAGCTGGTGTGCGGCAGCGCGCGCTTCACCCTGCCGACGATGCCGGTGGAGGATTACCCGAGCCTGCCCGAGCTTCCGGCAAGCGCCGGACGCGTCGAGGCGGCGCTGTTCGCCACGGCCGTGTCCCAGGTGGCGATGGCGGCGGGTCGCGATGAGACGCTGCCGATGATGACCGGCGTGCGGGTCGAGCTGACCGGTGACACCCTGGCCCTGCTCGCCACCGACCGTTACCGCCTGGCCGTTCGCGAGATCACGTGGTCGCCGGACGACCCGGCGATCGAGGTCAACGCCCTGGTCCCCGCGCGCACCCTGGCTGACACGGCCAAGACTCTCGGCCCGCTGGGCGGGGAGGTCACCATCGCCCTGGCCAGCAGCGGCGGCGCGGGCGAGGGCATGATCGGTTTCGTGGGCGGGACCCGGCGCACCACCAGCCGCCTGCTCGACGGCCAGTCTTACCCGCCGGTCCGCTCGCTGTTCGCGGCGAGCTACTCCTCGGAGGCGCGGGTGGCGGTGCCGGCCCTGGCCGAGGTCGTCAAGCGCGTGTCCCTGGTGGCCGAGAAGGCGACGCCGGTGCGGCTGAGCTTCAGCGAGGACGGCCTGGTGGTCGAGGCGGGCGGCACGGAGGAGGCCCGCGCGAGCGAGGCGATGGAGGCCCAGTTCGGCGGCGAGTCCATGACGGTGGCGTTCAACCCGCAGTACCTCATCGAGGGCCTGGGCGCTCTCAATGCTCCCACCGCGGTCTTTTCGTTCAATGACCCGTTTAAGCCTGCGGTGATCACTCCGGCGGGTGAGGATGGTTCAGTGACACCGGGCTTCCGGTACCTGATCATGCCCATACGCGTCGGAAGGTAGGCTCATGCAAATCGGACTGATCGGTCTCGGCAAGATGGGCGGCAACATGCGTGACCGCCTTCGGGTGGCCGGCCACGAGGTCGTCGGCTACGACCGCCACCCGGAGCTTTCCGACGCCGCCGACCTGGCCGACATGGTGCGCAAGCTTGCGCCGCCGCGCGTGGTGTGGACGATGGTCCCGGCGGGCGAGATCACCGAACGCACCATCGACGACCTGATCCCGCTGCTTTCCCCGGGCGATGTCATCATCGACGGCGGCAACGCGCGCTTCAGCGAGGACGGCCCCCGCGCCGCCCGCCTTGCCGAGCACAGCATCGGCTACATGGACGTTGGGGTCTCCGGTGGCATCTGGGGTCGGGAGAACGGCTACGCGCTGATGGTCGGCGGCTCGGATGAGGATGTCGCCAAGGCAATGCCCATCTTCGAGGCGCTCAAGCCGGAGGGCGAGTTCGGGTTCGTGCACGCGGGCGGGGTCGGCGCCGGGCACTACGCCAAGATGGTGCACAACGGCATCGAGTACGCCCTGATGCACGCCTACGCCGAAGGCTATGAGCTGCTGGAGAAGGCTGAGGTCGTCACCAACGTGCCGGGCGTCTTCAAGTCGTGGCGCAAGGGCACAGTTGTGCGCTCGTGGCTGCTCGACCTGCTCGACCTGGCGCTGGAGGAGGACCCGCACCTGGACTCGCTCAAGGGCTACGCCGAGGACACGGGCGAGGGGCGCTGGACGGTGGAGGAGGCGATCCGCCTTGCCGTGCCGATGAACGTCATCGCCGCCTCGCTGTTCGCCCGGTTCGCCTCGCGGCAGGAGGACTCCCCGGCGATGAAGGCGGTCGCCGCGCTGCGCAACCAGTTCGGCGGCCACACGGTCAGACAGTAACGATGAAGCATGCATGTCCGTCGGCTCGAACTCGTGGATGTGCGGTCCTATGAGCGAGTCGCGGTCGACCTCCCGCAGGGTTCGAGCGTCCTCATAGGACCCAACGGCGTGGGCAAGACCAACCTGGTGGAGGCACTGGGATATATCGCCACACTGGCGAGCCATCGCGTTTCCACCGACGCTCCGATGATCAGGGTGGGCGCGGACCGGGCCATAATCCGGTGCGAGGTGGTGCACGACGGACGTGAGCTGCTGGTAGAGCTGGAAATCGTTGCGGGCAAAGCAAATAGGGCTCGCCTTGGGCGGTCGCCGGCCCGGCGGGCACGCGACATCCTGGGTGCGTTGCGGCTGGTGCTTTTCGCCCCCGAGGATCTGGCGCTGGTGCGCGGCGAGCCGGAGCAGAGGCGGCGCTTCATCGACGACCTGCTGGTGGCGCGCCAGCCGCGCCTGGCCGGGGTGCGCGCCGACTACGAGCGGGTCCTCAAGCAGCGCAACGCTTTGCTGCGCACGGCCTACCTGGCGCGCAAGGTGGGCGGGGGGAAGAGTGATCTGTCCACACTGGAGGTCTGGGACCATCACCTGGCCGAGCACGGCGCGAAGCTGCTGCGCGCCCGGCTCGGCCTTGCCGACACCATCGCACCCCATCTTGAGGAGGCGTACCGGCTCGTCAGCGCGGGGCAGGGCAAGGCGGCGATGGAGTACCGCGCCACCACCGGCCCGCAGGAGCTGGCCGAGGCGCTCCAGGCGGCGCGGGCTGAGGAGGTCGCCCGTGGCACCACCCTGGTCGGCCCGCACCGCGACGACCTGCTGCTGCGACTGGGCGACCTGCCAGTGAAGGGGTACGCCAGCCACGGCGAGTCGTGGTCGTTTGCCCTGGCGCTGCGGTTGGCCTCGTACACCCTCCTGCGTTCCGAAGGGATCGAGCCTGTGCTGGTACTCGATGATGTCTTTGCCGAACTTGACACCGGGCGCCGGGAGAGGCTTGCTGATCTGGTGAAGGACGCTGCCCAAGTGCTGATCACGTGTGCGGTGGAGGCTGATGTGCCGCAATCCCTTCGCGGTGCTCGTTTTACCGTCCGCCCGGGGGAGGTGGAGCGTGTCTGAGGAACCGACAGGTCCGGAGCTGGCGCGGGCCGCGCTCGAGGCGGCGCTGCGCAAACGCGTCATGCGGCCGCCGGCCACCCGCCGGGAGGGCGAGCCGCCCCGCAAGC
>Ga0075421_100001304_pt1 | contig 28827 bp, 28 predicted proteins | sample SoiMetdeltSBSDD5_FD_75292 | JGI IMG/M metagenome (GOLD analysis project Ga0075421, IMG submission 75292) | Bulk soil microbial communities from a Populus tree surrounding site in Tennessee, USA - Soil MetaG P. deltoides SBSDD5 | ecosystem: Environmental > Terrestrial > Soil > Tree plantation... | reverse complement strand
CGGGGCGACCTCGACCGCTTCCTGCTCTTCGTCGGCCGCGACTACCTCGGCGTCGACCCGCAGACGGTCACGCCGGAGCAGGTCGAGCCCGCCGCCGTGCGCGCCTTCCTCGGCGCGCTGACGAGGGAAGGGCTCGGCAAGAAGAGCCAGGGCCGCGCCCTCGCCGCCGTGCGCGGCCTCTTCCGCTGGGCGGTGCGCGAGGGGGTGCTCGCCGCCTCGCCGGCGTCGCCCGTGCGCACGCCGAAGGTGCCGCAGCGGCTGCCGCGCCACCTCCGCCCCGCCGAGGTGGAAGCCGTGCTCGAGGCGGCGGGCGAGCCCTCGAGCCCCGGCGACGACGGCCGGCTCGCCCTGCGCGACCGCGCCCTCATCGAGCTGCTCTACGCGAGCGGGCTGCGCGTCGGCGAGCTCGTCTCGCTCGACTGGCGCGACCTCGACCTCACGGCGCGGGTGCTGCGCGTGATGGGCAAGGGCGGCAAGGAGCGCATGGTGCCCTTCGGCGTCCCCGCCGCCGCCGCCCTCCGCGCCTGGCTCGCCGCCTGGGAGGACGTGCGCTCCGCCGCGGCCGCCGCCGAGGAGGAGCCGGTGTTCCTCAACGCGCGCGGCGGCCGGCTCAGCGACCGCTCCGTGCGCCGCGTGGTCGACCGCTGCGTCCAGCGGGCGGCGCTCGCGAGCGGCGTGCACCCGCACACGCTGCGCCACAGCTTCGCCACGCACCTGCTCGAGGCGGGGGCCGACCTGCGCGCCATCCAGGAGCTGCTCGGGCACGCCTCGCTGTCGACGACGCAGAAATACACCCACGTCGAAGTCGACCGGCTGCTCGCCGTCTATCGTCAGGCGCACCCGCGGGCGAAGGCCTGAGGGTCCGCCCCCGCGCGCGTGGCGCGCTGCCGCCACCCACCCGACCCCCTCGCCTGGGTTGGTCTGCCACCCCGCTCTCCCCAACCCCCCCCGCGCGCACAGCGCGCTGCCGCCCACCCGCCCGACCCCCTCCCTGGGTTGCTCTGCCACCCCTCGCTCCCCAACCCCTCTCTCCCCTCGCCGGGGAGAGAGGGGCCCGGACTTCGATCCCCTTCGCCGGAGGGAGGGGCTCGATCGGGCCAGCAACCGCGAGAAGGGGCCTTCGTGACGCTGCTACGCTTCCCAGAACCAATAGCGAGCCACTCGATCGCCACTCTCCCGGCCGCCGCGCCCGGCGCCGCCTCCGGCGGCAGCGAAGGGATCCACCCGCCCCCCGGCGGGCTGCGGCTCCTCATCGTCATCCCGGCGCTCAACGAGGAGGCGAGCATCGGCCAGACGATCGAGCGGTGCCTGGCCGCGCGCGCCGAGATCGTCGCCGGCTCGCCGGTCACGGCGGTCGATGTGACGGTGGTGAGCGACGGCTCGACGGACGGCACGGTGGAGATCGCCTCCCGCTACACCGGCGAGGTCGAGCTCATCGTCTTCCCTCAGAACCGCGGCTACGGCGCCGCCATCCAGGAGGCGTGGCGGCGGTCGGACTGCGAGCTGGTCGCGTTCCTCGACGCCGACGGCACCTGCGACCCGCGGATCTTCGCCCGGCTCTGCCGCACGCTCGTCGACGAAGGAGCCGCCGTCGTCCTCGGCAGCCGCGTCGGCGAGGGCACCCGCATGCCTTTGGTGCGGCGCCTCGGCAACTGGGTCTTCGCCATCATGCTCACCGTTTTTTCCGAGCAACGGGTCCGCGACAGCGCCAGCGGCATGCGCGTGCTGCGGCGAGACGCCCTGCCGCGGCTGATGCCGCTCCCCGACGGCATGCACTTCACGCCGGCGATGAGCGCCCGCGCCCTGCTCTCCGGCGACCTGCGCATCGTCGAGGTGGCGATGCCCTACAGCGAGCGCGCGGGCCAGTCGAAGCTCAAGGTCTTTCGCGACGGCTTGCGCTTCCTCGACGTGATCCTGCGGGAGACCTTGCGCCACCGGCCGTCGCGTCTCCTCGGGCTCGGCGGGGCCGTCTGCCTGGTCTCCGCGGTCGGCCTCATGATCGAGCCGACGCTCTACTACGTCCGGCACCGCTCGTTGCTCGAGTGGATGATCTACAGGTTCGTCGTCAGCGACCTCGCAGGCACGCTGGCGGCCCTCCTCTTCTGCGGCGGCTACCTGGCGGACCGCATCGTGCGCGTCACCCTCGCCCCGTCGCCGCCGCGGCGCACCTGGCTCGACCGGCTCTTCGAGAGCCCGCTCTTCTTCGGCCTCCCCGCGGCCCTCGTGATCGGCGGCGGGCTGCTCGTCCTGCCGAGCTTCCTCGAGCTCGTCGAAACCGCCCACACCGCCGAGCACTGGTCGCGCTTCATCGTCATGTCGGGCTGCTTCTCGGTGGCGTTCCTCCTCGTCGTCACCCGCCTGGTGGTGCTCACCATCGACCTCGTCGCCGAGCGAGTCGCCTACCTCGCCGCGCTCGCCACCCGCGACGGGGGCTGAGCCGAGATCGGGGCGCAGCGAGTGACCGAAGCGCTCTTCGAGCTCAGCGAGGAGTACGACGCGATGCTCGCCGAGGGGCTTCGGCTCTCCGGCGAAGGCAAGGTCTACTTCATGTCGGGCCGGCTCGACTGCATGTTCCGCAACTTGCCCCCGGGCTGGCGACCGCGCCGCGTCCTCGACTTCGGCTGCGGCATTGGCGACACCGCCGCCGCGCTGGCCGCGCGCCTGCCCGGTGCCGACGTGGTGGGGGTAGACCTCGCGCGGCCGGCTCTCGCGCACGCGCGCGGTGCGCACCCGACCGCGTCTTTCGCCCACCTCGACGAGCTGCCGGGGCTCCCACCCTTCGACCTCTGCTACGTCAACGGCGTGTTCCACCACATCGATCCGTCGCGGCGTGGCGAGGCGCTCGCCACCATCCACCGCGCATTGCGACCCGGCGGCTATCTCGCCCTCTTCGAGAACAACGCCTGGAACCCTGGGGCCCGCATGGTGATGCGGCGGATCCCCTTCGACCGCGAAGCCACGCCGATGCGTCCCGGCGAGGCCCGCAAGCTCGTGACGGCCGCCGGCTTCGGTCCGCGGGTGACCGTGCGTTCGCTCTTCTACTTCCCCCGCCCCCTCGCCTGGCTGCGTCCGCTCGAGCGGCCGCTCGCGACGCTGCCGCTGGGCGCCCAGTTCATGGTCCTCGCAGCGGCAGGCGAAGCGGCGGTGGCGGCTGCGGGCGCCTGAGCACGCCGTCACCCATCACTCCACGCTGACGTGTACCAGGCGTCCCTCTCCTACCCGAGCGAGATCGTCCCGATCCTCGAGCTGGCGCTGACGCTGGTCGCCGCGCTGCTCGTGCTCTGTCGGCCGCGGCGCCTCGACGGGCCCCTGCGCGCCGTCTGGCGGCGGCTCGCCAGGCTCGGGCCGCGGCGCGCGGTTCTGACGAGCGCGACGTTCGGTCTGCTGGCGAGCGCCGCCAGCATGACCTGGCTCGGGTCACCGGTCCCGCGCGTTTCCGACGAGCTTGGCTACCTGCTCGTCGCCGACACTTTCGCCCACGGTCGCCTCACGAATCCGACGCCACGGGTGCCGGAGGCCTTCGAAGCCGTACACGTGGTGGTGCGGCCGAGCTACAGCTCGAAGTACCCGCCCGGGCCGGCGGTGCTTCTTGCGGTGGGACAGCGGCTCGGGCACCCGGCGATCGGAATCTGCCTCGGCGCGGCACTCCTCGCCGCCGCCTCCTGCTGGTTCCTCCAGGGCTGGGTGCCGGCGCCGTGGCCCCTCGTCGGGAGCGTGCTCCTCGCCCTGCGCGTCGGCGTCGGCAGCTACTGGGGGCAGTCCTACTGGGGGGGGGTGGCGGCGGCGGTGGGCGGACTGCTCGTGTACGGCGCGCTGCCGCGGCTCCGGAGGCGCAACGGCAGCGCGGGCCGCCTGGCGTGGGGCCCACTCGCGATCGGCGTCCTACTGCTCGCCACGAGCCGGCCCTTCGAGGGTGCGCTCGCGGTGCTACCCGCGGCAGTGGTGATTGGTGCCGCGCTCCTCCGTCACTGGCGACACTGGTTTCACGGGCGACCGAGGCGCAGGGAGGTCGTGGCGCTCGCGCTTGCGCTGGTGGCCGCCGGCGCAATCATCGGCGCCTACAACCGGGCCGTGACCGGCAACCCGCTACGCATGCCCTACCAGCTCCACGTCGTCACCTACGGCGTCGACGCGATGAGCCCCTACTTCGCACCGCCGCCACCGGTGCCCTACTCGTCGCACGTGCTCCGAGCCCACCTCGCGAAGGACTTCCCCCGCCCGCAAACCTGGCAGGAGGCCCTCGCCAAGGGCGCCGGCGACTTCGCCCGGATGATCTATTTCGTCTGCGGCCTGCCGCTGATGATCTTCGCGGTGCTCGCCCTGCGGGGCCTGGCGCGCGATCGGCGGCTGACGCGCTGGAAGCTCTTCGCGCTCCTCTGCAGCCTGCTGCCGGCGCTGCTGCACACGGTGACCGCCTGGTGGTCGCCCCACTACAGCGCGGCCGCCACCGGGCCCCTCTTGCTCCTCGCAGTGCTCGGCATGCGTGAGGCCTCGGCCGTGCGCTGGCGCGGGCGCCGACTCGGGCCCTGGCTCGCCGCGGGCGCGCTGCTCGTGCGGGTGCCGATGACGATCCTCGAGCTCCCCGCGTTCCGCCCCGATCCCGGGGACTCGAGCCGCTTCGTGCAGGAGCTCCAGCGCGACTTCGCCTCCCGCGGCGAACGTGCCGTCGTCGTCGTCGACGACCGCCTGCGTGCCGTCGAGGAGTGGGTCTACAACCGCGCCGACCTCGAGCGGGCGCCGGTGCTCTGGATCCAGGATCTCGGCCCCGGCGTCACCGCGCGGGTGGCCGCGGCGTACGCCCCGCGGCGTGTCTACCGTCTCGTCCCCGACGAGGACGGCGGCTGGCCGCGCCTCATTCCTGCGCGCCAGGAGGCGCCGCGCTGAGGTCGTTGCCCTCGGAGCGCCGGCGCGTGAGCGGGTAGACGAGCTGTCCCACGTACCCCTCCGGCACCGGGCTCCCGGGGATGCCGTACGCCTCCGGCCACGACTCGCCGGGCAGGTGGAAGGTGCCCAGCAGCTTGTCGATCACCGGCAGGTGCACGGCGTAGTTCTTGTCGTGCACCGCCGCGCTGTGGTGCCAGTGGTGGTACTGCGGAGTGGCGATCAGGTAGCGCAACGGCCCGAAGCGGAATCGCAGGTTGGAGTGGATGAAGACGGCGTGGAACGACGCCCAGGTCAGGTAGGCGTAGATCGCGCGGCTGTCGAAGCCGAGCACGTAGAGCGGGATGAACGCGAAGGCGCGGGTGACCACGATGTCGACGACGTGGAGGCGCGAGCCCGCGAGCCAGTCGAGCTGCTCGCTCGAGTGGTGGATGGCGTGGAATCGCCAGAGCCAAGGCACCTCATGGAAAAGCCGGTGCGCCACGTAGGCGAGCAGGTCGGCGGTGAACATCGCCTCGAAGAACTGCAACCAGAGCGGCTGCGCCGCGACCGCCGCCTGAAAGCGATCGCTGATCGCCCAGCGGAAGAACCAGGCCGCCGGCAGCATGGTGAGGAAGACGGTCACCTGCACCATCAGGTGGCTGACGCCGAAGTGGGCGAGGTCCGTGCGCCAGCCGGGACGGAAGATCCGCTGGCGGACGCGTGCGAAGAGGCGCTCGAGGGGCACGAAGAGGAGCGCGAGGAAGAACAGCGAGAGCAGGAACCAGTCGAGAGCCACGTACGGCGCCGGCTCGATCGACGGCGGCACCGCCACGCGCGAGCCTCCGAGGAGCATCGCCAGGGCCGAGAGCCCAGCCCCGAGCAGACCACGCGACTTCCGACGCGCCACGGCGAGACTGACGAGGCCGAGAACGAGGCCCGCGACGAGCACGCCGTCGAGGAGGAGCCGGAGCAGCCCCATCGGGTAGACCGCGCGCAGATTCGGGGTGCTCAGGAGGTGTGGATAGCGAAGCGCAACCACGCCGCCCAGCCCAAGCCAGCCGAGGAAGACCGAGAGCACACCGGTGAGCTTGCCGCCGCGGTGCCGGAACTCCGCGCGAGCCGTCCTCGGCGTTGGCTCTTCGACGGGTTCGACCATCCTCAGGCTCCGGACCTCGGGCGGCGGCGCGCTCGCCGGCCGAAACCTCGTACGACGCGCTCCAGGCGCGGGAACAGGCGGATGCGGTCGAGCATGGGATTCATCCAGCCGCTCGTCACACAGTAGCCGCCGTCGTAGCTGCGGTGGTGGACCGCATGCGCCTCGGGGGAGAGGATCAGCCGGCGGCGCTGCAGCCAGCGCACCCAACCGGAAACGTCGCTGCTGTGCGCCCACTTGTGGAAGAGGTTGGTGCCCAGCGAGCCGACCGCCAGACCGAGGAGGGTCGCCTGCACGAGCAGCGCGACGGAGCCGTGCGGCGCCCAACTCCTCACCAACCACAGCAGGGGGATCAGGCTGATGTAGTTGCTCCCGTCCTGCTCGAGCAGCCCGAAACGCGTGATCTCCTGCGGACGGAGATGGTGGTCGCGGAACGGCCGAATGAGGCGGCGGCCGATGATCGGAGTCTCCTCGCCGAAGAAGGTGTCGCAGAACCAGTGCACCGTGCCCGAGAGCAGGTCGGCGAGCAGATAGCCGACGAGGCTGCCGACGACGAGGGTCACCGCGCCGGAGGCCGACCGAATCGACGCGACCAATCGCACCGCGAGCGCGGCGCTGAGCCCGGCGGCAGCCACCAGGCCCACTGCCTTGACGACGCCGAGCAGCGCCGACTGGCGAGCGCTCGTCGGCGGCGCATCGGCGACCGTGGCTCGGGCTGCGGCGTCGGTCGACTCCATACGGCGTTGGCTGCGGGGCGCAGACCTCAGTCTAGCCCCCGCAGCCCACCTGAGGCCCGGTGCTAACATCCCGCGCCCATGGCCGCGAAGGCCCCTCAACTGCGCTCGACGACCGTGCTCCTCGTGCGGCGCGACGGGCGCGTGTGCATGGGGAGCGATGGGCAGGTGACGCTCGGCGACGCCGTGGTCAAGCGTTCGGCCTCCAAGGTCAAGCGCACGTCTCGCGGCAAGGTGCTCGTCGGGTTCGCCGGCGGCGGCGCCGACGCGCTGGCGCTCTTCACGCGCTTCGAGGCGAAGCTCGAGGAGCACCACGGCAATCTCGAGCGATCGGTCGTCGAGCTGGCGAAGGACTGGCGCACCGATCGCATGCTCCGCCAGCTCCAGGCGATGATGATCGTCGCCGACAGCGACCAGGCCTTCCTCGTCTCGGGCAACGGCGACCTCATCCAGCCCGACGAGACCGGGTTGCTCGCCGTCGGCTCGGGCGGCAACTACGCGCTCGCCGCGGCGCGCGCTCTCTTGCGAAACACGTCGTTGACCGCAGCCGAGATCGCCCGTGAGGCGCTGCTCATAGCCGCCGAGATCTGCATCTACAGCAACGACCACCTCACGCTCGAGGAGCTGGCATGACCACCGCGGGTGGAACGCTGGGGCGGGCGGGGGCGCACCCTGCCCCTGGAGAGGCAGGGGGTCGGGGAGACGTGGTCCCCGGCTGGCTCGAGCAGCTCACGCCGCGCCAGATCGTCGCCGAGCTCGACCGCTACGTGGTCGGCCAGCACGCGGCGAAGAAGGCGGTGGCGATCGCGCTGCGCAACCGCTGGCGTCGCCAGCGGCTGGACCCGGTCATGGCGGACGAGGTCTACCCCAAGAACATCCTGATGATCGGCCCCACGGGCGTCGGCAAGACCGAGATCGCCCGCCGCCTCGCCAAGCTCGCCCGCGCCCCGTTCGTGAAGGTCGAGGCGAGCAAGTTCACCGAGGTCGGCTACGTCGGCCGCGACGTCGAGTCGATGGTGCGCGACCTCGTCGAGGTGGCGGTGGCGATGGTGCGCGAGGAGAAGCGCGAGTCGGTGCGCGCCCGTGCCGCCGAGCGAGCCGAGGAGCGCCTGCTGCAGCTGTTGCTACCCGCGCCGCCAACCTACAGCGGCCCGGGCTTCGGCCTCGGTGGCAGCTACGGCGGCGCCGCCGGCGAGGCGAGCCCCGCGGCCGCCGGCGCCGAGCCGGGTGCCGAGACGCGCGAGAAGCTGCGCGAGCAGCTCCGCGCCGGACGCCTCGACGCCCGCATGGTGGAGGTCGAGGTCGAAGAGCAGACCATGCCCAGCTTCGAGATGGTCACTCCGCAGGGCATCGAGGAGGTGGGCGTCAACCTCAAGGACATGCTCCCCGGCCTCTTCGGGGGCAGGAGCCGCAAGCGGCGGGTGACCGTCGCCGAGGCGCGCGAGATCCTCGAGGGGCAGGAGGGCGACCGCCTCATCGACCGCCAGCAGGTGGCGCAGGAAGCGCGGCAGCGCGTCGAGCAGGCGGGCATCCTCTTCCTCGACGAGATCGACAAGGTGGCCGGGCGCGAAGGCGGTCGCGGTCCCGACGTCTCGCGCGAGGGCGTCCAGCGCGACCTCCTGCCGGTCGTCGAGGGCACCACGGTGACCACCAAATACGGGCCGGTGAAGACCGACCACGTGCTCTTCCTCGCCGCCGGCGCCTTCCACGTCGCCAAGCCGTCGGACCTGATCCCGGAGCTGCAGGGCCGCTTCCCCATCCGCGTCGAGCTCGAGCCGCTGACGAAAGCCGACTTCGTGCGCATCCTCACCGAGCCGCAGAACGCCCTCACCAAGCAGTACCAGGCTCTCCTCGCGACCGAAGGAGTGAGCCTCGAGTTCACCGCCGAGGCGGTCGACGAGCTGGCGCGGCTCGCCGTCGAGGTCAACTCGCGGACGGAGAACATCGGCGCGCGCCGGCTGTCGACGCTCATGGAGAAGCTGCTCGAGGAGGTCTCCTTCGAGGCGCCCCACATGGATGGAGTGCACCTGGAAGTGGACGGCGCCTACGTGCGGCGGGCGCTCGAGGGGATCGTTCAGGACCACGACTTGAGCCGCTACGTCTTGTAGGGTGCGCACTGAGCTCGCGCAAGCCACGGGCGGAGATTCGGTGCGCGGTGGCGCACCCAGACGAGGAGGGTCGGCGACGATGACCGGGCGGAAACAGATTCTCTTCAACGCAGGGCGCCGGCTCGCGTTCGTGCTCGCCCTCGTCGGCGTCGCCGGCGCCTGTGGCAAGAAGGGCAACCCGCAACCCCCGCTGCGCGTGATCCCCAATCCGACCAAGGACCTGACGGTGGCGCAGCGCGGCAACCAGCTGGTGCTGCGCTTCTCCTATCCGCAGACCACGGTCGGTGGTGCCAAGCTCCCCGGGCTCGACGCCGTCGAGGTCGTGGCCGTGACGCGCGAGGTGCCTGCCGGCGTGACCGAGCTCCCTATCGTGGACCCGCGCGAGCTTTCGGCCGGGGCCAAGCCGGTGGCGACGCTGCGCGGCGCCGAGCTGCAGAGCGCCATCGAGGGCGGCCGCGTCGTCGTGCGGCTGCCGCTGCCGGAGGTGCCGGGGGCCGCCACGGCCGCGACTCCGGCGCCGCGCACCCTGTACGTCTACGCCGTACGCACGGTGGCGAAGGAGGGGGAGGCCTCGGCCTGGTCGAACCTGGCCCGGCTCGTGCCGCAGGCACCCCCGCCGCCGCCGACGGGGCTGGCGATCGAGCCCCGCGCGGCCGGCATCGCGCTCGCGTGGCGCGCCGAGCCGACGGGAGTCGCCGGTTTCGCCGTCTATCGGCGCCCCGCCGAGAGCCGCAGCTACGGCGACGCGCTGGCGACGCCGCCGGCCGACGCGCGCACGTACGTCGACAGCACCGCGCGCTACGGCGACCGCTACATCTACACGGTCACCTCGCTGGGCGCTACCGAGCCGCGGGTGGAGAGCGGCTTCGGCGAGGAGCAGGAAGTGGGCTACGAGGACCGCTTCGCACCCGCTCCGCCTGAAGACCTCGTGGCGCTGCCGCAACCTGGTGGGGTCATCAGCCTGGTCTGGCAGGCGAGCCCCGACCGCGACGCCGTCGGCTACCTCGTCTATCGGCAGGAGCCGGGTGCCGAAGGGTTCCGCAAGCTCACCGCGGAGCCGATCGCGGATCTCAAATACACCGACGGCGGCCTCACGCCCGGCCTGCTCTTCCGCTATCGGGTGACCGCCATCGACGCCGCCGGCAACGAGGGCCCGCCGGCGCCCGTCGTGGAGGCCGGCGCCCGTTGAGCGAGCTGTTCCGGCTGAGCGGGGCGGGGAACGACTTCCTCGCCCTCGTCGAGCCGGCGACGGCGCCGTCCCCCGAGACGATCCGCGACTGGTGCCGCCGTGGCGTATCGCTCGGCGCCGACGGCGTCTTCGTGATCCGCCGCGAGGGCGGCGGCGACCTCGTCGCGATGGACTACTTCAACGCCGACGGGGGTTGGGCGGCGCTCTGCGTCAACGGCACCCGCTGCGCCGCCCAGCTCGCCTTCCACCTCGGCTGGCCCGAGGACGCGCTCACCGTGCGCACGGGCGCCGGTCCCTTCGTGGCGCGGCGCCTCTCGAACGAGGAGGTGGAGCTCGAGATGGCACCGCCGGAGACCGCGCCACGGGCGGTGACGCTCGACGTCGACGGCACCGAGGTCCGCGGGTGGGCGCTCGTCGTGGGCGTGCCCCACGCGGTGATCCCGTGGCCGGAGGGGCTCGGCACCTGCCCCGTCGGCGTACTGGGACCCCCGATCCGACGCCACCCGCAGCTCGGTACCGATGGCGCCAACGCCAACTTCGTCCGCTTCGCGGGGCCGCACGAGCTCGAGATCCGCACCTGGGAGCGTGGTGTCGAGGGCGAGACGCTCGCCTGCGGCAGCGGCGTGCTGGCCGCGGTCGCCGTCGGCATCTCGACCGGTGCCCTCGAGCTGCCCGTACGCGCCCGCACGCAGGGGGGCTTCGTCCTCACCGTCGACGGTGAAGCGGCGGGCGGCGGCGTGACTCGCTGGACGATGGCTGGCGACGCCCGGCTCCTGGCGCGGCTCGAGACCTACCCAGCCGCCGAGCGGGCCTTCCCGGAGACGGTGTGGTAGCGCCATCCCGTCAGCTGACATTGCGGATGCGCCGATGACCTCTCCCGCCTTCGCTCCCGTCGACGAGCAGCTCGCCCGCCTCGGGCGCGGCGCCGTCGACCTCGTCGAGCGCCCGCAGCTCGCCGACAAGCTCGCCCGCTCGCGCAAGAGCGGCCAGCCGCTGCTCATCAAGACCGGCTTCGACCCCAGCTCACCCGACCTCCACCTCGGGCACACCGTGCTGCTGCGCAAGATGCGCCACTTCCAGGAGCTCGGGCACCGCGTCGTCTTCCTCGTCGGCTCGTTCACCGCGCTCATCGGCGACCCCACCGGCAAGAAGACGACCCGCCCGCAGCTCACCGAGGAAGAGGTGCAGGCGAACGCGCGCACCTACCAGGAGCAGGTCTACAAGGTCCTGGACCGCGAGAAGACCGAGATCGACTTCAACGGCCGCTGGCTCGTGCCGCTGGGCGCCGTCGGCATCGTCCGCCTCGCGGGGCGCTACACGCTGGCGCGCATCATGGAGCGCGAGGACTTCCGGACCCGCTTCGCCGAGGGGCAGCCGATCCACCTCCACGAGCTCCTCTACCCGCTGGCGCAGGGCTACGACTCGGTGGCGATGAAGGCCGACGTCGAGCTCGGCGGCCACGACCAGATCTTCAACCTCCTCGTCGGCCGCGACCTGATGCGCGAGGAGGGGCTCGAGCCGCAGGTCTGCCTCACGGTGCCGCTGCTCGTCGGCCTCGACGGCCAGCAGAAGATGTCGAAGAGCCTCGGCAATGCCATCGCCCTCGAGGAATCCGCGCGAGAGATGTACGGCAAGACGATGTCGATCCCCGACACGCTGATGTGGGATTGGTACCTGCTCTTGACCGACCTCGACGAGGCGGAGATCAAGGCCCGGCGGGCGGCGGTCGAGGCGGGGACGCTGCACCCCAAGGGCGTCAAGCAGGAGCTGGCGCGGCGGATCGTCGCCGACTACCACGGCGAGGCGGCGGCGCGCGAGGCGGAGGCGGAGTTCGAGCGCGTCTTCACCGGCGGCGGGACCCCCGACGACGTCCCCGAGGTGCGCGTCGACGCCAGCGCGCCGCTCTACAAGGTGATCGTCTCGGCGGGGCTCGCGGCGAGCAACAACGAGGCGCGCCGCCTCGTCGTACAGGGCGCGGTGAGCCTCGACGGCGAGACGGTCTCGGGGGAGGACGCCCCGACACGTACGCTGGCGCCGCGCGGCGACGCCTACCTGCTCAAGGTCGGTAAGCGCCGGTTTGCCCGCGTGCGCGCGAGCTGAGCGCCGCCTCGGTCGTCACCACACTCGTCACATCGCGGAGGGGGTCGCGCGCGGCTCGCAGCTCGCTTCGCCGACCCAATCGCCGACGCCCTCGCGCACGGCGTACGCGTGCGCGCTACGATGCGGACGTGCAACGCCCAGGGAACGTCGTCGCCGCAGCCGCGCTGGCGCTGCTGCTGGCGACCTCGGCGGCGGCGAGCGCGTCCTCGGCCGAGCCTCCGGGGAAGTCGCCGGCCGTGCCGGTCGTGGCCAACACGCGCGCCTTCGGAACGGCCCTCCACTTCGAGGCGACTGCCGGTCCCGGGGCCTCCGAGGCGCTGCTCGCAGCGGTGGCGGCGGTGCGGGAGATGGAGGCGGCGACCGATCCCGCCAGCGGTCCGCTGGCCGCGCTGAACGCAGCCGCCGGCGGCGGTCCGCAGAAGCCGCCCGCGCCACTCCTCGCCGCGCTCACGCGGGCTCTCACGTTCTGCCGCTGGTCGGGCGGCGCGCACGGGCCTCTCGGCGGACGGCTCTACGAGCTCTGGGGTCTGCGCTCGCCCCGCGCCGCCATGCCCGCCCCCGGCGACCTCGAGCAGGCGACGGCGGGCGCCGCGTGCGACCGGCTCGTCGTCGACGCCGCGCAGGGGACGGCGGCGCTCGACGCCTCCGCACGCGTCGACCTCTGGGGGTTCGCGGCCGGGGCGGCGCTCGACGAGGCGGTGGCGGTGCTCGCGGCGCGCGGCGTGCGCGACGCGAGCCTCACCCTGGGGACGCTGCAGCGCGCCGTCGGCGGCGGCCCCGGCGGGCGTGGGTGGCCGCTGCGCGTCGCGGTGCCCGCCGTGCTCGACGGCTTCATCCGCAACGTCTGGCTGCACGACCAGGCCTTCGCGCTCGCCTCGCACGCGGATGGCGCCCTGCGCGCCGGTGGCGTGAGCCACGCGCCCTATCTCGACCAGCGCCTCGGGCGGCCCGTCGGCGGCGTGCTCGCCACGGTGGCGATCACCGATCTCGCCCTCGACGCGCAGGGGGTCGCCGCCACGCTCTTCACCACCGGCACTCGAAGGGGGAGCCTCTTGCTCGGGCAGCTCAAGCCGCCCCCGGCGGCGCTCTGGGTGCTCGGCGACGGCAACGCGCCGCCACTCGTGACCGACTACCGGTGGGGTACGCGGCAGCGCCGGAGCGGCGGATGACGCCGGCGCGGTGGGCCGACGGCGCGCGGCGCCGCCGACAGTCCCACCCGCCCTCGCACCTCTCTCCCGGCTGGCGCTTCTTCCTGCTCGCCGCCGGCTGGCTGCTCATCGTCGTCGGCGTCGCCGGCCTCGCCCTCCCCGGCATCCAGGGCGTCCTCACCATCGCCCTCGGCGGCGCCCTGCTCTCGATGGCGAGCGAGACCGCGTATTGGGTGCTGCGCTGGGCGTTCCGGCGCTGGCCGCGGGGGTGGAGGCGCATCGAGACGATGCGCCGGAAGCTCTATCGCCGGATCGTCGGCAGCCCACCGCGGCAGGCTGGCGGCAGCTAGCCGTGCTTCTGGTACAGATCCTCGAGAGCGCCCGCCAGCGTCGGGAAGCGGAAACGGAACCCTAGCGCGAGCAGGCGCGCCGGCACCGCCCGCTGGCCGCCCAGAAGCGTCTCGGCGAGCTCGCCGAGGGCGAGGCGGACGGCCGCCTTCGGCGCCGGAAGCCAGCTCGGCCGGCCGAGGGCCTTGCCCACCGCGCGCGAGAAGTCGCCGTTGCGCACCGGCTCCGGCGCGACGACGTTGTAGGGGCCGGAGGCGGCCGGCGACTCGAGCAGGAAGCGGATCGCCCCCACCTCGTCGGCCTCGTGCACCCAGGGCATCCACTGCCGCCCGTCGCCGAGCGGGCCGCCGACGAAGGCGCGAAACGCGGTCGCCAGCGGCCGCAGCGCGCCGCCCCCGCGCGACAGCACGACTGCCGTGCGCAGGATCGGCCTGCGCACGCCGAGCTTCTCGACGCTCGCGCTCGCAGCCTCCCAGGCGACGGCGAGGTGGGCGAGGAAGTCGTCTCCCGCGGGCGCGCTCTCGTCGATCTCGCGATCGCCGGTGTCGCCGTAGTAGCCGATCGCCGAGCCCTGCACGAGCAGCAGCGGCCGACGCGTGGCGACGGCAAACGCCTCCGCCACGAGGCGGCTGGTGTCGACGCGGCTCTCCTCGAGGCGCCGCTTCTTCGCCGCCGTCCAGCGACCGAAGATGCTCTCGCCCGCGAGGTTGACCACGGCGTCGGCGCGCGAGAGCTCCTCCACCCAGGGGCCGAGCCGTTTGCCGTCCCAGCCCGTCGCCAGCACCCCCTGCGGGAGGCGCTGGCGCTCCGGTGCGCGCGACAGCACGACCGGCTGGTGCGAGTCGCGCACCAGCGACTCGGCGAGGGCGCTGCCGATGAGGCCGCTGCCACCGACGATGAGGACGCGCACGGGGTGAGTCTATGTCCGCTCCGCGGACTGGGTGAGCCTACGTCCGCTTCGCGGACGATTCAGATCCTTGCCCCCGGGGGGGTCGATGAGCTGCGTCCGGCGCGCAGCTGCGGCCGCGCTGTCGGACGACCGCGGCCTCAGATCGCGGCCAGCTCTTCCTCGAGCCTCTGCCGGCGGTCGAGGTCGGCGTAGAGCCCGCCGCGCGCCACCAGCTCGCGGTGCGTCCCGCGCTCGACGATTCGCCCCTCGTCGAGGACCAGGATCTGGTCGGCGTCGCGCACCGCCGAGATGCGGTGCGAGACGAGGAACACCGTGCGGCCGCGGAACACCTGCCTCAGGTTGCGCAGGATGCGCTCCTCGGTCTGGGTGTCGACCGCCGACAGGCAGTCGTCGAGGAGGAGGAGCGGCGCTCCGCGCAGCAGGGCCCGCGCCAGCGCCACGCGTTGCTTCTGCCCTCCGGAGAGGGTGATGCCGCGCTCGCCGAGGATGGTGTCGAGCCCCTTGGGGAAGCCCGCGAGGTCCTCGCCGAGCCCCGCCAGCTCGGCTGCGGCGGCAATCTCCTCGGCGGTCGCGCCCCGAGACCCCGGCGCGGCCTCCTCCGGGGTCGCGCCCTGCCAACCCAGTGCGATGTTCTCGGCGATCGTCTGCGAGAAGAGGAACGTCTCCTGCGGCACCATGGCAATCGCCCCGCGCAGCGTAGCGAGAGGCAGCCGGCGCACGTCGACGCCGTCGACGCGCAGCGTCCCCTCGGGCGGGTCGAAGAGTCGCGGCACGAGCGACAGCAGCGTCGACTTGCCGGAGCCGGTGCGACCGACGAGGGCGACCGTCTGCCCCGGCTCGACGGCGATGTCGACGTCGACGAGGGCCGGCGTCGCCTGCCCGGCGTAGCGGAAGGTGAGGCCTCGCGCCTCGACCCTGCCCACGATGCGTTCCACGTGCACCAGCGGCTCCTCGTCGCGGATGGCCGGCACCGTATCGAGCACCTGCCGGATGCGACCGAAGGAGGCGGCGCCGCGCTGCGCGAGGTTGATCACCCAGCCGATGGCGATCATCGGCCAGACCAGCTTGCCGAGAAAGAAGTTGAAGGTGACGAACTCGCCGATCGTCACCGTGCCGGCGAGCACGAGCCGGCCGCCGTACCAGAGCACCGCCACGAAGCCGAGGCCGACGAGCCCCTGCAACAGCGGGTGGAAGGCCGAGCTCCAGAGCACGAGCAGCCGGTTGCGCGCCACGTATTCGTCGTTGACGCCGGCGAACTGCGCCTCTTCCCAGTCCTCGCGTGCGTAGGCGCGCACCACGCGCAGGCCTGAGAGGTTCTCCTGCACCCGCGCCGAGAGCACGGAGAACTGCTCCTGCACCCGCTCGAACAGGTGGTGGATGCGCTGGCCGAACACCTTGGTGACGACGGCGACGACCGGCATTGGCGCCAGCGCCAGGAGAGCGAGCCCGGGGTGGATGCGGAAGAGGAAGAAGAGCGAGCCGATGGCCGTGAAGACGGTGTTGGTGCTGTACATGATGGCGGGGCCGCAGAGCATGCGCACGGCCGAGAGGTCGTTGGTCGCGCGCGCCATGAGGTCGCCCGTCGCATGGCCGTGGAAGAACGCCGGAGGCAGCCGCTCGAGCTGGGCGAAGAGGTCGTCGCGGAGGTCGACCTCGATGTCCCGCGACATCGCGACGAGCACCATGCGCTGCAGGTAGGTGAAGATGCCGCGGCCGGCGGAGACGAGCAGCAGCAGCCCGGCATAGAGAAGCATCGTGCGCTGCGACGGCGCGGTGCGGAAGCTGTCGACGGCCCGGCCGACGAGCACCGGCGAGGCCATGCCGATCGTGGCGCCGCAGAGGATCGACAGGATCCCGGTGACGAGCGCCCGCTTGTAGGGGCGGAAGTAGCGCAGGAGGCCGCGCAGCTCCCCCATCAGCGGCCCTCCGCCTCGGGTGCCGCCGCTGCCTCGTCCGCGCGATAGGCGGCGAGCACGCGCTGTCGCCCGTCCGGATGCAGCGCCGCCAAGCCCTCACCGCCCGCCCACGTCACCTCGAGCCTCAGGATCGGTCGCCCCTCCACCTCGTATTTCGCCTCGTAGTTGGTGCGCGCCCCCTCGGGCCACGGTCCCGCGTGGCGGCGCACGGTTGCCGCCGGGTGCCCGCGCAGCAACGCCTCCACCGCCTCGCCGTACGCGAGGTAGTCGGTGGCGAACCAGAGCGTACCCCCCGGGGCGAGCAAACCGAGCACGAGGTCGACGGAGGCCACATCGAAGAGCCGGCGGCGCTCGTGGCGGACCTTGGGCCAGGGGTCCGGGAAGTACACGTGGACGGCCCGCGCGAAGCCGCGCGGCAGCACCGCCGAGAGCACCGTCTGCGCCTCGCCGCGGATGGCGAGGAGGTTTTTCGCTCCCCGCCGCCGCGCCCGCGCGACGAGCACGCCGAAGTACTGTTCCGCGAGCTCGATGCCAAGGAACCGTGCGCCTGGCTCGGCGAGCGCCCGGCGCAGAAGATAGCGCCCCTTGCCGAAGCCGATCTCCACCTCCCAGGCCCCGTCTCCGGGCACGAGGGCGCCGGGGTCGAACGGGAGCGTGAGGTCGGAGAGGAGCCGTTCGCGGTCGTGGGTGGCGAGCAGGACGGGCGGCCTCACGCGCTCGCCCGCCGCCCCCGCTCGTCGCCCTCGGGCGCCGGCTGCGGCGCGCGTTCCGGCGCATCGCCGCTGGCGCGATGCTCGGCGAAGTAGTCGTAGAAGGTGAACCACTGCGTCGGGTGCGCCCGCACCTCGCTCTCGAGGACCGAGGCCCAACGCTGCACGGCGACGGAGAGCGTGCGCTCACGGTCGCCGCCCGATGGGACCTCGATGGGCGGATGGACGCTGCTCTCGAACGAATAGTCGGCCGCGTAGCGGATGAACGTGGGCAGGATCGGCGCGCCGGTGAGCATCGCCACCAGGAAGGGGCCACGCGGGAAGATCACGCGCTCGCCGAAAAACGTCGCCGGCACGCCGTTGGTCCCGAAGTCGCGGTCGCCCTGCATGGCCACCAGTCGCCCCGACCGCAGCGCCCGCAACACCGGCAGCGACGACCAGCTCGCGTCGGGCTCGATGGGGAGCGCCTCCACGTCGGAGAGGTTGCGGAAGGTGGCTCGGAATCGCTCGACGTCGCCGAACTTGTCGGGCACGAAGACGACGGAGAGCGGCTTGCCGCGACCGAGCAGCAGGCTCCCCATCTCGTAGATGCCGTAGTGCGCGGTCAAGATGAGCACTCCGTTGCCGGCGGCGTACGCCCGCTCGACGTGCTCGAAGCCGACGTTCGAGTGCAACAGCTTCTCCGCTTCGGCGGTGGGGAGCTGCGCGAAACGGAAGAAGTCCACCCAGTAGAACCCGAACTGCCGCAGCAGCTCCGACGTCTTACGGCGCAGTCGCCACGAGCCCTTGCTGAGGCCGGTGAGCCGCGCGAGGTTCCGCGCGATCATCCGCTTCGGCTTGGGGTAGACGACGAAGATCGCCCAGATGACGAACCGCGCCAGGAACCGCTCGAGGCGGCGCGGCCAGCGCGGCGCCAGCCAGGCGAGGAACGGGAAGCCGTAGTGGATCGCCCAGCGGTGGTAGCGGTCGGTGAGGCGGCCCGGCGGCGGCAGGTGCTTCTGCATCGGCGGCTCAGAGCATCCGGGTGATCAAAGCAGGTCCTCGCGCCCGTCGTCGCGGAGGCGGTCGACGATCTCCCGGACCTCCTGCGAGCGGGCCTTCGGCAGCACCAGGAGGGCGTCCGCCGTGCGCACGACGACCATCCCCTCGAGGCCGACGACGGCGACCGTCCCCTCCTCGGCCCAGAGCAGGCTGTCGCGGCAGCCTACCGCCACGACGTCGCCGTGCACGCTGTTGCCGTCGCGATCGCGCGGCAGCACCTCGGCGAGCGCCTCCCAGGACCCGAGATCGCTCCAGCCGCAGTCGAGCGGCAGCGTCGCGAGGTCGTCGAGCTTCTCCATCACGCCGTGGTCGATCGAGATCGCGGGCAGCGTGTGGTAGACCTCGGCGAGCCGGCGCGGCGCGCGGGCGATCGTGGCGAGGCCCGAGGAGAGCGCCGGAAGGTGCCGCTCGACGAGCGACAGCAGCGTGTCGCCACGAAAGGCGAAGATGCCGCCGTTCCAGAGGTAGCGGCCGCTCGCCAGGAACTCCTCGGCGCGCCTGCGCTCGGGCTTCTCGACGAAACGTGTGACCCGCCGCGGGCCCGTCCCCTCGGCCAGCGGCTCGGCGAGCTCGAGGTAGCCGTAGCCCGTCTCCGCCCAGCGGGGCCGCACTCCCAGCGCGAGCACGCGACCGGTCGCGGCCGCCGCCGCCGCGTCCGCGAGCACGGCGCGGAACGACGCGTCGTCGCCGATGCGGTGATCGGCCGGGAGCACCAACACCGGCTCGCCGCGGCGCGAGGCCGGCATCGAGGCCACCGCCCAGGCGATTGCCGGCGCCGTGTTGCGCCCCTCGGGCTCCGCCAGCACCTGGGCACGGGGGACCTGCGGCAGCTGGGCGGCCACCGCGTCGGCGAGCGCCGCCGTCGTGCACACCCAGACGTCACGCGCCTCGACGAGCGATCGCAGGCGGTCCACGGTGCGCTGCAACAGCGTCGCACCACCCTCGAGAGCCAGCAATTGCTTGGGGTTGGTGCGCCGCGAGAGCGGCCAGAAGCGCGTGCCGCTACCACCGGCGAGGACGAGGGCCTGCATCGTGACCGGGTTTCACCTGCTGCGTGGCCCGAAGTATACCCAGCCGGTCCCGGCGGACGGGGAGATCAGGCCGGCCGACGCCCGGCGAAGGCCCTCGGCACCGTCACCCGGCTGCCGCGTAGGCGCTGGCAATCCAGCCCGTCAGCTCGGCGTCGACCTCCGCGGGGTCGGCGACGTGCCCCTGTTTGGCACATGCGCCTGCTCGGGACCGCTCACGCCGCCACCCTGCGGCCGTAACGCTGCGTCGCCCAGCCGACGATGAGCCCGACGATGGCACCCGGCAACATGATCTCGAAGTAGTAGTGGTCGCCGGTTTCCGAGGGCATGGCGGCGACGAGATAGGCGAGCAGGAGGCCCACCCCGACGCCGAAGGCGATGCCGAGCGGCATCGAGCCCACCCTGCGCGCGAACCAGCCGGTGAGGACGCCCGCGAGCAGCCCCTTCACCGTCGACCCGATGACGATCCCGACCAGCATCGGCCTCGCCGCCGGCGTGAACCACGCGGTGAGACCATCGAACACTCCCAGCACTCCTCCGAGCAAGAGACCCAGCACGGCCTTGTTCATTCCGACCTCCTCGATGTGACTTCCGTTCGATCCCCTGTACCGCGATTCTCGCGATTCCTTTCGACGACCGCTGCTGTGGCGACCGAAACGGGTCACCTCGCGGTGAGAAGCAGGAGCACGGTGCGCATGAGGAGGTAGGCGAGGATCAACAGGATCGCGGTCTGGTAGCGCTGGAACACCCGCGCGCCACGGTCCCAGAGCGACTCGCGGTGCACGCTCACCGGGCCGCCGTCGAGAAAGCGCTCGACGTCGGAAGCGAGCTCTGCCGCGCCGGCGTACCGCCCGCCGGGCTCGGCCGCCAGGGCGTGACGGCAGACGTCGGCGAGCGCCTTCGACGTCGAGGGCGGCAGGCTCGGCGTACCGTCTTCGGGCGGCTCCCCGGCGATCAGGAAGTGGAGCACGCCGCCCAGCGCATAGACGTCGCTGCGGGCGTCGGCGGCAAGCGAGCGCCCCTCGGCCTGCTCGGGAGACATGTAGCCGGGCGTTCCGAGCACGTGCCCGTCGCGGGTGTCGCCCGCCAGGCTCTCTTCCATTGTCGCCTCTCCCGTGCTCGTCTCGGTCGCCCTCCCCTCGCCCGCCACGGTCTCGTCGTCGCGCGCCGCGAGCTCGAGCCCATCGGCGGCGAGCGGTTTCGCCAGGCCCCAGTCCACCACCAGCACCTCGCCGAAGGGGCCGACCATGACGTTCTGCGGCTTCAAATCGCGATGGACGATGCCATTCGCGTGCGCGAACGCCACCGCCTCGCAGACGCGCAGGAAGAGGCGGAGCCGCTCGGGCAGCTCGCACCCGGCGACGACCTCGTCGAGACGCCGGCCGGCGATCAGCTTCATCGCGCAATATGTCCGCCCGTCGGGCAGGGTGCCGACGTCGTGCACCGGCACGATCCCCGGGTGCTCCAGGCGGGCGAGGACCCGCGCCTCGCGCAGCGCCCGCTCGGCGAGCCGCTCCCCCGCCGACAGGTCCGGAAGGTCGAGCACCTTGAGGGCGACGTCGCGCCGGAGGGCCGTGTCGCGAGCGCGGTACACGGTCGCCATGCCGCCGCGCCCGAGGACGCCGCGCAGCTCGTAACGGGTGCCCGAGAGGTCCGGCTCGGCCACGGCGCGGCGCAGGCGGTCGAGCGCGCCGTCCGGCAAGAGGCCGTCGGTCACGCCGGGGTGATCCCCAGGGCCCGCCGCGCCTCGTCGCGGAACTCCTCCTCGCTCGAGGTCTGCCGGCGCAGCTCGTCGAGCACGAGCCGGCGCAGCTCGCGTCGAGCCCAGGACAGGTGGTTCGTCACCTGGGTGACGGGCAACGAGAGCTCGGCGGCGAGCTCGGCGTAGCTCGGTCGGGATCCGCCATCGCCGTCGCCGAGGTCGTAGCGGGCGAAGACCTCCCAGCGCACGCGGCGCTCGGGAGACGCGCACGCCTGCTCGAGCGCTTCGAGCGCCGTCTCGAAGAGCGCGCGCAGCCACTCGCGGTGGAAGAGCTCCTCGGGATCGGAACCCGTGGGCGCCACGGCGAGGTCCGTCTCGGCGTCGAGGGAAAGGGGCTGCTGCCCTCCGCCCCGCTTGAGTCGCGCCGCAGTCTCCAGTCGACTGGCGACCCAGCGGTCCAGGCAGACACGGAGGAAGGTGCGAAAGCGCGCCCTCTCTGGCTCGTAGCCGTCGAAGGTCCCGCGCTCGATGGCGCGAACGAGGAACTCCTGCGTCCAGTCCTCGGCCTCCTCCGCGCGAGCGCCCCAGCGGAGGCAGAGATAGCGATGCACCGGCTTCCAGTAGCCGCGCAACAACGCATCCCACGCGCGCGCTCGCTCGAGCGGGTCCTCCGCCCGCACGGCGGCGACGAGGGAGTGGCGCGTCGGAGGGAACGGCGCGTGACCGCCACCGCCGCCGCCCGCGGCCGGCGGCCCTTGGTCGGGCAGCGGGTCGGGTCGTCGCGCCACCAGGGTGCAGTCTACCCGCCGGCTCGCCTCGCCCACCTCGGGGTCTTCACGCGCCCGCATGAGACACCGCGAAAGACAGAACGGGCCGCGGTCTCCCGCGGCCCGTTCGTCACGATTCGCACGCGGCGCTCTTGCCGCGAGTCGGAGTCTCGACCTTCCGGACTAGCCCTTCCCGGACTTGGCCCGCGCGATCTCTTCGTCGATGATCTGCGCGATGGCCTCGAACGGCTGCGCGCCCGAGAGCGAGCGGCCGTTGATGAAGAGCGCCGGGGTGCCGGTGACGCCGACGAGGACGCCCGCCCGCTCGTCCTCCTTCACCTTGGGAGCGAGGCGCCCGGAGTCGAGGCAGCTCTCGAACTTCGCCTTGTCGACGCCGAGGCTCCCCGCGGTCGTCTTGAGCGCGGTCACTTCGAGGAGCTTCTGGTCGTTGAACATGGCGTCGTGCATCTCCCAGAACTTCCCCTGCTCGTTGGCGCAGAGCGCGGCCTCGGCGGCCTTCTGCGCGTGCGGGTGGATGCTCGAGAGGGGGAACTGCCGGAAGACGAGGCGCACCTGGTCGCCGTACTTCGACTTGATCTGATCGAGGGTGGGCACCACCTGCTTGCAGAACGGGCACTCGAAGTCGGAGAACTCGACGATGGTTACCGGCGCGTCGGCCGGGCCCTTGGCCGGGTGACCCTCGGTGGCGATCTCGACGCGGGGCTCCTGGAGCAGGATCTCGACCTTGTACTTCGCGCGCAGGTCGCTCATGAACGCGGCGCGGGCGCCCTGGTCCTTCTGCTGCTGCAGGTAGGTCTTGATGCGCTCGGCGACTGTGTCCTTCGGCGGCAGGCCCTGGGGTTGCTGCGTCTGGAGCTGGGCGTAGTAGGCGTCGACGTCGGCGTCGGTCACCGCCACCGTCTTCGCCTTGAGACCCTCGGCGAGGACGTCTTCCTTCTTCTTGCCGGTCGCCTTCGCCTCGAGGTCGAGCAGGCGGTCCTCGACGAGCGCGTCGAGCGCGGCCTTGATGCGGTTCTGCCGCTCCTGCTGGAACTTGACCTCCATCTGCTGGTGCTGCACGTCGAGGTCGTCGAGGCTCTCCTTGGCCTTGGCGTTGACCTCGTCGATGGTCACCGGCTTGCCGTCGATGACGGCGGCGCGGTCTGTGCCCTTCGGCTCGGCCTTGGCCTCGAGGCTCGTGCCGCCGGCCAGGATCCAGCCGAAGGTGAGCAGAAGCGCTCCCGAGACGAGCAGCAGCATGGTCCGACGCCCGCTCGTGGCTGGGCTCTGCGCTGGAATCATTCTGCGATCTCCTTGAATGGGGGGGTAGGGATCTCGGGCGGGATCGCCGACCCCGCGCGCGGATGGACGAGGGATTCTAGCCGGCGACCGGACCGCTCACAAGGGGCGGCCCACGAGAGGAGCCAACCGCCGAAAGACCAGCCCGTCGAGGATCCTCTGGGCGGGGATGCTGCGCAGGCGATACTGCGACCCGTCGAGCAGGTCTTCCGCGAGGGCCAGCAGGGCGCGCCTGGTCGGCGGAGCCTCCACCCGCCGGGCACAGGAGAGGACCGCCGCGGCGGCCAGGGCCCAGGGCCGCTCCGCCCTCACGTCCTCCCAGCCGCCGGCAGCCGCGAGCGCCCCCGCCGCCGCCAGCAGGTAGATGGGGGTCGGCCGGGCCTGGAAGGCGGCGAGGGCGGTGGCGACCTCGTTGGCAACCTCGTCGACCTCCGGCATGGGAAGCGACGCGGCCGGCCCCAGCCAGATCGCCCAGGAGCGGCTGCGGAGCGTCGGCAAGAGCTCCTCGCGGGCGCGGGAAAGGAGGAGGTAGTTCCTGGGCGCCGAGGTGGGCGGCTCCTCGAGCTGCTTGAGCAGGGCGTTGCCCGCCTCCTCGGTGAGCGACTCCGCCTCGGCGATGACGAGGACCTGACCCCGCGCCTCGAAGGGCGCCTGGTGGGTGAGACGCAGCAGCTCGCGCGTGGCGTCGACCGAGGTCGAGGTCTTGAGGTCGCGCCGCAACACGCCGACGTCGGGATGGAAGAGATCCGACCCGACGTCGGCAACGGCGATGCGCCGGCACTGGCGGCAGACACCGCAAGGGCGTTCCGCGGGCTCCGCCAGGCAGAGCAGCGCGCGCGCCAGCGTCTCGGCGGCGGCCAGACGCGCCTCCGCGGTGCCGCCGTGGAGAATGATCGAGGGATAGAGCCGCCCCTGCCGCGCCTGGTGGAGCGCGCCGTCGAGGTTGAAGCCGTTTCGGCGCGGCGCGCCGCCGCCGCTCACGCCGGTCCCGTCGGCAGATCGACGAGTCGTTGCAGCGCGGCGCGCACCGCGGCCGCCGTGCGGTCCTTGTCGCCGCTCGAGTCGATCTTCACGAAGCGGGCGGGATCCGCCTCCGCGCGCGCGAGAAACCCCGCGCGCACCCGCTCATAGAAGGCGAGCTCCTCGGCGTCGAGGCGGTCCACCGCGCCCCGCGCCTGCCGCTTCGGCGACTTGCCGCGCTCGCGAGCGTCCGCGGCCGGCAGGTCGAAGAGCAGCGTCAGCTCGGGCTCGAGCCCGGCGGTCGCCAGGCTCTCGGCGAGCGCGATGCGATCGGCGGGGATGCCGCGGCCGCTCCCCTGGTAGGCCCAGGACGAATCGATGAAGCGATCGCAGAGCACCCACGCCCCGCGGCGCAGGGCCGGCACGATCACCTCGAGCACGTGCTGGCGCCGGCTCGCCGAGACGAGCAGGAGCTCGACGATGCCGTCCATCTGACCCCAGCGCGCGTCGAGGAAGACCTCGCGGATGGCGGCGCCGAGGGGCGTCCCCCCCGGCTCGTGCGTGGCCACGACGTCGACCTTCTGCGCGGCGAGCCAGTCGGCGGCGAGGCGCATCTGCGTCGACTTGCCGCTGCCGTCGAGGCCCTCGAAGCTCACGAACCGCCCTGGCATGGAGCGGGGACCTTAGCAGAGCGTGGCGGCGCTCAGGCCAGCGCCACCGCCTTGACCTGTGCGAAGAGCGCGGACCCGGTCACGATCGCGAGCTCGCGCAGCGAGCGCCGGCTGATGCGCGCGAGCAGCGCCGCCCCGCCGACGTCGAGACGCAGCAGCGGCTGGCCGTCGGGGCCGGAGTCGACGGCGACCACGCGTGCCGGGTAGACGTTGAGGATCGACGTGCCCACCGGCGGCGCCAGCGTCACGCTCACGTCGCGCGCCTGGACGAGCAGCCGGTGGCGCGCGCCCACGGCGAGCGCGAGCCGGGGCACGGCGAACGCGCCGCCGCTCCACTCGAGGTAGGTGAGCGCGTCGGCGTCGTCGTGCCGGGCAACCGTCGCGTCGACGAGGGCGGCGAGATCCTCTCCGGGCTCGGGCGGCACGGCCGCGAGCGCGGCGGCCATCTCCCCGACCGCGCCGCGCGCGGTGACCTTGCCGCCGACGAGGACGTGCACGGTGTCGGCGAGCCGCAGCACCTCGGCGCGCGAGTGGGTGACGAGCACCACCGGCAGCGAGCGCCGCCGGCAGGTGTCGAGCACCGCCGCCGCGAGCGCCGCCCGGCCCGCCGGGTCGACAGCGGCGAAGGGCTCGTCGAGCAGGAGCAGCGTGGGCGCGGCGAGGAGGGCGCGCCCCAGGGCAACCCGCTGCCGCTCGCCGCCGGAGAGCCCGTCCACCGAGCGCCCGAGGAGGCCGGCGATGCCCAGCTCGGCCGCGAGTGCGTCCGGCGCCTCGCGCGCGACCGGGGCGTCGGTGGCGCCGCCGCTCCCGCGGCCTCGGCGGCGCCACCCGTATTCGAGGTTTCCGCGCACGCTCAGGTGCTGGAAGAGCACCCCGTCCTGGAACACCAGGCCCACCGCCCGCCGGTGCGCCGGCAGGAACGCGCGAGAGGCGCTCTCCTGCCAGATCTCGCCGCGGACCGCGATGCGCCCCCGGCACCCCGGCTCGAGCCCGGCGAGGCACCGCAGGAGCGTCGTCTTCCCCGCCCCCGACGGCCCAACGACCGCGCTCACCTCGCCGGCGGTACAGCGCAGCTCGGCCTCGAGATGAAAGCCGTCCTCGCGCGAGAGGCTCACGGCCGCGTCGAGGTCGCTCACCGCGACGCCCTCCAGCGGAGCCCGCGCCCCGTGCCGTAGACGACCAGGAGCGTGGCGAACGAGAGCCCGACGAGCAGCAGCGACAGGCGGTGCGCCGCGGCGTAGTCGAGAGCCTCGACGCGGTTGTAGATCGCGATCGAGACGACCCGCGTGCGCCCCGGAATGTTGCCGCCGAGCATGAGCACGACGCCGAACTCCCCCACCGTGTGCGCGAAGCCGAGCACCGCGGCGGTGAGCGCGCCGCGACGGGCGAGCGGCAGCGCCACGCTCCAGAAACGGTCGAGCGGCCCGGCGCCCAGCGTGGCGGCAGCTTCGAGCGGCGCCCTGCCGATCGTCTCGAAGCTCGCCTGCAAGGGCTGCACGACGAAGGGGAGCGAATAGAGCACCGAGCCGACGACGAGCCCCGCGAAGCTGAACACCAGCGGCTCGCCGCCGAGCGCCGCCCACGTCCGCCCGACCGGGCCTTGCGGGGCGAGAGCGAGCAACAGATAGAAGCCGAGCACCGTCGGCGGCAGCACGAGCGGCAACGCCACCACCGCCTCGAGCGGCGCCTTCCAGCGTGTGCGCGTTCGCGAGAGCCACCAGGCGAGCGGCGTCCCGAGCACGAGCAGCCAGGCGGTCGTTACGGCCGCCAGCCGCAAGGTCAGGAGGAACGGGCTCACGGTAGCGAGTAGCCGAAACGACGGAGCGTCGCCTTCGCGCCGTCGCCGGCGAGGAAGCGCAAGAAGGCGAGCGCGGCGGCGTCGTCTTTGGCGCGCGAGAGCAGCACGGCCTGGTGCACGAGCGGTGGATGCAGCTCTTCGGGCACGAGCCAGCGGGAACCCCCGCTTTCGCGCGCCACCTGCGAGAGCGCCACGAAGCCGAGCTCGGCGGCGCCGCTTTTCACGAAAGCGAAGGTCTGGCCGACGCTCTCTCCCAGCACGAGCTTGGGCGCCAGCGCGTCGTAGACCCGCAGCTCGCGCAGGACAGCCACGGCGGCGGCGCCGTACGGAGCGGTCGCCGGGTCGGCGATCGCCAGGTGGGCGAATCGGCCGGCACGCAGGGTGCCAGCCCCCAGGTTCTTCCCGCCGTGCGGGCTCCAGAGGACGAGACGGCCGCGCGCATAGGAGACGCGGCTCCCTGCCACTGCGAGCCCCTGCTTCTCGAGGATCTCCGGATGTTCGGCGTCGGCCGCGAGGAGCACGTCGAACGGCGCGCCCTGGATCACCTGCGTGGTGAGCTTGCCGGTGGCGCCGCCGATCACCTCCAGGCGGTGACCGGTGGCGCGCTCGAAGGCCGGTCCGATCTCGGCCAGGGCCGGCTCGACGCTCGCCGCGGCCGCGACGCGCACCGTTGCCGCTCGCGCCGCCTCGCTGGCCAGCAGGGCCAGCACCGGTACGAGGACGCCAAGGACCGCGCGCAGCCCCGTTCCCCTGACTCCCGTTCTCGCGCACGTTCCCATGGCCGCCGACTGTACAATGCGCGCCCATGTCCACCCTCTTCGTTGCGCGGGAGCGTCAACCCGGCGAGCTGCGCGTCGCGGCCACGCCCGAGACCGTCAAGCGCCTCGTCAAGGAGGGCTTCACGGTGCAGGTCGCATCCGGCGCCGGCGAAGCGGCGAGCTTCGCCGATGCCGACTACGAGAGCGCCGGCGCGACCGTCGTCGCGGACGACGCCTGGCCGGCGGCCGACGTCGTCGTCAAGGTGGCTCCGCCGTACCCCGAAGAGGTCGCGTCGCTGCGCTCCGACTCGCTCCTCATCGCCTTCATGGCGCCGCACAAGAACCTCGACGTCGTCTCCGCTCTCGCGACGCGAAAGATCAGCACGCTGGCGATGGAGCTCATCCCCCGCATCACCCGCGCGCAGCCGATGGACGCGCTCTCCTCGCAGGCGTCGATCGGCGGCTACAAGGCCGTGCTCGTCGCGGCGACGCGGCTCGGCAAGTACTTCCCGCTGCTGATGACCGCGGCCGGCACCATCCGTCCCGCCAAGGTAGTCATCATGGGCGCCGGCGTGGCGGGGCTGCAGGCGATCGCCACGGCCAAGCGCCTCGGGGCTCAGGTCGAGGTCTCCGACGTGCGCGCCGCCGTCAAGGAGCAGGTGCAGTCGCTCGGCGGCAAGTTCATCGAGCTGCCGATGCAGGAGACCGGCGAAGGCGCCGGCGGCTACGCCCGCGAGATGGGCGAGGACTTCCTGAAGAAGCAGCGCGAGATCGTCACCCGTCACGTGGCCGGCGCCGACGTGGTGATCACCACCGCGCAGGTGCCCGGCAAGCGCGCGCCGCTGTTGCTCACCACGCAGATGGTCGAGGGGATGCGGCGTGGCGCCGTCGTCGTCGACCTCGCCGTCGACTCCGGCGGCAACTGCGAGCTCTCGCAGCCTGACCGCGAGGTCACGCACAAGGGCGTCCACGTCCTCGGCTTCACCAATCTCCCGGCGACGATGCCCGAGGACGCGAGCACCCTCTACGCCCGCAACGTGCTGTCGCTCTTGACGTCGATCTCGAAGGGCGGCCAGGTCACCCTCGACCTCGCCGACGACGTCGTCGCGCCGACGCTGCTGACGCACGCCGGCGAGGTACGCCACGCGCCGACCGCGCAGGCCCTGCTTCTACAATCCAAAGAGGCTGCCGGCACCAACCGCTGACCGGAGAGAACCACCGGATGAGCAAGCTCGATCCCTGGTCGATGGTGTTCGTCTTCATGCTGGCGGCATTCATCGGCATCGAGGTGATCCGCGGCGTCTCCCGCCTCCTCCACACGCCGCTGATGTCGCTCACCAACGCCATCTCGGCCATCGCCATCGTCGGCTCGATCATCATCACCGGCGAGCAGAAGAGCACCATGTCGATGGTGCTCGGCGGCATCGCCGTCGCCGCCTCGATGACCAACATCGTCAGCGGCTTCCTGATCACCGACCGCATGCTGAAGATGTTCAAGGAGCGCAAGCCGCCCACTGCATCCGCCACCGGCGCCGGGAGCGAGGGGGTGGGCTCATGAGGCGCGAGGGCCGGGGGGGGGCGCCCCCTGCCCCTAGAGGGGCAGGGGGACGGGGGGATAGGGGTG
>Ga0075421_100001302_pt1 | contig 28863 bp, 25 predicted proteins | sample SoiMetdeltSBSDD5_FD_75292 | JGI IMG/M metagenome (GOLD analysis project Ga0075421, IMG submission 75292) | Bulk soil microbial communities from a Populus tree surrounding site in Tennessee, USA - Soil MetaG P. deltoides SBSDD5 | ecosystem: Environmental > Terrestrial > Soil > Tree plantation... | reverse complement strand
AGTCGCGGTTGCTGAATCAGCAGACTGTCATAGGAGAGCAGGGCTTCGTCGTAGCGCGCGGCCCAGGCCATTACCCGAGCCTGAATTATTCGAATGTCCGGATCCGCCGGGTCGCCCGCCCGAGCGCGCCCGATCAGCACCAGGGAGGAATCGAGCTTCCCTTCCCAGGAAAGAAGCACGCCCAGGCGGAGATTCGCCCGCACATTGTGGGGGTCCTGAGCCAGAGCGCGAAGGTAGGCCGCCCGGGCAGCATCGTACCGGCCCTCGAGCCAGGCCTGATCCGCGGCTTGGGTTTGCTGAGCTGCCAACCCGGTCACTACGAAGAGCCCGATCACAGCCGCGATGAGCAAACCGCGTCTCCAGAGGCCTGGGCGCGTTTTGCACGGAGCCCTCGTCGACGCTCCGGACTGAGTCGTCTCCCGGTATTGCAATACGGTATCAGTCAAAGACTTGCTGCCAGGAACGGAGCCCAGGGGTAGGGAACGGAAGTTGCCCCGCAAGTTTGAAGCCCACCAACCCCCCTACTGCGGTCGAACGTCGTTCTCTTGGAGATACTTCCGGCATGGCGCCTGTCGTTCCGCTGGAGCCATTGAGAAATGCTGTACTGGCACTGGGCGGTGCGGTGCTGCTCCTGGCGACCTTCCTCCTGCTCCAGCGCAGCCTCGCACTGCTCGCTAGGAACCGCGCCGCGCGCCGTGAGCCCGCACTCACTCGAGCGATCTACGACGCGCTGCAGAGCTCGCCGGCGGACCCGCGCCGCCTTCCTCGGCTCAGTCGATTCGACCGCAAGCTGGTCCGTTCCATCCTCCTCGACCTGGCACTTGACCTTCGCGGCGAAACTGCCGACGCCATTGCCAATCTCTACCGCCAGCTTGGCTTTCTTCGGCGCGATCTCCGCCGGATGAAATCCTGGCGCGCTACGACCCGGGCCAACACCGCCGCGGACCTCGGTCTCACTCATGCCGCCGAAGCCACTGCCGCCTTGCTCCAGGCTATGGACGATGATGATGTGCGAGTTCGCCAGGCGGCGGTCTGGGCGGTGGGCCAGGTGGGAACGGCGGCCACCTTGAAGGGTGTGGTCCGCCTGCTGGGAGACTGCAATCTCATCGTCGCCCACCGGGCCCAGGAGGTGCTCGCCGAGCGGGGGCGCGAGGTTGCAGATGCGATCCTCACCTACGCCGAGACGACATCGAATCGTCCTGGCCGTCTGGCCGCCATCGCGTTGATCGGCTGGCTCCGCCTGACCAACGGCGCCCGCCTGCTCCACAGCTTCGTGACTGATCTGGACCCGGAGATCAGGGTCAAGAGCGTAAAGGCCGCCGCCGCTATCGGCGATCCGACATTCCTGGAGCCGTTTCACCTCCGCCTCGAGGATTCCAGCTGGCCGGTTCGCTGTCAGGCCGCCAAGGGACTCAGTCTCTTCGGAAGCCCGGAGAGTGTCCCGCGGCTCACCGCTGCATTGCGGGATGCGCAGTGGTGGGTGCGCTTCTATGCCGCTATTGCCTTGGCTGAGGTCGGTCCCGCCGGTGTCGAGGCCCTCAGCGCTGCCCTGCAGGATCCCCAGCCGGCAGTGCGTGACATGGCTCGCTATCTCCTCGAGCGGGGGGAGGCGGTTCCCGCGCTGCCATGATGCGGACGTATCTCGAGAACGCGCTCGGCTGGTACACCAGCTTCATTCTGGTCTTTTTCTTTGCGATCAACTCGTACTACCTGGTGCTTACCCTGGCCGGGTTCTGGCGGACTCTAAAGGTCTTTAAGGAGGTGCGCCGTCCCGACCAGCGGCGGTTGCTGCGCTCCCCGCTGACTCCGCCGGTGTCGGTTCTGGCTCCGGCCTTCAATGAAGAGGCCAACGTAGTCGAGAACGTGCGATCGCTGCTCATGCTGGATTACCCGCTCTACGAGGTCATCCTGGTCAATGATGGCTCCCGAGACCGGACCCTGGGCCGCCTGATCGACGCCTTCGATCTGCGAAAGAGCGGTCGAACCTTCGAGCAGGCCCTTCCCAATAGGCCGATCCGCGGAGTCTATGAATCTCCCACTTATCCCAACCTGGTCGTGGTGGACAAAGTAAACGGCGGCAAGGCCGACGCCCTGAACGCCGGGCTCAATCTCAGCCTCTACCCCATCTTCTGCGCGATAGATGCCGACTCCATTCTGGAGCCGGACGCTCTGCTTCGGCTGGTGCGGCCCTTCGTTGACGCGCCCGGAGTCACCATCGCTGCCGGTGGAGTGGTGCGGGTGGCCAATGGATGCGACATCCATGGCGGCCGGGTGCACCAGGTCCGGCTTCCCCGACCGCCGCTGCCGCTCATCCAGATCGTCGAATACCTCCGCGCCTTCCTGTTCGGACGGATGGGATGGAGTACTGGGAACTCACTCCTCGTCATCTCCGGAGCGTTCGGGCTGTTCGACAAAAGGGCCGCCATTCAAGCGGGCGGCTACGCCACCGATACGGTGGGCGAGGACATGGAGCTGGTGGTGCGAATGCACCGAAACCGGCGTGAGCGGCGCCTCCCCTATCGCATAGGGTTCGTGCCCGATCCGATCTGCTGGACCGAGGTGCCCGAGAAATTCCGCACCCTGCGGCGGCAGCGCACCCGCTGGCAGCGAGGCCTGATCGATACCCTCCTGCGCCATCGTGGCATGATGGGGCGACCTCGCTACGGAAATGTCGGGATGATTGCGTTGCCGGGGTTCCTGGTCTTCGAGATGGTGAGCCCACTGGTGGAAATGTCCGGTTACCTCCTGCTGCCCCTGCTGTGGTGGTTCGGCCTGCTCAGCCCTGCGGTTGCCGGCACGTTCTTCGTGCTGGCCCTCATGTATATGGTGCTCGTCTCCGCCCTGGCGGTGCTGCTGGAGGACCTCGCCTTCCGGCGGTATGCCAGCCTCGGTGATCTAGCCCGGCTCCTGGTCGCTGCAGTCCTGGAGAACTTCGGTTTCCGGCAACTCACCGTCTGGTGGCGAATCGAGGCCTTCTGGCAGTATCTGCGAGGAGATCTCTCCTGGGGCGCCATGGAACGTCGCGGCGTAGCGGCGAGGACCGCATGACCCTCACTCTCCGTCCCGAGCAAAGCCCCCAGAACGGTGCCGCCCTTGTGGCCGCGGCGTCCGGAGCGAGCGTTGCCGCGCTCGGCGGGCTGGTGGTGGCTGGATGGCTCACGGTAGCGGTGGCCCTGATACAGGTCCTGCCGGGCTTCCCGCCGATGCAGTACAACACGGCGTTGGGGTTCATGATCTGCGGCGCGGCGCTGCTGACGGCCGCACTCGGTGAGCGGCGGCCCACGTTGCTACTGGGCGGCCTGGCCACCGGCATAGGCATCGCCACCCTGGTTCAGTACGTCTTCCACACTGATCTCGGCATGGACGATCTAATGGTGGAGACCTACCTCCTCACCGGCGTCTCCAATCCCGGCCGAATGCCTCCCAACACCGCGGTTGCATTGACCCTGATTGGCACGGCGCTGCTCGGTCTCTACTGCCGGCCAGTTTCCCGATCCCGGCATCTCTATCCTGCGCTCCTGGGCACGATTGTCATCTCAGTGGGAACTGCCGCGCTGGTGGGCTATGCGGCCGGAGTGCCGGGCGCTTATGGGTGGGGCCACTTCAATCCCATGTCGGTTCATACCGCCCTTGGATTGATACTCCTGGGTGGTGGCATCGTCGGACTCGCGTGGAACGCAACCCAGGGACCATCGTCTGAAGCGCCTCCCTGGCTGCCCACCCTGGTGGCGGTCGCGGTAGGCACGGTGACCATCTGCATGTGGTATGCCCTGGCCGCCGGTCCCCGGACGCCGTTCGGACGCACAGTTCTCCCCCCGACCCCCGCCGGCCCGGCGCTTCCAAACATCACCCTGGCAGCGGGGCTGTTGAGTGCCCTCCTGGTAGGCTGGTCGCTACGGGTGGAACAGACCTCCCGACGGCGGGCGATCTCGCTCGCTGCGACGAACCTTGCCCTGAGCCAGCAAAGTCAGGCTCGCGAGCAGGCGGAGGAACGGGTTCATCAACTGGCAGCCATTGTTGAGCATTCCAACGACGCGATCATCGCGACTTCACTCGACGGAACGATCCTGACCTGGAATGCGGGGGCCGAGCGGCTGTACGGATACAGCCAGGCCGAGGTGCAGGGACGTCACGTCTCCCTGCTCCACGTGCGGAAGCACACTGGGGAGGAGCTGTTCGGGCGGATCATGCGGGGTGACCTGGTCGAGCAGCTCGAGGCAACCAATCTCACCCGCGAGGGACGGAAGATCGATGTCGCCCTCACGGTCTCGCCCATGCTGGATCGCTCCGGGAGGATCATTGGGGCTTCGACCATTGCCCGTGACATCACTGAGCGCAAGCAGCTGGAGCAGATGAAGGACGACTTCGTGGGAACCGTATCCCATGAGCTCCGTACCCCACTGACAGCCATCAAGGGCTTCATCGAGCTGGTGGTGGACGGAGACGCCGGCCCGCTCACCGAATCGCAGAGGGAGTTCCTCTACATCGCCGCTCGGAACACCGACCGGCTGGGCAGCCTGATCAACGATCTCCTGGACGTGAACCAGATCGACTCCCAGCGGCTCGAGATTCGGACCCAGCCTACCGACCTAGTCGCCCTACTGCAGGACGTCGCCAAGACCTTTCGGTCCATGGCGGAGTCCAAGGGGCTCGACCTCCACGTCCAGATCGACCGTCTGCCAACGATCACCGGGGACGGGCCTCGGCTGGTTCAGGTCTTCAGTAACCTGGTCTCCAACGCCATCAAGTACACGCCCAGTGGAGAAGTCGGCATTCGGGCACGGGTCGCCCAGAACGGGGTGGAGGTCATCGTCCATGACTCCGGGATTGGGTTGAGCTCGGATGAGCAGGGGCAGCTCTTCACCAAGTTCTTCCGGGCCCGAAACCCGATCGTCACCGAATCAGGCGGCACCGGGCTGGGGCTGGTGATTGCCAAGGGCATCATCGAAAAGCACCACGGCACGATCGAGGTCGCCAGCGTAGTCGGAGAGGGCACCCGCTTCAGGGTGGTGCTTCCACTCTCGCCCGCCAGATAGGACCTGGGACATGGCAAAGATCCTCGTGGCGGAAGATGAAAAGCAGATCGGCGACATGATCGCGTTCAAGCTCAGCAACAGCGGGCATCAAGTGGTGCGAGCACCTGATGGTGAGCAGGCGCTCAGGTTGGCCAGCCGAGAGCTGCCCGATCTCATCCTGCTCGATGCTATGATGCCTGGGGTGGGTGGCTTCGAAGTTCTCCGGCGCCTCAAGGGGGATTCCTCGTTGCGAGCGATCCCGGTGATCATGGTGACGGCAAAAGGACACGAGCGGGACGTATTGAACGGCCTCCGGGGTGGTGCCGTCGATTACATCGTCAAACCTTTCAGTTTGAAGGAGCTCTCCGCTCGGGTGGAGCTGGCGCTCCGGCGAGAGCCTCCTGCCATACAGCTCTAAGGCTGTCGTAGACCGGCTTGAGCCGGTCATGTGAGCGGGGCTCAGTCCACCCTCGCCACCGCCATGGCCGGAACCTTTCGGCGAGCCACTCGCCGCCATCCATCTCGGGCACAATCCCCAGCACCGCGTGACGTGCCCCTTTCTGATAGAGCACCGCGCCCAAGTGGAAGTCCTGAGCCTTCACCGTCCCGAAGCTCCCTTCGGTTCTCGCGTCGGACAGGAGCGTGCGGGTAGAAGGATCGGTGACGTTGAGCAGGTCCCACGCCAGCCGGAGCTGCAGTAATCCCGCTTTTCTATCGCAATACCAGTCGGAGAGGGTGGATTGCGCTTCGGTTCCGTGGAGTAGCCGGCCGCGATCGTAACCCTGGGCCCCGTGGAAGGTCCCATCTCGTCCGAAGCGGGCCCGATTGGTAATCATTGCAAGGCTGTCGAAGCGGCCGTCATCCCGATTCCGGGTAATCACAGGACGCCTCGAGAAGCGCCCGAAGTCGTCGCCGCTGGCGGGGTCGAGTCGGGCGTCATGTCGGTTGTAGTCGGGAACGACCCTGAGGGAGGCCTCCCGGGTACTCGACAGATCAACCAGAAACTCAAACCCGAGCCCGCTGGGAACCTGAGACCGGGGAAGCAGGTGTTGCCCGATCCTCGGCAGGTAGGTGTCGATGGCGATCTCCACGCCGGCGCTATCCCACTCGATTTCCTTCGGAGAGAGCTCGATAGCCAGATAGAAGTACGACTCGTCTGCCCCTGCCCGGATTGCCTTCAAGTTCCCCGGCTGTCCCCGTGCAGCCGTCTGAACCAGCGGCAGGGCACGCCAATGTCCGGGATCTCCCCCGAGTCGAGGCCTCGTGGCGGCCTCGCCGGCATACTGGCCCAGAATCCCGTAGTTCTGCTCTGCGTCCATGACGTTGTGCCACAGCCGGGTGTTGTCTGGTGGAATCTCGTAATCCATGACGGCCCAGTTCTTTTTGAACCACTCGTCGAGCCAGGCAAAGACAACCGATCCGGCCGCCCCAGCCTCCCGGATCTCCCGGGTGAGGCGGGCGTCGATGGCGGCCATGGCCCGCTCGTCGTGTCCTCCATGACTCCAGCCTTGAGGATGGAGGTGGGCAATACCCCGGCTGGAAGGCACTCCGTACTCTGCGATGACCGTTGGCATGACGGCATGATGGGTCACCAGCTCTCGCAGGTAGCCGAAGTAGCTGGAGAGCCCTTCACTCGAGCGAGCCCGCCGGTAGCTGGGATCCAGGAGCATGAAATCCGGGTAATACGGATAGGCGTGGTAACTCGCGAACCAGCCAGCTGGGTTTGCCGGTGTGGGCTGGATCAAATTGGCATCCAGCCCGATTGCGTCGTTCTCGTACTCGAGCCTCTGATAATGTGCCTTGCGGCCCGAACGCCGACGCCAGACTGCCTCCTCGGCTGTGTTCGCCTCTGTGGGATGCTGTAGAGGGTCCAGCGTTGGCCAGTTGGTGTACGCAATCGGTCGGATGACGTTGTAGCCATCGACTTCGTATCTGAGCATCATATCGCACTGCTGCGCCAGCCAGCGCTCCATCGCAGGAGCTTTTGCCGCCTGGAGGAATCTCCCGGCGTAGGCGCCGGCTGCATTCCGGCTGTCGTAGGCCTTCACTGCAAACGGCTCCCACTCCCGCCCGAGGATGTAAGCCAACACCCAGCGTGACACATCGGCGTCGTACCGTCCTGCGGCGTGGCCTGGTCGAGGCGGGATTGTGATTGAACCGTGTACCAGATCGACCACTCTTCGCGTCTCAGCCTGGAACCGTGCCTTCCATCCGGGATCATCGAAGTCATGCCGGGGAGGCAGCTCGGTCCAGACTCCGTGAATTAGCCAGAGCGTGCGGTCGGGATGAGCAAGGTTCCAGGCCCGCAGGGCTCTATAGAATGGAGGAGGGAGAATGGTGTAGAGTCGCAGCGTGTTGGCGTTCATCGCCGCCAGGGTATCGAGCCAGCCGGAATAGAGCGACGAATCGGTAGGGAACTCCGATGGGTAATGTCCTGGCAGAGCTACCCCGAGATTGACCCCCTTGATGTAGAAGGCCCGCCATCCCGTTGGCGTGGAGATCTCAAAGCGCTGCCCCTGCGTGCGCGCCACCAGCTGCAGGTTCGCAGGCCGCACTCGCCTTTGGGGAGCGGGGCGCTCCCAGTCGGGCGAGATCCGGTTCAGGAAGCTTCGGAGATCCTGGTTGGCCGGCGCCAGCCCAATGGCTCGACGGCCGGCCGAAACCGCACGGACGGTATCTCCCTTTCGAGCGCTGGCCCGGGCTCGCCCTTCCCAGGCATCAGGGCTGGTGGAGTCCCGCGCGAGTACCAGCGTGAAGAGGGAATCGGCATCCCGGACCAGCCCCTGGCGCAACCGGGTGAAGCCCAAACCCGTCACCGCGTCCAGATTGTGCGGACACAATTGGTGGGCCAGCGTGAATTGCTCCACCGCTCGGGCGCTGGAGTCGGCCCGGTACGCTCGCCATCCACTTTTGAGGACTGAGTCAGCCGCGGGTGGGCACTTGTGCTGGGCGAAGAGCGGGCCCTGGATCAGCAGCAGGGCGGCGAGCGCTCCGCCGGCCACTCTCCAGCCATATATGTTCATGGGCATGTCGACGGAGCAATCTACCGAAGCCACCCGCACGCTGGGACGCTCACTTATCGATACCTTCGGACGGGGATGGTCGAGGGCTGATATTCCTCTATTGATGTCGGTGTACGCCCCCGACGCGGTATTCGTGGAGACTCCGTTCACCCCCGCCCTCCGAGGTGCCGATGCGATTCGGGGCTACTGGAATGAAGTGCCCTACAACCAATCCGAGATCACCTTCAGCTCGGGCGAGATCTACGCGGCCGGGCCCTGGTTTGGGACTGAGTTCAAGTGTGTCTTCCGCCGCCGCCGGACTGGAGAATGGGTGGAAGCCCGAGGCGCCATATTCTGTGAGACCGACGCCGATCGCATTACCGAAATGCGGATGTACTGGCATCGCTGGAATGGAGGAACCGAGACCAGCAAGCCCTGACTTGATAACTGTCCGCACCCGGCCGCAAATGCCTGAAAACAGGACGTTTGAGCCCCGCTCTCTGGACCTAAGTACTTAGCTTCCAATGCCATAGGTGGTGGCACGCGGTTCGCGGCAGGTTTCGACGATGTCCGACTCTGTATCTGCGTTCCCCGTCGTCAGTTCCATGTCCGACCCAAGGTCGTTTCGGGGGGTGCCATGATTTCCGCGCTGCTCCTTCCACTGCTGCTCGGCGGTGAGCCGGTCCCGGCTTCCGCCGTGGTGTCCGTTCAGGACGAGCCACCCATTCAGATCTGGATCAGTAACGATCGGCGTTTTCTGCCCGGTGACCGCGCCACGGTTCAAGTGCGAACCGAGAACGACGGCTATCTCCTGGTTCTCCATGTGGACCCGGAGGGCTACCTCCAGGTGTTGTTCCCCATGGATCCCGACAAAGACAACTTCATCCGCGGTGGCAAGAAGTACGAGGTGCGCAGTCGGGGTGATCGTGAAGCCTTCGAGACCGACGGCAAGGGGCAAGGGACGGTGTATGCAGCGGTATCTCGCCAACCTTTCCAGTTCGAAACCTTCGTAGCGGGTGATCACTGGGACTATCGCACGCTCGCGCCCTCCCGGTTTTCCAACAATCCGGAGCCGGAGCTCAACGAGCTGGTCCGTCGCATGGCAGGGGGAGACTTCGACTACGACATCCTGGGCTATGATGTTGTGGAGCACGCTGCCTACGCCTCTGACTACTCTTCCCATTCTTACGGCTCGTACTACAACGACCCCTGGTGCTACAGCTTCTCCTGTGGCTCACTCGGTTTCACGATCTTCTTTGGGCGGCCGTACCGGAGCTACTACTACGACCCGTACTTCTACGCTTACTCCCCGTTCTATAACCCGTTTTTCTACGATCCGTACTACTACGCACCGGCCTACTATCCCCGGTACATCTACCCCTGGCGCTACTACCACCCCTATTCGAATTACCCCTATTATGGCGGCGGCTATTATGGCGGCGGCGGCGGGTACTACGGATATCGGAATCGCTCCTACGGCCAGCCATTCACACCCTATCGTGATCGGCGCCACGATCTCCGACGCGCTGTGAACACCGTCTATTACCCACCGCTGTCGCCGTCACGCCAGCCGGCCACTGCCACACGGGCACGGCGGGTGGTTGACGCACCGGGAGCGCAGCTGCCTGATCGTGCAGCCCCACGGCGGCTGGGTGACAATGGCCGCACAGTGCAGGGAAGGACGGTGGAGGCCCGGCGGGCCCGGCCCGAGGAGCGCGGTCAGGAACGTTCAGCGGGGGAGCCCCGGCTTATCCGGCGAGAGGTTGAGGCCCGACGCAGAAGCGATGAAGGCCGTCCCGACTCACGGCCGGAGGAACGTCGCGCGCGGCCTGAGGAACGCCGCGCCGAGCCACGGGGTGAGCGGCCCAGTGAGGCTCGGCGGGTAACCGAAAGGGCACCGGCCGCCGAGCGCCGGCCGTCTGAGGCCCGTCCTCAGCGTAGCGAAGCGCCCAACCGCGGTGGCGGACGCGCCGAGGGCCGAAGCTCAGGTGGTGGAGCGAGGGAAGGCGGCGGCTCCCGACCGTCAAACGACGGGGGGCGGCGCCACCGGTAGCTACCAGATCTGGGCTCGCTCGCTCTCCGGCCGAACCATCGGGTCTCCCGGCTTGCAGTTGAACGCCTCGGCGAAGGCGGGAATGTTCGACAGTGGTCCGATAGTTCGGAACTGCGGCGGGGCGTGCGGGTCCACGGTCACCAGTAGCCGGGTGAATTCGGGGCGCGACTTTGCCCGCCAGATCTGAGCCCAGGCCAGGAAGAGGCGCTGGGGGCCGGTGAATCCGTCGATCGGGGCCGGCTGCGGCTTTCCCTCCAGCGAGCGGCGGTAGGCGCCGTAGGCAATCAGCAGCCCGCCCAGGTCCGCGATGTTCTCTCCCAGAGTCAGCTTGCCGTTCACGTGCAGGGAGTCGATGGCGACATAGCCATCGAACTGCTTCTTCACTACCTCTGCCCTCCGGTCGAACTCCTTGCTGTCAGCCTCCGTCCACCACCCACTCAGGTTGCCGAAGGCGTCGAACTGCCGTCCCTGATCGTCGAAGCCGTGAGTGATCTCATGCCCGATCACCGCGCCCATTCCGCCATAGTTGATGGCATCGTCCGCCTGGGGATCGTAGAAAGGCGGCTGCATGATGCCGGCGGGGAAGGTGATCTCGTTGGTAGGAGGGTTGTAGTACGCGTTGACCGTGGGAGGCGTCACCCTCCACTCGGTGCGGTCGGTCGGCCGGCCGATCTTGCTGAAGTCCCGCTGAGATTCGAAGGCGGATGAGAGCAGGACGTTGGTCGCAAACGGCCCCGGCCTCGCCTCCAGCTTGGTGTAGTCCCGCCACCTATCGGGATAGCCGATCTTGTTGATGATCGAATCCAGCTTGGCGTAGGCTTTGGTCTTGGTCTGGTCACTCATCCAGGCGAGCGTGCCCAGCCTGGTCCGGAGCTCAGTTCGGATATTGCGCACCATCTCTAGCGCCCGGGCTTTTGCCTCCGGGGTAAAGTTCTTCCTGACGTAGGCCTGTCCCAGAATTTCGCCCACCGCGTTATCCGTAAGCGTCAGGCAGCGCTTCCATCGGGGCCGCATCTCCTTAACTCCCTGGAGGACGGTCGAGTTGAAGCGGAAGCTTTCATTCACCAGCTTCGAGCTGAGAGCGGGAGCCAGATTGGCAATGAGATTCCAGCGGAGGTACGCCTTCCAACTCTCCACTGGCAGTGCCGAGAGGAGAGAGTCGTAGGCGCCCATGAATTTGGGCTGGGCGACGTTGACCTGCTCCACTCCGCTCAGGCCGAGGCTGCGGAAATAGTCCGCCCAGGTGAAATGAGGTGTAGTGCGCTGCAGCTCGCCGACGCTCACGAGGTGATAGACGGCCTCGGGATCGCGCTGGGCTTCCCGGGTCATGGATGCCTGTGCCAGCGCGGTTTCCAGCTGGAGGATGGACCTGGCGGAGGTGCTCGCCCGGTTTTCCTGCAGCCCCGAAAGCTGGAGCATTCGTTGCACGTGCTGGGCGTACTCGTTGCGGATTTTCTGTGCTGCCGAATCGGTCTTCAGGTAGTAGTCCCGATCCGGCAGTCCCAGGCCACCCTGGTACGCCTCGGCAATGGTTCGGCTGCTCTTCTTGGCATCGGCATTCGAGCGGAACTGAAAGCCCGCGGGAATCCCCAGACCATGCAGCTCCGCCACCACTGATTCGATCCCTGGGCGATCCCGGATCGCCTCGATGCGGCCGATCTGCGAGCGAAGCGGTTTGATACCCGCGGCCTCGACCGCGGCCGAATCCATACACGTACCGTAGAAGATCCCCAGCTTTCGCAGATTGGGATCTTTTGTGGTCGACGCGCTTTTCGCCGCTTCGGTCAGAACTCCTCGTAGAGCCGCGTAGTTCTGTTCCTGCAGCTCGTTGAAGCTGCTCCAACGGGGCAGATCACCCGGAATGCTGCTCCGCTTGATCCAGCCTCCGTTGGCAAATCGGTAGAAGTCCTGACACGGCGCGCATGTTGTGTCGAGGTTGGCCCGCTCGAGCGGCCGGGTCTGGATCTGAGCGGAAGTGGTATTGGGGGTGATCAAGCAGACGAGGGCAACTGCAGCCTGACATTTCAAGCCATGCATTGCGGCTCCAGAGGGTGGGATACCTGCACCTACGGTTCTGAGTGGAGCTGGTTTCGGCGGGCGTAATCCAGGCCCCACTCCATCATCTCGGCACTGCGCAGCCCTACCCGCATGGCTTGATCGACCGCATCCGGCTCGTCCAGCTTCCGGTCCAGAATGAAATACGGTATGAGAGCCCCGCCAACCCGGTTGCCGCTGCCACAGTGCACAAACACGGTGCGGTCCCCCGCCGAGCGGAGGACAGACAGAATCCGATCCAGGGTAGCATCATCGAGAGATCCGGCGCGAACCGGGATGTTCACGTATTCCATGCCTAGAGATTGCACCACTGCCGGTTCGTCCACTGTTCTCGGTTCCATGGGGTCCCGAAGGTCCAGCACGATGCCACCCCCGGCCTCGCCGAGGGCCCGAAGCTGTGCCGCATTGGGTTGCCCTCCCGTGACCAGGTGAGGAAAGACCTCGCACGCATTGGCCACACCGCTGAGAGCTTGGAGTGCTATGGACATGTCAGTTACCGGCCTCCTCTTGGTTTGAAACTAAGCCACCTCTTACCTTTAAGATGTGCTCCGCCTTGCCATAGCCCAGGTACGGCCTCAAAAAGGGGCGTACGAGCAGAACCTCTGCCGGATGGGGGCCCTCTTCCGGGAGGTGGGGGGCTGGCCTGACCCACCGCAGCTGGTGATAGCGCCGGAGACCGCGCTCACCGGCTACTTCCTGGAAGGTGGAGTACGGGAACTCGCGGTCTCCGCCGACCAGCTGTTCGATGACCTGAGCCGGCAGCATGAAGAAGCGGGCATCAGTCCCCTCGACATCGCGCTGGGGTTCTACGAGGTCCACAGCAACCGGCTCTATAACTCCGGCCTGTACGCTACCCTCGGTGGGTCCGAGGCTGGGATCCGCCACATCCATCGCAAGATCTTTCTTCCAACCTACGGCGTCTTCGATGAAGAGCGATTCGTGGAGGCCGGGCGCAGTGTGCAGGCGTTCGACACCCGCTGGGGCCGGGCGGCCATTCTGATTTGTGAGGACGCCTGGCACTCGTTCACCCCGATGCTGGCTGCGCTGGATGGAGCGCAGGTCATTATCGTGCCCAGCGCGAGCCCGGCCCGGGGTGTCATCACCAGTGATGATACGGCCGGCCGGCCGGTAAGTCTGGCACGCTGGAGTCGTCTGGCGCAGGACATTGCCGGGGAGCATGGGGTCTATGTTGCCCTTGCCCAGTTAGTTGGCTTCGAGGGTGGCAAAGCATTTCCGGGAGGCTCGATTCTGGCGGGCCCCCGCGGTGACCTGTTGGCACAGGCACCGGTCTTCCAGGAGGCGATCATTCCGGCGGTGCTGGACTTCGAGGAGATCACCCGGGCCCGGACCGACCTTCCTCTCCTGGCCGACCTCGAGATGCGACTGCCTCATCTGCTCGGGTCACTGCACGCGGCACGTAAGGAGAAGGGGGCGGGCAGCAGGGCAGGTGGGCAGCGGGACCGCAAGAGCACTCCTGAACCGGACGAACGGAGGCCACCTGCGTCGGGGACTGGCCGCCCCGCTGCGACGCTGCCTCCCTTACCCGCTCGCTTCCACCCCCGGCAGGATCCGCTGGCCATCGATCCCGAGCTGACCCGGCGCTGGCTGGTGGAGTTCATCCGCGATGAGGTCCAGCGTCGCCGCAAGTTTGAACGAGTGATCATCGGGCTCTCCGGCGGGGTGGACAGCTCCCTGGTGGCCTATCTCGCCGCGGAGGCCCTCGGCCCGGCAAATGTGCTGGGAGTGCGGATGCCCTACCGCACCTCCAGCCACGAGAGCTTAGAACACGCGCAGTTGGTCATCGAAGCGCTGGGCATCCAGAGCCGCACCATTGACATCAGCCCATCGGTGGACGCTTTGGCCGGTGCAATTGGTGGCGAGATCGATCCGGCCCGTCTGGGCAACATCATGGCCCGTACCCGGATGATTACCCTCTTCGATCTGTCGGCTGCGTTCCGGGCCCTACCGCTGGGCACCGGGAACAAGACCGAGCGGCTGTTCGGGTATTTCACCTGGCACGCGGACGACTCGCCGCCAGTCAACCCGATCGGTGATCTCTTCAAGACCCAGGTGTGGGCGCTGTCGCGGCAGGTGGGAGTCCCCGATGTCATTGTGTCCAAGCCGGCCAGCGCCGATCTCATCAAGGGCCAGACCGACGAGGGTGACTTTGGCATCTCCTATCCCCGCGCTGATGCCATCCTGCACTGGATTCTGCTGGGCTACAAAGCTCCCGAAATCATGGCGCTCGGCTTCGAGGAGGCCGAAATCCGCCTGGTTCGCCAGCGCCTCGACTCGACTCACTGGAAGCGTCGGCTGCCCACGGTCGCCATGTTGAGTGGAACGGCGATCGGCGAATACTATCTGAGGCCGGTGGATTATTAGTAAACCTCCGGCCTCTCCGCCCTCCCGTCCCATGTCGTACTCCACCGGGTCCATCACCACCTTCGTGATGCCGCACATGCAGAATGTCCGAGGCGATCTGTTCGGTGGCGAGCTCATGGCGCTGGTGGACCAGGCTGCTGCCGTCGCCGCCATCCGCCATGCCGGCGGTCCCGCGGTGACGGCGAGGATCGAGCGGGTGGACTTCCGGGAACGTATTCCGGTCGGAGCTCTGGTCACCTGTACGGCGACAGTGGACTACGTCGGAAACTCCTCCATGGATATCACGGTGGAGGTGTACGCCGAGCGGGTCAGCAGCGGAGAGAAGCGCCACACTCACACCGCTCACGTGGTCTTCGTGGCTCTGGACGAGCAGGGCAAACCCAAGCGGGTTCCGCGGCTCCTGCCTGAAACCGACGAAGAGCGGGAGCGCTACGCCCGGGCCGAGTCGCATCGGCACAAAAGGCGCCCTTGACCCACCGCACGGCTGCCGTGGTCCTGAGCGGGGGAGGGGCCAAGACCGCCGCCCACATTGGTGCCACCCGCGCCCTCAAGGAAGCCGGTTTCGAGCCGGCCTGGTATGTGGGCACCAGCATGGGAGCGGTGGTCGCCGCCGGCCTGGCCAGCGGCATTGGGGTCGACGAGCTCCTGGAGCGAATGGTGGAGGTGGGTCGTCGGGGTGTGGTTCGTGATCCGCTGACGCCGGTAGCCGGTCTCTTTCTCCGCTCTCTGCTCAAGCCGGCGCCCCTGCGGGCGGCGATCGAGGCCTTGGTGCCGGTGCGGCGATTCTCGGATCTATCGCTCCCCCTCACGGTGACGGCTGTCGACCTGGATACCGGCGAGCTGGTCTTGTTTGGTGCGGGCGCTACCAATGCGCCACTGATTGACGTGCTCTGTGCCAGCTGTGCTCTGCCGCTGTACTACCCCCCGGTGGAGCTCAATGGCCGGCGCTATGGCGACGGCGGTCTGCGGGCGGTGGTCCCACTGGAACCAGCAGCCGAGCTCGATGTGGAGCTGGTGCTGGCGGTGGATGTAGGTCCGGGATTCGACCTGCCTCCAGCGGTGGACCCGGTACGGATCCCGCCGATGATCCGGGCCCATGATGACGCCATGGGTATTCTCATGGCTGCCAATACCGCTAGTCAGCTGGAGCTCTGGCGGGCTCACCCTGACCGGGCGCCCCTGGTCTATGTGCGGCCCAAGGTTGAGCGCAATGCTACCTTCAGGGTCGAGCGGGTGCGGGCCTATGCCACTGAAGGACGCCGGGCCACACGAGAGGCCCTGGAGCAATGGGCTGAGACACTTGACCGACCTCCCTTTCACGACAAATTCAGCCCATGAAAGCCTCGGAAGTGATGGTTCCCGATCCCCATGTCGCAGTTGCGGGAGCCATGGCAAGCGAGGTCGCTATCATGCTCAAGACCCGCAACATCTCAGTGGTCCCGGTGGTAGATGATCACCGCACCCGCCGCTTCCTGGGCACCTTGAGCGATCGCGACCTCGTGACCCGCTGTCTGGCTGAGGGGAAGCACCCCTGGCATACCCGGGCTGACTCGCTCATGCGCACCAATTCACCGGTGGTCAGGCCCGATCGCGAGCTCGATGGCTTCGAGGTGCGGATGGATCTGGATCCAATGGAATCCCATTTGCGGCCCACCATCACCGTTGTTGATGAAAGTGGCAGAGTTGTAGGCTTTATCAGCCACCCGGAGCAGATTCCGGAGGTAAAGATTGTCTGGGGGGGTGATAATGGCTGAATTCAAACTCTTCACTCTGGAAGAAGCCGAGCGCACCCTGCCGCTGGTGCGGCGGGTGGTGGCCGATCTCACCCTCGAGTACCCCAAATGGCGGGCGGCGGTGGGCCGCTTCGAGCTGCTCACCGGTGGTGCGCGCGCCGACTGGGGCGAGACCCAGGAGCTGGTCGCGGCGCGAGAGGAGGTTACCCGGCACGCCACCCGGATCAATCAGTACCTCCAGGAGCTGGAGGCCATTGGCTGTGTCTTCAAGGGCTTCGAAGCCGGCCTGGTGGACTTCTATTCCCTCAGGGAAGACCGGCCGATCTTCCTCTGCTGGCGCCTGGGGGAGGACCGCATCAATCACTGGCACGATATCGATACTGGATTCTCCGGACGCCAGCCGATCGACGGAGCTATACTCTCGGCCGTCTCCTCGTGAGCCGAGCCTGGCTGTTCCTGCACCTGCTGGGCTTCACTATGTGGCTGGGCGGCGCCATCGCCTCGATGGTGGTGGGAATTGCGGCCCGGGCGGAGGAGCGGAGTCTTCTGGGCGCCGTGGTCCGGGCCCAGTCGAAGCTCACTAAGAGCGCCATCGCTCCCGGCTCGCTGTTGACCGTGCTTTCCGGCCTCGTGCTCACCTTCCAGCTCAGCGGCGGTGAGTTCGCCGGATTCAGTATCTGGCTGGTCATCATGCAGACCGCCGGACTCATCGCCGCACTGATCACACTTTTCATCGCGCTGCCCACGGCTGCTCGGCTGGGTCGGCTGGACCCAGTGGGTGAAGCCGCGCGCTACTTCGACGAGCTGCGGGCCCGTCAGCGCATCGTGGCCTCGATCGCGGGAACTCTGGGTCTCATCGCTCTCTTCGCGGGGGCAATGCTGAGTCGCTAGCCTTTCCCGTTCGTCCCAGACTTACAAATCTGCCGCACCGGACAAATTTCACATCTCGCCTTTCGTGCGGTGCAGACCAGCGCTCCCAGTTCCATGAGCGCCTGGTTGAACAACCAGGCCGACCTTCCTCGCCGGGGTACGATCTGTTCGGCCATGCTCCAGAGCCTGCGGCTGGCCCTTGGTCCTTGCAGTCGCGGGTGGAACACCCGCCGCAGCACTCGGGCGACATTGGTGTCTACGGCCGCGGTGGAGCGCTCGAAGGCAAAGGATGCGATGGCGCCGGCGGTGTACCGGCCCACTCCAGGTAGCTGCCGAAGCTCCTCCGGGTCGGATGGAATGCGGCCGCCCAGCTCCCCCATCACGGCCTGCGCCAGGCGCTGCAGGTTGGCTGCTCGGCGATAGTACCCCAGTCCCTCCCAGCTCTCCCGCACTGTCCCGGGAGATGCCGCCGCGAGCGATTCGATTGTGGGATAGCGCCGAAGAAAGCGATCATAGTATCCCATCACCCGGGCGACCTGGGTCTGCTGCAGCATGAATTCGGAAACGACGATGTGGTAAGGATCGCGGGTTCGTCGCCAGGGAAGGTCCCGGCCGTGGCGGCGGAACCAGGCCAGCAGGCGGCGTCGAAAGACCAGTGCGTGAGTCGGAGTGATGGCTCGGGGCATCGCTGAACGGTAGCCTCAGCGTGCCGCCGGCGGAAAGCGCTTCGTCCCAGAGGAGGTTACCTTATGAACGCCATGAACTTCTTCGCCACGATCGGACGTTGGGTCCTGGATGGTGCGTCGCACGTTGGACGTCTGACCTACTTCGTCGTCGAGGCGATTCGAGGTTTGGGCGAGGTGCGAATCTGGTGGCCCCGGATGATGGTGGAGGCCTGGAACATCGGGGCGGGCAGCCTGTTCATTGTGTTGCTGATCTCGGCCTTCGCCGGAGCGGTGACCGCGCTTCAGACCGGGTACCAGTTCACCGGCAGCATTCCCTACTACGTCGTCGGCACGCTGGTGGTGTCATCCATCATTCTCGAACTCGGCCCGGTGCTCACTGCCCTCATTCTCGCCGGCCGGATCGGCGCTCGCTACGCGGCGGAGTTGGGGACCATGCGTGTCACCGAGCAGATCGACGCTCTGGAGAGCCTGGGCCGATCTCCGTCGTCGCATCTGGTTATCCCTCGAGTACTGGCGGGCCTGCTGATGATCCCAGCGCTCACCGTGCTGGCAAACCTCTCCGGCGTCGTCTCGGGATGGGTGTCGGTCAAGGCGGTTCTCCCGGTGACCGACGCCGACTTCATCTACGGCGCCCAATACTACTGGCGACCCTGGGACGCGTGGTACTCGGTGATCAAGGCATTCTTCTTTGCCGGGTCCATCACCATCATTTCCTGTTACATGGGCTTCAATACCAAGCAGGGTGCCGAAGGCGTCGGCCGATCGACCACCACTGCGGTGGTAACCAGCTCGGTGCTGATCCTGGTCCTCGATACCGTGCTCACCCGTCTCCTCCTCAATCAATGATCGAGCTCCGCAACGTGCATAAGGCGTTCGGCAAGCAGGTGGTGCTGAACGGGGTGGACTTCGAGGTCCGGGAAGGGGAAACGGTGGCGCTGCTGGGCCCGTCCGGCACCGGAAAGAGCGTGCTGCTCAAGCACATCATCGGGCTGATCCGCCCCGACGTCGGGGAGATCTACGTGGACGGGAAGGATGTGTGCCGGTTGAAACGAAAGGACCTCGCCGAGCTGCGGTCCCATATCGGCTACGTGTTCCAGAACGGCGCGCTGTTCGACTCGATGAATGTCTTCGAGAACGTGCGGCTCGGGATCACCGATGAGGACAAGTACGGCGACGAGGAGTATTGCAAGAAGCGAGTGGCTGAATGCATCCGCCTGGTCAACCTCCCGGCCGACACGATCGCCAAGTTTCCGGCCGAGCTCTCTGGGGGAATGCGCAAGCGCGTCGGCATTGCCCGGGCCATTGCGGGCGACCCTAAGTACCTCCTGTACGATGAGCCCACCTCCGGCCTGGACCCGGTCAACGCGGACATCATCGACGGACTGGTCCAGCGGCTCGACCACGAGCTGGGAGTCACCAGTGTTATGGTCACCCATGATGTGCGAGGCGCGTTCCGGGTGGCGGACCGGCTGGCCCTCCTGAGCGAGGGAAAGATCGTAATGCAAGGCACTCCGCAGGAGTTCCTGCAGTCGACCAATCCCAAGGTTCGCGAGTTCCTCGAGCGCGACTTCGACAATCCCTCGTTCGCCGCCTGAGCGCCTATGGATGTTCGCTATTCCCGGGAAGTGATCGTCGGTGCCATCGTCACCATCGCCATTCTGGTGTTCATCTTCGGAACGATGTGGCTGAGCGGGCGTTCGGTCTCCTCGGATAACCTGGTTCGCATTCAGTTCGCCAACGTGAGCGGCCTCAAGCGGGCGTCGCCGGTTCGGGTGTCCGGGGTGAACGTAGGGAAGGTCGAGCGAATCGAGTTCGTGGACGTGGGCAAGGTGCTGGTAACCGCCAGCCTGCCACCCAAGATCCGCCCCCGGGTAGATGCGGATGCCAAGATCGTCTCGGTCACTTTGGTTGGTGACTACGCCGTGGACTTCGACCCGGGCCGCGCCGGGGAATTCCTGCCCCCCGGCAAGGTCATCCTGGGAACCCAGGACCTCGGGCTCTCGGGCCGCGCCATGGAGCTGAGCGACCGCGCGGACAGCATCCTGATCGGCGCCCAGGCCATCGTGAACAAGGAGACCGCGGAGCAACTCCGCTCGACGCTGACGGCGCTGGAAGGCACGTTGAAGGCCGCTCAGCGAACCATGCAGATCTACGGCGACTCGACTCGGGGCCCTACCGCCGAGCTCACCCGCACTATGGCCGCGTTCCGCCAAGTGACCACCCGCCTCGACAGCACGCTTGCCCATCCCGCGCTTGACCGGACGCTCAATCGCACCGATACCCTGACCGCAAACCTGGCGGCCATGACCGCCAGGCTCGACTCCACTCTCGCTGCCCTCAACCGTGGCCAGGGTACCCTCGGCAAGCTCGCGACCGACAGCGGTCTCTACTACGACATGCGGGAGGTCTCCCAGTCGATGAAGGCGTTACTGGACGAGCTGACAAAGCATCCGGGGAAGGTGGGGGTGACGGTTAAGCTGTTCTAAAAGCGTGAGCGGTGAGCGGTGAGCAGTGAGCGGTGCTTACGCAGTATCTTCCCGCCATGTTAAGCGTCACTTTCCTGGGAACCGCCGCCTCCATCCCCACCATCGATCGCAACGTGGCAGGCCTGGCCGTGCAGCGGGAAGGGGAAACCATCCTCTTCGATTGCGGCGAGGGGAATCAGCGCCAGATGATGCGCTATGGGGTGGGGTTTGCCTTTCGGGAGATCTTCTTTACCCATTACCACGCCGACCATCTTCTGGGTGTCACCGGTCTCATGCGGACCATGGGGCTGCAGGACCGGACCGCCCCGGTGGTACTCTACGGTCCCAAGGGAGCTTCGCGGGTGCTCGGCGCCGCCATTTCACTGGGCATCGAGCGAAACAAGTTTCCCATCGAGATTGTAGAAATCAAACCAGGAGATTGCCTGGCCCGGGATTCCTATGACATCGTCGTCTTCGAGACCGAGCACCGGGCGGATACGGTGGGGTACGCGCTGGCTGAGCATACCCGGCTGGGCCGGTTCAACCCCGAGCGCGCGCGGGCGCTCGGCATTCCCGAGGGTCCGCTCTGGGGTCAGCTGCATAAGGGAAAGCCGGTGACGCTCGAGGACGGGAGTACAATCGCCCCCGGCGACCTGGTAGGCGCCCCCCGGCCGGGCCGAGTCCTGGTTTATACCGGCGACACTCGTCCCAACCTGTCGGTCATCCAGGCCTCCCGGGGCGCCGACCTCCTGATCCACGAGGCCACTTTCGGCGGTGATGAATCGGAACGGGCCCGGGAGACCGGGCATTCGACTGCGGCCGAAGCTGCCCGGGTGGCGCTCGAAGCTGGGGCTCGGCGGCTGGTTTTGACCCACATCAGCTCGCGCTATAACCGAGATACTTCGGAGCTCCTCGCCGAGGCGCGCGCGGTGTTTCCGGAGACGACGATCGCCCGGGACGGGATGACCCTGGACGTGTCCTACCGGGATGCCGAGTCAACCTGACCGTGCATCCGGAATCTGGCCCTTGCCTTGCAGGTTGTTACCGGGCGTCGCTTTCCATCCGTGTTCCAGGTGACCCAGGCTCATGGACCACCACTCCCCGGTAAGCCGCATGTTGCGCTCTACCACGATCGCTGCATTTGCCACCGTTTGGCTGATAGGCTGTGGCAATGCTCCGGCCGGTGCCTCGGCCCAAACCGCGGACAGCACGCAGGATTGGGAGGTCCAGCCCACGCTCTGGAGCCCCCGGCCGATTTTGATTCCCCGGAGCACGCCCCCCGAGCCGCCGGCCGATTCCACGGATACCACCACCCTCCTGGACTCCATCCTGGAGGCGAGCAGAAGGGCCCGGTCTGCCAAGGCCGATTCCTCCACCACCCGCTCCAGGCCCCAGACAGATGCCGCTCTCAAGCCGAAAAGAAGCGCCTTCAATATCAGTCCCAGCGACTCCGCGCGTTGGCCGGTAAAGGGTCCGCCGCCGCTGCCCGAGTCGATCATACCCGAGCATCGCATTGTGGCGTTCTACGGCAATCCTCTGTCGAGCCGGATGGGCATCCTGGGTGAGCTTCCGCCGAAGGAAATGCTGCGGCGCCTGGAGAAGGTGGCCACCGAATGGGCCGCGGCAGACAGCGGGCAAAAGGTGCTGCCGGCCTTGCATCTCATCGCCACGGTTGCGCAGGGGTATCCCGGACCGGCCCGAAAATATCGGCTCCAGATGTCTGACAGCATCATCAATCGGGTGGCCGGGTGGGCAGAGGAGCGCGGGTGGCTGATTTTCCTCGATATCCAGGTCGGCGTGAGCACCGTGGAGGAGGAGCTGAAGGTGCTGGTGCCCTACCTCAAACGGCCGTATGTCCACCTGGCCCTGGATCCCGAGTTTGCCATGAAGGACGGCAAGAGGCCGGGTACCGACTGGATGGGCCGGATGGACGCCTCCGAGGTGAATCACGCGGTGGATGTGCTGGCCCGGATCGTGGAGGAACAGCAGCTGCCGCCCAAGGTGCTGGTGGTCCACCGCTTCACCCGAAACATGCTGACCAACGCCTCCCAGATCCGGCTGGATCCGCGGGTCCAGGTGGTGATAGACATGGATGGCTGGGGGCCGCCCGGAAGCAAGATGGGAGCATACCGCTGGTTCGTGGTGCGGCATCCGGTCCAGTACACCGGGTTCAAGCTTTTCTACAAGAACGACAAGCCGATGATGACCCCAGAGCAGGTGCTGGAGTTGTATCCCAAGCCGATGTATATCCAGTATCAATAGACGCGGGTAAGCGGGACAGCGGGGCAGCGGGGCCGCCCGACAGGCCAACTGCGAGACACCTTCCGGAGTTTCAGATGCGCATGGCCCTTTTTATTCCGCTCGGACTGATTCTCTCGCTCGCTGCCCCGCTGCCCCGCCGCCCCGCTGCCCCGCCTACTGTATCCGACCTCTCCTGGCTTCAGGGCATCTGGCAGGGCCGCATTGGAGGCCGGGACTTCGAGGCCCACTATACTGGACCGGAAGGTGGACAGATCCTCAGCGCCAGCAAGTACACCGAAGAGGGAAAGCCGTCAGGCTTCGAATTCGAGCGGTTCGAGCAGCGGGGCGACACGCTGGTGCTCACTCCGTTTCCGGAAGGCAAGTCTTCAGTATCCTTTCCGCTGGCGGAGTACGATGCCCAGAACCGCCGAGCCGTGTTCGAAAACCTGGCCCATGATTTCCCGACCAGGATCAGCTATCAGCGGGTGGCCAAGAACCGCTTGACCATCCTGGTTTCCGGGCCGGGAGAGGATAGCCAGGAGCAGATCCTCACCTATAATCTCACCCGCAAGTAGCTCTCGAGCCGCCGACTTGACGCCTCCCAGCTACCCCCGGTATTTAGCAACACCCTTTTGTTTTCCCGTTGCCTCCGTGACTGCTGGCCGACTGTGAGCTCCACGTCTCCATCCACCGGTTACTCGCCGTCTCGACGCCAGGCGTCCGCGCCCGACGGCGCCGCCGCCGAACGCCAGCTGGCTCGCTGGATCGCCGAGGGAGACGAGGCAGCTTTGGCTGAGCTGTTCGACCTCACGGGTCCCACGCTCTATGCCGTCGCGTTTGGCATATGCGAGAATCCGCGGCAGGCTGAAGGCGCGGTCGAGGAGACCTTCGCCGAGCTGTGGGACAAGCGCGCTTCCCTGGGCCGGCTCCCGGCCCTCTCACCCTGGCTGCTGGAACGCTGCCGCTCCTGGGCCATGGCCCTGCAATCGGCGAACGACATCCCCAACCCCAGGACCCTCCAAGACCGGGCTGGTGACGTACCGCTGACCCGACGGTTACTGCGTTGCCCGGAGCCGCTGCGGACCGCACGGGTGCAGGCGGCCCTCGATCGGTTGGACGAGCGCGAAGACGAGGCTGTCGTGCTGGCCTCGCGAAGCGGCCGCAGCGTCGCCCAGATTGCCGACCAGCTCGGCCTGACCTCCGAAGAGGTGCACCGACTCATTCGTCACGGGCTACGAACATTCCGCAAAGAGCTGGAGCACACCGTACGGCGGGAAACGGTATAGTGAGCCACCCGGACGCACTGGCCGACCGGCTGGGGGCCTACGCCCTCGGCTTGCGCGATGCCGATCCCGATGGGGCCCTCGCCGCGCACTTGGCGGCCGGGTGCGACGACTGCGCCGGCGAGCTGCGCGAGCTACGCGAAACCTCCGCGCTTCTGGCGCTAGGAACCGAGCCCCTGACCCCGCCAGACGATCTACGTGGGCGGCTGCTGGATCGGGTGACCGGTGAGAGCTTCGTCTTCGTGTTGTCTGGCTCCGGCCAGTGGCGGCAGGAGGGAGAGCTCGAGATCAAGCAGCTGTTCTCGTCGCCGGCTGGGGGAGGCACGGAACTGATCTCACTTCGGACCGGCTCCACCCTGAAGCGGGCGTATCGCCCCGGTCATTTGGGGTATGTGATCATCCGGGGCGAGCTCGACGGCGAGGGTCTCCGCTTGGGTGCCGGCGACTTCGTGCCCGCAGCCGGCAAAATCCCCGGCCGGAAGATGGCGGTGGTTATGGACACGCTGTTGCTCGCAGTGGCGGGCTCGGAGAAAGCGTTGCCGCTCGATTCCCCCCGGGCGGTGCGCTCCGGCAAGGCGGCCTGGAATCCTATGGAGCCGAGCACCCTGGCGTTGCCGCTGGCCGGGAGCGCCAAGGAAGGCGTCGAGATTTCGCTGATGCGGATCGAGCCCGGCGGCGCCGTTGCGAGACACCGCCACGACTGGGTGGAGGAGTTGTGTGTGATCTCAGGCGATTGCCGCTGCCAGGGCATGGAACTGGGATCGGAAGACTACCATCGCGCCAGTCCCGGAACGAGACACGATGTTCTCACCAGCGTGGGCGGATGCACGATGGTGTACATCACTCGAAAGAGTGAGCAGTAAGCCGTAAGCAGTGTTTTCTCGCCGCCCGTTACCTGCGCGCTAACTTCACGTCCGCCGTCTTCCAGGCCTTCTCGAACCTGGCCTCGACCGCCGCTGCTTCTTTGGTCTTCTTCTGCGCCTTTAGACTCTCCGCCAGGCCGTGCAGCGACCAGCCGTTCTCCGGCCGCCGGCGCAGGTCTTCGCGGAATGCCTTCTCTGCCTGTGCCGGGCGGCCCGCTGCCAGCAGCACCATGCCCAGACGGTGGCGAAGCGGCAGGTACCACTCCGGTGGCTCGGCGTAGGTCAGCTCGTCCTCACCTGCGATCGCCTGGTTGAGCTGCCCCACTGCCTTGTCGACCTTGCCCTGCTTGCCGGCCATCTCCCCGTCGAGGTGCGCGATGGCAATCGCAAGCACCGGCTTGGCCGGGTTGAGGTTCAGCATCTGTTCGGGCGGGATCGCCGCGTCAATTGCTCCCAACTTCTCGCGCTCCGCCGTCGCCTTATCGAGCTTGCCCTGAGCGGTGTAGGCCAGCCCACGGACGTAATGCCATATCCCGGTGGTATAGCGCAGATCCTTGGGAGGAGCCGGCTGCTTCAGGATGTCGCCCCACTTCGAGAAGCGAGCCAGAGTGTACAGCATCGTGGGCGAGAAGTACTCGAGTGGCGGGACCTGCTTGACCACCTCGTGGGGCACAGTCTTTTCGATGTCCTTCGCCGCCTTGATCGCGTCGCCGCTCCTCCCCAGCATGTTCAGCGCATACCACATCACGTGGAAGTTGTGAGGGTAGTAGCCCATCGGATAGACGCCGCTGGGGTGCCGCTCGCTGATGAACCGCTCGTCGGCGTGTACCGCGTGGGCGTTGTGCTCGACTGCGAGATCCCACTGGCCCAGCTTGATGTAGATGTGAGTCGGCATGTGTACCAGATGACCGGCGCCCGGCATCAGGGCGCCTAAACGCTTGGCACAGGGGACGGCTTTGCTGGCCTCGTTCGACGCTTCTACCGCATGGATGTAGAAGTGGCAGGCGCCGGGGTGGTCGGGATTTCGCTTGAGCACGGTCTCCAGCACCTTCACCGTTTCTTTGGTGGAGGGTGCCTTGGGGTCGCCACCGTTGGTCCAGTAGTTCCAGGGCCGCAGGTCCATCAGCGCCTCGGCGTAGAGCGCCGCCGCATCATCGTCATCCGGGAACATCCGACTCACCCGGCCGATGGCGCGGGCCCAGGCCGTGTCCAGCGAGGCTCGGTTGGCGGACGGGTCTGCCGAGTAGCGCTTAGCCAGGGCATCGATATAGGCCCGTTCCTGGGGCGTCACCTTCACCGAGTGGCTCACCGCATTGTACGCAGCCTCCCACGCAGGCCGTACCAGTGAGGTGTCCATCGGGAGGTTGATGTTGGGACCGAGCGCGTAGGCGATGCCCCAATAGCACATGGCGCAGGTGGAGTCATGCTTCAACCCCTCCTTGAACGACTTGATTGCCTCGTCGTGGTTGAAGGCGTAGGTAAGCCGAAGCCCCTGGTTGAAGTACTGCTGGGCCAGCTGCACCTCAGTGGTGATGGTATGGTGCAGAGAGCCCAGATTGTCGTAGAGGGGGATCTCGAGAGTGGCGGAGTCCGTAGTGGGTGCCCCGGGCGGATGGCGATGCTCCTGAGCTTGCAGAACCGATGTCATCAGGGACAAAGCCAGGCCCGATCCGAGACCGAAGCGAAGATACCGTAACATCATGGCCTGCTCCTCGGAGATAAAGTTTCTCCTGCGCTGATCACTTGCCTTCGGCGGCAGTCAGCCGCCCAAACTCGGGGTTCGACCGCAGCGCCCAGAAATTCGGGTCGAGCCGGAGCCATGCCGGCGATACATAGAACGGGATTGAGAGCAGCGTGCCCAGGGTCACGACGGCCTCGTCCTCCATACCCAGCCGCGACTGAACGCAGGCCAGCCGGTAGACCAGGAGCGCGCCGTTCAAGGCGTCCTTGGCGATGGGAAGCAGAGAGATGGCTTTCTCCGCCTCGCGGAGCGCCTCGTCCTTGCGACCCAGATAGGAATCGACCAGAGCCAGGCGCGAGTAGATCTCGGCGTCGTCGGGCGTGGCCTTCACTTGTGAAGTCAGGAGCCGCTCCGCGGCGCGAGCCCGGCGTTGAGCTGTGGCTGAGTCTCCCCGCTGGAGATAAATGGCCGCCGAAGCTGTATGCCACCACACCGTGTCGCCGAAGAATTGCTCGGGTCCCATGCGGAGCACGTTAGTCTGCTGATCCTCATCCAGCAGCCAATAGAGATCCCAATAGGTGGCAACGAAAGGCAGCAGCTCATCGGGTGGGATCTGGGAGGCTCCGCTGCGTATGGCCCTGCGCGCTTCGTCCAGCTTTCCCTCGCCCAAGGAAATCATGGCTCGGAGCTGATAGGCTTCGGGGTTGGTTGGGCCCAGAATAATGTACCGGTCAGCCGCGCTGCGAGCTTCGGCATAGCGCCGGAGCCAGAGCATATTGGTGGCCAGGCCAGCCGCATGGCCCGCCGCAGTAGGATCGAGAATGACTGCTCGCTGACGATAGGGCAGGGCTGCGAGCCAACGTCCCTCCAGCTCGAGGAAGCTGGCGGTATAGCCGATCAGGCGTGCGTTCGAGGGGTCCGCCTGCAAGCCCCGGCGGGTCTCCTCCCGTGCCGCTCCCTGGTTTCCCTTCATCAGATGGTAGTAGGCCAAAACCTGGCGGGCATCTGCTTCTGCGCCTCCGATCCGGAGCGCCCGCTCACCGTGGTTCCTGGCCTGCTCCAGCAGCTTGGGGTCGGCGGTCGCGTTGTTCCACAAAGCCGCCTCGGTCCAGCCCAGCTGAGCCCAGGCCGCCGCAAGGTTGGAATCCCGTTTCACTGCGTTGCTGAACTCCGCCATGGCTCGCTTGAGCTCGCCGGGACCCGAGGCACCCTGGCGCATGATCTGTTGACCTCGGAGATAGGCCTCGTAGGCCTCGGGATCCCGACGCTGCTCCGATACCTGTGTCTTCTCGACCGGCCGGCCGGATGCCACTCCCGGCGATCCAGCTATCTCCTGAGACGGGGCGAGCCAGCCTTGGCGCCAGGCGGCGACGGCGGTGCCCGCAACCAGCACCAATGCTACCGCGATGAGGGCTCCCCGCTGGAGGCCGGCGCCGGGCATGCGACCCCCTGAGGGAACGGTCCCCGCCAGCGCATCGGCAAACTCACCGGCAGTTTTGAACCGATCGTCCGGCTTTGTCGCCAGCGCCTTCATCAGGGCTCGGCTCACCGGGCGGGGCACGCCTGACCGACGCTGGTTGATGGTGACGGGAGGACCGTGAAGCCGCTGGGCCACGACCGCCCTCGGCGTCCCGGTGAATGGGGGTCCCCCGGCCAGCATCTCGTAGAGCACGCATCCCAGCGCGTAGACGTCGGCCCGGCCGTCGACCTCCTGGGATCCGCTGGCTTCCTCTGGGCTCATGTAGGCGGGGGTTCCCACCGCAAAGCCGGTGGCGGTGAGACCATCGCCCGCCGCCTTGTCCAGCGCCCGGGCCACACCGAAGTCCGCTATGACCGCGTGCTGCTCCTCGATCATGATGTTCTCGGGTTTGACATCGCGGTGCACGACACTTCGCCGGTGGGCGTAGTCCAGGGCCGAGGCCACTTCGCAGGTGATCCGAACCGCCTCTTCGACCGGGATGGTGCGATCCCGGACCAGCCGCTGCCTCAGGGTTTCACCTTCGACAAACGGCATGGTGTACCAGAGCTGGCCCGCGGCCTCACCCGAGTCGAACACCGGGAGGATGCGTGGGTGGCGCAACTGGGCGGTGATCCTGATCTCGTGCAGGAACCGCTCGCCGCCGACCGAGGAGGCGAGATCCGGTCTCATCACCTTGAGAGCCACGAGCCGGTCATGACGCTGGTCGCGGGCGAGGTAGACCGTCGCCATCCCACCCTTTCCCAGCTCATGCTTGATGGAATAGCGGCCGGCCAGGGCGTCCTGGATCTGGTACAGAATCGGCGCGCTCTGACTGAGAGGCTTGTGATCCGGAGGCGTCGGGGATTTGGTCGGTCGCGCTACACCCAGCTTCTCGAGGGTGCTGTGGGCACCCTCGAGTTCCAGGGAGGCGGGCTCCTGGCGTCCCAAACTGGTAAGGCTCTTAGCCAGTTGCAGCCGAGAACGGGCCGCCTCGAATGGGGTCTCGTTCCGCTCGAACAGGGCCGCGCTGGTCTCCAAACGCTCGCAGGCGGCCTGATGGTTGTCTTCGGCGGCG
>Ga0075421_100001301_pt1 | contig 28865 bp, 21 predicted proteins | sample SoiMetdeltSBSDD5_FD_75292 | JGI IMG/M metagenome (GOLD analysis project Ga0075421, IMG submission 75292) | Bulk soil microbial communities from a Populus tree surrounding site in Tennessee, USA - Soil MetaG P. deltoides SBSDD5 | ecosystem: Environmental > Terrestrial > Soil > Tree plantation... | reverse complement strand
GTTCCTGCTGCGCGGCGACGTGTTCAACAAGGAGCTGATCGACACCTTCATCAAGTGGAAGTACGAGAACGAGGTCCTGATCATGAAGACCCGGCCGCATCCGCTCGAGTTCGCGATGTATTACGACGGGTGAGGCGGGCGGGGCGGGCTCGGACGGGATGGATACCTGCACGACGACTTGCGTCCCCGTGGCAGGGCGGGGTGCGGGCGGCGGTGTTTCTCTCTGCAGGCGTCGCTGTCCGGCTTGGCTCCGCTGTCCGGCCCCTCGGCCACCGGCTGACGACCGACGAACGAGATGGCGGCGGGACGAGGCGCTGGGCGACCATTCACCGACGTTCTCTTCGCGCTGGTCTGTACGGATCCGGACGGCGCTGTAGCATCTTGGGCTGTTCCTCCGTGCTTCGAAAGCCATCCTTCGAGAGGCTGGCAACGTGTCGATCGACGTCAAGCCCAAGGGTCCGCTGGTGCGGCTCGCCGCATGGCTGCGACGCGAGGCCCGAGCAGCCATCGCGCCCGCTTCAGCAGCTGCTGTGCTCGCCGCGACGGCGGCGGCTCAATCGCAGGTACTGACCTTGACCGGGCCGCCCAACGCCCACATCGGCGGAAGGTTCGCGGCTGCGGGCGACCTCGATGGCGACGGCGTCTCTGACGACCTCGTCTCGGACGGGTCGGACCCAGGGGTCGTGGTGGTGTACTCGGGCAGCGACGGCAGCCAGCTTCACGCCTTTCCCTCATCGGGACTCTTCACCGGCTTCGGCTGGGCCATCGCCGGTGGCCATGACATCGACGGCGACGCGGTGCCGGACATCCTGATCGGGGCCTTCAACAACGCCGCCGCGGGTTGGGGATCGGGCAGCGTCTTCGTCCACTCCGGCGCGAGCTGGGGACTCATCCGCCAGCACGACGGATCGGGGGCACAGAACCTCGGAGCGTCCGTGGCGTTCGTCGGCGACCTGGATGGCGACGGTGTCTGCGACTATGCGGCAGGCGCGACGCACTACAACAACTACCTGCCGGGCCCCGAGGAGGCGGGTGAGGCCTACGTGTACTCGGGTGCGAGCGGCGCCGTGATCCACCACCTCGGGCCGGGGGCCGTGGGTGGCCAGTTCGGAATCAGTCTTGCATCGATCGGCGACGTCGACAGCGATGGAGTGTCCGATCTGTGCATTGGGGAGCCATCCGTCGACACCCAGGGCTTCTTCCTGAATGGCAAGGTCTGGATCGTAAGCGGGGCGACCGGGCTGACCGTCCTCACGGTCGAAGGAGCGAATGATCTGGCGTCCTATGGCTATCGGCTGGCCGCACCCGGCGACGCGAACCTCGATGGCACGCCGGACCTCGTGACGATCGCCTTCGACATCGCCAGCTTCCACAATGGGGCGGCGGTCCTGTCCGGCGCGTCGGCGTCCAGGTTGACGTACATCCAGTCGCCCCTGGCCCTCGCGAGCGGATCCTCCGGTGGCGTGGGTCAGTTCCTCGACACGGTGGCCGCTCTCGACGGCAACGGCATTCGCGAAGTCCTCGTCCCGTACTACTTCGGCGGGATCGAGATCGGGCACGCCCTGGTCGCCGACGCGGCGAGCGGCGAGCCCCTGTACTACCTGCAGGAGCCGCCCGCTCCCAGCGACTTCCCCGGTGCGCTCGCGAACGCGGGCGACCGCGACGGCGACGGCCGGGACGAGATCGCCACGTCGCGGGGCGACAACACGGTGACGATCTACACCACACGCACGCTCGTCGCGACGACGGCGAGCATTCCGCACGCGACGGGAGGCGCCGCGACCTTCGACCTCAATGCGGGCATTCCGCATGCAGGCGGAGCGTACTTCCTGATCGCCAGCCTGACGCCCGCCGGAGGCCCGGCCTGTGGCGGAATGCCAATCGGCACGACCGTCATCCCGCTCTGCTACGACCTCCTGACCAGTTTCTCGATCCTGCTGGTGAACATCCCGCCCTTCGTCGAGACCGCCGGTCACCTCGACGGAGTGGATGGCAAGGGCACAGCCGCCTTCGATCTCATCGGCCAGCCATTGCCGGCCTCGACGATCGGAGTCGCCATCTGGTTCGCGTACATCGCGAAGGATGGCTCGGAGGCTGGCGGCCCGTGGACGCTCGCCTCGAACGCCGAGCCGGTCACCGTGAACTGAGCCGTAATGGCCTGTGCCCCATGACTCGGCGCGCCTCCGCTAGGATGCGCAACCGGGGGAGCCGGTTCGTGGAGGATCGTGCGTGCGCACCGCCTGGCTCGTGTGCCTGATGCTGGCGGCCGGAGGCGCGCGCGCGGGCACGCTCGACGTGCCGGCGCAGTACGCGACGATCCAGGCGGCCCTGGATGCAGCGGCGGCCGGCGACACGATCGTCGTGCAGCCGGGCGCCTACCACGAGGCGCTGGTGTTCCCCGGGTTCGGGTTGACGCTCGTGGCGCCCGGCGGCTCGTCGGTGACGACGGTCGATGCGAGCGGGCTGGGCACGAGCGTGATGACCATCGCGACCACGACGGGAGACTCCGTGATCGTCGACGGCTTCACCATCACGGGCGGGGAGGGCACGCTGATCCAGTCGGAGCGCTGGGGCGGCGGCCTGCTGCTGACGGGCCCGGGCACGGTCACGCTGCGCAACGCCGTCGTGACCGGCAACACGGCGCTCGTCGGTTCGGGCGGCGGGATCAGCGTGGGCAGTGGCAACGGCTTCAGCGCCAAGTTCGTGGCCGAGGACTGCGAGATCCACGGCAACAGCGCCACGTCAGGCGGCGGAATCGGCGCCTGGTTCTTCATGACCCAGACCCCGAGCCTGACGCGCTGCGTGATCAGCGACAACCACGCGGTCGGTGGCCAAGGCGGCGGCCTGAAGAGCTCGCATCAGGGATCCATGGAGGATTGCCTGATCTCCGGGAACACGGCGCTGTCCAGTGGTGGTGGCGGGATGCACGGCGACTTCCAGAATTGGGTCTTCACCCGCACGACCTTCCAGGGCAACAGTGCCGCCTACGGCGGCGCGCTGAGCCTCTCCAGCACGAGCCCCGGCGTGGGCAACGTCACCTTCATCGGGAACGCCGCGAGCGTCGCGGGCGGCGCCGTCTCGCTCTCCTCGAACTGCGACTGCCCCCTCTTCTGCTTCTCGCCCAGCTTGAGCAACTGCACCTTCATCGGGAACACGTCGGCTGGCGCGCCCATCTCGGTCAGCTCGTACCAGTGCTCGTCCACCCAGGCGTCCGTGAGATACTGCAACTTCTTCGGCGAGGCGGCCGCCAACGGGAACTTCACCGGCTGCATCCTGCGCGACGTTCCGTCGCCGCCGGTGAACGCCGATCTCACCTACTGCAACATCGAAGGCGGCTGGCCCGGCGAGGGCAACATCGACGCCGATCCCCTCTTCGCGAACGCCGCTCTGGGCGACTACCACCTGCTGGCCGCCTCGCCCTGCCGCAACGCGGGCCCGCCGAATGCGAGCCTCGCGCCGCCGACCGACTTCGAAGGCGATCCCCGCGTACTCGAAGGTCGCGTCGACATGGGGATCGACGAGTTCGCGGACGACTGCAACGGCAACGGTGTCCTCGACTGGCAGGACCTGCAGGCTGGCACCAGCAGCGACTGCGCCGACGACGGCATCCCGGACGAATGCCAGCCCCTCGTCGACTGCAACGGCAACGGCAACTCCGACGCCTGCGACATCGCCATGGGCCGGTCCACGGATTGCAACCACAACGGCCTGCCGGACGAGTGCGAGTCGCTGGCCGACTGCGACGGCGACGGCATCCCGGACGCCTGCGAGGACGCCGACTGCAACGGCAACGGCGTCCCGGACGCCTGCGACCTCGCCGCGGGCACCAGCGTCGACACGAACGGCGACGGGATCCTCGACGAGTGCCAGCAGTTCCTGTACGTCCCGAGCGACCATCCGACGATCGCGGCCGCCGTGCAGGCCGCCGCGGCCGGCGACACCATCTTCCTCGAGCCCGGCGTCCATGCCGGCCCGGGCAACCACGACGTCAGCCTCACCAAGAAGCTGCTCATCGCCGGCACGTCGGGGGCGGAGGAGTGCATCATCGACTGCGAGCAGGCCGGGCGTGCCTTCCGCGTCGAGGGCGCCCTCGCGATCGTCGAGCTGCGGGGCCTGACCATCAGGAATGGCAGCGCCGTCGGCGGCGGTGGCGTCGACTGCGCTCAGGACGCGCAGCTTCGCGTGAACGCCTGCGTGCTGCGAGACAACACGTCGGGTAGCCAGCCCGGCGGAGGTCTCTATGTGCACGGCGGAGCGAGCGCCACGCTCGAGAGCAGCACGCTGTCCGACAACACGGCGCCCTTCGGCGGCGCCGTGTCGGTCGGCGGGGCCAGCCTCGTGGCGACACACTGCACTTTCACCGACAACACCGCCTCCGGCGCCCTCCTCTCCTCCAAGGGCGGGACGCTGCGGGCCCACGCCGGCGCCACGCTCGCGGTGCGCGACTCGATCCTCGTGGGCGGCTCGGCCGACCTGGGCCACGAGATCCAAGGTCAGGACGCGGGCACGACCATCGACGTGGCTTGGAGCGACGTCGCCGGTGGCCAGCCGGGCGTCTCTCTCCAGAGCGGCGCGACGCTTGCCTGGGGCCCCGGCAACATCGACGCCGACCCGCTCCTGAAGAACCCCGCGGGCGGCGACTGGCGCCTGTCCGGCGGCTCACCCTGCATCGACAGCGGCGATCCCGCAGGCTCGGCCGACGCCGACGGCACGCCGCCCGACATGGGTGCCTTCCCGTTCGAGGCGTTCGCCGACCTGGGCTTCGCGCTTGCGGGCGCGGCGGGTGCCCCACAACTCGCTGGCACAGGGACCCTCATCGCCGGCGATCCGGTGACCGTCACGCTCAGCGGTGCCCTGCCGGCGTCGGGCGCGACACTGGTTCTCGGCGCCACACTGCTCTTCGCTCCCTTCAAGGGCGGCCTCATGGTGCCGGAGGTGGACCTGCTGCTCGGACCACTGCCCACCGACCCGGCCGGCATCCTTGTGCTCGCCGGCACTTGGCCCTCGGGCGTGCCCTCGGGCTTCGTGTTTTTCGTGCAGGCGTGGCTCGTGGACGCTGGGGGCCCAGCAGGCTTCTCGGCGAGCAACGGATTGTCCGTCGAGGCGCGCTGAGCCCCGACGACACCGGACCCGTTCCCACTCCTGCAATCTTCTTGCGTGGGCCAGCCTCGCCTCCAAGCGCTTCGAGCTCCATCGCCCCGACCCGTTGCCCGACGGCTACCTGGCCTTACTGCCTGGCAGACGGGCTCACGGCCGAGCAGATCATGGAACAGTACCCGTCGCTGCAGCGCGACGACGTTGCGGCCGCCTTGGCCTATGCGGCCGAGCTTGCCCGCGAGCGATTCGTGCCGTTCGACCCTCCGCGCTCCTGAGCTGGTGCGGCCGTGCGCTTCAAGACCGACGAGAACGTTCCGCGTCTCATCATGTCCAGACTCCGTGCTGACGGCCACGACGTCCGATCGGTGAGGGACCAGGGCATGGTGGGATCGGCCGATGAGGCGTTGGCGCGTGTGTGCCTCGAAGAATCGCGCGCCCTGCTGTCCCCTCGACCTCGGATTCGCCGACATCCGCAGCTTTCCCCCGCGATTGCACCCCGGCATGGTGGTCCTGAGGCCGGCGCGAACTGGCCCGATTCACGCCTTGCGGCTGATGGATTCGATCTGCGATCGCCTGCAGTCGTGCGACCTGCGCGGTCAGCTCTGGATCGTTGGCGAGGCAGGGCTGCGGATTCGCGGTGAGCCCGCACCCTGACTGTCAGGGCCCCGCCAGTCACCGCGTGGCCGGCTGGGCTTCCTGCGCTTCGGCCAGCGCGGACAGTGCCAGGTCCAGCTCCGAACTCGCGGCGTTGGCGAGCTGCACGTACTCGTCGAGCTGCTCGTCGGGCTTGAGCGTGGTGATGCGGCGCAGCACGGCGCCGAGGCGCCCCAGGCCGAGGTCCTCGCAGCGCGTCGCGAAGCGCTTGAAGCGCTCCAGCGCCTCGCCGCCCAGCAGGCCCGAGGCGCCGAAGCCGTAGAGGTCCTGGCGCAGCACGTCGGACGATTCGGCCAGGCTGGTCACCATGTCCTCGAGCAGGCCCGGGCTGTCGGCCTTCTCGAAGGCGGCGAGCGTGGCGATCATGCCGGCGTCCAGCGTGACGTTCGGGGCGACCGTGGGCAGCTTCGCCGCCCACGCGGGATCGGCGCGCAGGCGCTGCAGCTCGGGCCGCAGGCTGTGCTCGTAGAAGCAGTCGGGGCAGTAGCTGTGCGAGAAGTCGATGTCGTGGAAGTACTCCTCCACGCGCTTCCACTGCGCGCCGGCGTCACGCACGGCCTTGCAGTGCATGCAGATGGGCAGGGCCGAGGTCAGGGCCGCCACCTGCTCGCCCATGCGCTGCGCGCGGCCGGCCACCGTGAGGCGCACGTGCAGCAGCTCCGGGTCCAGCGGCTTCACCAGGAAGTCGTCGACGCCTGCCTCCATGGTCTTCCTGTAGTTTTCGGCGAAGTCCATGCCCGTGAGCATCACGATCCACGGGTACACGCCGCTGCGCACGGTGCGGATGCGCTTGGTCAGCTCGAGCCCGTCGCACTGCGGCATGAGCCAGTCCGTCACCACCACCGGGAAGGGTTCCCTGCGGAACGCCTCCCACGCCTGCTCGCCGTCGAGGGCCGGCGTGACCTGGTGGCCCATGTCCGTGAGCACGCGCACGAGCAGCGTTCGGCTCAGGTTGTCGTCTTCGGCCACGAGGATGCGCATGACGGGAGGCTCCGGAGAATCCGGCGGGTTCGGTCCTTCATCGGCCGACCGGGCGGTCTGCCTGAAACCGCTTTTCGCCCGGCCTCTCAGCTCTCGAGGCCGAAGTCCGTCTCCATCCGGCTGCGGAAGCGACGCAGGCGCAGGGCGTTGCCGACGACGGCCAGCGAGCTGGCGGCCATGGCTGCGGCCGCGAAGGGCGGGTCGATGCGGCCGGCCGCGGCGAAGGGGATGGCCAGCAGGTTGTAGGCGAAGGCCAGGGCGAGGTTCTGGCGCACGAGGCGCAGCGTGGCGCGCGCGAGCTCGACGGCCACCGCGCAGCGCGCGAGGTCGCCGCGCACCAGCACCAGCGCGGCGCTGCCGCGAGCCAGCTCGGTGGCTCCGCCCACCGCGAAGCCCACGTGCGCCGCGGCGAGCGCGGGCGCGTCGTTGCTGCCGTCGCCCACCATGCCCACCACGGCGCCGCCGGCAGCCAGCGCCCGCACGCGCGCGGCCTTGTCCTCGGGCGACTCGCCCGCGTGCACCTCGTCGATGCCGGCCAGCGCCGCGATGGCCGCGGCCGCGCGTTCGTGGTCGCCGGTGGTCATGACCACGCGCACGCCCAGCTTGCGCAGCACGCGCACGGCCCGCGGGGCGGTGGGGCGGATGCGGTCGGCGAGCCCGAGCAGGAGCCGCGCCCGCCCGCCGGTGGCCACGAGGGCCAGCGTCCAGCCGCGGCGCGCGAAGTCCTCGGCCAGCGCGCTGGCGGCGCTCACGTCCACGCCGCGCGACGCCACCCAGGCGGGCGATCCCACGAGCACCGGCGTGCCGTCCGCGAGCCGCCCGGCCACGCCGCCGCCGCCGGCCGAGAGCGAGCCCGCCTCGACGGCCGGCACCTCCCAGCCGAAGCGCCGGACCTCGGCGCGGATGGCCGCCGCGAGCGGATGCCCGCTCGCCAGCTCGACGGCCGCGGCCGCGACCAGCGGCGCGCGCACGTTCTCGCCCTCCGGAGTTTCGGCCGAGGCTGCGGCCGGCAGCGCGCCGCCCACGGCGGAGGACCACGAGTGCAGCCCGCGCGATACCTCGCGGGCGCTGCGCTCGTCGAGCAGCGCCAGGCCCTCGACCAGCGGCTCGCCCACGGTGAGCGTGCCGGTCTTGTCCACCAGCAGCGCACGCAGGCGCGCGGCGGCCTCCAGCGCTCCCGCGTCGCGCACCAGGATGCCGAGCTGCGCGGCGCGGCCGGTGGCCACCTGCACCGCGGCCGGCGTGGCGAGGCCCAGCGCGCACGGACAGGCGACCACCAGCACGGCCACAGCCGCCAGCGGGTCGTGCCGCAGCAGCAGGACGGCGAGCGCCACGAGCAGCACGGCCGGCACGAAGACGGCCGCCACGCGGTCGGCCAGCCGCTGCACCGGCGGCTTGCTGCCCTGAGCCTCGCGCACGAGGCGGACCAGCCGTGCCACCGTGCTCTCGCTGCCCACGGCCGTGGCGCGCAGGGTCACCAGCGTGCCGCCGCGGTTCACCGAGCCGCCCAGCACGCGGTCGCCGGGCTGCCGCCACTGCGGCAGCGGCTCGCCCGTCAGCAGCGACTCGTCGAAGCCCGAAGCGCCCGACTCCACGAGGCCGTCCGCGGGCGCGGCCTCGCCCTCGCCCACGAGCAGCCGGTCGCCCACCTGCACCGCAGCCGCGGGCACGACGCGCTCCTCGCCGTCCACCAGCAGCCGCGCGCGCTGCGGCTGGCGCGCCGATAGCCGTGCCAGCGCCTCGGCCGCGCGCGCCCGCGCGCCCTCCTCGAGCGCGCGGCCCGCGAGCACGAACGTGACGAGCAGCGCGGTCGAGGGGAACAGCGGATGCTCGTGGCCCGCGCCGCCGCCGACGTGCTGCCAGGTCGCAAGGCCGAGCGCGGCCAGCGCACCGAGGGCCACGAGCGTGTCCATGGTGGCGTGCAGCGCGCGCGCCTGGCGCGCAGCCTGCGCGAAGATCGGGAAGCCTGCGAAAAGGACGGCGGCCGCGGCGCACAGGCCGGCGAGCAGCGGCAGGCGCGGCGCGCAGGCGAAGGAGAGCGCGGTGAGCGCCGCGGCCGCACCCGCGCGGCGGCGCGCGGCGCGCGCGGCGGCGGCGTCATCGGGCGGCGCGGCGGCCGAGGGCACGCCCTCGTAGCCCAGGCGCCCGATGGCCTCGATCACCGCCGGCTCGTCCACGTCGCCCGTGACGGAAGCCGTGCGCGTGGCGAAGGACACGGCCGCCGAGGTCGCGCCCGGCAGGCGCGACAGCCCGCGCTCGATGGTGGCTGCGCAGCCGCCGCAGGTCATGCCGCGGACGGGGACGACGACCGTGCGCGCCACGCTACCTCGGCGCGGGGGCCGGCTCCGGCGCGGGCTCGGGGGCGGGCGGCAGGGCCGCAGCCTCCTCCGGCGGAGTCACGTACTGCAGGTCATCCGCCGTCGTGACGGGCCTCATGAACAGGTGCTCGAACTCGGTCGCGCGCAGCCCCGCGCGCACGCGATCGAGGTCGGCGAGCATGACAGCCTCGGCGTCCGACAGCACCACCGGCGGGAACTCGCCCACGAGGTCGCGGATCGGCGGCAGGCCATGGGCCTCGCGCGCCGTGCGCTCGTAGGTTTCCTTGAAGGCTGGCCACGCGTCGCGCAGCGGCTCGAGCGCGGGCGAGCCGAATCCGAGGCTGGCGCGGTAGAGCGTGGCCCACAGCACGCGCGAATGCCAGGCGAACTCCGGCCAGCTCATCTCCGCGGCGATCAGCCGATCCGCGAAGCCCGGCACGAGGGGCGCGAAGGCGCGCAGCGTGAGTTCCATGAGCTCGAGGACGCCCAGGTCGGTCTCGCCCGAGTCCTCCTTGCGCTGCATCTCGTCGAGCTGCTCGCGCACGCGGGATACGTCATCGCCGATCCGGGCACGCACGTCGAGCGCGCGCGCAAAGCGCTCCGGGTCCAGGTGGGCCTGCGCCGCGGCGTCGAAGGGGTGCGTGGTGCTCAGCTCGTTGAGCCGGACGATGGCCGCGTCGGCCTGGATCTGGATGTCGCGGACGGCTCCCCAGAACCGCCAGGCGAGGAAGCCCGCTCCGCCCAGCAGCAGCAAGACGACGATCCCGCAGCCGATGAAGAGCTTCTTCATGGCGGCGCAGCGTAGCCGCGCGGCGGGGGCGTCACAAGGAAAGGCGCGTCAGCCCGGCTGCCGGAGCCCTACGGGCCGATCACCGGATCCAGCCGCGCGATGCGCGTCTGCGGGAACGGCCCGACGGCGACCTCCACCGCGATCTGGCCCGCGTCGTTGATGTCCGCGGCCGACATCACGTGCAGCACGCTCGGGTCGGGATCGACGAGCAGGTCGTTGAGGTCGAGGAGCGCGCCGTCCTGCCACAGGAAGCCGTGGCTCTCGCCGCCGGCCGCGCTGCTGCCGCCCACGACCTGCCGCCGCGCGTTCACGCCCAGCGCCTCGCTGTACGCGAACGTGCCGCCCGGCAGCTGGCCGAGGCCGATGAGCTCGCCGGTCTGCGCCACGTGGAGGAAGGCCTCCGTCGTGAAGTCCGTGATCGAGGACGAGCGGCCGACCACGTCGCCGTGGCGATTGAGCGACAGCCCGTCGCCGTTGTCTTTGCCTGGCAGCGGCGGGATCACGAGCGGCGGCAGGCCCGGGTGATCCCAGCGCACGGCGAAGAAGACGCCCACCGAGCCCACCGTGCCCGCGATCTGGCCGGCGCCGTTGATGGCGTTGGCCGTGCCGGCGGGCTGCGGGCCGGACGGACCCGGCAGGTCCAGCGCCGGCGAGTTGGCGGAGCGCCACTGCACCGGGTGCGGCCCGACGAAGTCGCTGTCGCCGACGCTGCCCACGATGCGGCCGCGGTCGTCGGCGTCCTGGGCCGTGCCGCTGAAGAAGCCGAGGCTCGGCGCGAGCGGCGTGATCGCGCCGCCGACCCACGCCACCGCCTGCGTGTTCGAGGCGCCGACGAGCAGGCCATGGTCATTGAGCCCCTGCGCGAAGTTGAAGGCCACGTCGAGCACCTCGGGCACCGTGACCGTGCCGTCCGCCGCCACGTGCACCGGCACCGACACCGGATGGAACGGCTCGGGCGAGGCGACGCCCGCGATCTCGCCGGCCTCGTTGATGGCGCGCGGCGAGTTGGTGTCCATGCCGGGCGCGGGATCGATGAGCGTGAGGGTGAAGGAGGGCCGCGGGGCGCCGTTCTGGGCCGAGGCGACGGCGGCGAGCAGTGCGGCGGCGAGGGGCGTGGTGAAGCGGTGCATGGTGATCCTCCGCGGGTCAGCCAAGTGTAGGCTGGATGCAGCGGGCGTGCGGATGGCGAGGCGCGCCACGATCAAGTCGCCACGGCGGGTCATGCGATGACCGTGCCGCGAGGAGGCTTCGGGATGAGTCGGTCGGGGGCGCAGATCAGCCGCTTCGTTCGCGCGACCGGCGCGGTCCTGGCTGGCCTTTGCCTGATCCTCGCCGTCGGATGCACCAGTGGCGTGTATTGCTACTGCTCGCTGCCCCGACAGGTGCACCTTCGCATCGTCGTCGCCGGAGTTGGTCCGGAACGCCTGGTTGTCGTGCTGGAACCGGGGGACGGCACCGAGGCACGGCCGGATGCGCAGGGTCGAGTGACGCTTTCGGTTCCCACGTTGCGGGGTTGCAAGCACGTCACGTTCGGCATCCTGGTGCAGGCCGACGGACCTCTGTTCGAAACGCTCGTCCACATCCAGCGCGACGGCGTCGACCTGTGCGCGCTCACGCTCGCCGAGCTCGAGGCCCTGCCGCTGGATGTGCAGCGCTGCCACGTCCTCGAACTCGACGACTGATTCCCCTCACCTCGCCGGCATCTCGAAGCCGTCCGGGTTCTGCACCGCCGCGTCGCCGTAGCGCCGCTGCAGCGACACGAGGTACGGCTGCCACCAGTGCCAGCCGGGCGCGCCGTAGCGCAGCGCATTGCTGTCGCGGGTGCGCAGCGCCCGGTAGTAGCCGTACACCAGGTCCACCGGCCTGTGGTCGCCGGTCACGAAGGCCGCCGAGGCCAGTCCGCCCGGGATCCACTGCGAGGTGCCCTGCGGCTCCCACGCCTTGCCGCCCGTGAGCGGACCCTTCACCGGCAGGTCCGACACGAAGCCCTCCGCGCCGCGGTAGCCCGCGAGGATGAACGTTGACAGGTCGCGCAGCATGGCCGGCACGAGCGGGTCGTGGCTCTCGGACCAGTAGGCGCACAGGCCGTGCAGCGCGACGGCCACCATCCACGGCGACTCGGACTGCTGGTCGGCGATGTGCCGGGTGTCCGGCGGACCGGCGCGGAAGTACTTCACCTCACCCTTGCCGCGCTGCTCGTCGGCGCGCGCGACCATCTGCGCGCAGGCGTCGAGGAAGCGGCGGTCGCGCGTGGCGCGGAAGACCTGGACCAGCGCGCGCAGCGTCCAGCCGAAGGAGCGCGCCGAGTGCAGGTCGTAGCCCGGCATGACGGTGTGCCACGTGAGCATCGCCTCGCCGGCCTGGGCCAGCGACTCGCGCGCGGTCCAGTCGCCGGTGAGCAGCCAGCACTCGTACACCTCGTCGAGCGTCATGTGCTCGCCGTCGAAGCCGTTGTAGCCGTGGCCGCCCTCGGGCAGGCCGGTCTTGTACTCCGGGAACCGCGTGGCCATCTCGCTGCGGCCCAGCCGGTTCTCGGGCGGCTCGTTCACGTGCGGCGTGCCCTCGTACAGGTTGGCCAGCGGGTAGCGGTCGGCCGAGAAGCCCAGGATGTGGTACGCGCGCAGGTCCATGGCGTGCCGCGCGCGCGCCAGCGCGAGATCGAAGAGATCCGGGCTGCCCGACTGCACCGCCTCGAGGAAGACCGAGAGCCGGTTGCGCGGCGAGCCGGTGCTGTGCGTGTTCTTCGTGTTCCACTCGCCCCAGTCGGCCCAGCCGGTGGGCGGGTCCTTCGGGGCGGCCGGCGGGTTCCTCAGCTCGGGCGTCTCCGGCGCGTAGAACAGGCCCGTGTCGCCCCACGCGCCGGAAGCGGCCACGTCGCGCGGATCGAGCGCCACGGAGGCCGGCCGCGCCGCCGCGACCATGGCGCCACGAGCGTCGCGGCCCACGTCGTGCGCCAGCACGAGCCGGAAGGTCTTCTGTGTCGCGTCGTCGAGCCAGTACTCGCGGCGCTCGACGGACGGCAGCAGGCCGACGCGCAGCGGGCCGCCCGCGTTCCACGCAAGACCCGCGGGATGGTTGCGGGCCGAGTCGACGCGCAGCACGTAGTCGCCGCGCGGCTCGCCGTCCACGAGGGACAGCACGCCGCCCCACAGGTCCGAGACGCGCTGCACGGGCAGCTTCTCGCCGTCCGCACGGAAGTCGCACAGCACCGGCGAGGGTCCGTCCTGCAGGAGCGCGACCGAGGTGCGCGGCGCGAAGAGCGCGCCCGGCAGGTCGGTGCCCGCGTCGCCCGGCCCCGCGTCGAGCAGCAGCTCGTAGGCGCGGAAGGCCAGCGGCCCGGGCGGGTCGAGCAGCGGCCCGTTGTGCAGCGTCCACTCCACGCGCGCCGTGGCGGTGCCGGCGAGCAGGTGCACGCGCGCCGTGAAGGTGTGGAAGTCGATGGGCAGGCCGTCCTCGCCGTCGCGCCGGTGCGCGCCGCGGACGCGCAGGGTCCAGCGCAGCGGCCCCGCCTCGAGCACCTCGGCGCTCGCGAGGTCGAGCTCGCCGTGGTAGCTGTGGCCGAAGCGGTCGACCAGCCGTGGCGAGAGGCCGAGCACCGCGTCGCCGCGCGGCCCGTGCGCGAGCACGGGCCAGGACGTGGTGCCGTCGCTCACGGTGGCGAGGCCGTGCGCGGCATCCCAGTCCACCTGCCAGGGCGAGGGAGTCTCCGGCGCGTCGGGCGCGCGGCCGATGACCAGCCGCAGCTCCTCGCGCGCCTGCAGCTCGAGCTGCGTGTCCACCAGCGCCCAGCGGACCGCGCCGTCGGACCAGGTTTCCAGCGCGCGCGCCTGGACTGGCAGCAGCACGCCGTCGGCCTCGCGCCAGACGCGCAGATCGGCCACGTCCCCGGCCTCCGGGAGCGCCCCCCAGGCAAGCGGCACGCCGAAGGTGACCGGCTCGCGCGCGCGGTACTGGCCGGCCAGCTCGCGCACCTTCACGTGCGCCAGCGGCTCGCGCGCCGGCGCCTGGCCGCGGGCCGCGGCTGCCACGGCCAGCGCCGCAGCGAGTGCGGTGCGCAGCACGACGCTGGGGACGGACGCGCGCGGCGAGTATCGTGAGCCCGGCGCACCGCGCCGGGAGATGTCGAAAGGACTCATGCGTCTTGCCACCCTCGCGTCCACGGCACGAGCCAGTCTACGTGGGCCGCGATGGCGGTGCGTGCTCGCGGGCGCGCTGACGCTCCTCGCGTGCGATGACGTGGCCGGCGGCGCGCCGGACCTTGAACCGGACAGCGAGCCCGTTGCCGCGCACGTCATCACGCCCTGGGTGCCGGGCCCTCCCGCCAACCTGACGAACGTGGACCTCGCCGGCACGTGGGACGCCTGGCTCGACCCGGGCGCCGTGGGCCCGCAGGACGACTGGGCGAGGGACCTCTCGCGCCGCCTGCCGCCCGCGACCGCGCCGGGCCCGGTCTTCCCGCTGCCCGTGCCTGGTCCGATCGAGACCACCGAGGGCACGCTGTTCTACGACGGCCTGTTCTGGCTCGCGCGCGACGTCGAGGTGCCGGAGGCGGCGGCGGGCACGCGCGCCATGCTGGGTTTCGAGCAGGTGAACGACGTCTGCCGCGCGTGGTGGGACGGCGAGCTGCTCGGCGAGCACGAGGGCGGCTACGACGCCTTCGCCTTCGAGTTGTCCGAGCGGCAGGCATCGCCCGGGGTGCACCGGCTCGTGCTCATGGTGCTCGACACCGGGCCGCTCGAGACCCTGGGCCGCCGCCTGCGCGCCGTGCCGCACTCCAAGGAGGACTGGTACGAGAACTTCGGCGGGGTGATGGGCACGGTCGCCCTGCAGCTGCGGCGCGGCTGGGTGGCGACGGAGCTCTCCGTGCTCTCGCGCGCGGCGCCGGGCGAGGTGGACGTGTCGCTGCGGCTGCTCGCGCCGCGCGGCGTGACGGGCGGCCAGACGCCGCTCATGCTGCGCGTGGAGGGCACCGTGGCCGGCGTGCGCGCGGCCGACCTCGGGTCGTGGAGCGGCCCGGTGCGGGTCCTGCCCGACGGCACCGCCAGCCTGACGGCCACGCTGGCCATCGACACGCGCGCGCCGCGCTGGTCGCCGGAGTCGCCCGCGCTGCTCGAGCTGCACGTGGCCGCGGACGGTGCGCGGGTGGCGTCGCGCACGTTCGGGCTGCGGCATTTCGAGCTGCGCGACGGCGACGTGTTCCTGGGCGGCGAGCGGCGCGTGCTCAAGGGCGTGCTGTGGCAGCCGCACTTCACCGGCAGCGGCGGCATGACGCCCACCGCCCCCGAGCTGGAAGCCGAGGCGGCCGCCATGCGCGCGGCCGGCTTCGACCTGGTGCGCGCCCACGTGCGCCCGGCGCCGCCGGCCTTCCTCGACGCCTGCGACCGGCTGGGGCTCATGGTGCTGGAGGAGCCGGCCATCGGCTGGGTGGACGACGACCCGGCGCTGCCGCCGCGCCTGTTGCGCGAGGTGGAGTGGATGGTGCGGCGCGACGGCCATCATCCGTCGATCGTGATGTGGGGACTGCTCAACGAGCTGTCCGGCCGCGCCTACCGCCACGCCGACGCGCTCGTTGCGCGCGTGGCCGAGCTGGACGGCACGCGCGCCGTGCTGCGCGACAGCGGCGGCTTCCTCGGCGCGAGCTTCCGGCCCCCCGGCGCGGCGAAGGACGAGCCGCTGACCGACGCGCACCAGTACCCGCCCTGGCCGCTGCCGCCCGCGCGGCGCGACGAGCTGACCACGCTGGGCAGTGGCGCGCCCGGGCCCACGTTCGCCAGCGAGTACGGCTACGGCTCGATGCTCGATGCCGACCGCGCCGCGGAGGGCTTCCGCATCCGCAACCTGCGCAGCGAGGAGGCCGGCCGCTTCCGCAGCTTCGCGCGCCTGGCGCAGGTCGTGCGTGAAGGCGACGACGCGCTGATGGACCTCGCTCCCGACGGCGACTGGCTGGACGAAGCCGCCGCCGAGCAGTCGGCCGCGCTGGTGGACATGACCGACGCCCTGCGCAGCGACCCGGCGCTCGACCTCCTGTGCGTCACGCAGTGGCGCTCGGCCTCGTCCGAGGCCTCCGCCGGCCTCCTGGATCCGTGGGGCGAGGAACGGCCCTCGCTGGCCGCGCTGCGCGAGGCGCTGGCGCCGCTGCGGATCGTGGTGCTGCCGGAGCGTCCGTCGTGGCCCACGGGTGCGGTGGTGCGCGCCCGGGTCGTGCTGGTGAACGACAGCGGTGTCCCGTGTCCCGGAAGCCCCGCGCTGCAATGGACGCTGCGCTCCGGCGAGCGGCAGGCCGCCGGCACGCTTGAGCTGGGCGCCTGGCCGGGACCTCCGGGCGTGACGGAGCGCGACGTGACACTGCGGCTGCCGGCCGACGCGCCGCCGTCCGGCACGCTGGTTCTGGTCGCGCACATGCAGGGTGGAGACGGCCACGACCTGGTCTCGGCGCCGTCGCAGCAGACGATCGTCGAGCCGGCGTCGCTCCCAGCGGACCTGTCCACCGCGGACGGCCTGCCGCCGCCGCTGGTGTGGGCGCCGCCGATGGAGGAGGAGGCGCGCGAGTTCCTGCAGCAGCACGGCCTGCTGGCCGAGCGCCCCGACAAGGCCACCGTCGCGCTGCTGCCGCACCCCGAGCGGCTGGGCACCGAGCTGACCTTCGACGAGCGCATGGCGCTGTGGACCACGGTGCTGCGCGGCGGCGTGGCGCTCGTGCTGCTGCGGGATCCTTCGAGTGACGACATGGGCAAGCTCACGGGCGCGGCACGCGGCGTGCGCACGCTGTTCGAGCTGCCGCGGCCCGTGGCCGTGACGCCCGCCGCGGGCAACTTCAACGGGCGCTTCCACGTGCTGCGCACCGGCACCGGGGCGCGGATGCTGGGACGCGGAGACGAGACGCTGTCGCCGGTGGCCATGGTGGCGGGCGAGCCGCCCGCGGGCAGCCAGGCGCGCATGGTCACGCTGGGCTTCCTCGGCAACCCCATCGGCGAGTCGTGGCTGGTCGTGCCCTTCGGCGCCGGCCAGGTGCACGTGATCGGACTGCCCCTGCTCTCGCCGGTGCGTGGCGCGACCGATCCCCTGCGCGAGCAGTGGCTCATGCGACTGCTGAACGACGCGCTGCGCGAGGCCGAGGTGGGCGCGCCGGCGCGCCGGCAGGCCTGGGAGGAGGCCACGGGTCGCGCGCTGCCCGAGACCTGGACGCCGGTTCCGCCCGAGCAGGCCGAGGACCTGCGGCGCGGCTTCGAGCTGCTCGACCAGCTCGTCGCGATGGGCGACCGCGCCACGCCGTACCTGTTGAAGACCGGCGAGGAGCCGGCGCTGCCGCTGCCGCTCCAGGAGCTCCTGGCGCGCCGGCTGGATGCGCTCACGCACCTGCTGCTCGGCGATGCGCCGGCCGCGCGCGAGGTGCTGCGCAAGGCCGTCGAGCCGATGTGGACCGAAGAGACGCGCGCCTTCCTCGCGCACGAGTCGCGCGTGCTCGAGGCGCTGGCGACGCTGGCGGCGGCGGGCCCGAGCACCTGGGACCGCGCCTGGGATGCCGTGGACGCCTGGAGCCGCTCGCTGTCGGCCTGGTTCGGCGGCCGGCGCGAGGAGGCGTTCGACTGGATCGGGCGGGCCATCGTCCTGCTCGGGCTGGATCCCACGCCGGAGGCGCCCTGAGCGTGCCGGCGCGGCCTCGCGGGCGCTGGCGGCCGCGTCGCCTGCTCCTGCTCGGCCTGCTGGCGGCGCTGCTCGTCGACCAGGCCGTGCAGTGGACCGTGCTGCGCGACGGCTGGCTCTTCGGCGACCGCATCGCGCCCTTCGATCCGCCGCTGTTCAACGAGGCGCAGGTGGAGGCACGCGAGCGGCTGGCGGCGCTCGCACGCGGCGAGGCGGGACCGCCGCGCTCGGTGGTGCTCGATGGCGAGCTGGGCTGGGCGCCGCGGCCGGACACCGCCGTGGGCCCTTACCGCTACGACGCCTGCGGCGCGCGCGTCGGCACGGCGGGGCCGCTCGCGCGCGAGCGGCAGCCGGGCGTCCGGCGCATCGTCGCGGTGGGCTGCTCCTTCACGCACGGCGACGAGGTGCCCGGCGACGCGACCTGGTGCAGCCGGCTGGACGAGGCGCGCCCGGACGTCGAGGTGGCCAACCTCGGCGTCGGCGGCTACGGCGCCGACCAGGCCCTCCTGCGGCTGCGCCGCGACGGGCTGTCGCTCCGCCCTGACGAGGTGTGGTTCGGCTGGCTGCCCGCGGCCTCGCTGCGCGTGACCGAGCTGTACCGCCCGGCGCTGCGCCACCTCGACACGGCGGTGGGCTTCAAGCCGCGCTTCGTGCTCGACGGCGACACGCTGCGCCTCGTCCCGTGCCCCGCGCGCGACCCGGCCACGGCGCTCGCGCTCCTGTCCGACCAGCAGGCCTTCCTGTCCGCCGTGGGCGAGGCCGACTTCTGGGTGCGCCGCTGCCCCTCGGCCTACGCGCCCTTTCTCGGACACGCGAGCCACGTCTCGGCGCTCGCGCGTCTGCTGCTCACACGGTTCGAGAGCGGCGGGCGGAGGGCCGCGGACTGGCTCGCGCGGCCGGACGGAGAGCCTCGGCGCGTGCTGCTGGCCGTTGTGTCCGCCCTGCGCGACGAGTCCGAGGCGGCGGGCGCGCGCTTCCGCCTGCTCGTCCTGCCCGATCAGGACGGTCTCGCCGAAGCGGCCCGGCCCGACGGCCCGTCCTGGTCGGGCTGCCTCGACGAGCTGCGAGCACGCGGCGTGGACGTGCTGGATCTCGCGCCGGCGCTGCTCGCGGCCGGCGCCCTGCGCGATGGGACCCTGTGGCAGGCCGGCGGGCACTACGGGCCGGTGCTGCACGCCGCGGTGGCGGAGGCGCTGGCCGAGGCGCTCGACGGGCCCTGACCAGCGCCTGACCCGTGGCGCTTGTGGCGCGCCGGCGCGGTGCCCAGAATGGCCACGTGCCGAGACCGGGCCGACTCGCCTGCCTGCTGCTGCTCGCCGGGTGCGGCCTCCTGCCGCCCGACCCGATCGGCTTCCGCACCTATCCGCTCAAGGACACGTCCATCGAGGAAGCGGTGGTCGTGGTGAACGACGTGACGCGCCGCTTCGCGCTCGAACGCTTCGGCGGCATCGGCATCTCGTGGGACGCCGGGACGCGCAACTTGGCGCTGGATCCGGTCTTCGACGGCCGGCGGCGCATGAAGCTCTTCATCCACGTCGAGCCGGCGGGTGCCGACACCAACGTGGAGATGTTCGCGCTGGTGGAGCACCTGAGCGCGGACGTGTCCAAGGTGGGCTGGACCGACGCCATGCAGGATGTGCCGCTCGAAGAGGCGCTGTACCAGGCGTACATCGCGGAGCTGGTGGCGCGGCGGGAAGGCCCGCGCTGAGCGGCCGGCGCGAGGCGGGGCTGGCGCTGCTGGTCGCGGCCGCCGGCGCCGTGCTCGCGGTCGTGCTCTGGCAGCGTCTGCAGCCCCGCCTGCCCACGGACGTGCGCCGCGACCTCCTCCTCGACCTCGGGAGGGTGACGCTGCTCTCCGGCTTCGAGGGCCACGAGCGCCTCTCGACCTGGACCGACGTGAGCGCCGACCCCGCGAAGGACCCGGACAACCCGGACCGCGACGCGATCGGCCTGCTGGTGCCGCGCCGCGGCGTGCTGCGCTGGGACCTCGGCGCGCACCGGCCGGGCGAGTTGCGCCTCGGCGTCGCGCGCCTCGTGGCCGGCCCCGTTGCGGACGAGGCGCCGTGCGAGCTGGTCGTGGACGTGGACGGCGCGACGACGCGCCTCGCGCTGCCGCCCGCGCCGGCCGACGCGGGGGTGGCGGCCGGCCGGCTGCGCGAGGGACCATCGGTGCCGCTCGTGCTGGACCTGCCGCGCGGCGCGGCCGTGATCGCGCTCGAGCTGCGCGGCGGCGAGGGCTTCGCGCTGCTGCTCTCGCCGCACGTGGTGATGGACCCGGCGGCCGTGGAGGTGGCCGAGCTGGTCGTGGACGTGGCACGCGAGACGCGGCTCCTGCCGCGCGTGACACCCGGCGGCGGCGCGGTGCTCTTCGCGCAGCGGCGGCGGGCGCCGGAGGTCGACGCTGGCGCGGAGCCCGCGCGCGCGCGCGCGGCGGCCGAGGCCGCGCCGCGCGAGGAGGTGTCGCTGCCGGCCATCGAGCCGGTATCCGCCTTCGCGGGCCCGGTGCGCGACAGCCGGCAGGCCGTGGCGCTCACCGGACCGGCCGTGCTCGCCGTGGCCAGCGACGTGCCTCCCGGCGCGGTGCTCGTCGGCGCGCTGGCGCTCGACAGCCGCCTGCCGCCGGGGAGCGCGGCCGGGCTGGCCGTGCGCGTGGACGGCGAGGAGATCGCGCGCCTGCAAAAGGACGGCCCGGGCTGGGCGGAGTTCCGGGTGCCGCTCGGATCGCACGCGGGTCCGGGCCGGCGGCTGGAGCTGGCCGTGGTGGACGCGCGCGTGACGGAGGACGTGGTCGAGGCGGTCGAGCCCGACTACGCGCGGCGCCGCAACGTGACGGCGCTCTACGAGCCCGTGACGGTGCGCGTGGGCGTCGCGGACCCGCGGATCGTCACGAGCTCCGCCGTGGCGCGACGCACGGCGACGGCGCAGCAGCCGTCGGTGCTGCTCATCCACGTGGAGACGCTGCGTGCCGACGCGCTCGTGCCGTGGGCCGGCGTGGATGGGCAGGCGTTCGGCGCGCCGCCGGACGTGGCGCCGCACCTCGCCGCGCTGGCAGCGCGGGCCAGCGTGTGGCGGCGTGCGATGGCACCCAGTTCGTGGACGGTGCCCAGCACGGCCTCGCTGCTCACGGGCCTGCCGCCCTGCGCGCACGGCGCGACGACGCATCTCCGCATGGCGCTGCCGGGCGACGCGGAGACGCTGGCCGAGCGCGCGGCCGCGGCCGGCGTGGCCACTGGCGCCGTCGTGGCCAGCGACCTGTTGTCCGAGGCGGCCGGCTACGCGCGTGGCTTCCAGAGCTTCGCGCACGTGCCCTACGCCAACGCGCGGCAGGTGCACGACCTGGCCGAGGCCTTCCTGGCCAACCACGCGGGCCAGCAGTTCCTGCTGTTCCTGCACGAGTTCGATCCGCACTCGCCCTACGCGGCGCCCGAGCCGTGGCGCGACCGCTACGTCCCGGAAGCGCGGCGCGGGAACACCATCGCGGGCGCCGAGGCGCGCGTGGTTGCGGCCATGGAGCGCGCGGCGGAGGGCAGCGGCCCCCTGCCGCCTCCCGACGACCCCGACCTGCAGTTCCTGCGCGGCCGCTACCTGGGCGAGATCGCCTTCTGGGACGCGCAGCTCGGCGCGCTGCTCGACGCGCTGGAGGAGCTGGATCTCGTCGACAGCACGATCGTGGTCGTGACGGCCGACCACGGCGAGGAGTTCCTGGAGCACGGGCTCTACGGTCACGGCAGCAACCTGCACGAGGAGACGCTGCACGTGCCGTTGCTCGCGGCGCCGCCGCCAGGCTGGCGCGCGGCGCTGCCCTTCGGCGGGCACGACGAGGTGGTGGGGACGGACGCGCTGCACGCCTCGGTGCTGGAGTGGATGGCCGTGCCGTTCGACGCGGACGCGGTGCGCCCGCCGCTGCGCCGGCCGGAGGGTTTCGCCCTGAGCGTCACGAGCAAGGGCGTAGCGCTGGTTCCGGACGTCGACCCGCTGAGCCGCGCGCTGGACTCGGTGCGCACGGGCGGGCAGCGCGTCATCGTGCGCTGGCCGGTGCCGGGCGAGGCGGATGGGCCGTGGCACGAGGCCTTCGACCTGGTCGCGGATCCGGCGGCGCGCTCGCCGCTGCCGGAGGGCGAGGCCCGGCGCGCCTTCGACACGCTGCGGCAGGCGGAGGACTGGTGCGCCGCGCACCGCGCCGCGGCCGCGCCCGAGGGCATGAGTCCCGAGCAGATGCGGGCCCTCGAGCAGCTGGGCTACCTCGGAGGGCAGGGGGGACCGCGCTGACGGGCCCGCCTTGCGGCGCCGTCGCCGCCCCTCTACGCTGGCCGGTTCGCCCCCGGCCCGGAGCCTCCCGCCCCCGCCATGCCAGCCACGTCCGTGATCGGCGCCCAGTGGGGCGATGAGGGCAAGGGCAAGATCATCGACCTGATCGCGGATCGGGCCGACATCGTCGTGCGCTTCCAGGGCGGCGCGAACGCCGGGCACACGGTCATCGTGGAGGGCAGGAAGCACGTCTTCCACCTGCTGCCCAGCGGCGTGCTGCACGCGGGCAAGCTCAACGTGATCGGCAACGGCGTGGTGGTGGACCCCGAGCAGCTGCTGGCGGAGATCGCGGAGTTCAGCGGCGACGGCATCGACCTCGCGGGCCGCGTGCTCGTGTCGGGCGCGGCGCACGTGGTGCTGCCGTACCACAAGGTCATCGACCGGCTGCAGGAGGGGCGCAAGGCGGGCGTGCACATCGGCACCACCGGGCGCGGCATCGGGCCGGCCTACGCCGACAAGTCGCTGCGCAGCGGCGTGCGCGTGTGGGACCTCGTGGACGAGCGGCGGCTGCGGCCCAAGCTGGCCGCCAACGTGGACGACAAGAACAAGCGCATCGTGGCGCTGGGCGGCGAGCCGCTCGAGTTCGCGGACGTGTGGGAGCAGGCGCTCGAGTGGGGCTGGAAGCTGGCCCCGCTGGTGGCCGACACGGGCAAGCTCCTGCGCGAGGCGCTGGGCGCGGGCCGGCACGTGTTCTTCGAGGGCGCGCAGGGCGTGATGCTGGACATCGACCACGGCACGTACCCCTTCGTGACCAGCAGCAACGCCGACAGCCTCGGCATCGCAGCCGGCGCGGGCGTGCCCCCGCGTGCGATCGGCCGGCAGCTCGGCGTGTGCAAGGCCTACTGCACGCGCGTGGGCGAGGGCCCGTTCCCGTCCGAGGTCTTCGACGCCACGGCCGACCGGCTGCGCGAGGGCGGCAGCGAGTTCGGCGCCACCACGGGCCGCCCGCGCCGCTGCGGCTGGTTCGACGTGCCGGCGGTGCGCTACGCCGCGCAGCTGTGCGGCTTCGACGGCCTCGTGCTCACCAAGCTCGACGTGCTCTCGGGCCTGCGGCACGTGGGCCTCGTCGTGGCCTACGAGATCGACGGGCGGCGCGTGGAGGAGTATCCAGGCGACACCGCGCTCGTGGAGCGGGCCAAGCCCCTCATCGACGAGTGCCCGGGGTGGAGGGAGAGCCTCGGCGCCGTGCGGCGCTTCTCCGAGCTGCCGCCGGCCTGTCGCGCCTTCGTCGAGGAAATCTGCTCGCGGACCGGCGTGCCGTGGGAGATCCTGTCCGTGGGGGCGAGCCGCGAGGCCACCATCTTCCGGGAGCCGGCGTGACGCTGCGCAAGCCAAGCACGGAGCTGGACGTGCCGCGCGACCGGCTGCCGCGGCACGTGGCCATCATCATGGACGGCAACGGGCGCTGGGCGCAGCGCCAGGGCCTGCTGCGCACGGCGGGCCACGAGGCCGGCGCGCTCAGCATCCGCACCGTGACCACCGAGTGCGCGCGGCTGGGCCTCGAGCGCCTCACGCTCTACGCCTTCAGCCACGAGAACTGGCGCCGGCCGCGCACCGAGGTGGCCTTCCTCATGCGGCTCCTGAAGAAGTTCCTGGTGCAGGAGCGGCCCACTCTGGTGGAGAACGACGTGCGGCTCACGGCCATCGGGCGGCTCTCCGACCTGCCGGCCTCCGCGCGCCGCGAGCTCGACCGCACCGTGGAGCTGACCGCCGGCCATCGCGGCCTGAACCTGTGCCTCGCGCTCTCGTACGGCGGCCGCGCCGAGATCGTGGACGCCTGCCGCGCGCTGGCGCGCGAAGTGCAGGCGGGCCGGCTCGATCCCGAGGACATCGACGAGCAGGCCCTCGCCCGCCACCTCTACCAGCCCGGCCGCGACCCGGACCTGCTGGTGCGCACGGCCGGCGAGCTGCGCGTGAGCAACTTCCTGCTGTGGCAGATCAGCTACTCGGAGCTGCACGTCACGGCGGCCTGCTGGCCCGAGTTCGGCGTGCAGGAGCTGCACGCCGCGCTGCGTGCCTACGCCACGCGCACGCGCAAGTACGGGGGACTGGTGGACGTGCTCGATCCCGAGGCCCTGCAGCCGACGGGCCGGGGCCAGCCGCGGCCGGCGGCCGCACGCCCGAGGTAGCGAGTGCTCCAGCGCACGGCCATCGGACTGGTCGTGCTGGCCGTGATGGTGGGCGCCTGGTGGCTCGACCACGCGCAGCCCGGCCGTCCGGCGTGGGCCACGGCCGCCGTGGGCGCGGTCCTCCTGCTGGGCGCGCTGCACGAGCTCATGCAGATGGGCGGGGCGGCGCCCGCGCAGCGCTCGGTGGGGCGCATCGCGGGCGTGGTCTGGCTGGCCATCCTCGCGCTGCCGAGCCTGCAGCCCAACGTGGGCACGCGGGCGCTCGCCGATCTGCTGACGGCCGCGTCGCTGCTGGCCTGCTTGGTGCTCGCGCTGCAGCTGGGCCGGGGGCAGTCGCCCGCGGGCCGGCGGCTGGCGGGCAGCCTGTGGTTCCAGCTGCCGTATGCGGGCGGCATCGCGTGCCTCGTGCGCCTCGTGCTGGGCGGCACGCTCGACTTCTGCGTGGCGGTCGTGCTGGTGTCCAAGGCGGCGGACACCGGCGCCTATTTCACGGGCATGGCCATCGGCCGGCACAAGCTGGCGCCCGCCATCAGCCCGGGCAAGACGTGGGAAGGCGTGGTCGGGGCGCTGCTCATGTCGGCGGCGCTGGGCGCATGGCTGCTCCCGGGGCAGGTGGTGCGGCCGGCCATCCTGCCCGACGGACAGTCGCCGGCGGATGCGGTGCGCGTGCTCGACGATCCGCTGCTCGGGGCGATCATGGGCGTCGCGCTGGGCGTGCTGGCGGTCATCGCAGACCTGTCCGAGTCGCTGCTCAAGCGCAACTGCGGCGTGAAGGATTCGTCACGGCTGTTCGGACCGGCCGGCGGCTTCCTGGACCTGGCCGACACGCTGCTGGTGGTCGGCCCGATCGCGGTGGCTTATAGTGCCGTCGTCGGCTGAATCCGGCCTCCGCGCGCCGCGGCGCCGGGCCGCCGCCGCATCAGGAGCCACCGCTCTCCTCGTCATGATGGCCAGCCGCGCATGGATGTGACCGTTCCCCTCCATTCGGTCGAGGAGGAGCGCACGCTGCTGGGGACGCACGACGCGCGCGCACGGGCGATCCGCAACCGCTTCGGCGTGGGCCTGTCGGTGCGGCGCGGCCGCGTGCACGTGGAAGGCGAGGTGGAGGAGGACGTCTCCGACGCCGTGCGCCTGGTGCGCGCCGTGCTGCACCACCTGCGCAGCTCGGGCGGGCTCGACGAGGAGGCCTTCCAGAGCCTCCTGGCCGCCGACGAGCACGCGGCCGGAGACGAGGAGCCGTCGCCGCGCAAGGGCGGCCTGCTGCCGCCGGGCGTGGAGTGGCGCACGCCCGGGCAGGAGCGCTACGTGCGCACCATCGACCGCTGCGCCGTCACCTTCGCCATCGGGCCGGCGGGCACGGGCAAGACCTGGCTGGCGGGCGCCATGGCCGTCGCGGCGCTGCGGCGCGGCGTGTTCAAGCGCCTCATCCTCGTGCGACCCGCGGTCGAGGCCGGCGAGCACCTCGGGTTTCTGCCGGGCGACTTCGTGGCCAAGATCAACCCGTACCTGCGGCCGCTGTACGACGCCCTGTCCGCGCACCTCGAGCCCGGCAAGCTCAAGTTCTTCCTCGAGACCGACGTGATCGAGATCGCGCCGCTGGCCTACATGCGCGGCCGCACGCTGGACGACTCGTTCATCATCCTGGACGAGGCCCAGAACACCACGCCCGGCCAGATGAAGATGTTCCTCACGCGCATGGGCCACCGCAGCAAGGTGGTGGTCACCGGCGACGACAGCCAGATCGACCTGCCGCCGCAGCAGCGCAGCGGGCTCATCGACGCCGAGGGCCTGCTGCGCAACGTGCCGGACATCGGCATCGTGCGGCTGGACCGGAAGGACATCGTGCGGCACCCGTTGGTGCAGAAGATCGTGGGCGCCTACGAGCAGCGGGACCGCGCCGGCGAAGGCCCGCGGCGGTGATCGAGGTGACCAGCCGGCAGCGCCTGCTGCCCGTGCGGGCGGCCGACGTGCGGGCGGTGGTGCGCGCGGCCTTCGCCGACGGCGACGGCGGCCCGCCGCGCCTGGCCGTGCGCGTGCTGGACGACGCCGCCATCCGCCGGCTCAACGCCCGCTGGCTGGGGCACGACCGGGCCACCGACGCCCTCGCCTTCGACTACGGCGCCGACCCGGACGCGCGCGGGCCGCGCGGCGAGGTCTTCGTCTCGGCCGAGACCGCCGTGCGCGAAGCGCGCGCCCGCCGCTGCGACGCGCGCGCCGAGCTCCTGCTCTACGTGGCGCACGGCACGCTGCACCTGCTCGGCTGGGACGACGGCACGCCCGCGCGCCGGCGCGCCATGAATCGCCGCGCGGCGGCGCTGGTGCGCCGCGCGCTCGCCGCCCGTCGCCGCCCCGCGCGGCGCAGGGCGCGCGGGAGCCGGCCGTGATGCTCTTCCAGCGCCGGCTGCTGCGCGAGCTCGTGCGCAACGCCGTCACCACGCTGCTGCTGCTCACGGCCGTGCTCGTGCTGGGGAGCTGCGCGCAGATCCTGCGCCATCCCGAGGGCCTGACGCTCTGGACCGTCCTGCGCGCGCTGCCCTTCTTCGCCGCGACGCAGGTGGACGTGACCCTGCCGCTGGCCGTGCTGGTGGCCGTGGTGCTCACCTACGGGCGCGCCGCGGCGGACAACGAGATCGACGCCCTGCGCACGAGCGGCGTGCACCCGCTGCAGATCGGCATGCCGGGACTGCTGTTCGGCGCGCTGGTGTCGCTGCCGCTGCTCGCCGCCATGGACTACGGGCAGCCGTGGGCCGAGCGCGCCAAGCGGCGTCTGGCCGACGACGTGGACTACGCCGCGCTGCTTCGCAACAAGCTCTCGACCGGCGATACCGTGAAGCTGGACGACCGCACGTTCATCTCGGCCGAGGGCTTCGACGAGGCCGGCCGGGCGCTCAACGTGCGCGTGCAGATCTACGACCAGAACCGCGAGATCGAGCGCGAGATCCTGGCCGACCGGGCCGAGGTGGCGGTGCAGCCGGCGCGCGGCGAGCTCACGCTCGTGCTGGAGGACTTCCGCACGGTGCGCGGGCCGCGCGCCGACGGCAGGTCGATGAGCGTCACGCGCCCGCTGGGCAAGGGCGCGGGCGAGCTGGACACGCGCCACCTCTCGACGCCGCAGCTCCTGGCCGTCCTGCGGCGCGGCGCTCCCATCGCCGGCTTCACGCTGGCGCAGGCCGAGCTGGCGGTGCACATGCGCGCGGCCGCGGCCGTGGCCTGCCTGCTCTTCGCGCTGCTGGGCATGCCTCTGGCGCTGCTCTTCCGGCGCGGCGACCGCACGGGTGCCTTCCTCATCGCCTTCCTCGTCGCGCTGTTCGTCTACTTCCCGTCGCGCGAGGTCTCGATCTACCTGGCGGAGAAGCAGCTGCTCGCGCCCCAGGTGGCGGCCTTCTCCGGCAGCGCCCTGCTGCTGGCCATCGGGCTCTTCCTGTGCCGCCGCGTGCTGCTGCGATGATCGGGCGCCTCGACCGCTACGTCGCCGGCCTGTACGTGTCGTGCTGGACGTTGAGCATGGTGTTCTTCGCCGGCCTGTTCGGCGTGGTCGACTTCTTCGGCAACGTGGGCGACCTGCTCGACCGCTCGCAGAAGTCCGGGCAGGGTGCGGCCATCATCGGGCGCTTCTACCTGGTGCAGGTGCCCACCATCGTGAAGGAGGTGGCGCCCTTCGTGATGCTCATGGCGGCGCTGATCACGGTGCTGCGGCTGCGGCGGCACAACGAGCTGGCGGCCATGCAGCTGACCGGCCGCTCGTCGCGGCGCGTGCTGCTGCCGGTGTTCGTGCTGAGCGTCGTGTTCACCGGCCTGCTGGTGTGGGTGCAGGAGACGATCGCGCCGCGCGTGGCCGTGGAGCGCGAGCAGCTCACGGCGCAGCTGCTCAAGGGCAAGGCGGACTGGACCATCGACGCCATCCACATCAAGGACGCGCAGGGCCGTCAGTTCTCGGCCATGAACTTCCACGTGGCCTCGGGCCTCATCGGCAAGCTGCACGTGAGCGGCCGCGAGGGGCAGGACCGGAACGTCTCGGTGAGCGGCAGCGACGCCGTGTGGGACGAGGCGGCCGGCGCCTGGCGCCTGCAGGACGGCGTGCGCGAGGTGCACAGTCTGCACGGCGGCGAACTGCTGGAGACCGGACCGGCCAGCCTGGTGGTCACCGACGTGCGGCCCGACGACCTGCTCACCTATCACCGCCAGGCCTACGACCTGTCCTATGACGAGGTCCTCGACCGCTCGGAGCGCTACCCCGAGTCGGCCCGCTACCGCCTGCTGCGCCACTACCACGTGACCTACCCTCTGTCCGTGCTGCTGCTCGTGCTGCTGGGCGTGCCCTTCGTGCTGCGGCGCCAGGAGCGCGGCAGCCTCGTGGGCCTGGGCGCCGCGCTGCTGCTGTGCGTGGGCTTCCTGCTGGTGGACACCGCCGTGCGCGACCTGGGGAACCACGGCTCCCTGCACCCCGTGCTGGCCGCCTGGCTGCCCGTGATCCTGGCCGGCAGCCTGGGCGTCGTCCTGCTGGACACGGTGGACGAGTGAGCCCCGGGGGCCCTCGGGTCCTCGGCGGCCGCCTTGCGCCGCGACCCGGAATCCGTAAGCTCTTGCGGCTCGTTTCCGCACCGGATCAGAAGGAGCTGCTGGCCATGAGCCGTGTCTGCATGTACTGCGGCCGGAGCACGCGGGTGGGCAACATGATCGCCCGCCGCGGCCTCGCCAAGAGGAAGGGCGGCGTCGGCCTCAAGACCACCGGCATCTCGCCGCGCACTTTCAAGCCCAACGTGCAGAACGTGCGCGCCTTCGTGGGCGGCAGCATGATGCGCGTGCGCGTCTGCGCCCGCTGCCTCAAGTCGGGCGTGGTGCAAAAGGGCCCGGGCGCTCGCAAGATCGCCTGAGTCGCGGGAGCTCCGCTCCACCTGTCGTGAGCGGCCCAAGTCGGCCTGTCGTAGCTTTTACGTCGCCTTG
>Ga0075421_100001300_pt1 | contig 28866 bp, 19 predicted proteins | sample SoiMetdeltSBSDD5_FD_75292 | JGI IMG/M metagenome (GOLD analysis project Ga0075421, IMG submission 75292) | Bulk soil microbial communities from a Populus tree surrounding site in Tennessee, USA - Soil MetaG P. deltoides SBSDD5 | ecosystem: Environmental > Terrestrial > Soil > Tree plantation... | reverse complement strand
GCCGATCGGCATGTCGAGCTGGTTCGGCGATCCGCCCGAGGGCGAGCCCTATCTGTGGCAGCTCGGCATGTTCGCGGTCTCCATCGGCCTGCCGTTCATGGCGGTCTCGGCCAATGCCCCACTCCTGCAGGCATGGTTCGCCCGGAGCGGCCACCCGGACGCACGCGACCCCTACTTCATGTACGCGGCGAGCAACCTGGGCAGTTTGATCGCCCTCATCGGCTATCCGTTCCTGCTGGAGCCGGCGTTCGGGCTCTCCCAGCTCAAGATCCACTGGGCCTTCGGCTACGGGCTGCTGATGCTGGCGCTGGCCGCCTCTTTCCTTCTGATGCGCGGCGCCCAGGCCGGCGGCGTATCGGAGGAGGCCGCCCCGCCCGACACCGACATCGCCTCGGCCGCGGCGCCGACCTGGCTCAACCGGCTCGCCTGGATGGGCTTGGCGTTTGTGCCGGCCGCCCTGGTGACGGCGTTCACGGTGCACATCACCACCGACGTTGCCTCCGCGCCGCTGCTGTGGGTGATCCCGCTGGCGCTCTACCTCCTCACCTTCGTGCTGGTGTTCCGCGACGAGCCGCTGATCCCGCGCGAGGCGCTCCTGTTCGTGCACCTCGTCGCTCTCGCAGTGGCGTTCATCGCGCTGGCCTATCGCACCCACGATTGGTTCATCCTCAGCTTCACGGGGGTGGTGGCGTTCTTCACGACGGCCATGCTGGCGCACCGCACCCTCTACGAGGCCCGGCCGGCGCCGCGCTACCTCACGGAGTTCTACCTGTGGATGTCGCTCGGCGGCGCACTCGGCGGCATGTTCACCGCGCTGGTGGCACCCAAGCTGTTCAATCAGGTCTACGAGTATCCGCTGCTGCTCGCCCTCTCGATGGCCTGCCGGCCGGGCGCGCTCAACCTTGGGCAGGACAAGGAGAAGACCTGGGACGAGGCGGTCATGCTCTGGCTGATCGCCGCCGCGGGGCTGTTGGTCCTTCTGTGGCTGCCGACGGAGATCGTCTCCGAGCGCGTGCAGTTCGTGCGCCAGCAGGGACCGACCCTGACCGGCATGCTCATTTTCATCGCCGTGCTGGTCGTCGCCGTTCAACATCCGCCCAGGCAGCTGATCGCCGCGGCGCTCATGTGCCTGACGGTGGCGTTGCTCCCGTCCGCCGTCAACCACGAGGCACACCTGACACAACGCAGCTTCTTCGGCGTCTACCGCGTGAGCGACGATGCAGACCCGAACGGCATCTATCGCCACCTCAATCACGGCACGACTCTGCACGGGGCGCAGCGCATTCAGGACAAGACGGGCCGAGAGGTCGTCGACACGGTGCCGACCACCTACTACTACCCCAAGAGCCCGATCGGCCAGACGATCGCCAAGCGGCGCGAGATCCTGGCGGCCAAGGGTGAGAAGGGCCGCTACGGCATCGTCGGCCTCGGCACCGGCTCGAGCGCCTGCCACAAGCAGGAGGGCGAGACCTGGAAGTTCTTCGAGATCGACCCGACCGTCATCAACATCTCCAAAAACCCGAAGAACTTCACCTTCATCGACAAGTGCCAGCCCGACATCGATATCGCCATCGGCGATGCGCGGCTGACCATCGCCAAGGAGGAGGACGAGAGCTTCGACCTGTTCGTCATCGACGCGTTTACTTCCGATGCGATCCCTGTGCACATGCTCACCAAGGAGGCGGTGGAGCTGTTCCTGCGCAAGTTGAAGCCGGACGGCGTGGTGCTGCTGCACACCTCGAACCGCTACCTCAATCTGAACTCCGTGCTCGGTGCCATCCTGAAGCAGCTGCCGGAGGGCACGGCCGGCATGGGCATGGGCGACGAAGGCACCAAGAGCAACGGTGCAACCGGCTCCACGGTGGCGATCTTCGCCAAGAGCGACGCCGCGCTGGCGCCCTACCGCGCCTTCGACAACACCGCCGATCTCGACGACAAGGGCTTGCGCGCCTGGACCGACGACTACTCGGATATCCTCGGCGCCTTCCTGAGCCGCTGGCGCGGGGAGGGCTGAGACCCGACGAGCAGGGCGTCCGGCGTCAGACCGCTGTCCGATACGTTCGCGATTCTGTACGAACGTCGAGGTCAGGGTCTGACCCCGTTACCGTCCCCCCCGAGTTGCCGGCCCGGTCCGGCGCGGCTAAGAGTGCGCAGCCCGCTCCGGACCCGAAGGACTGCTCATGCAAGTCGACGAAGCGACTGTGCGGCGCATCGCCCGCCTGGCGCGGATCAGGATCACCGACGCCGAGGCCAAGGCGCTCGAGAAGGAGCTGTCGGGCATCCTCGACTGGGTCGAGCAGCTCGACGCGGTCGATACCGCCGGCGTCGAGCCGATGACGCGTGTCATTCCGATGTCGCTCAGGAAGCGCGCCGATGTCGTCACCGACGGCGGCATCGCCGACGACATCGTCGCCAACGCGCCGGCGCGCGAGGACCACTTCTTTGCCGTGCCCAAGGTGGTGGAGTGACCGACCTCACCAAGCTCACCCTGGCCGAGGCGCGCGCCGGCCTCGAGCGCCGCAGGTTCTCCGCCACCGAGCTTGCGCGCGCCTTCCTCGACGCGATCGGGGCCGGCAACGGCGCGCTCAACGCCTACGTGCTGGCGACCCCCGAGGTCGCGCTGGCGCAGGCGCGGGCGAGCGACGAGCGCCTCGCCAGGGGCGAGGCGCGTCCGCTCGAAGGGCTGCCGCTGGGCATCAAGGACCTCTACTGCACCAGGGGCGTGCGCACCACGGCGTGCTCCGACATCCTGGCCGAGTTCACGCCCACCTACGAGTCGACCGTCACCCAGAACCTGTGGGATGCGGGCGCGGTCATGCTGGGCAAGCTCAACTGCGACGAGTTCGCCATGGGCTCCTCAAACGAGACGAGCCGCTTCGGCCCGGTGACCAACCCCTGGCGGCGCCGGGCGTCGAACGTGGCGCTGGTGCCCGGGGGGTCCTCCGGCGGCTCGTCCGCCGCGGTCGCCGCCGACCTCTGCCTCGCCGCCACGGCCACCGACACCGGCGGCTCGATCCGCCAGCCCGCGGCCATCACCGGCACCGTGGGCATCAAGCCCACCTATGGGCGCTGCTCGCGCTGGGGCATCGTCGCCTTTGCCTCCTCGCTCGACCAGGCGGGGCCGATCGCCAAGACGGTGCGCGACGCCGCCATCATGCTGCGGCATATGGCGAGCACGGACGCGAAGGACACCACCAGCGTCGACATGCCGGTGCCCGACTACGAGGCCGCGGTGGGGGCGAGCATCCAGGGCCTCAAGGTCGGCGTGCCCAAGGAGTACCGCATCGACGGCATGCCGCGCGAGATCGAGGCCCTGTGGCAGCAGGGCATCGCCTGGCTCCGGGCCACAGGTGCCACCATCCATGACGTATCGCTGCCGCATACCAAGTATGCGCTGCCGGCCTACTACATCGTCGCCCCGGCCGAGTGCTCCTCCAATCTCGCCCGCTACGATGGCGTGCGCTACGGCCTGCGCGAGCCCGGCGACGACCTGATCGCCACCTACGAGGCGACGCGGGCAGCGGGCTTCGGCGCCGAGGTGCGGCGGCGTGTGCTGATCGGCACCTACGTGCTCTCCGCCGGCTACTACGACGCCTACTACCTCAAGGCGCAGAAGGTGCGCAGCCTCATCAAGCGCGACTTCGAGGAGGCGTTCGCCAAGGTCGACGTGCTGCTGACGCCCACCACGCCAGGCCCGGCCTTCGGCATCGGCGAGGTCTCGGGCGACCCCATCCAGATGTACCTCAACGACATCTTCACGGTGACGGTGAACATGGCCGGCCTGCCCGGCATATCCGTGCCGGCGGGGCTCTCCTCGGAGGGCACGCCCCTCGGGCTGCAGCTGATCGGCCGTCCCTTCGACGAGGCCACGCTGTTCCGTGCCGGCCAGGCGATCGAGGACTCCGCGGGCCGCTTCGCGCCTCCCGAGCCCTGGTGGGTCACGAGCACGGGCGCCCAATCAGGCAAGACGCCAGGCAAGGCGGCGGGCAAGACGCCGCGCAAGACGCGAGGCAAGACGCCGCGCAGGACGTGATGCCGCGGGCGCACCCCTCCCGCAAAGGCCGTGGACGACGCACAGCCGGGGTTGCCTGAGCCCTCCCGGGGCCTATAGTCGAGGCAAAGCTCGATGGCAGGGGACGGGGACATGCCAGGTTTATCGCCGGGTCCATGGGTGCGCTGTGCGGTCCTGGCGTTCGCCGCAATGCTGGCGGGCTGCGCCGGCGGAACGTCGCGCGTCGCCGACGATCTCAACTCGGCCTCGCTCACCCAGAGCAGGAAGGCGGTGGCGCTCATCAAGCTCGGCGCCGCCGACCCGATGTGCACCACGCTCGCCGCCGTCATCGGCGTGCGCGAGGGCGGCAATTTCCGCAGCGTCCAGTTCGCCCGCATCGTGCGCAAGGCCGGCGAGGCCGCCGTCGCCGAGCTGGAGCTGGGGGCCGGCGAGTATCACGTGGTGAGCTACAGCTGCGCCAAGCGCGGCGGCGCCGCCATGCTCGCCGAGCCGCTCGGCAACGGCCTCTACGGCAAGAGCTACGCCTCGTTCAGCCTCGCTGCGGGCGAGGTGCTCAACGTCGGCTACCTGCAACTCGTGCCCATGGGCTCGGCGCAGGTCGCCTACAACTACCGGGTCGTGCAGGTGCGCCTGGCGGTGACCGACTGGCCGCTGGCGGAGCTCGACCGCTTCAAGCAGCAGCGGCCGCATCTCTATACCCAGATGAAGACGCGGCTCATGAAGGTGCACAGGGTGGAGCCGCCCACCATGCAGCAGGTCCGGGCCGCGTGCGAGGCGATGCGCCGCCTGCAGTCCGAGGGCAAGCTCCAGGACCTGCCGCTGATCTGCACGCCCGGCAACCGGCGCGGCCCGGCGGGCCCGGCGCCGGCCGCCCCCGCGAAGAAGTCGATCGGGATTTGACGCGAGACGGGGTCAGACCCCTCGCGTCGACTTCAGCGCTTCGTTCCGACGTCGGTGGCGAGGGGTCTGACCCCGTTCCAACCTAGCGTACCCACAACTCGGCGTGCGGCCCGCCGCGTTTCAGGCGATCCGCGTCGGCACTGCGGCCCTGGCCTTCGTAGAGCGCCGCCAGGTTGCCGAGGGCGTCCCGGACGAGGGAGTGGTTGGGGCTCAGGTTGCCCTTCTCGCATAGCTCCAACGCGCGCTTGTAGAACGGCTCGGCCTCGGCATGCCTACCCTGGGCACGGTAGACCTCGCCGAGGTCGACGAGCGTGGTGCCCACGTCGATGCGGTCCGGCCCCAGATCCTCGACGATCTTCAGCGCCAGCTTGTGGAGCTGCTCCGCCCGCGGCAGCCGTCTGCGCTTGCGCGCGATGCGCCCCAGCGCGTTCAGGATGCCGGCGGACGTCGCGCCGGGCGGGCGCCCGTTCCGGCGCCAATCCTCCTCGTCGAGCTGCAGCGCCCGTGTCAGGAGCTGCTCGGCGTCGCCGTATCGCTCCTGCTCGGCGTACACGGCCGCCAAGCCTGTCATGGGAGGAATGACCGAGCCGCGGTCTGCGCGCTCGCCGAGCACCGCAATGGCCCGCTCGAACAGTGCCTCGGCCTCCGGGTATCTGCCCTGTCTGTGGCGGACCGCGCCGAGAGAGCCGAGCAGGCTCGCCAACTCGGTCTTGGCAGGCATGCGCGCCCGTGCGCGTGCCAGCTCCAGCAGGAGCGGTTGGCGAGCCTTCTCGTTACTGTCGAAGTCATTGGGCGTTCGGGGGTTGCCCAGTGCCTTCAGCTTGCGCTCGATGGCGGCAATCTCGGCCTCGGCCGGGTCCGCGCCCTCTTCGACGCTGCGAAGCTGCCCGGCATAGATCTCCTCGGCCTCGGCATAGCGGTCCTGGGCAACGTAGATGGCCGCCAGCTCTCTAGCGCGGCGCCGGGCGACGACAGGCAGCTGGCCGGGCCTCTCGTCGAGACGGTCGGCGCGTTGGTACATCGACAGGGCGTCGTCGTAGTAGCCCTGATCCATGTACAGCCCGGACAGGCGCCGCAGGAACGGGGATGTTGTCGCGTCCTGCTGCTCGGAGCCGAGCCGCTCGCCGACCCGCGACATGACGTGTCGCACGACCCGCTCCGCGTCGGCGTACCGCCCCACCGTCAGATAGAGCTGGGGCAGCTGGTTGAGGTAATGCAACTGCCAGAAGGGATCATGGCCGGGCGCTCTTTCGGCCAGGGCCAGACCGCGCTCGAAGAGCAGCAGGGCCTCGGCGTAACGATGCTGGCTGTAGTGGACCTGGGCCAACGCCTGGAACTTCATCGGCAGGTTCGGGTCGTACGGCCATGCGCGCTCGTAGACATCCAGCGCACGCTGGTAGAAGGGTATGGCGTCGGTGAGCCGCCGCTTTTCGAGGTAGACCTTGCTGACGCGCTCCAGAAACTCCGCGAACGCGAGATGGTCCGGCCCGTGCGCCTTCTCCATTATGACGACGGCGCCCTTCACCAGCGGGGCGGCACGCGCGGCCTTGTTGCCGCGGATCTGGGCGAAGGCCATGTCGGCGAGCCACTGGCCGATCTTGGCGCCATGCAGGCCGAGCTTGCCCCCGTCCGCCTCCAGGGCCTCCAGGGCGACGGCCACGGCGCCCTCGCTGTCGCCCTCCGCGATCCGCTCGTGGATCCTCTCCCTCAGCGTGGCGAGATCATCGCCCTGCGCGTGCGCCGGCGCATGCCACAACGCCGGCAGCATCAGCATCAGTGCGATCAGCAGAATCCGCCCGGCCATGCGCGTCGTATGCCATTGCTTCCCCGGCCCGAACTCAACCCGGCCAATGTGGCGGCAGAGTGGGCCTCAGCAATCGGCTATCCAGCGTCGGACAGCTTCAAGCCCCTGGCGCGCGCAACGTCTCCGAGCGGTAGATAAAGGCTCATCGGCTCGCTTGCGAATGGGATGAAGCCATAGTGCTTGTAGAAAGCCGCCGCGGCATCGTCCTTGGCGTCGACAACGATGGCGAAAGCGGCGATCTCAGAGCGAAGCGCGCGATCGATCGCGTCAGCGAGCAGGGCCGCGCCGAGTCGTCTGCCGCGATGGCTTTCGGCGACAGCCAGTCGGCCGACCCGCACCGCAGGAACGAGCGGATACCTGGGAAGCTTCTTCGCTGTGGCAGTCGCAATATCCAACAGAGGAACGCTGCTGGCGGCGATCGTGTAGAAGCCAGCGACGGTGCCGCTCGCGCGCTCCACGGCGACGAAGCAGGCCGATACGCGGCGCCGGATGTCCTGCGTGACCTGTGTCGAGAAATAGCGATCGAGCGGCTCCACTCCGCTCTTGAACCCGCTGCGATCGTGTGACGGCGCAAGCGGCTCGAGGATGTAGGCGCTCGTGGGCTCACTTGCCGCCATCGCCCGGCCCAAAGAGGCGGCGATGGTGCTTGAATGCACGCTTCAGAGCCGGCTTCATCGGTGGCGGGTTGATGAGCGCCTCCGCAAAGCTCTGCTGATCCTCGACGGAAAGGCGGATCATGCCCGCCTCCTCGATCGTCTTGCGCGCCGCGGCGCTCGCGGCAGCGACCACGAAATCGGTCAGCGAGCGACCCTCGATCTCGGCTGCGCGCTTCAAAAGTACAAGCACATCGGCCGGCAGACGGGCCTCCAGTCGGGCGGTGGTGGTTCTGTTGCTCATGCGCAGTCTTGTACGGCAATTTGCCGTAGAGCACAAGGGGAGAGCGACGCCACTTCCCCGGCATGACAATGGGCCGCCGTGGCGCGCGCTACTCCGCCGCCGCCACGGCCTCCGCCAGGAAGCCGCCGGACTGGCGGGCCCACAGGTCGGCGTAGACGCCGCCGCGCTTCAGGAGCGAGGCGTGGGTGCCCTCCTCGACGATGCGGCCCGCATCCAGGATCACCAGCCGGTCCATGGCGGCGATGGTCGACAGGCGGTGCGCGATGGCGATCACCGTCTTGCCGGCCATCAGATTGTAGAGCTGCTCCTGGATCGCTGCCTCGGCCTCGGAATCCAGGGCGCTGGTGGCCTCGTCGAGGACCAGGATCGGCGCGTTCTTCAGGAGCACGCGGGCGATGGCGACGCGCTGGCGCTGGCCGCCGGAGAGCTTGACGCCGCGCTCGCCGACGTGGGCGTTGTAGCCCTGGCGCCCGCGCAGGTCCTCCAGCGCCGGGATGAACTCGGCGGCCTGGGCCTTCCTGGCGGCAGCCACCATCGCGGCCTCCCCGGCGTCGGGGCGGCCATAGAGGATATTGTCGCGCACCGAGCGGTGCAGGAGCGAGGTGTCCTGGGTCACCATGCCGATCTGTGCACGCAAGCTGTCCTGGGTGACGCCGGCGATGTCCTGCCCGTCGATCAGGATGCGGCCCGATTCCAGGTCGTAGAAGCGCAGGAGCAGGTTGACGAGGGTGGACTTGCCGGCGCCGGAGCGGCCGACCAGGCCCACCTTCTCGCCCGGGTGGATGTGCAGGTTGAAGTCGTGGATCACCCCTCCGGGGCGCACGGTGCCCGCTCCGACCGGCTGGCCGTAGTGGAAGTCGACGCGCTCGAAGCGGATGTCGCCGCGGGTCACGAGGAGCGCCTTGCTGTCGGCCTGGTCGACCACCTGGTTGGGGCGGGAGATGGTCTCCATGCCCTCCTGCACCACGCCCATGTTCTCGAAGATGCCGGCCACCACCCACAGGATCCAGCCGGACATGCCGATGATGCGCAGCACCAGGCTCACGACGGCGGCGATGGCGCCGATGCTCACGAGCTCATGGGCCCACAGCCAGATGGCAACGCCCGACGCCGTCACCATCAGGAGACCGTTGAGCGAGTAGAGCACGAGGTCCATGACGGTGACGAGGCGCAGCGACGCCTGCCACTTGGAGATCTGCTCGTCGAGCGCGGCGCGCGCGTAGGCGTCCTCGCGCTCGGCGTGGGCGAAGAGCTTGACGGTGAGGATGTTGGTATAGCTGTCGACGATGCGCCCCACCAGCATGGAGCGCGCCTCCGAGGCCGCGGTGGACCGCTCCTTGATGCGCGGTACGAACACGACGAGCGCCACCATATAGAGCGCGAGCCAGATCACCAGCGGCACCAGCAGGCGCCAGTCGGCGATGGCGAAGACGACGGCGGCGCCGACCCACTGCACGGCCGCGTACCAGATGGCGTCGATCACCTGCACGACCGACTCGCGCAGGGCGGGTCCGGTCTGGATCACCTTGTTGGCCACGCGCCCTGCGAAGTCGTTCTGGAAGAAGCCGAGGCTCTGGCGCAGCACGTAGCGATGGGTGAGCCAGCGCACGCGGTTGGCGACCGGCGCGGCGATCATCTGGTTCTTGATGAGCTCGTGCGCGGTGGAGACGACGGGGCGGGCGATGAGCGCGATGAACGCCATCACGAGAAGAATGGTGCCATGGTCGGCGAAGAACTGCGCGGGCGACTGCGCGCCGCGCATCATGTCGACCAGGCTGCCGACGAAGGCGAGCAGCGCCACCTCGATCAGCGAGCCGGCGAGGCCCGCCACCAGCAGGAGCGCGAACACCGGCCAGACCGGCTTCACGAAATGCAGGTAGAACGCCCACAAGGTCTCCGGCGGACGCACCGGCGGATCGTCCGGAAAGGCGGTGATACGAGTTTCAAACCAGCGCAACATGACAAAGTCCTATGGCAAGCTCTCGAGCTCGGCTCGCGCCGAGGGGCGGGTCCACGGACGACCGAGGGAGAGCACGGCCGGCGCTCACAAAGGAGAGCAACAACGGCGCAGACACTTTTTGTCCGATTTCGCGCGCCGCAGGTCTCCCGGGAAACCGGTCTGCGGCCGAACGCGACAGGCGCGGCGACCTCAGCGGTCGATGGGGCCAATGTTCTCGATCAAGGTGGGATCCCCCGCGAGATGTTGTAGTGTCGGGCCGCGGCTCATAGCACGGCGGCGCGCAGGGCGCCAGCCTCCGCAGCACACGTTTCCTTCATCGAGGTCGAGATCGCGAACATGACTTCGGCACCCCTGTCGCTCGATGCACACAAGGAACGCGCGCGGGCCTGGTTCGAGGCGCTGCGCGACGACCTGTGCACAGCTTTCGAGGCACTCGAGGCGGACCTGCCGGCGCAGGCGGCTCCCGGCGACCGGGCGCGCGGCCGGTTCGTGCGCACACCCTGGACGCGCGCGGAGCGGGGTGGCGGCGGCGGGGTGGCGAGCCTGATGCGCGGGCGGGTGTTCGAGAAGGCCGGTATTCATGCCTCCACCGTGCACGGCGAGTTCGCGCCGGAGCTCAGAAAGCAGGTCCCAGGCGCCGAGGACGACCCGCGCTTCTGGGCCTCGGGTATCTCGCTCATCGCCCATCCCCTGAACCCGAACGTGCCGGCGGCGCACATGAACACGCGCTTCATCGTGACGAGCCGGTGGTGGTTCGGCGGCGGCGCCGATCTCACCCCGATGCTCGATGCGCGTCGCACCCAGGCGGATGCCGACGCCGTTGCGTTTCACGCGGCCATGCAGCAGGCCTGTGCGCCGCACCGGGTCGCCGACTACGCCCGCTACAAGGCCTGGTGCGACGAGTATTTCACCTTGGCCCACCGCACGGAGATGCGCGGCATCGGCGGCATCTTCTACGACAGCCTGGCCCCGGATGAAGGGGCTGGCGGGTGGGAGGCGGCGTTCGCCTTCACGCAGGACGTGGGCCGCGCCTTTCTGGGCGTCTATCCGGAGCTGGTGCGCCGCAACTTCGCGCTCGCCTGGACCGAGTCCCAGCGCGAGGAGCAGCTCGTCCGGCGCGGGCGCTACGTGGAGTTCAACCTGCTCTACGACCGCGGCACCACCTTCGGGCTGAGGACCGGCGGCAACGTCGAGGCGATCCTCTCCTCGCTGCCGCCGGTGGTGAAGTGGCCGTAGTCCGGCACTCCACCTGTCATCCCGGACGGAGCGATGCGAGCCGAAGGCGAGCAGCGCTTCGAGCCGGGACCTCGTGAGACGAGGCCTCGACTCGTTCGACGAGGTCCCGGCAAGCTTCGGGCTGCGCCCTCAGCGTCCGGGATGACGCCTGCGCTCAGTTGCCCGGCAGCTTGTGGGTCTCGGGCATGTACATGTCCTTCCACGATGTCGGCGGGCTCTTGAGGATGCCGGACTTGTGCATCATGGCCATGGCGCTGTCGATGCCCCGTGGCACCTGGTCGAAGATGTAGTCGGGCGCCAGCAGGATCTCCTCGAGGTCCGCAAGCGGCATCTTGTCCTTCGTTGCCTCGAGATAGAACTTCGCCGCGCGCCGCTTGTCGGCGTTGAGCCATGCGAGCGCCTCCTGGAAGGCGGACACCACGGCATCGTAGGTCGCGGGGTTGGCCCCGCGGAACGTCTCGGTGGTGACGAGGTTGAGGCCGGAGACCGGACCGCCGTGCACCGTATAGAGGTCGGTGACGGCGTGGAGCCCCACCTTTCGCTCGATGTCGGCGTAGGGCGAGGTGGCGGCATGGATGGTGATCTCGCCCCTCGGGCTCATCACCGCGGCCATCGCCTCCGGATGCGGCACCGATACCGTCACGTGGTCGAGCTTGCCCCATTGACCCGGGCCGAACTCCTTCTCAGCCGCAGCCCAGATGAACAGCGCCTGCGAGGAGGTCTTGACCGACGGCACGGCGATCCGCTCCTTGTCGCTGATGTCGCGCAGCGACTTGAGCTCGGGCTTGCGCGTCATCAGCCAGATGTTGGAGGCGACCAGTGCCGAGACCGCCTTGACGCGGATGCCGTTGCGCGTGCGGTCCCAGAGCACGGCCGTGGAGGGTATGCCCTGGGCGGCGAAGTCCACCGCTCCCGCGAGGAAGGAGTCGACGATTGCCGCGGGACCCGCGAGCCGGGCCCAGGTCACCTTGGTGGCTTCGAGCCCCTTGGTCTTGAGATGCTTCTCGACCAGCTTGTGCTCGCGCATGATGAGCATCGGCAGGTAGTTGGAGCCGTTCTGCAGCACGAGCTTGACCTCGGACACCTCGGCGCGCACCGGCAGGGTGCCGGCCAGCAACGCAAGCAGCGCCAGGGCTGCCGCGGCAAGAATGCGGTTCATTATCGTCGCTCGCTTCATTTCCTCCCCCAGACCGCTCCGCGCCGGTGCGTGACTACGGCCGACGGCTTGTGATCGCAAGGTAGGCCATCGGTGCAAGCCGCTGCAACTCCGCGGCTGCATCCCAGCCCCCCGCGCGCGGCGACAGAAAGGTCGCCATCCCCGCCAGGCCGCCGCTCGTCTCAGTTGATGCAGATTTGTGCCAGCCTGGCCGGAAGCCCCCGTATGAGGTTCTGGGGCCCCGATAGCATCCAAGGACTGGAACGTGGCTCGTAGCTGCGAGCTCTATCCATCACGATCCACCATCCGTCCATGACTTCTTTGAAACGAGGCACGAGCGGACTGGGATTGGCAGCATCGAAGACCCTCAGGCTCGCGTCCATTTCGCTGTCAAGCCGGTCCATCAACTTCAAGAGCTCCGGCTCTCCCGTGGCAATGGGGCCGAACCGCCGCTTGAGCCGTCCTCCATTCACAACATCGGCCATCCAGATTTGCTCTGCCAACGCCTCGATCACCGAAATGCCGAGGGCCGGCTGCATCACGGCGAGACGTTTGCGTACGACCGGGTCTGCAAGCACGGCTTTCCACTCGGCCATCGATCCGTCGCCGAATTTCAGCTCGAACGCGATGCGAAATCCCTGCGACTCGGCCGTAGCCACCAAGTGCTTCCGGACTGCGGGGAAATAATCGATCAGCAGCTTGCGGGCCTCCGCCTGATATTCGTCTGCCCCGAGCTTGCGCTTCTCCTTGCAGGCCGGATCCGCGCTGGACAGCAACACGTCGGCGAGCCGGGCTGCGGTCGCCCGACCCCATGCACTGTCCACCGCTGCAATCGCGTCTCGTGGAAAGATCGGGTCCGACTGCAGCTCCTCACGCTGAGCCCCGGCCTGGAACGCCCAGCCGGCGAGCAGCACTGCGCTCGCGGCGGCTCGCAACAAGAAGGATCGCATTGCACCCCCGGGCCCACACCCGGCCCACACTCGGCAAGTGTACTGGCACGGGCGTGAGCTTGGCAAATCGCATCCCCACCGGCTCGTACGCCGCACCGACTCGGTCTTGGCGCGAGTCTCAAATCCTGCGGCGCAAAGCGAGGATGACGCCAAGGGGGACAATGACCGCGCTCGCCGTCACCGTGAGCACCAGCGCCGGGAGCTGGTCGTAGACGCCGCGCTCGATGGGGAAGAGGAGGTTCACGTACTTGGTGGCGAGCTGGCTCGCGACCACGGAGAGGCTCATCAGGGAGGCAACGAGCGCGAACCAGGTGGCGCGCGCCTCGCGCGGGGCGTGGATGGCGACGAGGGCCAGCAGCGGCACGGTGGCGAGCAGGAACAGCGGCGACTGCGCCGCCTCGTCGATCAGCGCGATGGAGCGCGCGCCGAAGCCCAGCGCCGGCTCGGTCCAGTGGTGCACGCCGTTGACGAGCATCAGGCTCGGCAGGAACAGGAGCGCCGTCATGGCGGTGAGCCACAGGAGCACCGTGGTCGCCGGGCGCCGCACCAGGGCGTCGGCGAGGAGCCACATGGCGGCGAGGCCCACGCCGGTGCTGGTGAGCTGCAGCACGCCGAAGAAGGTCTCGTCGAAGCCGAGCCGGTCCATGGCGAACCAGCGGTAGCCGTCGCCGATCATGGGGACCGCGCGGAAGGCAAAGATCATCGCGGCGACCAGGGCGATGCGGCGCCGGACCTCGGGCTCCAGGACCGCCAGCACCCGGCGCAGCATCAGGCCGATGACGGCGAGGGAGAGCAGGAACACCGCCTCCTGCGCCCAGCGGAACGCCGAGAGGCCGATCAGCGTGGCGGCCACGGCGAAGACGAGACCGCCGCCGAGGATCCTGCGGTCGATCGGACGGGGGCGGCGCCCGCCGTCGGCGCGCACCAGGAGCGCGCCGGCGATCGAGAGGGCCGGCACCGCGAGCGCCATCAGGAAGACGGTGGAGTAGGCGAAGGTCTTGGCCAGCACGCCCGCCAGCAGGGCGACGGCAAAGGCACCGGCCGAATAGGTGAGGCGGGCCAGCACCTCGACCATGGCGAGGTCGCGGTTGATGTCGGCCTGCGGCCGGGGGCTGCCGTCGGCCTCGGTGCGGGCGACGACCTCGGGGCTGATGGCGTCGGCCACCACCTCCTGGACGACGCTGCCCGCCACGATGGCGAGCTGGGCCGCGGCGTAGAGCGTCTCGGGGGCGGCGAAGGCGATCCAGCCGCCGGCGGCGCCCGCCAGCGTCAGGAGGCCCGCGGCGACGAGGCCGCCGCCGATCAGGATGTAGGCGCGGCGCTGGGAGCCCAGGATCGGCACGCAGTCCACGAGCTCGCTCACCACCATCTTGGCAACCCAGGGCAGCTGCAGCCAGACCGCGAGCGAGGCGAGCTCGGCAGGTGTCAGGGTGAGCGACTGCCTGACCCAGAACTGATCCGCGACGGCGATGAGCCCGAGCGCCCCGGAGGCGAGGTAGACGCCGAGCAGCGGTACGTAGGCGAGGCGGACGCCCTGCAGCGGGGCGAGCAGCGGCGCGGCCAGCGGCCGCAGCACGCGAAGCGGTGCGCGCGCTCGTGCTGTGCTGACGCCCCCCGTATCCATCCTCGCGCCGGCCGCCGGATTGGCCCTGTCCCTTCAGGGCGGAGTCCTTAAGGCAGTTGGAGCGTCAAGTCATGCGCCCAGCGTTGTGGGAAAGCGTGACGGGCAGCACCCGCATCGGTCGCACGGCTGCGATCCGGGGCCCCGATGCGATCGGGCACGCAGCCGTTACCCGAAGCACTCGCCCTGCTGGGCAATGGCCGCCCTTGGAAACCGATAGTTACCCCCATTGGGCCGGATTCGGGGCGGCCCTACCCTGCGCTTCCCATAGGTTCCCACATACAAGTCAGTGCCCTGGGAGTCGGAAGACCATGGCCAAGATTCACAAGATCCACGAGAAAAGAATCGCCAGATTCGCCGAGGTCGGGGACAGGCCGAAGGTTGCTCGTACCGGCGTGAAGGCCAAGGTCGGGCGTATCGGCGAGAGGGAGGTCGAGAAGCTCGCGGCCACCACCGACATCCTGTTGCCGCTGCAGGTGCGCCGCGGGACTCCGGGGCCCGCAGGCGCCCGGGGCGAGCGCGGACCGAAGGGTGCGCCCGGCGAGCCCGGCAAGCCGGGCCCGATGGGTGCCCGGGGTCCGGCGGGCGCGAAAGGCGAGAAGGGCAACCCGGGCCCGCAAGGCAAGGCGGGCCCCATAGGCGTCCGCGGCCCGGCAGGCGCGAAGGGTGGGCCGGGCCTGCACGGCAAGGCCGGCGCAGCCGGCCCTCCAGGGCTGCGCGGTGCCACGGGCGACCGCGGCCCCGCCGGCGCCAAGGGCGAGAAAGGCGCGCCTGGACTGCAGGGCAAACCGGGGCCAGCGGGCCCCGCAGGTGCGCGTGGACAGGCCGGACCCAAGGGTGAGAAGGGTGAGCCGGGGCTGCAAGGCAAGCCCGGCCCGGCCGGCGCTCCGGGGCCCCGCGGGGCGCAGGGCGTGCGCGGAACGCTGGGACCAGCCGGCGCACAGGGCAAGCCTGGGCCGGCGGGCCCTCCAGGGCCGCACGGCGCCAGGGGCGAGCCCGGACTGCAGGGCAAGCCCGGCCAAGCCGGACCCGCAGGTGCGCCGGGCAAGCCGGGGCCGGCGGGCGTTCCGGGGCCGCACGGCGCCAGAGGGGAGCCTGGATTGCAGGGCAAGTCCGGCCCCGCAGGGGCTGCAGGTGCGCCGGGCAAATCCGGCCCGGCGGGCCCTCCTGGCCCCAAGGGCGAGACCGGCGATCCTGGCCCGCTGGGCAGAGCCGGCGCACCGGGCGAACGTGGTGAGCGCGGGCCGCCGGGGCCGGCCGGTCCAGCCGGCCCCGGAGGCGAGCACGGTGAAAAGGGCGAGACCGGGCTCCAGGGCAAACCCGGCGTCGCGGGTGCTCCAGGCCCTGCCGGCGTCGCTGGCGCAAGAGGCGAAAGAGGCGAGCCTGGGCCCCAGGGTAAGCCTGGCATGGCAGGGTCTCCAGGGGTTGCCGGCGCCAGAGGCGAGCGCGGTGAGAGAGGCGAGGCCGGGTTCCAGGGCAAGCCCGGCCCGGCGGGTCCTCCGGGCCCTCCCGGCTCCGTCGGCTCCGTGGGCTCGATGGGCGCCAGGGGCGAGCGCGGCGAGAAGGGCGACGCGGGGCTGCATGGTCCCCCAGGCCCTGCCGGTGCCGCCGGCCAGAAAGGCGAGAGAGGCGAGAAGGGTGAGCCGGGACTCCAGGGCAAGCCGGGCGGCCCAGGTACGGCTGGCCCGCCAGGTCCCGCCGGCCCCATGGGTCCCATGGGTCCCAGGGGTGAACGGGGCGACAAGGGCGAGACCGGCATCCAGGGCAAGATCGGGGTGACAGGTGCTCCGGGTCCCGCCGGCCCCATGGGTGCAAAGGGCGAGAAGGGCGAAAAAGGCGAGATCGGCGTCGCCGGCAAGCCTGGCGTGGCAGGTCCTCCGGGCGTTGCCGGACCCATAGGTCCAAAGGGCGAGCGCGGCGAGATCGGGCCGCAGGGCAAGTCGGTCGCGGGCCCGCCGGGCGTCGCCGGTCCCATGGGTCCGAAAGGCGAAAAGGGCGATATCGGCTTGCAGGGCAGGCCGGGCGTCGCCGGGCCTCCCGGCCCGCAGGGACCCGTCGGCCTCAGAGGCGAAAAAGGCGAGCCCGGACTCCAGGGCAGACCCGGCGTCGCCGGACCTTTGGGCCCGCAAGGGTCCGCCGGGGCGGCAGGGCCGAAAGGCGAGCGTGGCGAGCCCGGTACCCGCGGACCGCAGGGAGAGCGCGGCCTCCTCGGCCATCAGGGTGCCCCGGGCCTCGAGGGCGAGATGGGCCCGCCAGGGCCGCTGGGCGCGGCCGGCCCGCCAGGCCCCAAAGGCGAGCGTGGCGAGCGTGGCCCGCAAGGAGAGCGCGGCGCACCGGGATCCCAGGGCATGCGAGGCGAGCCCGGGCCGCGTGGCCTGCCGGGCGACCCCGGCGTCACGCCGGACCTCATCGCGCGCCTCTCGCGGCTCGAGCAACAGATCGCGGCCGTCAGGTCTCAGACCTTCTTCGAGACCACCGCGGCGGCGCGCTCCAGCCCCCGCGGGACGACCATGGCCCATCTGTCGGGCATGGGCCCCGAGCCCGACGCGACCGGCGCGGTGGGGCGCGTGCCGCCTCCGGAGGCGCGGGCGACGCCCGAGGTGCGCAAGCCCCCCGAGGTGCGCCCAGCTCCCGAGGTGCGCACGACCACAACGGAGATCCGCGCGAGCGAGGTCAGGCCGCCCGAGGTGCGCGCGACCGCCGGGACGGGCGCGGAGCGCCGGGAGCCTGAACGGCGCACTCCCACCGATGCCGGTCGCACGACCGCACCGGATATCAGCCGCGCAACCAACGAGGAGACGACTCGCATGGCTCGCGAAAATGGAGATCGAGACAGGGATCGCGACAGGGATCGGGATCGCGACCGCTTCCGGGAAGACCGGTATCGGGACGACCGCTTCGCCAGCGAGCGGCCCCCGCAGCTGCCCCGCGTGGAGGAGCACAACGGAACCGCCACCACCTGGCCCTACTGGCTGCTGCCGCTGGCGGCGCTCGCTGGGCTCGGCTGGTACCTCTTCAGCGGCGAGCAGTGGGGGCGCCAGGTGGCGGATGCTCCGACCCCACCCGTCGTCGGCACCGAACGGGGAGCCGTCCGGCCCGGCCTAGTGGTGGGTGGCGTCGACATCGGGCGCCAGACCGCGACGGCCGCCGACGCCGCCGGCAACGCGCTGCGCGGCATCAAGGACCAGGCCTCGGCTGCGGCGGCGCTGCCGAAGCTGCAGGAGGCAGCCAAAGAGCTCGACCGCATGGCGACGATGAGCGACCAGCTGTCGCCGGAAGCCCGCACCGCTCTGGCCGGCACCGCCGCCGCGGCGCTGGCCAGGCTCAACACGGCGCTCGATACGGCTGCCGGCGTCCCGGGCGCGGCGCCCGTGCTGAAGCCGACGCTCGACCAGATGCGGGGCCGCATCGACATGATCGCCATGGCGCCACCCTCGGGCCGGCCGTACTTCGCGGCCGTGCCGGGCGACTGGGTGCTGCTGAGCTCCCTCATCAGCCGGGATGTGAGCAACGCCTCAGGCGAGCGGCTCGGGACGGTCAACGAGGTGATGCTCGCGCCTGACGGCCGGATGGCGGCTCTCATCGTCGGCGTCGGCCGCGACCTGGGCTTCGGCGAGAAGGTCATCGCGATCCCGTTCGACGCCGCACGGATGCAGCGCCGGGACGACGGCATGCGCCTCGTCATCGATGCGACGAAGGAGAGCCTGGGCACCGCCCCGGCCTACGAGCCCAAGCGCTGATCGCACGGCCTATCGTACGGGCCAGCGCTCCAGCGTGTAGGCGAGACGCGCAAGGTCGTGGACCGGCAGAGCCTCCGCGCGCAGCGTGGGGGAGAGGCCGGCCGCGGCAAGCAGGGCCTCGGGGTTGCGCACCAGAGGCTTCAGGCTCTGGCGCAGCATCTTGCGGCGCTGGCCGAACGCGGCGGCCGTCACCCTGGACAGGGCCGCAGCCGAGCACGCGGGCTGCGGCCGGGTCACGGGCACCAGCTCCACGACGGCGGAGGCGACCGCCGGCGGCGGCGTGAAGGCCTGGGGCTTCAGCGTGAAGAGAAGCTGCGCGCGCGTGCGCCATTGCGCGAGGACGGCGAGGCGCCCGTAGGCCTTGGTGGCGGGCACCGCCACCACCCGCTCTGCCACCTCCTTCTGGAACATCAGCGCCATGCGCTGGAACCACGGCGGCCACGGCTCGGTCTCGAGCCAGCGTGTGAGCAGCAGCGTGGCGACGTTGTAGGGCAGGTTGGCCGCGACGATCGCCCTGCCGGCGGTGCCGGCGGCGAGCGCGGGCCAGTCGGCCTCCAGCGCGTCGGCATAGGCCACGGTGAGCCGGCCGGGATAGCGCTCCGCGATGGCCTCCAGCGCCGGGCGGCAGCGCTCGTCCCGCTCCACGGCGATCACGCGCTCGGCCCCCTCGATGAGGAGCGCCCGCGTCAGCCCGCCGGGGCCGGGGCCCACCTCGACCACCGTGTGGCCAGCGAGCGGTCCCGCCGCGCGGGCGATGCGGCGCGTCAGGTTGAGGTCCAGGATGAAATGCTGGCCGAGGCTCTTCTTTGCCGTCAACCCCAGGCTGCGCACGACGCTGCCGAGCGGGGGCAATCCGTCCGGGGTTGCACTGTCGTCGCCGGACGCCCTGTCGCTCATCGCTCGGCCGGGGCGCGCCGGGCCGCGCGCCGGCCGCCGAGCTCGGCCGCGAGCTGCAGCGCCGCGATGAAGCTGTCGGGGCGGGCCTTGCCGGTGCCCGCGAGCGCGAAAGCGGTGCCGTGGTCCGGCGAGGTGCGCACGAACGGCAGGCCGAGGGTGACGTTCACGCCGCGGTCGAAGGCCAGCGTCTTGAGCGGGATCAGCGCCTGGTCGTGGTACATGGCGAGCGCCGCGTCGTAGCCGGCCCGTGCCTCGGGGTGGAACATCGAGTCGGCGGAATGCGGGCCCGTCACCATGAGACCCTCGGCCTGGAGCTGGGCGATGGCGGGGGCGATGATCTGCGCCTCCTCGCTCCCGATCAGGCCTTCCTCGCCGGCATGCGGGTTGAGCCCGGCGACGGCGAGGCGCGGACGCGCAAGCCCGAAGTCCTCCTTGAGCGCGCGGGCGGTGATGCGGCCGGTCTCCACGACCAGCGCCTGCGTGAGCATGCGCGGCACGGCGGCCAGTGCGATGTGCACGGTCGCAGGCACAACCTTCAGCTCGCCGGAGGCGAGCATCATGACGGGGCGAACGGTGTCCTTGCCGGTCCAGCGGGCGGCGAGCTGGCCGAGAAACGCGGTGTGCCCGGGATAGTCGAGTGCGACCGAGCTGAGAGACCGCTTGGCGATCGGATTGGTGACGAGCGCGATCGCCTCGCCGCGGAGCGCCGCATCGACCGCCGCCTCGATGGCCGCCACGATCCCACGATCGCGCGCGCGCTCCTGCTCCTCTTCCCGGCTCTGCGACGGCGCAGGCCCACCCGGCAGCGGGCGCAGCGGCAGCACAGGCAGCGCCGCGGCGAACAGGTCTGACGCCTCGCCCGGCCGGGCGATGGCGGCAACCGGCACGTCGAGGCCCAGCGTGCGTGCGCGATCGCGCAGCACGTCCGGATCGCCGTAGACAGCGAAAGGGTGCAGAGCGTGGGCCAGGCGTGCCCGCCAGCCTGCCAGGGTGATATCGGGCCCGATCCCGCGCGGATCACCCAGCGTGACCGCGATGGGAGGCAGGGGTGGCGCCGGCGCGCGTGCGGCACGGGGGCCAGTGAGATCGTTCACTTGTACTCGATATTGGCTTCCTGCTTCAGGTTGCGCAGATGGCGCTCCGCCAGGGTTTCCAATTCCTTGCTTTGCAGCGCTTGCTTGGCGCGCTCCCGTTGCGATTCGTCGACGCGGCGCCCGCAGACGGCGTAGAGATCGACGCCGCCGTCCGTGGTGACGGGCGGCAGGGCCTCGTTGTCCTTGGCGTTCAACAGCATTGAGCGCATCGGCTCGGCGATGCTGCTGGGCTTCACGAACTTCATGTCCTCGAACCTGGCTTCGGCGTTGGCCTTGGCAAGCTCGCTCATGGTCTTGCACCCGGCGAAGCGGCTGCGCAAGCCCTCCGCCTCGGCATAGCGCCTCGTCCAGGTGGTCTGATCCTTCCGGCCCCCCAGCGTCAGCGATATCCTGTGCAGCTGCAGCTCGACCGTGTCGGCTCCGGCCTCCGCGGCGGCTGCGGAAAGGAACAGATCGACATCGCGCTGCGAGACCGTGGCCTGGGCCGAGTAGCGGCGCATGATCATCTCGCGCCAGGCCTTTCCGGCGCGGAACCTCTCGCCCATGGTGGAGATGTCGACGCCCATGCCTGCGAGGTGCTTGGTGAACTCCTCGTAGGTCATCTTGTTGTTGCCCGCCACGCCCATGATGAGGGCCTTTACGTCGGCGTCCGTGATCTCCACGCCGAGCTTCTTTGCCTCCTGCAGCTTCAGGCGCTCGTCGATCAACTCGTCCGTGGCCACCTTGGTCATCTTGGGCATCAGGGTGGCGCGTATGCCGTCGACGACCTTTTTCTGCAGGCTGGCTCCGAGCTCAGCCTGGCGCTCCTTGAGAATGGCGATCAGTTCGTCCTTGGACTTGCCGGGGTTGGACGCAACGATCTCCTCCTGCATCTTGCGCAGTGCCATCTGCACGCTCTCGGTCTTGACGAGCTCCCCGAACTTCTCCTTGACCTGGTCGCCGATGTTCGTGGAGAGCCCCGCGAAGCGCGCGCGCTGCTCGATGTCGCGCGCGGTGATTGCCTCGTCGTTGACGATCACCACGATGCGCTGCTGGCCGGGGGCGACGGGCACCGCATCGGCCTTCTTGACGTCGGCCTTGTTGACGTCGGCCTTGGCGCTGCGCTTGGGCGGCGGGGTCTGCGCGGCCGCCGTCCAGGCGGAGGTGTGCCAGCACGAGAGCCCGAGGATGAGCGCCGCGAGCAGGCCCAGATGCGCAGTGAGGCGGAAACGGGCAGTCACGGCGGTGTCTCCCTGGTGAACCGAACCCCGGTGCACAAATCTCTGCTGAGCGAATCTCTCGAGGCGAGCATAGCGCCGATAGGCGCGCGCAGCTTCTCTTTCCACAGCCGCAAACAACAATGGCATGGCTATGGCAACGCCCCTCGTGCACCCCCTGGTCCTGCCGCGCGGGCGTCGTCGGCAAGTCTCCGGGTACATGCGGCGCCCCGCTGCTCCTGATCGGCGCACCCGTGCGACGACCTTGCCTCGCGCCTGGAACCCGCCGCGGCCAGCTTGCCTGAGGACTCGTCCTTTTCGGGTCGGCGCTCCAACGGGGCTCGGCAAGGGCCCAGGCTCTGCGCGCCCCGCTTGATCCATGATCAAGTCTGGGCGCACAGCGTCGAGGGATGCAGGAGAAGGGGCTTGCCCCGGGCCCATCGCTGAATCTTCGCGAGCCAAGGCTGCCCCTGTCGAGGCCAGCGCTATCGGGACATTCCCCGCGGTGTTTGCGCCTCTAGCTGTCGATCCAGCGAGTCAGAACACTACTGCTGCAGGTTCTTGCCCATGCTCATGTCGCCGAAGACGTGGTTCAGCGGGTCGGTGCGGCTGGTGAACCCACCCAGGTTCTTCAGCTCGAAGCGCACCATCACGGTGCGGTCCGGCCGGATATCCAGCTTCTCGTTCTCCACGTGCGTCTCGATGTAGCTCACCGACAGCACGAAGCACTCGTCGGCATACTTGAGCTGCAGGATATCCTGCACACGCTCGGATGCATCGATGTCGAAGCGCATCTGGCCAACCACACTCCAGCGCTCGGTGAGGCGCAGGCCGAGCGTGCCGATGATCTCCTGCTGGTCATCGAACACCCCGAACTTCGGATCGAACTGAGTGAAGGTGTAGGCGAATTGCGTCAGCAGCGGCCCGTAGGTTCCCTGAATGGCCGTGTCCTGCCGGCGCAGCGAGAAGTCGCGCTCGTCGAAGCGGGCCTGCGCGATCAGGCTCAGGCCGCTGACCGGTGACAGGTAGACGCCCGCGATATAGTCCGACCTGTCCGTGCCGAGCCCGTTCGCCGGATTGAAATTGGGGATCTGCGTCGAGTCCAGGCCGGGCGGCGGCTCGAACGGGTTGTCGCCGGCCAAGTGCAGGCTCTGTCCCACCACCACGCGGGCGAAGAGACCCCCGTTCGTCTGCAGCGTGTACTGCATGCCGACGTTGGCGCGGGTGCCGGTCTCGAGCCGGTCGTAGCCGGAGAACCTGCTCGTATCGAACAGCAGCGTGTCGTCGAAGACCAGGGTCCTCGCGTCCTCATCAGGCGTGCGGAACTGATCCACCCGGTTCGGTCGCACGATGATCTGCGCCGTCGGCTCGATGATATGTGAGGCCGAGGAGGTGTGGGAGACGAAGGGATAGGAGTAGGTGAGGCCAGCGGTGCCCAAGCCGCGGATCACGGTGTCGTCGGGTATCGGGGTCTTGCCGTCGTTCGGGTCGACCGCATTCGCCCAGCTGTAGATGTCCCCGCGCACGTTGGCGAACGGCGTCCACACCTGACCCAGGGGATCGACGATCTTCTTCTGCCACGCGGCCTCCACCACCAGCCGGCTGCTGTCGGTGCCGTCGGTGCGCGTGAGCGAGCGTGCGTGCATGTTGAAGCTGAGCTCGCCGCCCAGGACCGGGCTGCCCCAGATGTAGTTGTAGTCGATGACGGGATGCACGAACGAGCTGGCGAGATTGGTGTCGTCCAGGAGCAGCCCGCCGAAGTGGTAGAAGTTCATGCCGAAGTAGTTGCGGCCGCTGAGCCCTTGCAGGAACGCGACGTTCACGCGGTCCGTCTGGAAGATCGGATCGAGCTTGTAGGTGCGCCGGAAGGACTCATCGCTCTCAAGCGTGATGTCCCACCCGTACTTCCACCACGACCCCAGCGAGAACAGGCCCTTGGTCTGCAGCGATCCGCGCCAGTTGCCGAGATCGGAGTTGAAGCCCGGTCCGGTCTCGTCGTCGATCGCCGCGAAGTTGACGGTGAACTGACCGGTTGCCAGACGGTGGCGGTAGTCGCCCTGCCACAGCACCCCGCGGTCGGTGAAGTAGCGGGGGCGGAACGTGAAGTCGTAGTTGGGCGCGAGCGCGAAGTAGTAGGGCACCTCGACCGAGAACCCGAGCGTCGAGGACTGGTCGTAGCTCGGCATCAGGAAGCCGGACTGGCGCTTCACCGAGGGGTCGGGGTGCTGGAAGTAGGGCAGATAGAAGATCGGCACACCGAACAACTGGAACTGCGCGTCCTGGTAGGTGATGGTCCCCGCGGTCTGGTCGTGGATGATGCGCGCAGCGCCGACGCACCAGAGCGGGGGCATGCCGGGGTCGTTGCGGCAGGGCGTGAACTTGCCGTTCTCGAACTCGGTGACGTTGCCTTCCTTACGGATCGCCTTGTCTGCGGCAATGCGGCTGTCGTCCGCAGTGACCATGCTGAGCTTCTGGATGAAGGCGTCGCGGAAGTCGTCGGTGGCCTCGAAGACATCGGCGCGCGTGATCTGGCCGTTCGGGTCCTTCAGCTGGGCGTTGCCCTCCGCCGTCAGCTTGTTGAGGGTCTGGTCGTAGGTGACCTTGTCGGCGGTCAGGATGTAGTTGTTGTAGTAGATCTCGACGTTGCCCTGCGCGATCACGCGGTTCTTGTCGTAGATCAGGTTCTCGGCCTGGATGAACAGCGGAGCGGCGCGATCAATTTTGGGCCGCGGGCCCAGAGGTCCGCCGGGCGTCTTTGGGAATGACGAGCTGCTCTTGGGCGCCTGCGGCAGCCGTAGACTGGGGTCTTGGGCGAATGCCGCGTACGGCAGCATGCCTGCCAGCGCGGTCAGGGCCATCAGCAACACGAACGCAGCCGACAACCGCTGCCGCCCCGCCGGGCGGCAACACGGTGCTGCGCCGCACCAACCGTGCGGTGTCGCTCCACGCATCACTCAGCCGTCCTCCTGGTGCAGCAACACCGTTAGCGAGACGAGCAGCGAGACAGCTATCGGAACCCAGACTGCAAGTGTCGGAGAGATCAAACCGGTAACACCGATCTGCCGCGAGACCTCGACCAGCAGGAAGAGTCCGATACCCCCAACCATCCCCGTCAAAACCATAGTCTGTATCCCACCGGAGCGGAATGACCGCAATGACACAGTGGCGGCCAAAATAACCATCGCAATCAAGAGCGCCGGACGTGACAGGAGTATGGCGTGTTGCATGCGGTACTTCGTGGCCGAAAGCCTAAGTTTTTCAGCCTCTTCGATGAGGGCCGGGAGCTGCCAGAAGGAGATGGCAATCTCCGAGCCGAAGGCCTCGCTGACCCTCTCCCGCGTGAGGCGGGTGCTCAACGAATACGTGCTGTGCGTCTCTGCTTCCCGTTGTGGGCGAGCAACTGTCACTTTATGCAACTCCCAGTAACCATCCTGTAAAGTTGCACGCTCTGCATCGATTCTTTCGATGAAGTGCCCCTTGGCATCGAACAGGAAGGCGATGACCCCCGTCAGGGTCAGGCCCTGGTTGGCCGCCGCCTGCGCGTTGAGCACGGACTCGCCGTCGGGGCCGTCCTGGCGCAGCCAGGACCCCTCGCCCTTGCCGGCGAGCAGCCCCGCCTCCATGCCGAACAGGTCGGCGACCAGGCGCTCGGCCTCGAAGCGGGCAGACGCCGCCAGCGGATTGAAGACCACGACGGCGAAGATGCCGAAGAACATGGTCACGACGATCCCCGGGCGGAGAAACTGCCAGACCGACATGCCGGCCGAGCGCATGACCGTGAGCTCGGTCCTGCGGTTGAGGCTGAGCAGCGCCGCAATGCTGCCCACCAGCACGGCAAAGCCCAGGAGCAGCTCCGTGAAGGCCGGCAGGCGCAGAAGGCCGATCCAGAGCAGGGTGGCGGCCGAGAGGTCCTGAGCCCGGCGCGTGAGCCGCAGAAGCTCGATCATGTCGATCATGAAAATGAGGCAGGCGCACACCACAAAGGCGCCCACGATGCTGACCAGGAACCGCTTCGCGACGTAGCGGCGCAGCGTGCGCGCGGTCAGCATGCGGCCGCCCTCCCCCCAGCGCTGCTGGGACTGCCGCGGACGGCGCGCCCATAGCCCCTGCATTTGCTGGCGCAACCCGTCAAGGAAGAGGTTGACGCGCATCTGCAACCACGATTGCGGGCGGGGCACGATCTGCCTGTGCGTGGCGATCGCGGCAATCAGCGCCGTGGCGACAGGGATCGCGTACATGAGCCAGGCCGAGGCCGGGCGGATGACAACGGCGTTGTTGGCGGCGATGCCGAGCATGCGGCAGACCGTGCCGGCGGCGAAAGCCGCGATCAGGCTGCGGGCGCGGTTCTGGCGCGTGCTCTGGACGCTGCCGGCAAAGGCCAGCACGATGAAAACGAAGGCGAAGGCATAAAGCGGGCTCGAGAACCGCTCGTGCAGGTCGGAGGCGGCCCGTCCCGGGTTGTTCTTGCGCAGCGGATCGTCGGGCGCCAGCCGCAGCAGTTCGCCGGTGTAGCGCTCGCGCGGCGGTCGCACCATCTGCGTGACCTCGGGCCGCTGCTCGAGCTGGTTCAGGTCGATGACGTACTCGGTGAAGCTGATGATGCGCGGAGCCTTCTCGCCCTCGCTCCGCGTCACGATGTGGCCGTTCTCCATGCGCAGGAACGCCGCGCCGTCCTGCTTGAAGATCCGCGCCCGCTCCGAGAGATAGGAGGCGACCTGCTTGGGATCGCGCGCATCGTGCAGGAGGAGGCCCAGGAGCTCGCCGCTGGGCGCCCGGTCGCGGATGTGGATGGTGAGCTTGGGCTCGGGCTCCGTGAAGCGCCAGGGCTTGATTACCTGCCCGATCAGGTCGGTGCGCACCAGCAGCGTGTATTCCCTGAGCAGTCTCTGGCTCCAGGGCCCCGCCAGGTGGTTGACCGCCGACACGCCCAGGGCGACCAGAAGGGCGAGCACGCCCAGGGGCTTGATCAGCGTCCACACCGGCGACCCGCCGGCCGTCATGACGATGAGCTCGCTGTCGCCGCCGAGGCGGTTCAGCACGTGGATGCAGGCGATCAGGAGCGCGATCGGGGCCACGAGGGCGAGCAGCCCCGGGATCGCCAGCGCGGTCATGGTCAGGAATCGCAGGGCATCCTGGCCTTGGCTCGTCATCAGCTCGAGCTGGCGCAGGGCGACGCCGATCCACACGATGGCGGTGAGCGATAGCAGGATGAGCACCAGCGCTCCGGCCGCCTGCCGGAACACGTAACGGCCGAGCGTGCCGCCCAGAAGGCTCATCCCTCCCCTCTCCCCCGGCGCCGGCATCCGCCAGGCGGTCGGTCCCAGCCCGCCCCGAGAAGCCGTGCGGTCTCAGGGCGATGCCGAGGCGTCACACAGCATGGTGGCGGAACGGTGGCTCGGATCCCGCCGCGTGGGTACTGCATGGCGCCCGGCGCGGTGCAGCGACGGGTGACAATAACGCCTTGCGGGGTGCCGCCCCTGCTTTGCGCCCACCCGTTCAGCGGCTATGGTTGAGGCTGTGAATGGTCCCCGCTCCGTGTTGGCCTTGGCGTGAGGCGCCGCCCCGGCTTGGCGTGCCGGCGCCCGCCGTCGCGCCGGGCCCGCCCGGCCCCGGCCAGCCTCCCAGAGCACAACGCTGCTTGGAAACTGCCGCTATGTCCTCGCCCCCCGCAATCGAGTTCGTGCCCCTGTCGGCCGCGCTGTCCGCGACCACGGCCGTGCTGGCCGGCGCGGAGGTGGCGCTCGGGCCTGCGGGGCACGCGCTCGACGAGCGGAGCAAGGGCGCGCTCACCAGGGCCGCGCGTGCGGCGGGTTTCACCGGCAAGCCGAGGACGGCGATCGAGATCCTGGCCCCCGCCGGCGTCGAGGCCCAGCGGATCGTGCTCGCCGGTGCCGGCCGCGCCATGAGCGAGCACGACCGGCTGCGGCTCGGCGGTTACGCGTATGCACAGATCGCCGCCCGCAAGGCAGACGGCGCGAGCCTGATTGCCGAGGTCGCCGACCCCGGCGCGACGAGCCCCGACATCCTCGCCGCGGATCTGGCGTTCGGCGCCCTGCTGCGCAGCTACACCTTCGACAAGTACCGGACCCGCCGCGGCAACAGCAACTCGAACGACGGGGAGGGCGAGCCCTCGCGCAACGGGCTCGAGAAGCTCCTGGTTCACTGCGCCGACCCGGAGGCGGCGGCCAAGGCCTTCGCCGCGCGCAAGGCTGTGGCCGACGGCGTCTTCCTCGCCCGCGACCTCATCAACGAGCCGGCCAACATGCTGGGCCCCGTGGAGTTCGCCGAGCGCCTGCGGGATCTGGCGCGCGCCGACCTCACCGTTGAGGTGCTGGACGAGGAGCAGCTCGAGGCCCACAAGATGCATGCCCTCCTGGCCGTCGCGCAGGGCAGCGTGCGGCCGCCGCGAGTCGTCGTCCTGCAGTGGCAAGGCGCCAGGTCCAAGCGTGCCAAGACGCTGTGCTTCGTCGGCAAGGGCGTCACCTTCGACACCGGCGGCCTCTCCATGAAGCCCGCGGCCGGCATGGAGGACATGAAGGGCGACATGGGCGGGGCGGCGTGCGTGGCGGGTCTCCTGCTGGCGCTCGCGGGGCGCCGGGCCGCCGTCAACGCCGTGGGAGTGATCGGCCTGGCCGAGAACATGCCCTCGGGGACCGCGCAGCGTCCCGGCGACATCGTCACCAGCATGTCCGGGCAGACCATCGAGGTGCTCAACACCGACGCCGAGGGCCGCCTCGTGCTCGCCGATGCGCTCTGGTACGCCCAGGAGCGCTTCAAGCCGCGCCTCATCGTCGATCTGGCGACGCTCACCGGGGCCATCATGGTGGCCCTCGGCAAGGAGTATGCGGGGCTTTTCTCCAACGACGCCAGGCTGGCTGCGGAGCTCGCCGCCGCGGGCGAGGCGGTCGGCGAGAAGGTCTGGCGCATGCCGCTCGCCAAGGCCTACGACAAGCTGATCGACAGCAAGAACGCCGACATGAAGAACATCGCCGGACGCCACGGCGGCGCCATCACGGCCGCGCAGTTCCTGCAGCGCTTCATCAAGGACACGCCCTGGGCGCACATCGACGTCGCCGGCACGGCCATGGATTCCACCCGCAACGAGATCAACCCGAGCTGGGGCGCCGGCTGGGGCGTGCGCCTGCTCGACCGCCTGGTGGCGGACAACTACGAGAAGGCCGAGAAATAGGGGCCGCGACGAAGCCCGTGCTGGCATTCGGGCGCGAGGAAGACGAAGGTCTTCTGTCGCCCCAACCCACCGTAATACGGCCAGTAATTCATGTTATTTTCCATAATATGCATTATGCGAATCTGCTGACTGGTCGTCGCTTTGGCTTGACACCCTGTCCTGGTGTCCCGACCCATTCAACAGATGCCTAAGGGGAAGGTGAGCCTACCCGCGC
>Ga0075421_100001297_pt1 | contig 28934 bp, 17 predicted proteins | sample SoiMetdeltSBSDD5_FD_75292 | JGI IMG/M metagenome (GOLD analysis project Ga0075421, IMG submission 75292) | Bulk soil microbial communities from a Populus tree surrounding site in Tennessee, USA - Soil MetaG P. deltoides SBSDD5 | ecosystem: Environmental > Terrestrial > Soil > Tree plantation... | reverse complement strand
CTCGATCAGCGTTTTGCCGGCGGTGCGATGTAAGTACGTGCGAGCGTGGTTGCCGGACCCAAGAATGAAGTCGACCTGCTTCTCCATGACGTTGATCTCGCGGCCGTCGGGATCGATCTGGTGGCGGCGCTGAAAGTACTTGCCATCGCGCTGAAGCATGGTGAAGTAACTCTCGGAGGGTTTGTGGTAGAAGGCACCCTTCGGGGTTTCGGCCATGTTTGCGGCAGTAGGGCGGTAGAAAGATCGTCCCATGCCCGTCTTCCGGTACGTCTCCCAAATGCTCCGATGACATCCGGCGCAGGTTTCGGGCGTCGTATATCCCTGGCCGTCGAGACCAGGCGTGGTAGCTCGAGTTTGAGCAGGAGCGGGGGAGAGGGAAATGACGACTGTACAGATTGCCAGCCCCAATACCGCGGAGAGTGAGGACATGAACTCAGCTACCTCCGTTGCCGGGCGTAGCCACGAAACGGTAGCCGACGCCGCGAACGGTGAGGACGTGGCGGGGATGTGCCGGGTCGTCCTCCAGGTAACGCCGCAGGCGAACGATGAAATTGTCAATCGCGCGAGTGTCTGTATCCTCGTGGAGATTCCACACCTCTTCGAGCATTCTCTTGCGCGATACCGGCTTACCCTCGTGCTGAATCAGGTAGCGAAGCACGTTCGCCTCCATTAGCGTGAGCGGAAAGGTCCGGTCACGCACATGAAGTTCCAGGCGACGGAAATCCACCGACTTGCCGTCGAATTCAAAGGAGTCTTGTGACGCCGTCGACGCTGCGTCCAGAGACGCTGTGAACCATTCCCGCCGGCGCAGCAGACCACGGATTCTAGCAATCAGGATCGCCAGGTCGAAGGGCTTTGTAAGATAGTCGTCCGCTCCGGCTTCAAACCCGCGCAGGACGTCGTTTGGATGGCCCCTGGCGGTGAGCATGAGGGTGGGAACAAACTGTCCCGCGCGACGCAGCTCGGACATGACGCTGAAGCCATCCTTACCCGGCAGCATGACATCCAGCACCACGACATCGAAGGCGCCCGGGTTCAACGTAAGCAGTTCGAGGGCCGACTCCCCGGTGTCGGAAACCTCGACCTGATAGCCCTCCGCTTCCAGGTTGAAGCGCAGCCCGTCGGCCAGGTGCTGCTCGTCTTCTACGACAAGAACTCGGCTCATCGCGCAATGGGAAGTTGCAGCACAAACGTGCTCCCCCGTCCCGGACCCTCACTTTCCGCCCACGCCAGCCCGCCATGGCGTTTCGCGACGGAGCGGACGATATACAGCCCCAGACCAGTTCCCGCCACTCGCGAAGCCGACGGACCGCGGGCGCGATAAAAACGCTTGAAGATCTGCTTCAATTCGGCCTTCGGCACTCCCATGCCCTCGTCGGACACGCGCAGGGACACGAATTTGTTGTTCACCGGCGTAATTGCCACGGTCACGTTTACCGTGCTTCCAGAGTATTTCACCGCGTTGTCAACGAGGTTTGAGACGGCGGCCCGAACCTCGTCGAGATCCGCGAGGATCGTCATGGGAGAGCCCGGTTCGAAGCGCAGCGCATCCGCCGGCAGATTATGGATCGCGCGGGCGCGGGCGACGCACTCCTGCACGAGTCCGCTCAGATCGATCCGGGAAAGAGTCGGCTTGCGGCTCGCGTGGCCGATCCGCCCGGTTCGGAGAATCTGTTCGATCGTCTCCAGCAGACGGTCGCTATCCTCCAACATGATGCGGTAGAAGTCCTTACGTTTGTCTTCGTCCACCGCTCGGGTTTGGAGTGTTTCCAAGTAGAGCCGAATGGAGGCCACAGGAGTCTTCAGCTCATGCGTTACGGCGTTAATGAAGGCGTCCTGCTGTTCGTTGCGTCTGATTTCGCGAACCAGGAAGAAGGTGTTCAGCACGATACCGCTGATCAGCATGGCCAGGAGCAGTACGCCGAGAAAGAAAAGAATGCCGGTGCGCCAGCTGAAGAGAACCCAGCCGACATAGAGAAGAACGATGAAGGAAATCAGGGCCACGCCAAGGGCGATGAAGAACCCGATGGACTTCCTCCGGCCTGCCACAACCATTACTTCAGCTTACGCGACCGCGCAAGCCTCGCGGCAGTGGCGGGACTAGGCTGCTTCGCGGGAGGCGGATTCGCTGGAAATGCTTGCGACGCGGACGGACTTGGCAATGCCGGCGAACTCAAGAGCCCGAATCAGCAGCCAGGATGGGTCGAACTCGTACCAGGCCAAACCATGGCGGGCCGATGTAGGATGCGCGTGGTGATTGTTGTGCCAACCTTCGCCGAATGTGAGAAGCGCAACCCACCAGTTGTTGCGGGAGTCATCGCGAGTATGAAAGCGGCGCTTGCCCCATAGGTGAGTTGCCGAATTGACCAGCCAGGTGGAGTGCAAACCCGTAACGACCCGGACGCAGATTCCCCACAGCACGTAGGGGAGCCCGCCGATAGCACCCAGCAGGACTGCCAGTGCGACTAGGGGAACCCAGTGATAACTGTTCAGCACCCGGTAAAAACTGTGTTTCGCGAGATCGGGCGCGTACTTCGACATGAGACGCGTGTTGCTGTGTGTCGCTTCACCAAGCAGAATCCAACCGATATGGGCCCACCAGGCGCCATCGCGGGGGGAGTGCGGATCGCCAGGCTGGTCGGACTTCTGGTGGTGGATGCGGTGTGTAGCGACCCAGTGGATGGGCCCGCCCTCCAGGGTGAGGGCGCCACAAAGGGCGAAAAAGTATTCCAGGAACTGGGGCACCGAGTAGGAGCGGTGGGTGTGAAGGCGGTGGTAGCCCAAGCTGATTCCCAGGCCGATGGTCACGCAATACAGGAAGACGCACAAGGCAACGGCGCTCCAACTGAACATAAAGAGGGCGGCGACGGCTCCGGCGTGAAGAATTGCCAGAGCGAGGGCGGTGGGCCAGTTAAGCTTATTGCGGTCGGGTAATAAGATCGGATCTTGGCTCAAGAGATTTCCCTACAAAGGATGGTGCATCCCTAACTTACCAGGGACTTCCCCAATGCTTTGTAAGAGTTGTGTAATTCCTGCATAGTACTGTGCCGGGAAGAGGTATAGATGCAGCGACCCTGATGGGCGGCTGGTGGTACCGCCCGGGGTCGGTCCGATTAGATCGGCGCTAGGCTCACCGGGGCGAGGATCTTGGCTCCAAATTCATAATGACGTCATCGACGTCGCCGTCGACGCGGACCTCGATGGTATTAGCAGCCCGCAAGTATCGGCTACTGAACTCGGCGGGGCCTTTCCATTTCTCTTCGTCGATGGCCCCCTTCGGACGAAGCACGGAATACCCTGACACGAGCCCGTAGCTCTTGACGGACGCCATTATTTGATAGGGACCGCTGGCAAGACCCTTAAATTCGAACCGGCCATCAGGGCCGAGCAATACCGATTGACTATCCATCAGCGCAAACGACCGTCTGAGCACAGAGCCGCCCGACCCAAGTTCGTACTTGACCTCTTCACCGCAAGCCTGACATTGCGGAGTCAGGAAAACGCGCATCCCATCCGCTATCGGCCGTCCATCGGCCAAGACTACTCGTCCGCGCAGCCTGTGACCCGCCGACATCTTCAGATCTCCGAGGTCTACGTCTTCCAGGTCCTTGCGAGTCGCTAGTTTAACCGGCTGGATGGCGCCGCGGGCCGAAATCGACTCCATCTTGGCATAAAGATGCCAGTCAACCGGCGTTGGGACATTCGTGAATGCAAACGTGCCGTCCTCCTTCGTGCCGACCCGAATCTCCTCGTAGCCGTTTCCGTTCATGTGGTTCGTGGAATAAAGCCCCATCTCGGCGCCCGCGACAGGTTTGCCGCCTTGTAACACGCGCCCGCGGACCACGGCTCCCTCGTTAAGTACGATGATTTGGCGATTCGCTCCTGTCGGCACGGCCAGCAACTTCTTCGGGGCCATGCCTCGCGCTTCTACCAACAGCACCATGCTCGTAGCAGCAGCGCCGTACGCGATTTCAAACTCGCCTCGTTCGTTGGTCACGGCGAGGGGCTCGAGGCCGTCGGGAGCTCCATAGATTTGCCGTCCACCAGGTTCGGCAACCCCCTGAGCCTCCACGATGGCATTACGCAATGGCGCTCCGGCAGGGTCCACGAGGCGTCCCAGCACGACCCGTGCGGGATCCTCCACGGACGGGCGGCGCTCGAGGACAGCCCGCGCCGGAGCCGAAGAATCGATCCTCGGAACAAACGTGGGCCGATAGCCCTCGCGTACCACCAGGAGACGGAACCGCAAATCGGAACTTAGCCCGGCGATCACGAACGCTCCATTGGCATCGCTGATCGTCCGTTTTCCGCAATCGGGATAACAGGTGGGGCAGTAGGTGCTGTATCCGACCTTGACGCCTGCCGAATAGACAATCACGGTGGCCTGAGCGACGGGTTGCCCCGCAGTGGTCACCACATTTCCAGTAACCGTGACGCGATCCGCTGCAAGGGAAGATGCGACAGTGAACGAAATCGCCGAAAACACCGCCAGAACGCGATGCCCAGATCGCATAGTCATGCGCTCGATTTTGTCAGGCCGGTTGCGCCGGTGCAAGGGGCCCAAGGCCGCTAGTTATCGGCGGCTTAGCTTGGTCCGGAAGAACTCCACCACCTTGTCCACGGGGAAGCCCGTTGGGTGGTCTTCGCGTAAAATCAGCTCACAACTGACGCCCAGCTTGTCCGCCTTCTCTTTGAGCGCGAAGCCAAACTTTGGATGATGAATGTGCTGCTCACCAGAGGAATTCGGCGGCAGCGGATCGTTGCGTTGACTGTAGAACACCAGAATCGGCGGATCGTCGGCGGTGAGGTGATTGATGGGGGAGGAATCTTCGAACAGAGGGAAGAACCGTGGATTGTCGGCATCGGCCGGCGAACTCATGCCAAACAGCGTCACAAGCGCGGGATGAACCTGGTTCGTATTCATGAGCTTCTTGATGAATCGGGGGTCATAGGACGACTGGGCGGCAAACGGTGCGATCGCCGAGAGGCGCGTGGATTGGCGTAATACCGGATCGGAATTCCGAGGATCAGCTAAATCCTTGTGGTAAGCGAGCCATTGAGAAATCCCTGCTCCCGCCGACCCGCCGAAGGCGCCAATGCGGGTTGGATCTATGTTGTAGTTCTTGGCGTTGAGGCGAAGGAACTGCAGCGCCCGGGCGCTATCCAGCATCTGGGCCGGATAAGGCGCGGCGTCGGACAACCGGTAGTTTGCCGCTGCAACACTAATTCCAGTAGCACGGAGCTTCATCAGAAGCTCAGGATTGAGCGTCCTCTTATCGCCTGCACGGAAGCCGCCTCCGTGATAGTAGATCGCGAGCGGGGTTGGCGTTGCGCTCTTGGCAAGCCAGACGTCGAGCACATTGCGCTCATGCGGTCCATATTTGATGTCCGAATGGTCTGGAGCGGGGAGTGGCGGCTGCTGTTGTGGCTGGGCGACAAGCAGGCCGGAAAAAACCAGCAGGCTAAGACATCGACAGATACGATTTCTCATTCGGATACCTCCGTTCGGGTGCGGTCATTCGGCAACCATGATAATCCGGTGACCGGGAGGCGCGTCGTGGTTCTTCGGCTTGCCTTTCAAGAATTTTAGGTAGACAATTCCACAACAGGATCTGGTGAAACTCGGTTTGGGGAGGGTGATTTGAAACATCGAATCGTTGTGGTATTGGCTTGCGCCGTCTTCCTTGCTGCGACACAAACCGCAAGCGGGCAGGCCGTCTACGGAAGTATTGTCGGCGCGGTTACGGATGCAACGGGCGGCGCCGTGCCTGGCGCGAAGATCATCATTACCGACATCGGGCGCGAGGTAACCAACACTCCTTCGGTCAACGAAGCCGGCTACTATGCTCAGCGATTCCTGATCGTGGGCAGATACCGGGTTCGCGTAGAAGCTCCAGGATTCAAGACATTCGTGCAGGACAACGTGGGCGTCTCAGTGGACACCGAAGTGCGCGTGGACGTCAAGCTGGAAGTAGGCGAAGTGACGCAGACGATTGAGGTGAGCGCGGAAGCGGGCATCCTCAAGACCGAGCGAAGCGACGTAGCAACGACGTACAGCGATCGCGTCATTACAAATCTTCCCATCCTGAACCGGAGGTTTACGAACTTTCAGCTCATGACTCCGGGCGTCGTGGCATTTCCCACGAGCTTGACAGCAGCCTCGGCAGAAAATCCTCAGGGCTCCTATCGCATGCTGGTCAACGGGCAGAGCTTTGCGGGAACTTCGCACCTTCTGGACGGCACCGACAACCACGACGCAGTACTCGGCTGGATCGTGATCAACCCGACTCTTGAATCGGTCACCGAAGCCAAGATCACCACTGCAAACTACGACGCGGAGTTTGGCGTGGCCAGCGCCGGCGTAGTAAGTGCGCAAACGAAGTCCGGCACGAACCAGCTTCACGGCAGCGTTTTTGAGTTCCTCCGCAACAGCCGGATGTTCGCCCGGAATCCGTTCACACAGTCACGTGTTATTCCCAATTCCGGCGGGCGCAGCATTCCACTCACTCAGTGGAACCAATTTGGCGCGTCGATCGGCGGAGCCGTGATCAAGAACAAACTGTTCTACTTTGGCGACTACCAGGGAACGCGCCGCAATACGGGAGGCGGCACGCTATTGCGCGTGCCCACGCTGGAGGAACGCGCTGGAGATTTGAGCGCCACGGGTTACCCGATTTTTGACCCGCTCACGGGTGCGACCCCGGCGGCACGGATGAGGTTCGCGAACGATCGTATCCCCGCGAGCAGGCTCTCAGCGCAATCGCAAAATCTTTTGAAGTTGATTCCGGGACCGAACACGAGTGCGGCTCTCGATCAGCCAAACTTTGCTTCCTCGGGCGGGGTGCGATTCAACGACGATGCCTTCAACATTCGCGTAGATCACTACACGAGCGATAGGCTGCACCTATTCGGCCGATACTCGCTGCAGGATTTTGGCATGGTCGCTCCGGGATCGTTCGGTCTCGTGGCGGGCGGTCCGGGTCTGGATTCTTCCGGATCCACCAATGCCTACGCAGGGGCCTCCGACTCGCGCAACCACTCAGTGGCGGGCGGATTCGACTACAACATGAGTGCCACCCTCCTCACCGATTTTCGATTTGGCTGGTTCCGCTACAAGGTTTTCGGACAGCCCAACGGGATCGGCACTTCGCCCGCTCAGGACGCCGGGATCCCTGGACTCAATGTCGACAAAAATTTCAATTCCGGAATGCCTGCGTTCTTCATCAACGGATATGGGAACAACCTGTTCCGCTTCGGCTACGCTCTGGGCGTCAATGGCTGCAACTGTCCGTTGATTCAGGACGAAGATCAGTTTCAATTCGTAAACAACTGGACGAAGATCACGGGCAATCACACTTTCAAGTTCGGCGCCGACATTCGGCGGGCGCGGAACCTCCGTGTTCCGAGCGATCGTCATCGTTCCGGCGAGCTGAACTTCGACGCGGCACGCACACAAGGCCCTAGCGGCGGAGGAACGGGAATCGCATCGTTCCTGCTGGGCGAGGTCTCCAGGTTCGAACGCTATGTTTCCAACTCACTGGATGCCCGGGAAACTCAGAATCGCTGGTTCTTCTACGGCCAGGATCAGTGGAAGCTCACCTCGAAACTCACGGTGAACTTCGGCCTCCGCTGGGAAATCTACAGGCCGCAGTTCGTGAACAATGCGGGCAACGGCGGATTCGTCGATGTCGGTACCGGCGAGGTGCTCGTGGCCGGTCAGAACGGGGTTGGACTCGATCTCAATGTGAAGGCGCCGTGGAACAACTTTGCACCCCGGCTTGGCATCGCCTACCAGTTGAATCAGAAGACCGTCATCCGCACGGGCTATGGCCGGGGATTTAACCTCGGCGTGTTCGGTTCCATCTTTGGCCACAACGTCACGCAGAATCTGCCGATCCTGGGCATTCAGTCGGTGCAACCGACGAACAACTTCGATACAGTCTTCACCCTGGACAAAGGACCGACGGCGCTTGATCCGGCCACGATTCTCGCGGCCCAGCCCAAAGGGCCGAATGGCTTCAACCGGCTTCCCAACGGGGTGACGGCGTTTGTCATCACCAACCCCATTCGATTCCCGACGGTCGACGCCTGGAATTTTTCCGTCCAGCGGCAGATCAATAGCACCTCTTCGTTCGAGATGGCATATGTGGGAAGCAAAGGAACCCATGTCTTCGCGGGCACGGGTGGCGATTACGATCCTAACCAAGCCGACGTGAACGGATTCGGCACGTTGACCACAAATCAACGGAAGCCCTTCTTCCAGAAGTTTGGTTGGAGCCAGAACCTGCGCTACTACGGGTCCGATGCGAGTAACAACTATCACTCTCTTCAGGTCAAGTTTGACAAGCGTTTTTCCGGCGGCTTGAACGTGATGTCGCACTACACCTGGTCGAAAAACATCGACTTCGATGGAACCTACTATCCGCGGGACGCCCGGCTGGCACGGGCCGTTTCCAACAACAATCGAGCGCATGTGTTCTTCGTCGCCTCGATGTATGAACTGCCGTTCGGCAAGGGCAGAAGGTTTCTTGCGAGCACCTCCAAGCCTGTGGACCTGATTGCCGGCGGGTGGCAGTTGAACGGGACCTATTCGTGGATGGCCGGCCAACCGTTTACCCCAAGCTATCGCGACTGTAATAGCGATCGCGACACGGGCTGGTGCCGTCCGGATCTCATCGGCGACTTTTCAGTGAGCGATCCGGGCCAATTTGGCTGGTTTGCCACATCTCCCCAACCGCTGACTGCAAATGGACAGACGGGTGGACCTTGGCAGCGTCCGCAGCGCGCGCAGTTCGGTACCGTCGGACGAAACGCGATCGTTGGGCCGTCGTTCTCACAGTGGGACATGTCATTCTTCAAGACATTCAATGTTACCGAACGGGTAACAACGCAATTCCGGGCGGAATCGTTCAATTTTGCCAACCATACGAATCTGGCCAATCCAAACGTCTGCGTGGATTGTCCGGGAGTTGCGGGACGCATCTTTGGCGCATTTTCCAGCTATGTGCCACGGCAATGGCAGTTGGCGCTGAAGGTACAATTTTGAGTTGACTCGTGTTTTGACTTTTCTGGCCGCTACGCTGGCCGTCGCGGGCTCGCAGCCCACGTGGCGCGCTCAGGTGGAGAGCCTAAAAGCACGTGGAGATGCAGCGGCCGCGCTTAAGGTCCTCGATCAGGTTCCGTCGACAGCGGCGACGGAAGACGAAAAGGGCTTTCTGCTGGCGGTGCTCAAACGCCGGGAAGAAGCCGTCCGGCATTTTCGAAAAGCAATTTCGCTCAATCCGAACTACGCCCCTGCCGCCTATCACCTCGGTGTGGCGCTGTGGCTTGAGTCGACACGTGAGGAAGCGCTCGGCTATTTGCGGAACTCGACTCTCATTGCGCCAAAAAAGTTCGATTATCGCTACCGGTACGGGCAGGCGTTGGCGGAACTCGACCGGAATAAGGACGCTGCGGCGGAATTTCGCGCGGCTGCGGCGTTGCGCCCCGCACACGCAGACGTTTGGTACCGATTGGGCCTGGCCGCGCAGCGGGCGGGAGATCGCGCGAACGCGGTTTCCGCCTATGCAAAAGCTCTTAGGCTGAAACCGGACAACCTCGATGCGCGCAACAATCACGGTTTTGTTTTGGTCGAGTTAGGCCAGCCCGCCAAGGGACTGGAAGAGTTCAACAAGGTGTTGGCCGTGGAGCCACGCAACGTGGCCGCGCTCAGCAACATCGGGTTCGCTCTCCTCCAAAAAGGCGACAATGGCGCCGCGATCCTGCAATATCGCAAAGCCTTGGAAGTCAGCCCCGATTCCGCGCCGCTGCACTACAACCTGGGACTGGCGTTGAAGCAGAACGACGAGTTGGAGGCAGCCAAGACGTACCTGCGGCGGGCGATCGAACTCGATGCTTCGCTCGTGGAGGCGCACTATACGCTGGGAATTACACACTGGCAGGCGGGAGAATTTGCGGACGCCGAACGCGAGATGCGCGCGGCGGCCGGCAAGAACCCGAATCACGCGGAGGCATTTGCGATGCTCGGCACCGTGCTCAAGCAGCAAGGTAAGGTGGACGAGGCGATGCTGGCACTTCACGAGGCGATCCGGCTCGACGGCGAGTTGCCTGGCCCGCACACCCTGCTCGCTCAGATCCTGCGCGCCCGGGGAGACCATGAGGGGAGCCGCCGCGAGTTCGCCAGCGCAGCGCGTGCGAAGGCCAGGAAGGAACAAGAGCAGAAGATAATGTTCGACCGTTCGGCGATCGAGGGAGTGGGAGCGAGGCGAGTGCGGTGAAGAGCCGGCGTGAGTTCGTGCGTTCGCTGGCGCGGACCGCGGCGGTCTTCACCTTTGACCAGTTGCTGCCTGCCAGCCCGGCGATGAATGTGCAGTTTGTCAATTGCGCGCGCGAGGCGGGCCTCAACGCAAAGACCATCTTCGGGAGCGAAAAGACAAATCGGTACCTGGTGGAAACCACGGGGTGCGGCGTGGCGTTTTTCGACTACGACGAGGATGGGTGGCTCGATATTTTCCTGGTGAATGGTACGAGGTTCGAATCTAAACAGCCCGCGCCCAGCAACCGTTTATATAAAAACAATCGCGATGGCACGTTCACCGACGTCACCATACCGGCTGGTCTCGTTCGCGGAGGTTGGGGACAAGGCGTGTGTGTGGGCGATTTCGACAACGACGGCCACGACGATCTGTTCGTGAGCTACTGGGGTAGCAACGCGCTTTATAAAAACAACGGCAATGGCACATTTACGGACGTCTCCCGCAAGGCGGGCATAACAACCGCAGGCGGTCGGCTGCCGAGATGGAACACGGGGTGCGCTTTCCTAGACTACGATCGCGACGGCTGGCTTGATTTGTTCGTCGCCAACTACATCGATTTCGATATCAAGAAGGTTCCCGTGCCGGAAGGCGGCACCTGCCTGTACAAAGGGCTCAAAGTCGCTTGTGGGCCGCCGGGTTTGCCAGGCGGGAAAAACATTCTCTTCAAGAACAATCGCGATGGAACCTTCCGCGATGTTTCAAAAGAAGCGGGGATTCTCAATACACCTGGGACGTACGGGCTCGGTGTGTTGGTGGGCGACTTCGACAATGACGGTTGGCCGGACATATACGTGGCCAACGATTCGACATCGTCAGCGCTCTTCAAGAACAACCATGACGGGACTTTTTCCGAGATTGCGATTGAAGCCGGAGTCGCCTATAGCGCCGACGGCAAGTCGCAGGCGGGAATGGGTGTGGCGGCGGCGGACTACGACGGCGATGGGCGACTGGACATCGTCAAGACAAACTTCGCCGGCGATACATCGAGCCTCTACGGAAATCGCGGGAACAACGCGTTCGAAGACATGACCTTTCAGTCTGGACTCGGACGCAACACGCGGTTCCTCGGCTGGGGAGCCGCATTTCTCGATTTCGACAATGACGGCCGCCCGGATATTCTCCTGTGCAATGGACACGTGTACCCGGAAGTGGGCGACACAAACACGGAAGCCGGATATCGTCAGCGCAAAGTGCTGTACCGGAACATTGGTGGTGGGAAGTTCGAAGACGTATCCACGGCCGGCGGCCCGGGGATTCTCCAGGCCGTGGCAGGCCGGGGGATGGCAGTGGGCGATTTCGACAACGACGGCGACCTCGACGTGGTGGTGAACTGCGTCAACGACGTGCCGCAACTGCTTCGATGCGATTCGAAAGCGGGGCACCATTGGTTAAAGGTGAAGTGTGCAGGAACGAAATCCAACCGGTCCGCCATTGGCGCCCGCGTGACGTGCATCACCGCCGATGGACGCCAGCAAATCGATGAAGTGCGCAGTGGAGGCAGCTATCTCTCGCAGAACGATATCCGGTTGCATTTCGGCTTAGGTGCGCACAAGCAGGCCGAAATCAAGGTCCGGTGGCCTGGTGGCGCCACGGAGGCTTGGCCAGCAGTCCGAAGCGGTCAGACGATTCGAATCGTGGAAGGCGAAGGCAGTCCCGTGCCCCAGGAGTAGCCTTCGCCTGCCGACGCAAAATTCCAATTTGGGCAATTAAAGCTGATTCAATGGCTGTGGCAAGATGGCGAACAAAAAGCGAACAAACATGGTATGCTGATCGATGAAAAATGCACACGCATCCTGCTCTCCATAGGCTTCGTCAGCGGATTAGCTGCCTTGAAGAGGCGCAGCACCGGTTTGCGCGTACTATCCCTGTTGCGGAAGCTGTAGATCGCTCGCTTCCCCATGGCGGACTTTCAGCAGGTTGCATTCATGAGGTCAAAGGCACCAGCCTTGCCAATGCCATAGCATTTTCCGCCATCCTCTCCTCACGGCTTGCTGGGGACCAAGGCAACATCCTTTACATCGCCCCGGACCGATCCCTGCATCCGCTCGGCCTTCTGCCCTATGGAGTGAAACTGGGTCAAGTTCTCCACATCTCCACAAGACGAGCACAAGATTTGGCCTGGACGGTGATGGAAGCATTGCGATGCCCACAGGTCAGTTCTGTGATCGCTTTACTCAACGGTCTCGATTTGACAGAATCCCGCCGTTTACAGCTTGCTGCGGAAGCCAGTGGAGCGACAGGATTTCTTTTGGGCCATGCGGCCTCCGCTCCGATCGCTTCTCCCATTACGCGGTGGAGGGTTTCCTCTGTCTTTTGTAAATCAGATCAAGGATTCGACGAGCCTGTATGGGCGCTTGATCTTCTCTACTGCCGCAGTGGACGTCCAGGAAGGTGGATCCTAGAATGGAGAGACCAAAGGCTGAATAGCGTCCTTACTCAACAGGTGAAGGAAACCCCGATCGAGGCGCTGGCGGGATGAGATGGCACGCTGTTTCCTCAGTCTCTACTGTCCGGACATTACCTGCGATCGCCTGACACAGCTTGTCGAATGGTGTGATCGCTACTCGCCACTTGCATCGCAGGATGGGCGCGACGGCATAATTCTCGACATCACCGGCTGCACGCATCTATTCGGAGGTGAAGGTCCACTACTCCTGGATCTCAGCCGGCGCCTGCACCGGATGGGCATTGAAGCCCATGCAGCGATCGCCGACTCATGGGGCATCGGATGGGCGCTGGCGCGCTATGGCAAGAGATTCATCGTTCATGGGGATGCCGCCATCGCCGCACTCGATCCACTGCCGGTGGAAGCACTCCGCCTTCCCGTTGAAATTGTTCTTGAGCTACGAAGGCTCGGACTATCGACCATCGCGGCGGTGCGAAAGATTCCTCGCCACTCTTTGGCCGCGCGATTCGGCTCCACTCTTCTCTGGCGTTTGGATCAGGCATTCCATCAAGCGGAAGAGCCTCTGACGCCCTGGCGTCCGCCCGCGCCGTATCGGGCTTCTCGAATTCTCGGCGAACCGATTTCCACCGTTCCAGCCGTTGAATATGTGCTCCGCGATCTGCTTGAAAAAATTTGCACCAAGCTTGAAAAGAATCGTCTGGGTTTACGCCACATGGATCTCGCCTGTTATCGCGTGGATGGAACCATGGATCGATGCGAAGTGCGCACGTCGAAACCTACTCGTTCGCTGCCTCATTTAATGCGTCTATTCCATGACAGGCTGGATACGTTGAGATCAGGCTTCGGCTTTGAAGCTTTCATTCTCTCTGTTCTAGACACCGAAGCGGTTCATCCGACACAATTCAGCCTTTTGCAAGTGAACCCCGTGGAAAATGAAGCATCGTTTGACGCGCTGGTTGATCGTCTTGGCATGAAATTGGGATTTCATGAGGTGAATCGCATCCAGGTGTGCGAGAGCTATTTACCGGAACACGCGGTGGAATTTCGTCCCGCCACGATATCTGCCGTTGCAAGCGCGGAGTGGCCAGACTACCGCGTCCGTCCCATCCGGATGATCGATCCGCCCATGAGCATTCATGTTTCCATCCTTATTCCGGGAGGATCTCCCGTTCAGCTATTGATTGGGCGGCAGAAGCACCGCATTATCCGTTCGGAAGGGCCAGAACGGCTCCACGCCGAATGGTGGCGCGATCACAACTCGCGATGGGACACGCGCGACTACTACCGGATCGAAGACGACAAAGGGTTCCGCTTCTGGATCTTTCGTGACCGATCCGAACACTGGTTTCTGCACGGACACTTTGCATAGGACTTTGTATGCAATATGCGGAACTGCAAGTCTCGTCCAATTTCAGTTTCTTGCGCGCAGCATCACATCCCGAGGAGTTGGTAAACGCGGCCAACGAATACCGCCATCATGCGATTGCCCTCACTGATCGCAATACGCTTTCCGGCATTGTGCTGGCCCATTCCACGTTGAAAAAAGCGAAAAAACTTCACACGCGTTTCCTTGTAGGGTGCCGTCTCGATCTCACCAATGGAGAAAGTATTCTTTGCTATCCAAGAAATCGCAAAGCATACGGAAAGCTCACCCAATTGTTGACGCTGGGCCGCCGCCGGGCAAACAAGGGAGAATGTTTTCTCGAACTCGCCGATGTTGCCAGCCATGCGGAAGGCCAGCACTTCATTCTTCCTTTCCCACAAGTTCTTACGGAGCAGGCAAGAGCGCACATCCAACGCTGCGCCGGTCTGTTTCGCGGAAACCTTCACCTTGCCGTGACACATTCCTGCCGTGGCGACGACAAGCAGTGGATTCGCAAGGTCACTGGTTTTGCGCGGTCGCTCTCCATCCCCACTGTTGCCACTAATGATGTCCTCTATCACGAGCCCGCGCGGAAAATGCTTCAGGATGTGGTGACCTGCATTCGCGAAAAATGTACGCTTGCGGAAGCGGGCTTTCGCCTGGACGCCAATGCCGAGCGTCATCTGAAGCCGCCTCAAGTGATGGCGCAACTCTTCGCCGAATGGCCGGATGCGCTAGAAGCGACCGTCGAAATTGCCGATCGATGCCGTTTCTCGCTCGATGAACTTCGCTATGAATACCCAGAGGAAATTGTCACGCCGGGCATATCGGCTTTCGAGGATCTGAGACGCCGCACGCTGGAGGGCGCCAAAATTCGTTATCCCGAGGGCGTTTCTGAAGCGGCCGCGAAGCAGATCGATCATGAATTGAAGCTCATCGCCGAGCTGGAATACGCACCCTACTTCCTCACTGTCCACGAGATTGTGAAATTCGCAAAGGGCAAAAAGATCCTATGCCAGGGCCGCGGATCGGCGGCAAATTCCGTCATCTGTTACTGCCTGGGAATTACGGAGGCCGACCCTATTGCCCGGGGATTGCTGTTCGAAAGATTTATCTCCGCGGCGCGAAATGAGCCGCCCGACATCGACGTCGATTTCGAGCACGAGCGCCGTGAAGAAGTCATTCAGCATATCTACGAAAAATATGGGCGCGACCGCGCCGGCCTCACCGCCACCGTTGTGCACTATCGCAAGCGGCGCGTCATTCGTGAAGTTGGGAAGGTATTGGAACTTTCCAGAGAGACTTCGCCGGAGCGCCGGGAAGTTGCCGTGCGTTTGATGAATGAGTTGACCGGTTTCCCGCGCCACCTTTCGCAACACGTTGGCGGATTTGTCATCTCGCGAGGCCGCCTGGACGAGCTTGTTCCCATCGAGAACGCGCGGATGAAAGACCGCACCGTGATCCAGTGGGAGAAAGACGACATCGACGAGCTGGGAATGATGAAGGTGGATGTTCTCGGTTTGGGAATGCTGAGTGCGATCCGGAGAGCTTTCGATCTGCTGAAGCAGCACTACGGAAAAGAGCTTACGCTTGCCGACATTCCACAGGAAGACGCCGTGTACGAGATGCTTCAAAATGCGGATAGCATCGGGGTCTTCCAGGTGGAGAGCCGGGCCCAGCAGAGCATGTTGCCCCGTCTCAAGCCGAAGACGTTTTACGATCTCGTGATCGAAGTCGCCATTGTCCGTCCGGGGCCGATTCAGGGCGACATGGTGCATCCCTATCTGCGACGCCGGGAGAAAAAAGATCCAGTGGAGTATCCCAGCCCGGCATTGGAAGCGGTATTGAAGAAGACTCTCGGTGTTCCCCTTTTTCAGGAACAGGCGATGCAAATCGCCGTCATCGGAGCGAACTTCACTCCCACTGAAGCCGATGAATTACGGCGGTCGCTGGCGACATTCCGCCATGTCGGCACGATCGGCTCATTTGAAAAACGTTTCCTTGATGGCATGCGAAACAACGGCTATTCCGAGGACTTCGCCGAGCGCTGCTTCAACCAGATCAAAGGGTTCGGCACTTATGGATTTCCGGAAGCACACGCCATCTCTTTTGCCAATCTGGTGTACGTCTCGGCATGGATCAAATGCCATCACCCCGATGTTTTTTGCGCGGCGCTGTTGAACAGCCAGCCGATGGGATTTTACGCACCCGCGCAGTTGGTGCGCGACGCGCGTGAGCATGGCGTCGAAATCCGCCCTATCGATGTCAACCATAGCCAATGGGAGACGGCACTTGAGCCCATCGAAAACTCTTCGCGACGCGCTGTCCGGTTGGGATTGCACATGGTTTCCGACCTTCCTGAAAAAGAGGCTCTCACTCTGGTCGAAGCACGAGGCGATGGATATCGTACGCCTGGTGAAATCGCAAGACGCGCCGGTTGTAGCCGCCGCGCTTTGGATCGATTGGCACAGGCCGATACGTTCGCTTCCATGGGCATCGGCCGCAGGCAAGCGCTATGGAAGACCAGCGTGCTCGACGGAAAGATACCTCCATTGTTTGCCACCGCGGAACTGTTTGACGAGCCACAAGCAGAGTTGCCCCCCACAACGGGGGGTCAGGAAGTTCTGGCGGACTATTTGTCAACCGGGCTTACTCTACGCGAACATCCGATGGCGTTTTTGCGCCGCCGCTTAAGGGCCGGACGAGTCATAACAGCGGCGGAACTGAAAGAAACGCCGGCGGGAAAGACCGTGCTGGTGGCCGGACTCGTACTATTCCGCCAGCATCCGCAGACAGCGAAAGAAACAATATTCCTTACGATCGAAGATGAAACCGGAGCGGCAAATCTGATCGTCTGGAAGCGCGTGCATGAAAAATATCACGACGCCGTTTATCACGCAAAACTGTTGGCTTGCCGAGGCATCGTGCAGAGAGAAGGCCAAGTATTACACGTCGTCGCACACGCTGTCTGGGACTGGTCGCCACAATTAAAGGATCTAGACCCGCAACAAGGTGCTCCGGCATTTCCGGCGCGTAGCCGGGACTTTCGCTAACTTGGCGGCTACCGCAGTGTGATGACCGAAGGCTGAGCCGGCTTGGCGGCAACCGCCTTTTCCGCCACAACGCCATCGCGAAGAGTGACCACAACGGAATCGCTCTTCGACTGCATGTAGGTATAGGTTTCAACCAGCTCACCGCCGGTTGGCTGTGTCGTTTTCAAAGCCGGCTGGCCATACTTCTCGACTAATTCTTTTCGCGTGAGTCCGACCGCGATTCCACTGACGTCCTTCGGCTCCATCGCGCGTAGGGCTTCCGGACTGGGGCGCTCGACCCCCGGCAGACTGGACACGATTGAACCCTTCGACGCGGCGCGTTCTCCGGTTTCAACAGTTGGTGCTTCCGGAACCGGCTGGGTTCCTCTCGCAAGTGTCTTCCGTAATGCCTCGAACACCCCCGCTGAAGCCGCACCCACGCCCTTTGCCGCAGGTGCAGCGGCGCTTGAAGCCGCACCGGCGATTGCACTCTCCACGATCGCCTGTCCAAAAATCGGAACTGGCGACAATGCCAACAGCAGTAACGTGTATCGACTCATCGTATGCCCTCTTCCTACGGATCGCTTTAGCTAGCATACTCCGCACAAACGTGCTCTGCATCTGGCGTACTAGGAACGAGTGTAGGATAGGGGCGGTGCCTGACCGCCGCCAGTTTTTGCTATCGCTGCCACTACTGGCATCCTGCGCACGCTCGCGGCGCAATTTGATTGCCGTGGTACCGAAGGCCGTCTCTCACCTCTTCTTCGTTGCGGTCCACGCCGGGGTGAAGCGGGCTGCACGAGAGTCGGGTGTCGAGATTCTCTGGAACGGACCGAATGATGAAACGGACCATTCGCGACAGATTCAGATTGTCGAAGCGATGATCTCGCGGCGGGTCAGCGCGCTCGCCATCTCCGCAACCGATGAGCGTGCCCTGAGCGCCACGGTCGAAAGGGCGATACAAGCCGGCATACCAGTAACGATCTTTGACTCCGGCGTGAATGTCGATGGCTATGTCAGCTTCGTCGCAACTGACAACTACGGAGCGGGGGTTACGGCCGCGCGCGAGCTCGCCCGGCTCTGCGGCGGGAAAGGCGACATCGGAATGGTGATGCACAAGCCAGGCGGAACTTCTACGATGCTGCGCGAACAGGGATTCCAGGAAACCATCGCGAAGGAATTTCCTGGAATCAAGATCGCGGCCCACCAGTACGGTTTTGCCGACCGCGCCAGAGCGCGCGGCGCAGCGGAGAACATTCTCACTGCTCACCCTAACATCGCGGGAATTTTTGCATCGAGTGAGGCGAGCTCCTTAGGAGCAATTCAGGCGATCTCGACGCGAGGACTCTCAGGGAAGCTCAAACTGATCACTTTCGACACCAGCGAATCACATGTCGAGGCTTTGAAGAATGGGACGATCGATATCATGCTCGTACAGGACTCATTCCGCATCGGATATGAGGCCGTGAAATCGCTGGCGGACAAACTCCAAGGCCGCACGCCAGAGCGCCGGATGGATCTGCCGGCGCGGGTCGTCAAAAAAGCCGATCTGAACAAGCCCGATGTTCAATCGCTGGTTAAGCCGCAAACAGCCGCTAATCAGGCAGTGCATCGAACGATTTACTACAGCTAAGGAACGAAACTCCGGTCACAGAAGCTCGCTCGGCCTGCCTCTCAAAATCCCGCTCACCTGTGTAAGACGGCCGGCGTCTTCTGAGACAATGTCCGCTGGATCGAAGACCTTCGCCCGTACATCACGGTACGGAACGCCGCGATCACCGAACTGCCGCATCCACTTATGGGTAAGCGACTTCAGATCGCGGACGACATGCCTAGCAGCGGGCGACTCGTAGCGGTTGGTCAACTCCGCCGGATCTTCCTTGCGGTCAAACAGGCAATTCCATTTCAACCCCGCCGGTTTGCTGAAGTATCGTTCGCGGAACGGCGCAACGCTTCCGCCGCTGACATCTTCGCAGTAGGTGTAACGGCGCGTGTAGACGCCACGCCAATCGAGCGGCAACAGAAACAGCGGCGCCGAATCCGACGTACGATCCTTGCCCGCGGTAAGGGCACCAGCCAGGTTTCTTCCATCCGCCGTAGCCGGAACCGGCACTCCCATCAGCCCAAGAAGCGTTGGCATCAGGTCCAGCGTACCGACCACCAATTCGCTCGCTCTCTTCCTCAGCGATCTTGGATAACGCACAATCAGCGGCACGCGAATGGACTCCGCTTCCGGCCTCATTTTGTTGAACATCAATCCATGAGACCGGAGCGTATCGCCGTGGTCCGATGTGAAGACAACCACGGTGTCCTCCGTGAGCCCATGTTCTTCCAGCTTGTCCACAATCCAGCCGAACGCCCGGTCAACGCTGCTGCACATCGCCATGTGGCCCTGATAGATTGTCCGATGAGCCGGAACGTCCTCGCAGTTAGCCCGCAGGCGAATCGCATCGGTATCGTACAGCTTTGTCACATCCTCGGGAGCTCCGTACCCTTGCGTACCTTGCGCCGAAGCCCAGTTGTGCGGGGGATGCCAGGAGACAAACAGAGCGAACGGCTTCTCTCGGTTATCGTCGATGAACTGCATGGCCTGGCGCGCTTGCGCATACGGTTCCCAGTCGCCGTACAAGGTTCTTACACCGGCAGCGTTCCAATAGTAAGCGCGTTCCGCATCGTAGGCCAAGGTGCAGTTGTTAGAAAGAAATGTCTCGTCAAATCCGTAGCGATGCGGGCCTGCGGGAATCGGACGTACGCGGTTCCCTCCATACAAATGCCACTTCCCGATGTATCCCGTGCGGTAACCGGCATCGCGAAGAACTTCCCCAAAATAATCTCCTCTGCCTGGCAACATGCGAATATCATTCGAGAGCGCTCCCGAATGCAGGGGATGGCGTCCGGAGAGCAGCACGCCCCGGTATGGCGTACACAATGGCGAATTTGCTACGCAGTGTTCGAATCGAACGCTTTCGCTCGCGAATCGATTGAGCCTCGGCGTTTGAATCTGCGAGTTTCCATAGCAGCCGAGCATGTCCCACGACTGTTGATCGCTAAAAAGGAATACAAGATTGGGGCGCCGCCTGCCCGCCTGTAGTGACGCCGCGGCGCCTTGCTGAATAAAAGCACGCCTTGAAGTCATCGGGTTAGAATTCCAGCCGGAGCGCCAGTTGGGTACTGCGGCCCGCCTGCGCCGACGTGATCGTGCCGAATGCCGGAACCCCGAACGAATGCGCGGGCAAACCGAAGTTGGCTTTGTTGAAGAGATTGAAAAATTCGGCCCGCACTTCGGCCCGTAGCGATTCTCGAATCGGGATGAATTTCATCAACGACGCGTCAAAGTTCACTAGTCCCGGTCCCTCTAAGATTGACCGTCCCGCCGTGCCGAAGCGAAACGCTGCCGGCGCTGCGAATGCTGACGTGTTGAACCAGCGCCCGAGCGTTCTCTCCGAATCGTCTAATTCGGGATCGCCCACCAGGTCCGCCCTAAGCGCTCCAGGCGTGAATGCGTTGGTGTTGTTTACCGAACTGTAGACCGTGAAAACAGCACCTGACTGCATGCTAGCAATCACGCCGCTTTTCCATCCTCCGAGCAGCGCCGTGAGCACGCCGCGATTCTTGAGAAGCGGCAATTCATACACCCCGCTGATCACCGCGCGGTGGGTGATATGGCTTCCGCTGCGGCCGCGGTCGAGTGCCCGGTTGTAGAAGTCCATGTAGCTTCCCGGATCGCCCAATTCGGTGAATGAGGCCACGTCGTCCAGAAACTTAGAGAAGGTATAGTGCGCCAGCAGCGTCAGGCCCTTGCTAAAGCGCCTCTCCACTTTGGCAAAGACAGCGTGATAGGCCGAGTTACCTAGCGGCGGATTCAGCACACTGACGTTCGTGAACTGCGGAAATGGCCGCCGTAGCTGCGCATTACCAGCGCCCATCAACGACGGCGGCACTTGATTGATCGACATTTCGGGTGCTGGTAAATGATGGCTAAGATTACCGAGATAGCCAATTTCCAGAAGCGTCTGCGAAAGAACTTCATGCTGAATGTTGAAGTTGTACTGTAATGACAACGGTGTCGGCCGGCTGCGTTCAAAGAATGTCACCGCCGTCGTCGTAGCCTGCCCCAATGGCACCGCGCCAAATCCCGCTCCGGCTTGATCGATAGGTATCCGGGTATATGCAGGAAATCCGTTTCGCAGCAACATCGCGGAATTGAAGCCCACTTGCGTGCTTGTCAACCGCACATCGGTCGCAAACCCGAGAGTCGCCGAGGTCCCCACGATATCGTTCACCGATGCACCATATACGAAACCGGCGCCAACGCGAACGACCGTGTTCTTGCTGTGCGGCACCCGCCACGCCAGCCCAACCCTCGGGCCGAAATTGTTCCAATCGGTATCGTATGCACGTCGTGGAACTCCGTTTCTTCCAGCGAACGTAATCACTCCCGGCGTATTCGATACCGGGTTGATCGCCGCAGTATCAAACGCGTTCATCCGGTCCTCATCAGTTATGCGCGCCAATGTGGTTTCCCATCGCAGGCCCAGGTTGACCGTAAGGCCATCGCTTACGCGCCAGTCGTCCTGAACGTATCCGCCCCAATATGTCGCGCGCGACCGAATCGGATCGGGCCGTATGATATTCGCCGCGTTCACCTCGCCCAGCAGAAAGGAGGCAAATCCGTTGCCGGTGTTCGCCACGTTCGGAAGCGCCGTAATCTGCGGCACAAATGTGAAGTTGCCGGACGACGACGTGTCGGTGTCGTCGTTGAAAACCCCGTAGCGCATTTCAAATCCAGCCTTCAACGCGTGCTTTCCGCGAAACGTCGAGACAGCATTCTGAGCTTGCCAGTCGCGAAGTGGGTTGGAAAAGCGCGACGGCGCTCCACTCAACGCCACGTACCCAGTCACGTTAATGATTGGATACGCCACTGCCGAGACCCCCTTCAGTCCCAGCTTTTGCGCCCAGTCTTCATTCAATCCTTCGTCGCGTCCCGAGAAAAAATACCTTTGGACAAGGCCAAAACGAAATTCATTGATCAAGCTGGGATTGAACGTATGCGTCCAGGCGCCCAGAATGTTGTGCACTTTCTGGTCCGTGCGCGAATTCGTTGGATCGGCCGCAGGCTCTTCCGTGATCGATGGCGTCTGGCTATTCCGGTAGTTAACAAAGTAGCGAACCATCAATTGATCGGATTCGCGGAAAACATGATCGACGCGCGCCAGAATCGTGTCCCGGTCCTGGTTGGGCCGCGTGTTCGCTGAAAAATTGTTGGCGCCCGTAATCGTGCCGGGCAAGTTTGGGATTCCCCAACCAGGCGTTATGTTGCGCGCGACGGGATCGATTCGGGCCGCCGGAATCCGGTTGTCCGCGAATGGTTGGCGCGTGTTGCCAGCTGTCGTCGCTGGATCGTAAATGCGAATCAATTGACCGGCGGCATTGAATGTTTGCGAGAAATCTCCTTGCCGTTGCAGAGTCGTTGGCAGAGTCCGAAACACGGTATCGCCCGTCACCTGTTGAGTACGCTCGTAGCTGGCGAAGAAGTGCGTCTTGTCCTTGCGGATCGGGCCTCCGATCGTTCCACCGAACTGATGCTGCCGGAATTTTGGCCGCGCCGCCGCGAAGAAATTGCGCGCATCTAGCGCCTCGTTTCGCGCATACTCAAACACGCTCCCATGAAACTGATTCGTTCCCGATCTCGTCACCATCGCCACCACACCTCCCGAGCTCTGCCCAAATTCTGCCGAATAGTTGTTCGTGATGATGCGGAACTCCTGCATCGCATCCATAGGCAGCGGAACCTGGCTTTGGTTCACCGCTAATCCCACTGTGTTCGAATGATTGCCTCCGTCCAGTGAGAACTGCTGATTTCTCATTCGTCCACCGGCGGTACTAAATATCGGAATATCGCTATTCACGCTTTGGATCGTTGTGCCTGGAGTCAATGCGATGAGCGCCGTCGAATATCGGTTCGGCATCGGCATCCCTGCGATCATCTCCCGTTCGATCAGTTGCCCGACGCTTGAGGACTGCGATTCCACCACCGGCGCCGCTCCGCTCACGCTGATCGTCTCCTGTACATTGCCCACCTGGAGCTGTACGTCCACTTGCAGCGTCTGGCTCACCTGAACGGTCACGCCGCTGCGCACCAAACGGTGGAATCCGTTCGCTTCCACTTCCACCCTGTAATTGCCAGGATTCAATGGCGACACGCGGTACAGCCCGGATGGGTTCGACTCCGTTTCCGTTCGCACTCCCGATGCTTCGTTGACGACCGCGACGCGAGCGCCCCCTATCACCGCTCCCGACGAGTCCTGCACAACTCCGGTTAAGGTGCCCGTCGTGCTCTGCGCCAGCGCCGAAGCCGCGAGCGCCAGGCAAATCAAGCTGGGAATCGCGTGCCGCGTCATGAGAATCTCCTTCCCTCGATTCCATCCGGACGAAATCCGCATAGACTTTATCATCTTCCCTTGGTGGGAGCGCGATCGCTCGAAGTCTCGTCCGATCAAGCCGAAGACGTGCAAACCCGCTATTCTCCGATGCCCAACCGGAATATACTTCCGCGTATGCAATCCCGTCACCTGTTACTCGTTTCGGCCTTGGGCTTGCTCCTGCTGGCCCTGCGCGAGTTCTCCTCCACACATGCAGCTGATACCGACCGGGTCGCCTGGGGCGCGACCGATCCCACTTGGTCGCCAGACGGCGCCAAGCTCGCATTCTCACTCTTCGGCTCCATCTGGCAGGTGGACTCCGCAGGCGGGGAGGCGATTCAGCTCACCGCTACTGCCGGCTACCATGCGCATCCGTCGTGGTCCCCGAATGGTTCGCAAATCGCGTTCATCAGTGGCAATGTGCCGGCGGGACCTCAACCCAATGTCTCCGGCAAGCTCATGGTTCTCGATCTCGCCGCCCGCAAGGAGCGAGAGATTTCGACTCCCTTCCCCACCTCGGGAACACCTACATGGAACAGTTCGAGCACCAGTGTGCTCTGCGGATTGCTCGTTCCCAGCCAGGGCAGCCTCCTCCACCAGATTCCAGTGGACGGTACTCCTCCACGCCAGCTCCAGTTCCCGATGCAGCGCGCGCCGGTGGGCCCTTGGGTGTCGGCATCGGTGGCCGGAAATACTGTCTTTCTGACCAACAGGCGTAACAGTCCGATACAGATTTGGTCTATGCCCGCCATCGAAAAGCCCATCATCGTCCAGATGCCGCTCACCCGGTATCGCCCAACGGATATATTCCAGATCACCTCGATTGCCGCCCTCCCGGACGGCTCCGGCGTCGTCTACTCCGGCGCTCACGTCAACGGCAAGGGCGACCACGACCTCTGGCGCATCGGAGCACGCGGAGGGCAGCCTGCCACCATCACGTCCACCGCCCGCGACGAGTTCTCTCCGGCGATCTCCCGCGATGGGCGCTGGATCGCCCATGTCTCAAATCACCTCGGTAACCTCGACCTGTTCGTCATTCCCGCGGCCGGTGGCGACCGGCGGCACGTCGCGATCCGCAATCTAAAATTCCGCAACCCTTCCGGCCGCGTGCGGATCAAACTGCTCGATGAGACAGGCCAGTCCACACGCGCCAGGCTCTACGTGATTGCCTCCGACGCCAAGGCATACACTCCACAAGGCAACCCGATTTTCTATCAAACAGTCGACCCTGGCCGCCCCCGCGAAGGCTTCTTTGTCGCCTCGGGAGACGATGAGTTCGATCTGCCCGCGGGCCGTCTCCGTTTGGTCGCCGTCAAGGGATTCGAATATCGCGTTGCCGAGCGCACCGTGGATGTTCCGGCCGGCCAAACCCAAGCCGTCACTATTCAACTTGAACGGTGGACCAATTGGATGCAGCGCGGCTGGTACACCGGCGAGAATCACTTTCACGCGAACTACAACGGCAGCTACTATCAGCGCCCGGCAGATTCGCTGGCATGGCTCGAGGCCGAAGACCTCAACGCCGCAAACATGATCGTCGCCAACTCCGAGGGCGCATTCGTTCATGACAAGGAATTCTTTACCGGCGGGGTGAGCTCTCTGTCCACCTCGCGCTACGTTCTGTACTGGGGACAGGAATATCGAAATAGCGACCCTCTCGGCCACATGGCGTTCCTGAATATCAAAAAGCAGGTGCCACCTTCCTACACCAGCGTTATCGGCAGCAACTCGCCGTATGATTTCCCGCTCAACACCATGGCTGCGGTTGAGGCGCGGAAGCAGGGTGGACTTGTCAGCTACGTCCATCCAATGGCTGTTTCCAATGACGTCTATGACACAAATCTTGGCGCCAAAGAATCGCCGCTTACCGCGGCGCTTGGCGGCATGGACGCCATTGACGTGCTACCTCGCGGCGGCCCCGCCTACGAGTTGTGGTACCGGTTGCTCAATGCCGGATTCCACGTCGTCCCTGGCGCCGGCACCGATGTCTTCACCAATTGGCGCGGTGTCAATAACATTCCAGGGTCCTCACGTCAGTACGTTGACGTTGGTTCAAAAATGGACTGGCAGCGATGGATCGACCGCTATCGAGAAGGGCGCGCGTTCGTGTCCAACGGCCCGTTACTTACCTTCAATGTCAATGGATCGCCTCCTGGCACGATCGCGAAGCCTGCAGCCGGTTCCACATTTACAGCCAGGCTGTCGGCTGAAGTTTCCGCCCGAATGCTCATCGACCGGCTCGAACTGATTCAGAACGGCCAGGTGATTGCTTCCACGGCGGAACCACGCATTAGCAAGGAGGTCACCCTTACCGCCAGTTCCTGGTTCGCCGCTCGAGCATTTGGGCCACCTGCAATCGGAGTCATCGGCCCTCCGCAAGCTCACTCCGCCGCAGTCTATGTAGAGTTCGGCGGCAATCCAACCCTTGTCAAGGAAGATATCGAACTGATGCTATCCATGCTCGAGCGGCAATGGGCCTACCTTGAGGAGCGCAACAACTTCGGCCCCGGCGACAATCGCACCCGCGCTCGGGCAATGTTCGATCAAGGTCTCGGCCATTACCGGGACAAGCTCGCGCGCGCAAGGCAATAAGAAGCTGTCGACGCGAAGAAATTTCTATGGACGGTATTACTAATTCGCCAGCGGAGGTCCGCCTGGGATGAGGATGTTTCCACGCCGGTCGGGATATGTGTGCCGCCGCGCCGTGAACTTCGCATTCAGGTACTCACCCATGTAGACCGGGCCGGAAAACGTGTCACCTGAAAGGGACCCCGAGAACGTAAATGTAATCGAGTCGCCGGGGCGGTAATCCGTGCTCTGCAGCTTGACCTGATCGCCTTCGATCGTGCCGAACACGTCGCGCACGGAGAAGTCGCCCTTGTGTGAGCCCAGCAGCCGGTTTCCGTTTTGTTCCAGTGTCAGTGTGTGCTGGCTCTTGCTGCTGAAGAACGCGACCTCGACGTCCCAACGTCCGCTGATATTTCCAGCGGGAGCCGTGGGGGCGGGCTTAGGGGTGCGATTGCGTGAAAGCACTTCGAATAGGCGCTCGGCCACGACCTTATCGTCGCCCGGTTGCATCATCCACGCCGTAATGCTGATCGAGGTGGAGCCGGGGGCTGCCTCGGTGTTGCCCCTCCGCAAGCTTCCTGCACCGAGCGCAATGCGCGGCTTCGTTCGCGCCAGTTCTTCGGCGATTTCCTCACCGGTGACGTGCAGTTTCGCCGAATCCCAGGAGATCGCGAGCGCGGGGCTCTTGTTGGAAAGTCCAGTAGGCTCCCGCAGCGCAGTGTTAATTCCATCAATCTTGGAAACCCGCTTCGCGATCGTGTCGAGGTAAGACAGCCACTTCTTCCATTCCGCTTCGTGGTCGCGTTTCACCCACGCCTCCACCGCGGCTAACATCCCGAGGGTTTCCTCGCGCCCTACCTTGTTGTCGCGCCCCGGTCCATGATGTGGCGAACTCGCCTGCCACGCCGAGAGCAAGATGTCCTTGCGGCCGAGCAGCAGCCCTGCGCATTGTGGTCCACAGATGGCCTTGCCGCCGCTGTAGGCGACCACGGTTGCGCCACGCTGCAGGTGAACATTGGGAATCGTGAGCACTTCGGCGGCGGCGTCAACAAGAATCGGAATGTCGCGCGGCTTCGCCATTTTGGCGACATTCTCAAGCGAAAGCGGTCCGGAGCCGCCAGCGGAAAGATAGATCATCGCTGTTCGCGAGCTCAGAGCGCGCTCCAACTCTTCCGCGGTCTCTACCGTAATCATCTTTACGCCGATGTTCCGGATTGCGTGGTCATAAGCGCTCCGCGCGGATCTCGGCGCCACCACTTCTGTCTTGTCCAATCCCGTCAAGTCAGGTATACGCAGGAGCTTTTCCGGATTTCCTCCTGCGACGCACGCGGCCGTGACGTGCTTAAGGCCGGCCGCGCAACCGGCCGAAACCATGCCCCACTCGGCGCCGGTCAACTCCGAGATGCGCCGGCCAACTGCTTCGGCAAGCTCGTCAAGCTGCACGAACTGCTGTGCGGCGGCATCCATTGCCGCCCGCACTTCGGGCAATTCCACGGACGCGCCGATGATTGTGAACGTACCGCGGCAATTGATCACCGGTTCCACCCCGATCGAGCGGTATATGTCTTTGCCTGGTCGTAGCGGCCCAGTGGCCGCCATCGCCTGCGAGCCGGCGAACAGAGCGGGCATCAACAGTGAGTTCCCGGCATAGAAGAGTTCGCGCCGCGTTGCGCGCGGCTCCGCGGAGTGCTTGGTTGCTGACCGTTTCTTGGACATGATTCCCAAGTGTAGTTGAGGAATCGTTTGAATGGCGGTCCACCGCCTTCACTGGTCCCGCAACGCCGACATCGGCTGGCTTCGGGCTGCAATCCATCCCGGAACTGCACTGGCCACGAGCGCTGTCATCACCATCAGAACGGGCGCCACAATCAGTGTCACGGTGTCCGTAGCGGAAACCCCATACAGGAATGCCGTCATGGCGCGACCCGCCAGAGGCGTGAACAGCAATCCGGCCACGACACCGGCCGCGCCAAGACGAAGACCACTTCCGGTCACCATCCACAACAGTGTCGCGCGCGTTGCACCCAGCGCCATCCTGATGCCGATCTCCTTCCGCCGCTGCTGCACGACGTACGTCAGCAATCCATAGATGCCGATCGCCGCTAGCAACAGCCCGAGCCCAGCGAACGCCTGGCAGGCTAGCACTGCGAAGCGCCGCTCGGCCTGCGCCGCTGTTGCCACGGCATCGAGCGTCCTCAATTCCGCCATCGGCAGCTCCCGGTCGAGCGTCGCCAAAGTCTCTCGCAATCGCGGCGCGATTGCCAGCGGATCACCGGACGAGCGCACGACTACGCTGATGCCGGAATCCGGCTCTTGGGCCTCAGGCATCCACACCGCGGGCTCGGCTTGGAGTGCCGCCGGATAGTCTCGTACGTCGGCTACAACACCCACAATCCGGCGCGTCCGACCAAAGAACTTAATCTCACGGTCCACTGGATCGATGCCTTCGAAATATCGTCGCGCCAGCACGTCGTTGATCACGACAACAAGTTTCGCGTCGGCATGATCTCCTTCATCGAATAGGCGTCCCCTTCGCAACGGCCAGCGGAGAGCCTCAAAGTAACCCGGTGTGGCTTTTTGATAGCGAGCCTGAATCGACTCGCCCGGCTTCGCCGGACGTCCAGGAATATCGAAGGACGTGTTGTCGTCGTAGCCTGTCCACGGAATGGAGCTTCCAGCTCCCACGGCACTTACGCCGGGGATCTCCCGCCATCGGCGTAGCGCCTCGGAAATGAATGCGCGTCTTTTGGCTCCGATGTTGTAGCCCTCGCGCGGAAATGCCAATTGGAATGTCGTCACACCAGAGGTCTGAAACCCATGATCACG